>ERZ650308.1809-NODE-1809-length-10810-cov-9.429754_pt1 | contig 10810 bp, 12 predicted proteins | sample MGYA00376244_ERZ650308 | MGnify/ENA primary metagenome ERZ650308 (study PRJEB26733, sample SAMN07839295) | wastewater metagenome | biome: small river; feature: stream; material: water | place: USA: North Carolina | collected 2016-04-26 ...
TGCAAGCGCGTGTGATGCAAGGCATGCTCACCGGCTCGATGGACTTGGTGCTGCAACACGATGGCCGCTATTGGGTGGTGGACTACAAGTCCAACAAACTGCCCAGCTACGACAGCGCCACCTTGCAAGACGCCGTGCTGCACAAACGCTACGAAGTGCAATACGTGCTCTACACCTTGGCCTTGCACCGCTTGCTCAAAGTACGCTTACCCGACTACGACTACGCCAAACACGTGGGCGGCGCGGTGTATATGTTCTTGCGCGGCATTCACGCCGAAGGAGCGGGCGTGCATTTGCATCGGCCACCGCAGGCGTTGATTGAGGCATTGGATGCTTTGTTCACAGGTGCTAATCAAGCTTGATTGGCACCTGCCTTTGCAGCTAAATGCAATGCCGAATTACGCCTCGATGTAGCAATTCAGTCGTGTAAGCGTGGCATCGACCCATGAGCGGTCATAGGTGCCATCGGCAATTCCTGCAACCATCTTTTCCTCGATTTTTTGTTTTTGCTGCGCGGCATTGAGCAACGCTTGCGCATCGTCAAATGGCACACACAACAAGCCATCACCATCGCCAATAACCAAGTCGCCCGGTTCAATCACCATGCCATCGATGGAGATCGGAACGTTGATTTCACCTGGGCCATCTTTATAAGGGCCACGATGTGTGACACCCGCCGCAAAAACGGGGAAATTCATGCTTCGAATTTCTTCTGAATCACGGATGGCGCCATTGATGACCATGCCCGCAACCTTCTTCAAAATTGCATCACCCACCATGATTTCGCCAATCAATGAGTTGGTCAGATCGCCCCCCGCATCCACCACGATCACATCACCCGGCTTGGCAAGCATGAGTGCTTTCAAAATCATGAGGTTGTCGCCCGGACGGGTTTTCACGGTCAAGGCAGGTCCAGCCATGCGGCCACCCGCATGCATGGGGCGCAGACGTGCACCGCCCGATGTCATACGCGACATGCAATCACTCACATTGGCAACGGGCACATCCAAGAACTTTTTGGCGAGTTCAAGGTCAACCGCGCGTTTGCGTTTCAAAATTCGAAGTCCGTGTGTCATGTTGATCAGTCCAGTTTGATGTTATTTTTTTTGAATGAGAGGGGCCAGACGATTGCGGTCAGCGGCATATGCATCACCCATTTGCTTGGCTGTGCCACCCACAATTTCGCCACCCGAGTCAGTTATCTTTTGCCTCACATCGGCTTGCGTCAGCAATTCAGTAATCACAGCATTCCATTTATCTACGATGGGTTTAGGTGTGCCAGTGGGTGCCATCAAGCCCCAGACACTTGCCAACTCGACGCCTTTTACACCCGCTTCGGCAAAGGTAGGTACGTTCTTTAAAACGGTGGAACGTTGACCTGATGTGACGCCAAGCGCGCGAACTTTTCCGCCCTCGATGTGGCTTTGCATGGTGGGCACAGTGCCCATGTACAAATCAATTTGGCCACCGATCAAATCTGGCAAGGCTTGGGCCACACCTTTGTACGGCACATGCGTAAAGTCGACACCCGATGAACCTTCCCAGAGCTGCAAAACCATGTGTGCAACGGTGCCTGTTCCTGGTGTCGCAAAAGTCACTTGGCCTGATTTGGCTTTCGCGGCGGCCACGACATCAGCCAAGTTTTTATAAGGTGAATCTGCTCTGACCACCAACACTTGGGCGCCTTTTGCAACCATGCCCAATGGCTCTAAATCTTTGACAGGGTCGTAATTTAGCTTCTTGTAGAGCAATGGATTGAGCACTACGTTGTCGGTTTGTGCCATCACAAGCGTATAGCCATCAGGCTTGGATTTAGCGACGGTTTCCAAGGCTAAGTTGCCACCTGCACCGGGTTTGTTCTCAACCACGATGGTCCATCCATATTTCACGTTGACTGCATTTGAAATCATGCGCGTGACGTTGTCAGTACCGCCTCCAGCGGGGAAGGGCACCACAATTTTGATGGGCTTGTCTGGGTATGTTTGTGCTGTCGCGGTCACGGCACAAGCTGCAATTCCAACGGCCACCGCTATCTTTTTCATGATGTTCATGTGTGTCTCCTGATTTATTTGATTAACTCAACTGCTAACAACTCATTGCGTAGACTTTCGGGCAAAGCGCCAGTCGCGACAGGCTTCGCTGACTCTGCCAGCCACGCCAATGCAGATTCAATTCCCTTGCCCACATACGGAGATGTGCTTTGGCGACTTGCGGTGCGTGCAAAGAGCTTCTCCACCGAATAGGTCACCAGTGGCGACACGCCAGCCTGCACCATTTGCCGCTGGGCCTCCACCACTTCTTTTTGGCGCCTTGCTGAATGTTCAATGTGTGTGCAAACCATCGACTCCATCAGCGCACGCAAAGAGCCTTGATCGACGTCAGACAAAATTTCATGGATTTGATTTCTCAGTCCGCGTTTCTCCGCCGTTAGCAGGCATTCCACCGACAGCGCTTCTAAACCTTTGGTGAAGATGCTTCTCAGTAACTTGAGTGCTGCAGCATCCCCAGGCTTATCTCCTACAACTTGAATGGGAGTGCCCAATTTTTTGAAAATTTGTGCAACATCCTCTGCCTTTTCGCCTGCGCATAACAAGGGTGTTTTCGCTCCATGCAAGTTGACAGCGCCCGTGATTGCGACATCGACAAAATTCACGTGGTGCTTTTTCGATAGGGCACTGGCTTTTTCCATATCACTAGGATCAGCCGTTGTCATGTCGACGAACAGGGCATTGGCATGCATATGTGGCATGGCCAACTCCGCGACTTCATACGCCACTGTGCCAAACACTGCACTGACTACTAAATCAGCCTCGGCCAGCCACGGGCCTGCGCCCTCATGCACACTGGCCCCAATTGATTTGGCAAACGCATGAAGCTCGGTGGTGGGCTTTGCATCCCAAATCCAAGCCACGTTCATCCCGTTTGCGGCAAGTGCTTCACCGAAGCTTCTGCCAACCATTCCTCCACCAATGAGTGCAATTTTCATGTTCTTCACCTGCTATTCGATGAAAAGAATGTACAAGAAAAATACAAATAAAGAACAATAAAAATACAAAAGTCGGGTATACACCTATAAATCTAGTCAATATAGAACACAAAAAGAACAAAAAGTGTTTCGGTCTGTTGCAGATGCAAGCCTAGCTTCTACAATGAACAAATGGAGACAAAAGACACATGAAGGGTTCAGACAAGGCCTACGAAATCATCCGCGCCCGATTGGTAGGAGGGCACTACTCGCCCGGTGCCCAACTGAAAGAAGAGCCTTTGGCGCGTGAGTTAGGTCTTAGTCGAACGCCTGTGCGATCTGCGCTCAAGAGACTCGTAGAAGACGGCTTGGCCAGTGCCGATAGCAAACAAGGCATTCACGCGTCGGAGTGGACTGAGTACGACATTGAAGAAACGTTTCAACTCCGTATGCTTTTGGAGCCCTATGCGTCAAGCTTGGCCGCAACGCGTGGCGATGAGACGCTCTCGACTCGGCTTCATGCCTCCAATGCCTCAATGAAAAAAGCCATTGAAGCTAACGACATTGAAGCGATCCAAATCGCCAATCGCGATTTTCATAATGCGCTGATTGACGCTAGTGGCTCTCCCAGATTGCGCGGGATTCTTAAAACGATGATTGATATGCCCATCATCGTTCGCTCGTTTCATTTATCTAGCACTGCGGAAAATTGGCAAAGCCTTCACCACCATGAAGAACTGACCTTAGCCGTTGATGCGCGCGATGGTGATTTAGCCAAACAAGTGATGCACTTGCATCTGAGAATCGCTTATCTGCGATTCATGGCGCATCGAAATGTATATCAAGTAGCCGCTCAAAACAGTAAGCTTTAAACAATGACTCTTAAAGAAATTGAAGCTTTTTATTGGACAGCTGTGCTCGGTAACTTTAGTGCTGCAGCTAACCGATTGCACATTACCCAATCATCACTCTCTAAGCGTGTTGCTGAACTTGAGCAGTCCATGGGGGCAGATCTCTTTGCTCGAAACAGCAAAAGAGTTGAGCTAACAGATGAAGGTAAAAAGCTACTTCCCTTGGCGCGACAGATGCTTGATTTAATGGAGTCAATGGAAACGCAAGTGACTGATACCACGAAGCTATCTGGTGAATGCAGATTTGGTATCAGTGAGTTAGTCGCGTTAACTTGGTTACCGAGTTTGATTAATTCTGTTCGAAATGAGCATCCGGCTTTAGTTTTAAAACCCTACGTTGATTTGGCGCGTGGATTAGAAAGGCGTGTTCTTAAGGGTGAACTTGATTTCGCTGTAGCGCCTGGCCCCGCAGAGAGTGACGAACTGGAAAGCGAAAAAATTGCCGATGTTGAATTCACATGGGTTGCATCCCCAGGGCGTATTCAACCTGGCGCCGTTCTCAGTCCCAAAGACCTTGTGAAACATCCCCTGATCACGATGACTGAAGGATCGGGATTGACAAGAGCATTTGAGCGCTGGGCTTCGGAGCAAGGTATGCCAGCTCAACGCACAGTAGCTTGCAATAGTTTGATGGGCATCGTAGGTTTAACTATGGCTGATGTGGGTATCAGTTTCTTGCCTTCTCGGTTTACCCAGCCGTGGATTGATCGAGGTACGTTAGCGGCTGTGAGAACCATTCCTCCGCTACCAAATCTGAGCTATTGCTTCATACGTAGAAAAAATGATGGGCGCACGATTGTTCAAGAGATGCAGCAGCAAGTGCACGCCTCAGTAGTGCTGACTGATTGGACGACTGCGATTGCCACAGCCTAATTTTTCAGGCCTCAATCAGTCGAAAAACGACTTGCAAACAATTCAAATAAGTCGTTTTACAAAAGTTGCAAAACGCGTAACCATTCGAAAAAACACAAAGGAGATAGACATGAAACTCAAAACAATCAAGCTGGTCACCGCGCTGGCAACAGGTTTATTAGCTTCCACATCTACTTGGGCTGCTTGGCCTGACGACAAACCAATCGAAGTCATTGTTGGTTATGCACCAGGCGGTGGAACCGACTTGATGGCACGCAAGTTGTTGCCATTTGTTCAGAAACGTTTGAGTTCCAAAGCGCAGTTCATCGTGGTGAACAAACCTGGTGCAGGTGGCGAGTTGGCTAATGGCTATGTTGCTCGGGCGAAAGCTGATGGCTATACCTTGGCCGTGGTCAACATGCCTGGATTTTTCTTCCAGCCAATGACCAAAAAGACTCAGTACCAAACAGAAGATTTCGCTTTAATTGCTCGCGCAGTGGATGACCCGACTATCTTGGCTGTTCGTGCAGATAGCAAGTTGACATCGTTACAGGCGTTGATCAACCAATCAAAACAAACCCCGGGAAGTATTTCATTCGGTCATAACGGTACAGCCACCAATGGCGATTTGGCCATTCGCATGTTGAGCAAGGCTGCTGGCGTTGAACTCAATGCAATTCCATACAAAGGTACAGCTGCGCAGAAAACCGATCTCTTAGGCAACCATTTAGATGTTGCTGTGGTTAGTGCGGGTGAGGTGCCGGAGTTGCACGACGGTGGCAAAGGTCAATTGCGTGGACTTGTTCAGTTCACGAATAAACGTGCGGATGTATTGCCTCAAGTTCAATCCACTGGTGAGGCAAAAGTCCCAGTCTTGATGTCATCAGAGCGTGGTTTTGCTGCACCTAAAGGTGTATCTCCTGAAATCATCAGAAAGCTTGAACAAGCCATTGCTGAAGCACTTAAAGATCCCGAGTTTCTCGGCAACTCAACGGACGACAAAGTGATTTCTTTCATGCCTGGCGCTCAGTGGGAGAGGAGCATGGAACAAGCCAAAAAGAACATGCAACCCTTGGCAGATTCGATGCCAAAAAACCAATAACAACGGAAACAAACAACATGACTTCTCATATCCATTCGCCAGCATTTGAACGTGTCTCTAAATCACAAATTGAGCGAGCTAAAAAATTTCAAAGCGCGATTCTGTGTGATGTATTCGGTCGCAGAGGGACTTTGAATGCGCGCGTTCAAGGTTTGAATCCAACTATGCAAGTTGCTGGTCCTGCATATACCGTTGAAGTGCGTCCAGGTGATAACTTGATGTTCCACGTGGCTCTTGCACTGGCTCAACCAGGTGACGTGATCATTGTGGATGGCAAAGGCGATGACACATGTGCACTTTTTGGCGAGTTGATGGTTGCACAAGCTGAAGCTGCTGGTTTAGGTGGCTTTGTAGTGGATGCTGCTTGCCGTGATACAGATACGTTGGCCAATGGAAAGTTCCCGATCTTTGCTGCTGGTCGCAATCCATGCGGACCAACAAAAGGCCTCAATGGAACGATTGGAAAATCCGTCTCCGTAGCAGGCGTCCCTGTTCAATCAGGTGATTTGGTACTGGGCGATGCGGATGGTGTTGTTGTAATTCCTCGACTTGAAGTAGAAAAAGTGCTGATTGCAGCAGAGAAAAAGCTGGCTGACGAAAAAGTGCGTCTGGAAGAAATTGCGCGCGGAGAACTCGTATCTCCATGGCTTGATAACGCATTGAAAGCGGCAGGTTTGCCTCCTTTATTCGTTCCCACTCTGTGAGCGCAGCATGACAAAAGAAACTGTGATCGTTACAGCTGCCAGCATTCATGCGGATGCTGTTGAGATGCTTGGAAATTACAACGTTGTTTTTGCTGATGTTCGAGCGGGAGAAGATGCACTTGCTGATCTATGTCTGAAAGAGCAACCCGTTGCCATCATGGTGCGATACGGAAATATTTCAAAAAAGGTAATTTCTGCATCGAAGAAATTACGAATCATCGCCAAGCATGGTGTGGGAACTGACAACATTGACAAACAAGCTGCGTCTGATTTGAGTATTCCTGTCACGGCGGCATTGGGATCAAACAGTCAAGCTGTTGCAGAGCACACACTCGGGCTGATGTTTTCTTGCGCTCGCATGATCGGTTGGCTCGATGCGCGCATGCGCGAAGGGCACTGGGACAAAGATAACTACCTAGGAATTGAACTTGAAGGTTCTACGCTTGGATTAATTGGTGCAGGTTCCATTGGTAAGCGAGTTGCACAAGTCGCTCTTGCGCTTGGGATGCGTGTATTGATTCATGACCCATATGCCAAAGCCGACAGTCTGCCGCAGGGTGCTGAACTAAGTGAATTAGAACCCTTGATTAAGAAATCGAATGTCGTGTCATTGCATTGCCCCTTGACACCGACTACTCGAAATTTGCTTGACGCAAAACGGCTGGCAATGTTGCCGGATCAGTGTATTGTGATCAATACGGCTCGTGCAGGCCTTTTCGATGAAGAGGCTCTGCTGAAGGAACTTCATGCCAAACGATTGCACGCTGGTATTGATTGTTTCCAAGACGAACCATTGGGTGAAAACTCTCCCTGGTTGTCTGCGCCCAACACCATTTTGACGCCTCATATTGGTGGCACTACTGAGAATGCATTCCGTCAAATGGGTGTTATGGCAGCTCAATCAATTCTTGAACATCTCCAAGCAGTTGAGGCTTGAGATTAAGTTAGGTCATGAGCCGCTTACCACCAATACATTGTTTGCAAACCTTTGAAACGCTTGCTCGCACACGAAACGTTTCAAAGACAGCCGATGCACTTTGCATTAGTTCTAGCGCAGTAAGTCATCGTATGAAGTTGCTTCAGTCAATTGTGAAGGAGCGACTTTTTGATGGAGTTGACTACTCGCTCACAGAAGAAGGGATGACTTACTTGGGGGTTGTGAGTGAGAGTTTGAGATTGCTGAAAAGTCATTCGTTTAAACCGCAAAAAGATAGCTACCCACAGCGAATGACTCAGTAAGAGTGAAATTAAAGATAACAGGCAAGCGCCATGTCACGCAACTCCGTTGATGCCGTTTCTTCTGACAGCTTGGCCATGATGGCCGTTGCGACCAAAGCGTCAAAACTACCTAGCTCTACCAGCTGCTCAAAATGCTCAGGCGTCAGCTGAACAAGTTCTGCCTGCCCAGGAATTGATCCATTCATCGTGATCAACACATCACCAACGTTTGACGATAGTTTTAGCAAGAGCCGTTGTAGTTCCCAACGATCGTGTTCTACCCCCTTGAGAATGTCCCAGATTGGGTTGTCAAACCATGTTGCGGTTCCAGGAAAGTGTCGCTCTGCCAGTTCGACGGAATCGCTTTGATCATGTGTTCTCTTTGGGATACGAGCACCACGCTCATAACTGTCCCACTTCCTTGGTCTATTTACGCCATCCCCGGTGTTACGGACTAGGTGAGGTTCGAGTGTTTTTTCAATGGCGTATGAGCTAGGTAGCCCCGAGCGCAACTTGAGTACCCGAAACCACAACTGGGTACGAAGCACATCAAAGAGATTACGGGGTGGCCTTCCAGGCTTAGGCGGAGTGAGAAGCTTGGGCATATCAATAGAGTACAGAAATTACTTATTTCTGTTCGGGTGGATTGTCAGCGCGATCTAACGAACACTGCGTGACCAATACACAAATTAATGGTCATGACAAAACACTCACTCGACTCAAGCACTCGGTTACAGCCTCCCTCATCCTTTGATTTGGACACGCCGTTGGTCAAGGCCTTATACGAAGGCCTCAAAAACCAGTACGGTCCAATTCTTGGTGGTGCAGACCTATCTAAGGCTCTTGGCTACCGATCCCTTGCTGCATTTCGACAGGCGCGTCGACGTGGACAAGTTGAGGTGAAGTTGTTTTCTTTGCCCAATCGCAGAGGAGTCTTTGCGTTGGGGATTGAGGTTGCCCAATGGTTAGCCAGCGCAAGTCAATCGCAGGCAATACCAACAGCGCATGAGGACCTAAACACCGCTGAACCCCGAGGAGGTCCTATGCCTATCGACTAACCCATACAGGCAGGGGCGAAAAGCACAAAGCCCAGAACCTGTAAGAGCAGGCGCTGGGCTTGGATTCTGTGCACAAGAGCTTGGACGGCGACTTGATGCAGTAAGTATCCCGCTTTTAAAAAACGATGTCAACAGCCCTTTTTAGGTCTGTAGGGACTTCTTTTGCCCCGATTTTGGCCTCGGCCAAACGGCTCATCGCATACGTGCGATGCCCTGAAATCGTTATCGGGATTAACTCATGGATAAAGAATCTCGCGGACAACACTTTTTGTTGTCGGCAAAACTGCGCGACTTTACTTTGTGGCACGCAGCCAACTTGACGGAAGAAGAAGCATTTTGGAAGTTCGTTGACTTTCGGTGGGGCTGCCGAGAGCAAGTAATTTGCCCTAGCTGCGGCGGAATCGGTAACCCGTTTGCGCGTATGACAAGAAAGCAACTTCGGTGCAGACACTGTGACCATCACTTTTCGCCTTTTGTGAACTCACCGTTTGCAGATCGAAAGATGGAATTCAAAAAATTACTGATGGCATTGTGTTTGTATGTGGGCTCAGCCAAGGGCGTGCCAGCTTTGCAGATGTGTCGCCTGCTGGATATGCAGGATAAAACTGCGTCGGTTCTGACGGGCAAGCTACGTGAATGTTTGATCCACGAGATGGATACAGACATTTTGACTGGCGTCATCGAAATCGACGGTGGGCACTTCTGCGGCAAGCCCCGTAAAGGGCGTATCCGCTTTAAAACCCGCTCCGAGGATGTCGCGGCAGCTTTGGATGCAAAGTTAAAAGGAGAACCGATCAAAAGAAAACCTCGCAGCAAAGCCGAAGCCCGCAACTGGGCGCGTAGAAAGCTCAAGCGGCTGGTGATGGTTTTGCGACAAATCCACCCCGAAAAAGGCAACGGCGCGACGCGCACGCGTGTTGCTATCGCGTATACCGAGAACGAAAGGGTTGCCACTAGGCTGGCTCGGATATTGGTGGAGCCAGGTTCGACCATCATGACCGACGAAAACGCTGCCTACAACGTTTTGTCTAGCTGGTACGACCACCACACGGTTGAACATTCCGTCGAGTTCAGCACTGTTGATGGTGTCAATGAGAACCAAGCCGAGAGTTTCTTCTCACGAATGCGAAGAGCCGAATATGGCGTGTTTCATGGATACCGACCGAAGTATTTGATGGACTACGCACAAGAGTTCGCGTGGCGCGAAGACGTGCGTCGAGCAACAGAGCTGGACAAGCTGAACGATTTAACTAAGCGGATGTTTGACTCAGGAACGTCGCATTGGTGGCGAGGCTATTGGCAGGGGCATCATCGTCAGGGTGAGTTTCCTGTTCAAACGTAGTCTCTGCCGTGGCCGTGGGATTCAAAATCCACCGCCCCTCTCGGCTTCCCGCTTGCGATTTGATGCGTTTAATTCTGCCCTCACGAGCCATGTTCTTCATACGGTGACGAATTCTGAGGCGCAGGTCAGCAAAAGTTGCTGTGGCATCCAGATTCAATTGCATCTCCGAAGCAAAGAACAATGTGACCTGTGTTGCCGTGCATGGTTTACCTTCGTGCATTTTGAGAGATTGGTAAATTGTGCGAGTTATGCCGCCGTAGTCGATGTGAGAGAGGCGCTCATTTGAACGAATAGGCTTGATGAGGTTGGGGTCAATCGCAACTTCATGCTGCCGAATTAAGTGATCAATTGCGCTGATGTCGGCATTTAGAACATGGATTGTTCTAAGGTGCTCATCTTCTGCCAGCTTAAGAGCTAGTTGATGCGCCCGTTCTGCTTTAGTTATTTCACCAGACAGTCGGGCGCGTCTATTTATTAACCATTTGAGTGATGGAGGTGTACGTGGTGTTGTCATAGGTCATAAGATTACCTACATCCACCGTCAACGACTATGGGCGACAGCTACCGAATAGCGCCTTGCCCTCTGAAAGCCCGCATGTTTGTGGGCTTTTTTCTTTATACGCATGCGTTATTAACTAACAAATAAACAGTCGTTTGA
>ERZ650308.1810-NODE-1810-length-10810-cov-6.198791_pt1 | contig 10810 bp, 11 predicted proteins | sample MGYA00376244_ERZ650308 | MGnify/ENA primary metagenome ERZ650308 (study PRJEB26733, sample SAMN07839295) | wastewater metagenome | biome: small river; feature: stream; material: water | place: USA: North Carolina | collected 2016-04-26 ...
CGACGCTTTCCGCGGCATCGTGCCGCCCGCGCTGATTGCCGAGCTGCCGTGCGACGCGGCCGCCGGCGCGGCGCTCGAGCTCGCGGAGGCGATCCGCACCGCGCCCGACGGCGTGCGCGTCGTCGCCGCCGGCTGCGGCACCGGCAAGACCCAGGCGGCGGTCGCCGTCGCCGCGGAGCGCGCCGCGCGCGGGCGCACCCCGGGCGGCCGCGCCGCCGCCGGCGCGCGCACCGTCGTGTCGGAGCCGAACAACGCGATGGCGCGCCAGGTCGCCGAGACCGCGCGCGCGCGCGGCGTGCCGACCCTGCGGCTGTTCTCGCCCGTCTCGGAGCTGGACGCCGACGGCGGGCCGGTGTGCCGCTACTCGGACAACGCACGCCCGCTCGCCGCCGGCGGGCTGTCGATGCCATGGGAGCTGTGCGACGGGCGCGGCCAGGACCCGTGCGCCTACCGCGCGAGCTGCCCCGCCGCGGGCGGGCGCGAGGGCCCCGACGACGCGCTGCTCGTGGTGAGCAACCACAAGCTGCTCGGGTCCCTGGTCAAGGCCGCGGGAAAGACCGGGCTGCGCGTGATCGACGAGCCGCCGGCCCTGCTCGAGACGGTGGCCCTGACGGCGGTCGACTTCGCCGCCTGGGCGCAGCACGCGTTCATGTTCGAGGACCGGTTCGGGTTCGGCGTCGGGCGCGCCGTGCGCTCGGTGGGCCTCGCGCTCGAGGAGCTGGCGGCCGACGGCAACGCGATCCCGGTCGCCGACCTCGTCACCGACGACGTGGCCGAGATGGTGCGGGAGATCGCGGCGCCGGCGAACGGCCCGCCGGTGCGCTGGGTGCACGTGCGCCGCGCGCGCGAGCAGCTCAGCGCCGCGCTCGACATCGGGCGCGCCGCGCGCGTGGCGTGGGTCGTGTACCGCGCGCTGACCAGCCCCGCGCGCTGGGTCGTGCGCCTCGAGGTGCGGCGCCAGGTCCGCACGCTGCTGCTCACCGGGCCCAACGAGGACTTCGTCGCGGCGCTGCGCGCCGAGGGCTCGGCCGTGGTCCTCGACGCGGCGCCCGACGTGCCCGTGCTCTCGGCCGCCGCGAGCTACGACCTGACCGACCGCGTCGTGTCCGTGCAGGCGCGCGACGGCGCGCCCGTCACCCGCACGCTGCTGCACTGGTCGCAGGGCTCGCGCCGCGCGCTGTTCGACGGCGGCGTGCAGGTCGGACGGTTCGCCACCGCGCTGCGCGCCGCCCTCGCCTGGGCGCGCGAGGACCCGGCCTGCCGCGCGCTCGGCCTGATCACCATGAAGCCCCTGCGCGTGCTGCTCGAGCACGCGCTGCGCCCCGAGGACACCGCCGTGCGCGCCGAGGCGCGCAAGCTGGGGCTGAGCGCCGAGGTGCTCGCGGAGGGCGCCGCCCAGCTCGGCGCGCTCGCGCGCGCGTGGCCTGGGACCATCGTGCTCGGGCACTACGGCGCCGTGCGTGGCCTGGACAGCTGGAAGGGCTGCGACGCGCTCGTCACGATCGGCGACCCGTGGCCCAACGTCGGCGACGTGCGCAACGACGCGGCCTACCTCGCCCTGCGCGACACCGAGCAGCGCGCCGCGTGGCTCGCCGCCGCCGAGCTCGAGCAGGCGCACGGCCGGCTGCGCGCGCCGCACCGCACGCGCCCCGGCCGTGCGCTGCACGTCGGCCGCGTCGCGCCAGGCGGCCCCGGATGGGGCCAAGCCGAGCGCCGGCGGCTGGCCGATGGGCGCCCGAAGAACGACGCGGCCGCGTCGGTCGAGCAGCTGCGCGCGTGGATCGCCCGCGAGCACAAGGGGAGCATCCGCGCCGCCGCGCGCGCCCTCGGCTGCGCCGACACCGCCGTGCGCCGCTACCTCCAGGGCGACCGGTCGATCCCCGCGGTGGTGGCGGCGCGCATCTTGGGTGCGACCGAAAGTCCTATAGAAGATACCCTTAATAGGCGTTTCGGTCGCGGCCGCATTCCGGAGTCTCCAGACTCCGACGCGCCAGCGGACGAACCCACTAAGGACTTTCGGTCGCACCCCGGTGTGGGTGAGGCGGAGGAAGTGGCGTGACGGCGCGCGGCGAGGGCTGCGGGGCGCCTCACGCGTTTCCGGACGGTCGCGCGCGCGCGACCCACAGGGCGTCGAGGGAGGTGCGGCATGGGTGAGCCGAGCTGCTGCCCCGTGCACCTGGTGCCGCTGCGCGACGGCGGGTGCTGGGCGTGCGCGTGGGGGCTTGAGCCGCAGGCGTGGTGCCGCATCCACGGGCGGTGCGCGCGCGCCCGCGGCGAGTGCCCCACGTGCGTGCTGGTCGCGATGCTCAACGCGGGGCGCGCCCCCGCCCGAACGGAGGTACCTCGATGATCGCGGTGGTCGTTTCCTGCCGCCGCTCCCCGGTGGCGAGTGGGACCGAAAGCTGCGCGCGGCGGGCTTCCGCGTCGAGTTCACGAGCTGGACCCACGTCGTGCACCCCCGCGAGACCCCGAAAGGACGCTGACCATGGATGAGCTGACCCGCTGCGACCGCCACCACCGCGTGCACTACGGCCCGACCTGCGGCGAGTGCGACGCCGGCGCGCCCGCGCGCGCGTTCTGCCGGATGCACGGCAGCTACACGCCCCGCGACGGCGACGCCGCCTGCCCGGACTGCCCGCGCCCCACCGCGTCGTCGGCCATGTACGCGCCGATCGCGATCGACGGCCGGCTCTTCACCGACCAGGCGGCGCAGGACTTCGTCCAGCGCAACCTCCGCGCGCTCGCTCGCCGCGGCCTCCACGTCGCCGCCGACGGCAACCACCACGCGCCCCGGCCCCCGCCGCTCAAGGGGCCGTTCACGCTGATCCCGTGGTCGCCACGCGAGGACCGCCGCCCGCTGGGCGAACGCCTGCGCGCGCGGCGCCTCGAGCGCGGGTTCGCGCGCCCGATCGACCTCGCCGCCGCGATCGAGCCCGACCCCGCGAAGGACGACCTGCGCGTCCGCTTCGCGCGTCGCATCGACGAGTGCGAGCGCGGCGCCGTCGCGGGCCCGTTCCCCGCGTGGCTGCTCGACGTGGCGTGCAAGCACCTCGGCGTCGAGGGCACCGAGCGCGACGCGTGGTTCCTCGCCGCGGGCACGGTGCCGCTCGACGTGCACCAGGCGCTCGCGGCGAACCCCGCGCTCTGCGACCTCGTGCGGAAGGCGGCCGCGCGATGAGCACGGCCGTGAACCTCGAGCGCCTCGAGCTGCCCGCCGCGACGCGCGCCTACGTCGCCGACGCGCTCGCGTGGGACCGCTCGGTTGCGAAGCTCGAGCGCGCCGTGTACGGCGAGCGCTCGCCGCTGCAGGCGATCCTCGACACGATCCAGCTCGGCGTGCTCGGCACCGGCTGCCGCGGCACCCGTGGCGTCGGGCGCGCGCGCGCGCAGGTCGACAACCTCGAGGCCGCCGCCCAGGCCGACCCGGTCGGCACGGCGCGCTACCAGCGCCTGCGCGGCGCCGACCTCGCCACCACCGACGCCGTGCTCGCCGACGGCCGCGGCGACGTGGTCGTCGAGCTCGCGGTCGGCCTGCGCACCGTCGAGGCCTCGCTGCCGGCGCGCGTCGGGCTCGTGCTCGCGCGCCCGAAGCTCCAGCTCGCGTGGCTCAAGAAGATCGCCGAGGGCGACTCGCGGCCGGCGCTCGTCGGCGCCGAGGACCTCGCCACCGCCGCGCTGGTCGCCGCGGCCACGGCGTGGTGGCGGCCGATCGGATGAAGCCGTTGCAATGGGAGGCGCTGGTGTGGCTACCGCCGGCCAGCGCGGCGCCCGCGCGCGCGGCGGTGGCGGCCGGTGCGGTCGTGGCCGCGGCCAGCGCGAGCATCGGCGCCGGCGGCTTCGTCCGCACGGTGACGCTCGCGCGCGTGCCGCGCCCGCACGAGTCGGCGCTCCGCGCGGGCGGGTGGGTGCCATGCGAGGTGCAAACCTTCGAGCGCCTCGGCACGCCGGGGTGGCGCTACCGCGCCCGTGCCGATGTCGACGCGGCGGCGCGTGGTACGGTGCCGACCGTGGGCGACGGCTCGCCGCTCGAGATCTCGATCCGCGCAACGTCCGGGTGGGCGGAGGTCTCGGTGCGCGTGTTCTGCAACGCGTGCCAGTACCGCGCCGAGTGCCCGGTCGAGCCGGCCGCGCTCGCGCACGAGCGCGGCCCGATCGAGCGCCTGGTGCTCGACGCTGGCATCTTTGCACTGGGGTCGATGGTCGCCGGCGCGAAGGGCTGCGCGCACGCCCGCGCGCTCGATCTGGACGCGCTCGCCGCGGCGCTCGCGCCGCCGTTGGCGCACGCGCGGCTGAACAACCCGCGGCGCCGCCGCTTCTGGGATGCGCTCTCGGTCGTGCTCGACGTGCCGGCGGACGAGCTGCGCGCGAACGTGATCGACCCCGCGGTGGTCGCGCTGCCGGACGTGCCCGGCAAGCCGATGCAGGGCTGGCCGTTCCGCGAGCTCGCGTGCGACGGCCCGGCCGACGCGTGGGAACTGCTCGCCGCGCGCGGCCTGATCCCGATGGACTGGGTCGACGACCCGCGGCGCCGGTTCCTCGCCGACGGTGGTCCGGGCGTGCCGCACCCGCCGACCGTGCTCGGCGCCGTGCTGCTCGCGTCGGACACCGCGGGCGTGCTGCGCGCCGAGGCGCTCGCGCGCGAGCTGACGGAGCTGCCGCGCGTCACGTGGACCTGCGGTCGGACGCGGCAGCCGCTCGGCGCGAGCGGGCCGCACGGCTACGTGCTCGCGATGCAAGCCACCGAGGTCGAGTGGGTCGAGCGACTCGCGCTCGCGCCTTCGGACGATCCGCAGCCGATGCGCGACCTACTCGCGACGGGGTATTCCTTCCGCGGCGCGCTCGACGACGCCGCGTGCCTGTTCTGCCCACTCCCCGGTTAGTTAACCGAAGTCGGCATCACTCTCCGGAGTGAGACAGGTCCTTGACCCATCTCATAGATCACGCTAGCAATCTTCGCGGGGAGAGTTGCGTCTGCGGAGCGCCGAACCGGCGTGCGACGCGCCCCACACAAGGCTCGGCCCGGTGGTGTTGGAAGCACCCCGGGCCGCAGTCAGGCCGTTGGAGGCGGCCCGACATGACGAGTCTATCATGTTCGTCTGTTCGTGAAGACCTCGGGTGGAAGCGCCTCGCGCGCTTCGAAGCGTCGTTCGTTCGCACCGACGGGTGCTGGCCCTGGCGTGACGCGCTGGACCCTGGCGGGTACGGCAAGTTCCGCGATCGCGGCCGCGAGCGTGCTGCGCACGTGCTCGCGTACGAACTGTACGTCGGCCCGGTGCCGGACGGGCTCGTGCTTGACCACCTGTGCCGCAACCGTGCGTGCGTGAATCCGGCTCACCTAGAGCCGGTCACGCATCGCGAGAACATCCTGCGCGGCACGAGCTTCGCGGCACAGAACGCGGTCAAGACGCACTGTCCCAATGGGCATCCGTACGACGATGCGAACGTCTACCGCAGCCCGCGAAACCAGCGCCGGTGCCGCGTCTGCGGACGCGCCTGGGCGAACGCGTACTACCGCTCACGCCGCGCCGGCTAGCGAACTGTCCTCGCGCGAGCTCGCCTCCGCGCTGCGCGTCCCGCACCCGACCGTGCTCCGCTGGCTCCGCGCGTGGTGCGCCCTCGGCGTCGAGGGCGTGCGCCGCGTGCCGGCCGCGGGGCGCCACGGCGTGCGGTACGTCGCGAGCGCGGAGCTGCCCGCGCGCTGGAAGCGCGGCGCCCTGCCCGCGCCCCGCCTGCCGCGCGCGCCCGCCGCGCCGCTGCCGAGGGCCGCGTGATGTACCAACCGGGCGACCTGGTCCGCGTCGTGCGCGCCGACGGCTCGTCGGAGGTGCTCGTCGTGCGCGCCGCGACGGCCCCGACGCTCACCCTCGACCGCGGGCAGGTGGTCACGTACCCGCCGTTCCCGCGCGCCGACGCGCCGGAGCTTCGCAATCGCGCCGAGCGCCGCGCGCGCCTGCGCCGCCGCCGTGCATGAAGGGCGTCCCGCTCACCCCCGCGCAGATCGCGAGAGCGGCCGAAGTGTACGGCGCCACGGGCAGCTACCAGGCCGCGGCCGACGCGATCGGCTCGGACCGATCGAACGTGCGCCGGCGGCTGCTCGCGCGCGGGGAGCCACACCGGGCCGCGCTCCACGCGCAGGCGTGCGCGCGCGGGCTGCGCAAGGGACGCCGCTCGCTCGTCGCCGGGCTCGACGAGCTCGACGAGTGGCTCGCGAAGGACAAGGCGAGCGGCGGCGGCATCGAGCCGCGCGACTACGCCGCCCTGCTGAACGCGCGCGCGCGCCACGTCGAGGCGCTGCTCGCGCTCGCGGAGCGGGAGGACCGGCGCAAGCAGGCGCGGCTCACCCGCGCGAAGACGCGCGCCGAGACGGCCGCGCTCCAGGCGAAGGCAGCGGGTCTGCTGCCCCCGGACGTGACCGTGACCGTGACCGACCCCGACGCCGTGGCCGCGATCTTCCGCCAGCACTTCGGCGACGAGGGCCACCGCCCCCGGCTACCCGCGCCCGCGCATGACACCCGCGCAGAAGACGGCGCTCACGACGTGGGCGAGCCGGTTCTTCCCGTACCAGCGGACGTGGGTCGCTGAGCCGGCGCGGTTCGCCGCGTGGGACAAGAGCCGCCAGATCGGCGGCTCGCACGCCAACGCCGGCGGCGCGGTGCTCGGCGCGCTGGTGCAGGGCCGGCCGCAGGTCATCCTGTCGGCGTCGCAGAACCTCTCGGACGAGGTGCTCGACAAGGCGCGCGCGCACGCGCGCGTGCTCGCGGCGCTGGGCTACGCCGGCGCCGACCGCTTCGCCGTCGACAGCGCGACCGAGCTCGCGTGGTCGCCGCGCGCGCGGATCATCGCGCTGCCCGCCAACCCGCGCACGGCCCGCTCGTTCTCGGGCGACCTGTGGCTCGACGAGGTGGCGTACATGCAGGATGCCGAGGGCATCCGCGACGCCGCCTTTCCGATCGCGATGCGCGGCGGCTGGCGCGTCCGCGCGATCAGCACGCCCAACGGCGCCGCGGGCCTGTGGCACCGCCTCGTCACGGCGACGCCCGCCGGCTGGGCGCTGCACCGCACCACGATCGACGACGCGATCGCCGCCGGGCTCGCCGTCAACGTCGCCGACCTGTGGGCGCTGTGCGGCGGCGACGAGCGGCTGTTCGCGCAGTGGTTCCGCTGCGCGTTCCTCGACGGCGACCTGCAGTACATCCCGTCCGCGTTCGCCGACCTGGCGCGCGACTGGACCGGGGCGATGCCGAACCTCGCCGCCGCCGAGTGGCACGCGGGGCTCGACATCGGGCGCACGCGCGACGTGAGCGCGCTCGCGATCGTCGCGGTGCTCGACGGCGTCGCGTGGGTCGTGCGCGTGCTCACGTGGCCGCGCACCAAGTTCCGGTTGCAGAAGGCCGCGCTGCGCAAGGCGCGCGAGGTCTTCCGCTGGCAGACCCTCCACGTCGACGAGTCCGGCCTCGGCAAGCAGTTCGCCGAGGAGCTGGTCGACGAGTTCGGCGAGGACGAGGTGCGGCCGGTGCACTTCACCGAGGAGGCGAAGGCCGACCTCTGCACGCGCGCGCTGCGGTGGCACCGCGACGGGCGCGTGCGCTACCCGCGCGGGTCCGTCGGCCGGACGCTGCACGAGCAGGCCGTCAGCCTCCGCCGCGTCGTGACCGACAAGGCCCACGTGGTCTACCGGTTCCCGCGCGACGCGGGCGGCCACGCCGACGAGTTCACCGGCCTGATGCTCGCGCTCAAGGGCGCGGGCGAACCCCTCCCGCCGCGCGGCGTGGGCGACAGCCCCCTGTTCGCCGTCGCGTAACGAAAGCGAGCCCGAGCACGATGCGCCCGCACCTCCGCCCCGTGACCAGCACGCCGCCCTCGCCCGAGGAGCGCGCCGTCGCCGCGATCGACGCCCTCGCCCACGGCCACGCGGCCGTGTTCGCCCCGAACCAACTGCTCTCGCTGAGCGCGGCGCAGCTGCAGATCATCGTCGACCGGCTCGACCCGCAGGCCCACCGCCTGCCCGAGTCGGTCGCGCGCATGCTCGCGGCGGCGAAGGCCGGGCTCGCCGCGATGAACCAGGCGCTCGACGCGCCGGTGATCGTCGCGCCGGCGCCGGGGCTCAACGTCGCGCGTGTCGACTGAGATGGCGCGCCGCCGCGCGCACGACGACGACGCGCCGCCCGCGCTGGCGCGCGACGTGGTCCGCCTCGCGGTCGAGCACGTCGTCCCCGCCATCGTGCACCAGGTCGGCGAGGCGTTGCGCGAGCGCGCCGAGCGCCGCCACCGCCCGCCCACGCCACCGCCGCCGAAGCCGTGAAGCTCGCCAACCTGCAGCGCTGCCACCCGGAGCACCGCGGCGACGTGCTGCGCACGTACCGCGACCTGTTCGTCGGCGGCGAGCAGTTCCTGCGCAACGTCGCGCGCTACATGCCGCGCAACGACCTCGAGCCGCCCAAGCTGTACCAGCAGCGCTGCGAGCGCGCGCACTACGTGAACTACGCCGCGCCGATCGCGGGGTACTTCGCCGCGTGGCTGTTCACCTGCCCGCTCGAGGTGACGTTCGACCCGGCCGAGACCAGCGCGGGGTGGTGGCCCGACTGGAAAGAGGACTGCGACGGCACGGGCACGGACTTCGACGACTTCCTGCGCGGCCGCTTCCTCGAGGCGCTCGTGTGCCGGCGCGCGTGGTGGCGCGTCGAGCCGGCCGACGCCGACGACGCCGCGGCCGCCGCGCTCGCCGCGCCGTCCGCCGCGCTGGCCGACTGGGAGCGCGCCGGCCTCGGCGCCGCGCGGGTCTGCGCGGTGCCGACCGAGCACGTGACGCACTGGCGCCGCGACCCCGACTCCGACGCGCTCGTCTGGGCGCTCGAGCACGACCGCCGCGAGGAGCTGCTCGAGCTCGGCGACGACGCGTGCACGATTACCGAGACGTGGACGCAGTGGCGCGCCGACGGCGCCCACCGCCGCTGGCAGCTCGTCTACCAGGACGGCGGCAAGCGCCCCGACGCCGACACCGAGGTGCCCGAGGTCGCGCCGCCCGCCGACAAGACCGGCGGGATCCCGCTCGTCGAGCTGCGCCTGCCGCGGCACCTGTGGCTGCTCGACCTGGTCGCCGGCCCCCAGATCGAGAACTTCCGCGCGCGCAACGCGCTGGCGTGGGCGATCTACCGCACCTGCTACGCGATGCCGGTGTTCAAGCTCGCCGACCGGAAGAGGCCGCCGGCGATGGGCGCGGGCTACTACCTGATGCTCGGCGTCGACGAGTCGGTCGACTGGCCGGCGCCCCCGTCGACGCCCTTCCAGGTCATCGGCGACTACGCGACGCAGGTCAAAGACGAGATCTACCGCGTCACGCACCAGATGGCCGTCGGCGTCGACCAGGGCCAGGCCGCGGCCGTCGCGCGCTCGGGCGACAGCAAGGACGCCGACAACCGCGCGACCGAGGTCGTGCTGGGCGCGTTCGGCGCGCCGGTGCGCGAGGCGGCGGAGCGCACGGCCGACCTGCTGCTGCGCGCGCGCGGCGACGCGACGACGCGCGCGAGCGCGCGCGGCATGGACCGCTACCACGTGACCGACGCCGGCGCCGTGCTCGAGCAGGCCGCCGCGGCTCAGGTCCTGGACATCCCGTCGCGCACCCACCGCGTCGAGCTGCTCACGCGCGCCGCGCTGGCGAGCGCGCCGGACCTCGACGAGGCGAAGAAGGCGAAGGTCGTGGCGGAGATCGAGAAGAACACGCCCGACCCGGCCGCGAAGCCCGCCGCCCCGGCGCTGGCCGGGATGCCGCCCGGCATGCCCGGCGTGACGCCCCCGCACCTCGCGCCGTTCGCGCACGCCGCGGCCACGGCCGGCGGCGAGACCCAGCCGGGCGAGCCGGACGACGACGACGCGGCCGACGGCGCGGACGCCCCCGCGCCGCGCGAGGTCCCGCCGCGGCGCCACCGGCTGCCGAACGGCTGACCGCCGCCGCCACCACCTCCACGGGCTCGCGCTGAGCCCGCACGCGCACCCCGCGCCACGGCGCCGCGGGGACCGCGCGAGACCCCGCCCCCGCGCCGCACGCGCCCCTCGCGCGCACCGAGGACCCGATGCCCGACGCCACCACTCCGACGCAGCCGACCGCCCCACAGGGCGGCCAGACCCAGGCCACCGAGGCCGCCACCGAGCAGCCGTCGTACCTGACGCGCGACGAGTTCAACGCGCAGGTCAACGCCGCGATCACCGCGCACACCAAGCGCCTCGAGAAGGCGTTCGAGGACCGCCTCGCGAAGCTCACCGCCGCGCGCCCGCCCGAGGCCGCGGGCGACGCCGGCGCCGCGCCGCGCGGCGACGCCCTCGGCGCGCCGGCCGCCGGCCCCGACCCGAAGCTCAAGCTCGCGCTCGAGAAGCTCGAGCAGCTCGAGCGCAAGGCCCAGGAGGCCGAGTCGCGCGCGCGCCAGGTCGAGGTGGCCGCGCAGCAGGACCGCGCGCGCGCGACCGTGCGCTCGCAGCTCGAGACGCTCGGCATCAAGGGCGTGCGCGCCGCCGCCGTGATGGCCCACCTCGAGGCGTCCAAGGCGCTGCGCTTCGACGACGAGGGCAAGGCCTCGATCGCGGTGAAGCGCTCGCGCGCCACGAAGGCGCCGGCCGAGGAGCTGGCGTTCGAGGACCTCGCCGCGGGGGTCGCGGACTGGTCCAAGACCGACGAGGCGCGCGAGTTCCTGCCGCCGCCCGCCGCGGCCGCCGCGCGCGCGCAGGCCGGCGGCACGCGCGCCGCGCCGCCGCGCTTCGACAAGCCCGCCGCGACCGCCGACGAGGCGCTCGCGCGCACCGTCGCGCAGCTGCAGGC
>ERZ650308.1811-NODE-1811-length-10809-cov-5.728008_pt1 | contig 10809 bp, 10 predicted proteins | sample MGYA00376244_ERZ650308 | MGnify/ENA primary metagenome ERZ650308 (study PRJEB26733, sample SAMN07839295) | wastewater metagenome | biome: small river; feature: stream; material: water | place: USA: North Carolina | collected 2016-04-26 ...
ACGACCATTTCTTCAATTAAGTTCTTCGCTTCAGCTACTTGCGATGCAGGGCCATTCAACACAACCTCGTTGCCGCGGGCATGTACCTGAACATTTGGGTAGGTCTGCTCAAGAGCCTTGAGAAGCCGATCTTCGGTGCCAAATAGAGAAACCATAGGAACACCGATTACCTGAAGCTTCTCGGTGTGCGATGAATTAGGCAACCTGCTCCTTTGGTGTGCGGCTTGTGATGTGGCCGTGAGCGTGGAATACCGTCTGCCCTGCTTCAATGCCGGTATTGAAGCTCAATCGGAAAGAACCAGCAGATTTCTCCAATGCAATTTTGGATCCGAGCCTCATAAGGTCGAGCAATTCATCCGGTGCGTCGTTGGTTAGCGCCGCGATATTTGCATGGTGACGTTTTGGAATAACCAAAATATGAATCGGCTGTCGAGGCGAAATATCCCAGAAAGCAAGAGAGTGTTGCGTTTCTTCAACCAGGTTTGCCTGGATGTCTTTGCTCGCGATTCTGCAGAAGATGCAGTCTTGGTTAGTCAATGTTTCCTCCACTGAAAAGTCTACTTTGAGCCCCATTGTCCAGTAAGGGCAAGAATTGCCGAGATGGCAGCGATTCCCGCTGTGGAGGTTCGCAGAATGGGTGAACCGAGATTTACCCTGACTGCGCCAGCATTCGAAAGCGCCTCGAGCTCAGGCTCGCTAATGCCCCCTTCTGGTCCGACTACCAGGGCTATTTTCCCTTTGGTCGGCAAGGTAGTGTTGCCGAGTCCAATCTGTGCCGTTGGGTCGAGAACCAAGACCATATCGAAGTCCTTCGCAAAGTTGGCAAGCTGCACTCCCCTAACCGGTGCGAGAACAATCGGATGTTGTGCGCTAAGGGATTGCTTGGCGGCTTCGGTAACTATGGTTTGCCACCGCTCAACGCCCTTGGCTTCTTTAATGCCAATCCACCTGCTTACCGAGCGATCCGATTCCCAGGGCATTACTTGGCAAACACCGAGCTCGGTTGCGGCTTGAATTGCGAGTTCATCGCGATCGCCTTTTGCAAGTGCTTGTACAAGAGTGATTTGAAGCTCTAAAGGGCTCTCTTGATCAATGCTGGCGATAAGGACATTTAACTTATTTCCATTTATTGAAGCAACCGTGCCTTTTAGTCTTAGGCCTCTGCCATCGGTTATTTGGATTGCCTCGCCAACCCGCATTCGACGAACTGAGATTGCATGTTTTGCCTCCGGGCCAGTCAAGTCAAGAGTGGAACCCACTTGGATTGGTTCGTTGATAGCGCGGACGAACATCGGTTCGACCATGATCAGTTCTTTTTCTTGCCAGAGAACCGGCCATGAGTGACACGAGCGAGCCTGATTGAATCGTCTTTTCTAAGTGAGGCCAGCGACCTAAACAATTCTTTTTGTTTTGAATCAAGTTTGGTTGGGGTTATGACCTGGATTCTTATTTTCAAGTCACCGCGGCCAGAAGATCGAAGATGTTGCACACCCTTGCCGCGAACAGTTAGCACTTCGCCAGTTTGAGAACCTGGTTCAACTTCGATGTCTATCTCACCATCAAAGGTTTCAATTTTTGCCAGGGAACCAAGTACTGCGTCGTGCAGGGGTACCTCAAGAACACAGGTGAGGTCATCGCCCTGGCGACCGAAAACATCATCTTCCTTGACTGACATGTCAACGTATAAATCACCATTTGGTCCTCCAGCAAAACCAACTTCGCCTTGACCCGTAAGTTGAAGACGTAATCCATCTTCAACACCGGCTGGAATATTCAAATCTATGTTCCGGCGAGCCCGCACTCTTCCTTGGCCGCGGCAATCTATGCACGGTTCCGGAATCACCTGGCCATAGCCTCGGCATGTTCCGCAAGGTTGTGACGTAACCACGTTTCCTAGAAGTGAACGAACCTGTCGTTGAATTTGACCTGAGCCGCCACAAATGTCACAGGTGGCCATTGAACTTCCTGGTCGACAGCAAGAGCCCTGACAGGTTTCGCAAAGTACAGCAGTGTCTACCTCAACACTTTTTGAAATTCCGAAAACCACTTCTTCGAGTGTTAGATCGATACGAATTAGCGCATCCTGACCACGCTCAGCTCGCGAGCGAGGTCCCCGAGTTCCGCCACCGCCAAAGAAGGTGTCAAAGATATCCCCAAAGCCACCGAATCCTGCTTGCCCGAAAGGATCCTGACCGCCCATGTCGTACTGGCGTCGAGAATTTGCATCGCTAAGGACCTCGTAGGCATGCGTCACCGCTTTGAATTTCTCTTGTGCTTCAGGCGCTGGATTGACATCGGGGTGTAGCTCGCGGGCTAGCTTGCGATAAGCCTTTTTTATTTGTTCCTCAGTTGCGTCTCGGGACACACCAAGCGCTGCGTAGTGATCGCTCAAAAAATTCCTCGGTTTCCTAGTTGCCCAAAGTCTTGGTTAGGTATCTAGCAACAGCACGCACCGCAGAAATATTTGATGAGTAGTCCATACGAGTGGGACCGATAACACCAAGTTTCGCGATTTCACTACCCTGGTTCTCGTAGCCACTAACTACCACTGAAGCGTTGCTTAAGCCTTCCAATTGATTTTCTCGACCAATTCTCAGGCTAACCCCGTGTTGCTCGGCCTGCATTTCACTAATGAGCTTCAACAAAACGACCTGTTCTTCGATTGCTTCGAGAACCGGTGAGATGCTGCCTGGAAAATCTTCTTCGCGTTTTGCCAAGTTTGAAGTGCCTGAAAGCAGAATCTTCTCCTGACGGTTTGCGTCTACCTGCTCAAGCAAATTTTTGACAATCAAGTTCGTGAGTTTGGTGTGCTCAGCATTCATACCAGTGGCAAGATTTTTTACCTTTGCGCTCACATCACTCAACGAAGCCCCAGCGAGAGATGTGTTCAATTTGGCACGCAATTCGGCAACAAAGCTTTCATCAACTTTGACGCCGAGTTCCACGACGTGCTGTTGAATACGACCGTTGTCAGTAATCAACACCATCAGGACTCGGGTATCCGCGGCCGGAATCAATTCGATGTGGCGAACCGATGCCTTGCCAAGCGTTGGATATTGAACAATCGCAACCTGGTTAGTGAGTTGAGAAAGTAGGCGAACAGTTCGCCCAAGGGTTTCGTCAAGGTCTGCACTTCCAACCATGAAGTTTTCGATTGCCTGACGCTCCGCAGCGTTAAGCGGCTTCACTTCGCTCAATCTGTCAACGAATAGGCGATAACCCTTATCGGTTGGGACTCTGCCCGCAGATGTGTGCGGGGCATGGATCAGCTCTTCCTCCTCGAGGAGAGCCATGTCGTTTCGGATAGTTGCCGCAGATACGCCAAACGAATGTCTTTCGACCAGAGATTTTGAGCCCACTGGCTCTTTGCTAGCTATGTAGTCCTGAACGATGGCGCGAAGCACCTCAAGACTTCTGTCTGGAATAATTTCGCACCACCTTTCCCGCGTCATTTAGAGTTTTAGCACTCGAACTCCCTGAGTGCCAATATTACCTTCACCGATTATGAATAGGTAGGCTAATCGGGCTAGAAGGAGAATCAGATGTCAGAGCAGAATCCATATTCGGTGCCTCAGCAACCATTGTCACCAGAGCTTGAGCGCCTCTGGGCAATCGCCATTCACGCATTCGGCATCGTGCTCGAGTTCTTCGCTCCCCTGCTTGGTTACCTATTTCTCAAGGATCGCGGGCCGTTCATTCGTCACCACGTGACTGAATCGCTAAATTTTGGCATCACAATGCTGCTGCTATACGTGGTTCTAGCGATTAGCGTCATCGGCTGGTTTCTATTTTGGGTGCCACCAATCATCTGGACAGTCTTTAGAATCATCGCTGCATACAAGGCCAGCCTTGGCGAGTTTTACCGTTACCCGCTGTCGATTAGGTTTTTAAAGAACTAATCGGCAAGTAACTGACGCACTAGAGAATCCGCAAGCAATCGGCCTTTTAGCGTCAACTTTAAAACGCCCCCGAAAGCTGACTTCGCATCCACCAAATCATTTTCTATGAAGCCGGCAATCAAATTAGCTGCGTCCGCATTTACCAATTTGGCCAATTCGGTACTTAAACCTGCACTGATTCGAATCTCAAGCAGCACTCTTTCTTCGAGACGGGTGCGGTCGCTCAATGTCTCTCGACCTGCTGCCGGAGATGTTGCTTGCCCCAGTTTGTTTGCATACGCAGAGGGGTGCTTCACATTCCACCAGCGCACCCCACCAAAGTGGCTGTGCGCTCCAGGTCCGTAGCCCCACCAATCTTGCGAAGACCAGTAAGAAATATTGTGAATGGACCTATTCTCAACTCCATTTGCCCAGTTACTTACTTCGTACCACTCAAAGCCAGCTTTCGAAAAAAGATCTTCGGCAAGCTCGTACTTATCTGCTTGCAAGTCTTCGTCGGGCTCCGAAAGTTCTCCAGATTTTATCTGTCGAGCAAGCTTCGTTCCCTCTTCCACGATTAGCGCATAAGCGGATATGTGGTCTGGAGCCATTTCAATCGCAGCTTCTATGCTCGCCTGCCACTGTTCTATGGTTTCACCAGGTGCACCATAAATTAAGTCAACCGATGTCTTGAGGCCCAAAGATTTGGCAACCTCGACTCCAATCGAAACGTTTTCAGGTTTATGTGTTCTATCCAAGATTTCCAAGACAGCGGGCACAGCCGATTGCATTCCAAAAGAAACGCGATTAAAACCGCCAGCCTTTAATTCCGAAAGATAGTCAAGATTTACAGTGTCTGGGTTTGCTTCCGTGGTTATTTCAGAGTTTTGAGTGAAGCCAAAATTTTCTCTGAGTGAATTTAGAATCCTCACCAAATCTGAAGCTGGCAAAAGCGTTGGGGTTCCGCCCCCGAAAAAAACGGTTGAGAGTTCTCTATTTGGTAGTCCGGATTTCTCCAACACACCAGAACTGAGTTCAATTTCGGATAACAGGACATCGGCGTAGTCAGATTGTTTGGCGCCTTGCAGTTCACTGGCGGTGTAGGTGTTGAAGTCGCAGTAACCGCAGCGAACGCTGCAGAAGGGAATGTGCACGTAGGCGTGCTGAGTGCGCTCATCTGCGCCAACCAACACCTGCTCTGGAAGTGACCCATCAGCAGGTGCCGGGTCACCAATAGGCAGCGGACCGGCCACTACTTGCCCTTCTTCTCGCCCTTTTTCTCACTGTCTGACGACAATGCGGCGATGAATGCCTCTTGTGGAACTTCCACTCGGCCAACCATCTTCATGCGCTTTTTACCCTCTTTTTGCTTTTCCAGAAGTTTGCGCTTTCGAGAAATGTCGCCACCGTAGCATTTAGCCAAAACGTCTTTTCGCATGGCGCGAATAGATTCGCGGGCAATAATGCGCGCGCCAATTGCCGCTTGAATCGGTACTTCAAATTGTTGGCGCGGAATTAATTCGCGAAGCTTTCCGGTAATCATTACCCCGTAGGCGTAGGCCTTGTCTTTGTGCACGATTGCGCTGAAGGCATCCACCTGTTCGCCCTGCAGCAAGAGGTCAACCTTGACTAGGTCACCCTTTTCTAGACCGGTCTCCTCATAATCAAGGGATGCGTATCCGGCGGTCTTGCTCTTCAGCTGGTCAAAGAAATCAAAGACAATCTCTGCAAGCGGCAAGGTGTATCGCAATTGCACGCGATCCTCACCCAGGTACTGCATGTCAATCATGTTTCCGCGACGCTGCTGGCAAAGCTCCATTACGGTTCCGGTGTAATCCTTTGGCAACAGAATTGTTGCCTTAACCATTGGTTCTAGAACTTGCTTTATTTTGCCGCCCGGAAATTCACTCGGATTGGTGACGGTAATTTCTTTGCCGTCATCCATTGTCACTTCGTAAACCACCGATGGTGCAGTCGCGATTAGATCTAAGCCAAATTCACGCTCTAATCTCTCAGTGATGATTTCTAGGTGCAACAGTCCTAGGAACCCACAACGGAATCCAAAACCAAGAGCAACCGAAGTTTCAGGTTCGTAAACCAGAGCGGCATCGGAGAGTTTCAACTTATCTAGTGCCTCGCGAAGTACCGGGTAATCGCTGCCATCGATTGGGTAAATTCCCGAATAGACCATCGGCAAAGGTTCCTTGTAACCCTTTAATGCCTCGGTTGCCGGCTTACCCTGATTGGTTATTGTGTCACCAACCTTTGATTGACGAACATCTTTAACGCCGGTAATTAGGTAGCCAACCTCGCCAACACCCAACCCCTTAGTAGGTTCTGGCTCTGGCGACGAAACTCCAATTTCAAGAAGCTCGTGCACAGCACGCGTCGACATCATTTGAATTTTTTCGCGTGGGCTCAGACTTCCATCAATCATTCGAACATAGGTGATTACGCCACGGTAGCTGTCATACACAGAATCGAAAATCATGGCGCGAGCCGGTGCGTTTGGGTCGCCAACTGGGTGCGGCACTGTCGCGACAATTTTGTCGAGGAGTTCGTCGACGCCGATTCCGGTTTTTCCCGAAACTCGAAGGCAATCTTCTGGGTTACCACCAATTAGATTCGCAAGTTCTTCAGCATATTTTTCAGGTTGTGCAGCCGGAAGATCGATTTTGTTGAGCACTGGAATAATCTGAAGGTCGTTTTCCATCGCAAGGTATAGGTTCGCCAAGGTCTGTGCTTCAATGCCCTGCGCTGCGTCCACGAGCAAGACAGCCCCCTCGCAGGCAGCTAATGAGCGAGAAACCTCGTAGGTGAAATCCACGTGACCGGGTGTATCGATCATATTTAGTGCGTAGGTCTGACCATCTGATTCCCAAGGCATGCGGACAGCCTGAGATTTGATTGTGATTCCGCGCTCACGCTCGATGTCCATACGGTCTAGATATTGGGCTCGCATCGACCGGTCATCCACGACACCGGTGAGCTGCAGCATGCGGTCGGCCAGGGTGGATTTACCGTGGTCAATGTGGGCGATGATGCAGAAATTGCGAATTAGCGCCGGGTCTGTCTTCGCCGGTTCGAGGCGGCGGGTGGCGCGTGGAGACAATGGATACCTCTGGATTGGTAGGAAAAGGACCGTTGGACGGTCCCCCTATTCTCGCACAGACCCCGATGAACTAGGGCCTTGGTGCCCTGATTGGTTGCCGAATTGGGGGCTGGGCTGGTAGCATTAGGACTCGATACGGATGAGTGTCTCCATCCAAATCCCAATAAAAACTCTTTTAGTTGCCCCGCGCGGGTGACAACCCAAGAAAGTGAAACATGGCAAACATCAAGTCACAGATCAAGCGCATTGGCACCAACCTAAAGGCTGCCGAACGCAACAAGGCTGTAAAGAGCGAGCTAAAGACCGCAATTCGCGCAGCTCGCGAAGCAGCAGCTGCCGGAGACAAGGCTGCAGCCGCAAGCGCACTTGCCCTAGCTGGCAAAAAACTAGACAAGGCCGTTTCAAAGGGAGTAATCCACAAGAACCAGGCTGCAAACCGCAAGTCAGCGCTTGCCAAGAAAGTTTCAGCGCTTTAAAAATTCTTCACTCTTCGGAGAAAAAATCCCCAGCCTCGAGGTTGGGGATTTTTTATTTTGCCGGAATTAGTCCGGGGCGGCCGGCATAAAAACCGATACCGGCCTGAATTAGAGTCAAAATCAAGATAATCACAAAGCTAAGGGTGTATCCCCCAACCAGGTTGGCGACGAAACCAACCATAAACGTGCCCGCAGCAGCCACAAGGTATCCCCAACCCTGAGACATCGCAGATAGTTGAGTCGTTTGCGCCTGTGTTGATGCGCGTGTGCTGATCAGAGAAAGTGAAATTGGGAAAGTTGCTGACATGCCTAGGCTCAAGAATATGCATGCAAAAAACAACAGGCTGGTCTCCGCAGAATTTAGAACGATTGCGAAAAGGATGTTACCAATCAGTGTCATGGCGCTGGTTCCGGCCGCCCACCAACTAAGTGACTGAAACCTTCCTAACACCGATGAAATAATTAAACCGGTTGGTATTCCTACTGCGCTTGCAAATCCAAGAAAGTTTCCCGCATCCTGAGGAGTGACCCCAATCGAAATCAAAGCAGATGGCATCCACCCCAAAAGTGCGTAAAAGCCAAGCGACTGAATGCCGAAGAAACCAACTATCGCCCAAGAAATAGGTGAACGAAGTACCGCTGATTTTTCCTCTGCTGCGGCATGAGCTGGTTGCGCAACATGTTCAACCTCTCCTCGGGTTTGTGGCAGCCATAGCAGAATCGCAATTACCGTTGGCAAAATCCAAATTGCCAGCGCCGGGTTCCAGCCGCCAAGAATCGCACTTGACGGCACTGCAACGGCGGCCGCGAGACTCGCCGATATGGCTAGGAGGGTTGTGTAAGAACCCGTTACTAAGGCAACTCGATTTGGAAATTGAATTCGAACAATCGTGGGTAGCAATACGTTCGCGATGGCAATTGAGAGACCGGCCCCTATAGTGCCGAGCAATAGCCCTGAATAGCCAAACACCATTCGTAGTGCTGAGGCAAAACCTAAAATTGCCAGCACATAGAGCATGGCTCGGTTGACTCCGACCTTACTCACTAACCATGGGCTGGCGAATGCACCGAGTCCAAAACAGAGAACCGGCGAGGCCGCAAGTAAGCCAATCAAGTCATGGCTAACTCCAAGACTGTTTTGAATTTCTTGAAGCAGCGGGCCCATTGACGCCACCGGAGGTCGCAACACAATCGCGATAAAAACAATTGCTAAAAACCCAGTGATTCCAAATTTCTTCTTGGTCATCATCGTGACCCAGCTTCTAGACCTTTATGAGAAATCAGGTTTACCAGCTTCTCCAATGAATAGACAGGGTCTCGTTCTGCTCCCTTAGCTGCCGCGTCAGCGGTTGCCATCGCTTGAATCGCCGCGGCGAGCCCGTCGTCTGTCCAACCGGTTAGGTCTTTTCGCGCACGATCCAATTGCCAAGGCGCCATCCCGAGACTTGCAGCCGAGGCCGAGCGATTACCGTAAATTTTTGCCATCTGACGAATCTTCATGGAGATCGCGGCCACGAGCGGAACCGGGTCTGCGCCCGTGGCAAGAGCATGTCGCAGCAGAGCCATGGCCTCTCCCGCTCTTCCAGCTAGGGCGGCATCAGCAACCTTGAAAGCGTTCGTTTCGACGCGCCCGCCGTAGTATCTATCGACGATTTCCTCGGTAATTGAGTCAGAGCTATCTTGCAGTAACTGACTGCACGCGGCGGCTAACTCAGCGGTATCGTCGGCAAATGCATCAAGCAGAGCTCGCACGGCCGCCGGTGCGATCCTGCGATCTGCGTGAGCAAACTCTCCTATTACAAAGGCCTGGCGATCGGCGTCTTTCTTAATTTCCGCGCAGGCAATTTCGGCCGCGTTATCCGAGTCGCGAATAGCTTCGACCAGTTTTTTTCCGCGAACGCTTGAGCCATTGTGCCGAAGAATTAGGGTTGTGTCGGCCGTTGGATTGTCAAGGTAGTCGATGCCATCGGTAATTAAATCGTCGCTGCATTTCTCGATGCCTCGAATAATCACAAGCCGAGGTTCAGCAAACAGTGATGGGCTGCTGATATTTGTAAGAGTTCCAGCACTGTAGTCGGCGGCTTCAATTTCATGTACCTCAAGCGCCTCGTCCAATTTGCGAAGCTGCTCTCGGATTTGCCGAATTGCCCTGCCCGCGAGGTATTCCTCCGCGCCCGAAACAAAGACTATGGGCGCAGCCGACGCCTTGCGCCAATCCATCTGCCTTGCTTTACCCACCGGATAAGCCTAACCGCGGGGAGAGTTCGAAAGCACTAGCGCCCCATTCCGGCTGGCCACAGATATTGAGCCAAGCTGATCTGTGCGATAAACAGCAGAACCAGTTGCAGCCAAGAGTCTCAGCGTCCGTTGAGTTGGATGCCCATAGCTGTTTTTCTGGCCGACTGAAATCAGACTCAAATCTGGCTCCAACTCTTCAATTAGTTCAGCAAATTGGTCAGCTGAGCCATGGTGAGACACTTTCAAGATCAGAGGCACACGGTGAATTTGAGGATCCGACCACCAACCATTGTCACTAGCGATTCGCATCTGACCCTTCTCACCAACATCGGCCATGGTCAAGACATTGAACTGTGACGCTCGCCAAAGCATGACTATGCTGGCGTCATTTGAGTCCTCAGCACCTGCGGCGTTCCGGTTTGGAGCTAATACCTGCCATTCAATGTCACCCATTCCCCCACTCATGCCTTTCTCTGCCTGAATGACCGAGATACCTGATTGAGCTAGATACAGATTGGTACCCGTTGCTCCCCAGCGTTCATCTTTAAAGGGACTAACCATGGTGATACCAACCTCTCGCCCACCTATAGCGCCACGTAGTCCACCAATGTGATCAAGGTCAAAGTGGGTCAGAACGAGAAGATCTATTTTTGAAACTCCGAGCCTTTGCAGGCATTCGTCTACTTTGCGATCGTCGCGACCAACATCGATGAGTGCATACCTACCTCTCGATCGAATAACGGTGGCATCGCCTTGGCCAACATCGCATGAAGTTATTGACCAATCAGAAATTGGCCATTGACTGCTCCGAACTAAATTGACCGCGATCGAGCCAAGGCTGGCCGCTGAGATTATTACCAGAGTGGCTAAGCCTAGATTCCTCAAACTCGATGGCTCTGATTTGAGCCAAAGCGTACTCGCGAGTATGACGCAGGTGGCAATAACCGCACCAGCAAATCCGGTTGGCCAGCCGAGTGTGGCATTATTCGAATTCGCGAAGAATTGAACTATCTGAGTTATCAGCCACGCTGGGATTGAAGCCAGGTAAGTTAAACCTTCGGCCAGCCAAGGAAATATCCATGCCAGCATGCATGCAACGATGCCG
>ERZ650308.1815-NODE-1815-length-10795-cov-6.668063_pt1 | contig 10795 bp, 10 predicted proteins | sample MGYA00376244_ERZ650308 | MGnify/ENA primary metagenome ERZ650308 (study PRJEB26733, sample SAMN07839295) | wastewater metagenome | biome: small river; feature: stream; material: water | place: USA: North Carolina | collected 2016-04-26 ...
CGCAGTCCACGTTTTAAAAAATATGACGCAGATGGCAATGACAGCGTCAGCAAGGAAGAATTCTTCAAGAATGTTACAGATGATTTTGCCCGCCGCGATGAAAACAAGGACGGCGCATTATCAGCAGATGAAATTGATTTCTCTCCAGGGACGCCCGTCGAGCAGCGCGCAGAAATGCCTGCGCTCGAGCGACATCAAGTACTCCTCGTTCACCAGCGAGCCGGCATCGACGTCGCCGCCGCAGACCACGTCGGCGATCAGCGAGGCGATGTGAAAGTCGTGCGCGCTGATGAAGCCGCCGTCGCGCATATTGGCCAGTTGGCCCTTGATGGTGGCGATGGCCGACTGCTCCGCTGCAGCGCGCGACTGCGACGCCTTGGCGACCGCCTGGCGCATGGCCGACTCTTGCCGCGTCAACTCTTCGGCGATCTGGCGGCGCTGCTGCGCCATGGCCTGAACCGTGCGCAGGAGTTCGCCGGTCGACTTGGGCGGCTGCGGCTTCGGCGCAGGGACGACGATTGCCGGCTCTGCCGGAGCCGGCGGCTGCGGCTTTTGCGGCTCCGGCGGGTCTTCGTCGGAGTAGTAGCGCCACTTCTTGTATGGAGACGCCCCATCCTGCCCCGAAGATTCACGTCCTGAGATGTCCCCAGCCACAGCCGCAGCACCAGAGACAGCGATGACGCCGGACTGCGAAAGGGTGAATGGCCCTGTTGCCGCGAACAGGTCGCCGACAAGCGCAACCTCGCCGGACGCCGCGATGGCTCCGGTCTGCGTGAGCGTGACGTCGATCCCCGGCGTGATCGTCAGGTCGCCGGATGCGGCCACAGAGCCAGCCACGGCAACAGCACCGGATTGCGACAGGGCGACGGCGTAGGACAGATTCCCGGTCGCGCCGAGCGTGCCGGCGACGGCAATCGCGCCAGACTGTGCAAGCGTCAACGCGGCCGGAGCGCCAATCGACAGATCGCCACTCGCCGACAGCGTGCCGACGATCGTCTGCACTTCGAGCGGAGCGACGAACTCCCACTCGGTGTTGAGCGTGATGTCGCCGGACAGCGAAGCGGCGCCAGTGACCGAGATGGAGCCGGACTGCTCAATCGTCAGCCCAACGGTTGCGCCGGCCCCGAAGCCGTAGGGCCACAGCGCGACCGCCGAGCGGAAGCCTGCAGCAGCTGCGATGTCCAGATCACCCGAGGCGGCCAGCGAGCCGGAGACAGCAACATCACCGGACTGCGTGAGCCCGAGCGCCCATCCAATCGCCGCGGTGTTGCTCAGGATCCCCGACACCGCCACTTCGCCGGACTGCGCGAGCGTCAGCGACGGCATCGTGATGGTGACGTCTCCCGTCAGCGATGCCGAGCCGGTGATCGCAATCTGCCCGGACTGAGAGAGGGTCAGCGCGGGGACGGTGTAGGTCAGATCCCCGGACAGCGACAGCGTGCCGCTCGGGCTGATCGTGCCGCCGATGCCGATGTCCAGCACCAGGTTGCCGGACGTCGTGATCGCGCCGGAGACGGAAACCTGTCCGCTCTGCGTGATCGACAGCGCCCACGCGAGGTTGCCGGTGACAGACGTCGTGCCGGTGATGCCGATGCTGCCGGACTGCGACAGCGTGAGCGCTGCGGTCGTGGCCTCGCCGAAACCGTAGGGCCACAGGAGAACCGGCGAAGCGAAACCGCCGGACGGCGCCGCTGCTGGCGAAATCGGAATGGGGTAGCCGACCCCCGGCAGGAGCCGCTTTTTGTCTGGGCGCCCGCCAATCCGATTGGCCATGGGTTACCTCACCCGCGCAGGGTCGTGAACGTCCCGGTGTACGTGGTGGCGGTCGTCGCGCTCTTGCAGATTTCGAGGAACGCCAGACAGGCGTCGTCGAATATGCGCTCCAGGCTGATCGAGGTCGTCAGACCGTCTTTCTCACACACGAAGTTCGCAATGCCGCAGGGCATGAAGGCGATCGGGTGGCCGATGGTGAAGTCGATCGCCCCGGTTGCAACGGCAGCGCTGCACTGCATCTGCGTGAGGTTGCGGATGCCCGTGTCGCCAGAAGCCAGTGGGCAGAACCACGTTCCAACCGGCTGATCAAGCCGGTTAACGATGTTGCTGCTGTTGCCAGTCACGCTTGGAAGCGTCGCGCCTGTGTTGTTCGACTGATCGGTGTAGGTGCAAACGGTCCAGTTGTGGGCCGTGGCCGCCAGCGCAGTGCGGCACTCGATCATCAGGAAGTTGTTCTCGGCAGAGTCCGCTGCGCCTGCAGTGGTGCTTTGGTAGCGCGTAGGCACTCCGGTCACAGCCTCTGTCGTCGACGAGTTCATCGTCTTGGTGACGCTGAACAGGCGGTCGTACAGCAGGAGCGTGTTCGCCGCGACCGACGCGATCGGGTTGCCGAAGACGAAGTGCTGCGTTCCGCTCGACGGGTTGTCAAACGCCCAGGAGCCGGTGGTCGCATCGGTCGGCACAGTTCCACCAGGAGCAGCCGCAGCGGCAGAACCGGCGGCCGGCTGCGAGCCGACGAACCACAGCGTGTTTGTCGCACCAACGACTCCGGTCGTCCCGGCCTTGTTGAAGCTGAAGGTGCGGTTGCCACCGCCGAAGTAGGCCGCCAGCGCCTGGTCGAGCGAACCGATGGCGCCCGACTGCCGGCGCACGCGAGCCATGCGGGCGCGCTGCATGCGATGGTGCCTGCGGATGATGTCGTCGGCCCGGTCGATCGCGGAAACCTCGTAGCCGGCATCTATGGCGCCGATGAAGTCGCCGTCCTTCGTGGCGTACACCAAGCCGGGAACGCCATGTACGGCGATCGGCTTCCCGTACCACTTGGCCTCGCGGTTGCACATGGCCGCACTCAGCTGCGCCACCTTGTCGGCGCCGAGCCAGCGTTCAAGACGGTCGGAGTGGGTGTGTCGCATGTTCAGTCCAGTCCGGTCAGGATGTCAGCGCCAGCCGTGAAGGTTCCGGTCTTGGTGTACTGCGTGGTGGAGCCGTCGGTCTTGCGCACGGTGATCGTCGCGCCGCTGATCGTCACGTCGTTGCGCAGCGAGGTCGTCTCCAGCCACTCGGTGCCGGCGATCAGCGCCTCGTACACGTTGGCTGGCAGCACCTCGCACTCAACCCGCACAGGCAGCGCGCCGGTCGGGTGGCAGAAGATCACGAGCGGCCCGAGCGTGTTGGTGTCGGTGGAGTCCAGTACCGCGTAATAGATGCCGTTGCTGATGTGCGTCGCGCCGCCGCTGTTCTTGTTGGCGAGCGTGGTCGCGCCGGCCTTCCACAGCTTGATGTCCGTGTTGGCGATGGTCAGCGCGGTCTTCTCGGTGTTGCCATCCGTCGAGTCGACGAAGTAGCCCAGCGGGATCTCCTGACTGGCCGTGCTCTGCTTGAGTTTGATGGTCATGCGATCCCCTGTTGCTGGAGATTATGAAGGAACACCGGAACGGGGGTACCACCCCCGGCCGCAACATCAACCTGCCAGTTGTCGTGCGTGCGAGTTGCGGCTCCACCGACGAAATACCCGCCAGGTCGGCCGGCATTGGTGTAGGTGGTGTCGGTCACGCTGATCCGCTCCACGCCGTCGATGAGCACCTTGATCGAACTGCCGGCCATGCGGAGTTCGACGGTCTTTGCGGTGGTTGGCGCGTCCCCGGCATACACGCCAATGCTGGTCGTGGTGTCCAGCCGCCACTCACCGGCGCCACCGTTCCAGTAGACCGCGTAGCAGTTTCCAGTGGCGATGTCGATGCGCCCCGCAGGGCCGCCAACAAAGTTGATGGCAGCATCTACCGCCATCGTCATGAAAACGCTGTAGTCGGCCGATGGTGGTGTGTAGGAGCTGTAGAGGAGTGGGCCGTTGAATCCTGCATCCACCGCTGCGTTGGACTGGATCGTTACCGCACCGCTGCTGCCGGGCGCAGTCGTCCACGAGTGCCCGCTGTCGCTATTGCGCGAGGTGATATCCGTGCCATTCGCGGCGGTGAAGGTGTCGTTTGCGACGATGGTCATCAATAGACTCCCGCGCCAGGCGCAAAGCTCGGCGTCGCGTTGCCGGTGGACTCCCACACGCGGCGCGTGAAGGTCTTGGCATCGCCGTTGATCGACGTGCCGCCAAAGGGGTTGGCGCTGGCGCTCACGCCAGTGGGCACGTCCTGAGTCACTCGGGTGATCGACTCGGAGAACACCGAGTCGATTACGTCCTCGTAGGGGAACGGCCACAGCTTCATGCTGGTCTGCACGGTCTTGTAGTTGGCGTCCCCACGCTCGCTCAGGAAAGCGCCGATCGCGTACTTCTGCTCGGCGCCATTGCCACCCTGGCGCAGCACCGGGTAGGTGATACCGCTGGTGAGGTTCGAGGTCAGCGTGAAGCCAGCGATGCCGGCAAAGCCACCAGGGGCCCCCGAGCCGGTGCAGTTCGTGACGGGGATGCTCCCGTTGCTACTTGACTTCGAGAAGCACTCGGCGCCGCCTGGGCTGCCGTTGTTGAACCCGACCACGAAGCAGTCCACGATGCTGCCCAGCGCCGCGCCGGCACCACCGTAGTTGTCGTACCGGATGCCGCCGTACTCCGCGCCGCAGTTGATGACGCCGCAGCCGATGTGCTCGACGTTGCGCACACTTTTTGGGTGGTAGAACGAGCCCCACTTCAAGTCCTCGGGGTTCTGCCCGCCCTTCTGCGGCAGGTGAGGCGAGTCGATCTCGTAGCAGTTGGCGAACAGCACGTCCTTGCACAAGTCGTAGCTGCTGGTGTTCGAGCCGTAGAAGTTGAACGACGACGTGGGCTCGAAGACGGGGCCGAACGGCATGTAGGAGACGCATCGGCGCAGCACGGTTGATCCGGCCGGAGACGAGCCGCCGCCCGTGCCGCCCTGGTAGGCGTAGCGCGAGCTGCCGAAGTGGTGGCAGTCCTCGAAGACGTTGCCGTCCCCATACGAATAGGCGCCGCCATACTGGTCGCAGCTCTTGCGCTTGACGATCAGGCGCGTGGCTCGGCAGTGTGTCGCCGAACCGTACTCGACCAGGGTGTTGTCGTTGCCGTCGCCTGTGCTGGCCGTGAACGTTGACTCGATGATGAATCCGTCCACCCACACGTACTGCTTGGAGCCGAGGTTGATCGGGCAGTCGCCGTATCCCGAGGGCGCGGCGCTCATCGTGATGCGAACCCCGAATCGGTTTTCCGCGCGGATGCGCGTGTAGGCCCCGGCCGAGCCGTTCGGGATCGTCACCTGCACGGTGCTGATCCAGTTCGCCGTGCCGCTGTAGGCGCCGTCCTTGACGATCACCTCGCCACCGGCCGACATCACCGAAATCGCCTTGCCGATGGTCAGGTACGGGTTGCCGCTCGTGCCGTTGCCGGTGGTGTCGTTTCCGTTTGTGGCAACCCACTTGGCCGTAGCGCTGTTTGACCCCATTGCCGCGTCATACAGCGCGTCATAAGCAGCGTTCTGCGCGGCTGCATCGTATGCAGAGCCACCGCCCCCGGTTGTCGCCGACAAATCACCCGCCGCAACGAGCGCACCGGAAATGCGCGTCGCTGCGATCGGGCGCAATAGGCGGAACCGGGTCATGGATCACGACAGCTGCAGGCTGATCGAGATGCCGCCAGGGCACGAGACAGACGTCGCGCCGCCGGGGATCACGTTGTCGGTCACGTTGAGGTCCGATCCAGAGGTGCCGACGTTGCCACTGATGCGGTTGGCTGCGCCAGATGTCTTGATGTTGAAGCCCAGGATCGTGCCGGCCGTGACGCTCGAGTCAGCGGTCAGAGACAGCACGGCGACGGATGGCGAAGCAGTCGTGGCCGCGCCGACAGAAGAGATCGGCAGCGACGCCAGCTCGGAGCCAGCGCCGCCGGCCGTGTTGGTCAGCTGAAAGCTGCCGCCAGACACCAGGGCAAGTGCCCCGTCCAGTGCAGCCTTCCGCACTTCATTGGTGATCGTGAGTGCCATTGGCTTGCTCCTTGTGTTGCTCGATCAGCGCCGCGGCTTGTTCGGGCGGCAGGTCTTGAAGGGGGATCGCTCCGCTGACGTCCACGGTCTTGATGACGGCTCCGGTGGCGTCGTGGAAGTGCAGCGTGGCGGAAAGGTTTAGCCGGCCGCCGACCGGTGCCATTTCGTGCGTCATGACTGCCCCTCCGACTCGATCGGTGCCAGCACACTTGCCGAGATGCGCCCGCTCACCGGGTCGCGTTCGTGTGCAAGTCGCATGGCCGGGCGCTGCGCCAGTCGGGCCAGCAGCGTCTGCAGATCGGCTTGGCCCTGGACGAGATGCGCGAGCAGTTGCTCGGTGGCGCTCGGCCCCTCTTCCTCTGGCGGCTCTTCAGGCTCTTCCGGCTCCGGCGGGCGTGCCGCAGCGGCTGCCATGGCCTGCGCCCCGGCGTTGACGCGCGCGACTTCGACCTTGGCCTGCGCCTCAATCGGCGCCTTGACCTTGGCGACCTCCACGTCCCGGCTGGCGTCGATCTCGGCCTTCTGCAGCATGGCCTGGCGGTCAGCCTCCTTGTCGGCAAGCTGCTTCTGCAGGCCTTGCACCTGTTGCTGCATCTCGCCGAGCATTTCTTGGCCCTGCTGCACCAGCGCCTGGACTCGCGGGTCTTGCATCGGGTCCGTTTGCTCAGGCTGCTCGCCTTCCTCGTCTTCGGGCAGGAACTGGCTGATGTCCACGCGCTCGTCGAAGCGGCGCAGCGTTTCCTTGACCAGCGCGGCGATTGCTTTTGCCTGCTGCTCTCCACCCGGCTGCGCGCGGAGCTGTGCGATCTGCGCCATGGCCTTCTCGATGACCGGCAGCAGCTTCGTCCAGCGGTCCTGCTCTTGCAGGCGGTCAGGCTTTCCGGTGGAGCCGCCGCGCACGTCGACTGTCAGGAGCTTGAAATACTCTTCGGGCTGCGTCATGGTCGGCCATGCTGCCGCAGCCTCCGGGCCGGCGATCTCTTCGACTTCCTTCGGCGTCAGCTTGCGAAGCAGGATCTGGAGCGAGAAGGATCCGACATCGGACAGCACATCCTCCAGCGCGTCTTGGCGCTCGGCTGACCGGCCGCGGAGCCCTTGTGACAGGATCTCGGCCTCGGTGGCGGTCTTGGCCTGCAGCACCGAGCCGCGGGCCGCATCCCCCCCGCCGATCAGCATCTCCATGTCGGAGCGCGCCGGCTGCGTGTTGTAGTTCTCCGGGCGAATCTGCGCGAGCTGCCCGGACCACACGTCGTTCCCGATCGGCTGGCCGCCTACGCCTTCGACGAGGATCGTGTCGCCGCCCTCGCGGTTCGCCAGGCGCTTCACGTCCTCGTCTGTGAGGCTGCCACCCTTGCGGATGATGTTGAGCGGCAGCGCGTACTTGCGGTCGCGCACGAAGTCGCGGCGGCTGTCGTTGTACTCGGCGACCAGTTGCTCGGTCAGCTCGATGTCAGACAGCGGGTAGAACTGCCCCTCCACCTCGTTGAAGGCGACGACGAAGAACGGATACCAGCGCTCTCCGGTCCAGTCGGGCGAGAACGGCTGGCGGAGGAAGCCTTCGACGCCTTCGCAGACGTGGAAGACGCGGTTCGACGCCTGATCCCATACCTCGTAGGTGCAGTAGAGATCCTGCTTGGGGTCTTTGCTGCCGGCGGTCGGCTGGCCGGTGCTCTGCGCCGTGTACGCCTTGCCGCCGTTGAAGTCCCTGCCGAAGGTCTGCTTGAGCTTGTCCTTCGTCATCCAGACGCGGTGAGCGATGGCGTCGGAGCGCTCGTAATCGCCAAGCTCGAGCACCGAGTCGTCGAGGACGATCACATCCTCGCTCAGCACGAAGTCGACGGTCAGCCCGCGGGCAACGGTGACTTCTGCCTTGGCTTGCAGGCCGGCCAGCGTCTCGCGCATCTGGGCGACCTTGAGTTCGTGGTTCTGCGCCGACGTCTCGTCCAGATCCTTGCGCAGAGCCTCCAATCGCTGGAGATTGTCCTGCGTGTCCTTGATCTGGTTGACGATGATCGCGTCGGTGCGCTTGTCTTCCTGCCAGCAGACCTTCCACCAGCCGACCGAGGTCGCAAATGCGCCGGTCAGCATGCGCTTGGCCCGCTTCTTCAGCTTGGCCCGCTTGACTAGGCACTCAGACAGCAGCGCTTCGGCCGTGGCGGAGAAGCGCTCCATGGCCTGCTTGCGCGCTTCGGGCACGCCGAGCGACGGCTTGACGGCAAACTCCGGGTCTTTGGCGTAGACCTGTGGCCGCATCATCGCCAGGTTGGCGAAGTGCAGATTGGACAGAAGGCGCTCCTGCTCGTTCTCCGGGTTGACGCCGCGAAGCAGCTTCCGGTTGCGAGCAAAGCGCTTGAAGTCCTTGTCGAAGCGACCGACCGCGGTCTCGATCCGCTTGAGCCAGTTGGCAGCGAGGCGCTTGTCTGCCTCGTTGACCGGCTGCTCCTTCTTCTGTTGACCGCGGTCAGCCATGCTTCAGGCTCAGGCGCTGACGGTCGCCGACAGGGTGCCGGAGGTGTAGGCCGACAGCGAGGTGCGCAGGTAGCGCGGCAGTTTGATCTCGTACACCGACGCCTGGTTGGTGGCGGCGACGACGATGGACGAGCTGGCGACGGTCGACGCGCTGGCCGACGTGGCGTTGGTGTTCGTCACGCCCTGCACCGCCGACGACAGCACCGGAGCTTGGACGAAGCCGAGCGTGCCGTTGTTGCCGGCGGCGAAGTCGGCGTAGCTCTCGAACGCCTCGACCAGCAGCGTTGCGGCGCCGTTGCCCGAGAGCGTCAGCATGGCCGAGTGGCCCTTGGCGAGTGGCGTCGTGTCGAAAATCTGCGCCGCGCGAACCGTGCCGCCGTGGGCGCCGTTGCCGACAGAGCCCAGGAGCTTGAACGTGGTCGCGGTGACCGCTTCCAGCGTCCATTCTCCGTTGGCGTTGGTGTTGCCGGTCACGCCAGCGATCGCCAGGCGGTCGCCGGTCTTCAGGCCGGAGTTGGCAGCCACGGTGATGACGATCGGCGTCGCGTTCGTCGAGCCCGAGATGCTGATCATCGCGGTCACGGAGCCGGCCGAGCCGAGGGAGGTGGTCTTGATCATTTCGTTTCCTTGTCGCAGAGGACGGCCCTGCCAGCCGGGCGCGAAGTAAGGGGCCGCGCCGCCCCGTGGGAACTCAGTGCTTCACACCGCCGACCGTCAGCACGACGTCATCGCCGACCAACGGCCGGATCTTGTTCACGTCCTCGACGAACGCCTCGGACTTGTCCGCGTCAGGCTTCGTCGCCAGTTCCATGCGTTCGAGCTTGCCGAGCGAGGCGAGTCGGTACTGCGCGGCCTTGGCCTCGACGTACATCGATTCCTCGTTGTGCAGCGCTTCGATCGTGTCTTGCAGCCCCAGCGCCGCCAAGTAGTCGGCCTCCGGGCGGCTGTTGGCGTGGACGACCATCACCTCGCCGGCTACGGTGCAGCCGTCCGTCAGGCGGTGCCCGTCGAGCCAGCCGCCGACCGTGTAGGCCCAGCACTTCACGCCGTCCGAGTCTCTCCATGCGTGCTCGAACAAGACGCAAGGCTCCTGCAGCCGGCGAAGATCGTCAGCAACCAGCGATTGCCGGTGGTGGAACGCGGGGAACGTCTCGGCGGCGGAGATCATGGGGAGCCATTGCAACCCCGGCAGCCAAGCCTTTTCCCTATGAATCAGCCGCGCATTGCGGCCTTCTTGCGTTCTTCGTCCTGCTGGATGACCCACTCCAGAGACCATGGCGTCGGCCCGGACTGCTTGCGCTGCTTCTTGACCCGCGACACCGGCCGGCTGTTGCAGGCATACCGCCAGTCGTCGCCTGCGTGGTCTTCCTGGTCGGTGTCGACATCCTCTGGCCGGTGGTCGTCGTGCTGCAGAGCCGGGAGCGTGCGGATCGAGTCGGTGCAGTCCTCGGTGCAGAGAACCATGGGTTCGCCTTCGGCGGTGTCCTCCCAATCCAGCCGGGCGCGAACCTGCTGCCAGCCGGTCACGCGGGTGTTGTCGGCCGGCTGCCAGCGCACGCCGGCCTTGACGAAGTTCTCGAAGATGCTAGCGGCGCCGTCTTCTTTCCAGATCGACGGGTCGGCCCGGCTCAGTTGCTCGTCGACAGTCTCGTCCCGCTCGCGCTGTTTGATGCCCTGGGCGACTTGTTCCACCCGCAACTTCAGGCCCTCGTTCGGCTTGGCTGTGCCGTCATCGTTGCGCTTGACCCCGTACCACTCCCGGTAACGGATCAGGCAGCCGCGCACGACCTTGCGCTCGGTGCCGTTGGCGAACTGAAGGAAGGTGTCGTCTGGCACGATCACCCACCAGCCGATGCTGAACGGCTTGGCCGAGCCCCAATCCATGGTGCGGAAGCGCGTCCATTCCTTCGGCGGCTGCCAGCGCGGGATCACATGCACATCCGTGCGCCAGTTGTCGAAGAACGCGCCGGCCACGATGTTCCAGTCGGCGTGCCGGTACGCGCGCACCAGGGCCGCCGAGCCCAGGCCCTCCAGCTTGCCTTCGTACTCTTCGGCGTCTACGTGCGGGTTGTCCTCGAGCAGCGCAGGGATGTACTGCCGCAGCATGCCGCCCTCGCTCTTTGGCATCTTGCGCAGCTGGAGCGGCTTGGCGTTGTCGATGAAGCCGGCCTTCACCCACTGGTGCCCGATGCCGCCGGGGTTCGAGCTGGCGACGATCAGCGGGATCTTGGCCGGCAGTTCAACGCCGAACTTGGCCCGGAAGAAGTCGATCGCCCACTGCGGGAACGCCAAGCCAGGCGCGCGGAGGCGGGAGCGCAGGAAGCGATAGATCAGCTCCGTAAAGGTCGTCAGCTCATCCAGCAGCAAAACGTGGATTTCGGCCCCCAGGTACT
>ERZ650308.1816-NODE-1816-length-10792-cov-16.838316_pt1 | contig 10792 bp, 9 predicted proteins | sample MGYA00376244_ERZ650308 | MGnify/ENA primary metagenome ERZ650308 (study PRJEB26733, sample SAMN07839295) | wastewater metagenome | biome: small river; feature: stream; material: water | place: USA: North Carolina | collected 2016-04-26 ...
GTTTAATTTTCATAAGTTTAGGTTTTGTGTAAAAATGACTTTTTTTTGTGAATTATTTAAGAATCGTAAAAAATATTTTCAGATGGCCATCTCCTACATCCCGCAACCAAAAATCACTTGTCAGGATTTCATCAATATCTTGGACAGGTCTACTTTGGGCCTTCGCCGTCCATTAGCTGATGTAGAGGCGATGGAACTAATGTTTCAGCACGGCAACGTGTATGTGGGCGCCTATGATGGAGATAAATTAGTGGGTTTAGCGCGCGTAATGACCGATTTTGTGTTTACAAGCTACCTTTCTGACCTCGCGATTGATGAGGCCTACCAGCACCAAGGTATAGGTAAACAGCTGATAAAAGAGGTGAAGCATTTTATTCCCAGAGCAAAAATCATCCTATTAGCAGCTCCCGCTGCAGAACAATATTATCCGAAAATCGGGATGCAAAATCACGCCCATTGCTATGTCTTAGACCAGGTGGATGAATTGAAATAGTTTGGAATTTTCTTTGATTTTCAAACATTCTGTGCTTTTTTTCGGTTTGAAAACCAAATAAAGATTTGGCAATCAACAAATAACCCAAATTAATTCTATCATTTTTTAACCCAATTTTTGCAAAATTCATCGCTTATGAAAACAAAAATTACTAGCCTTTTGACACTAATCTTAGTGTTCATGATGCAGGTATCGTTCGCCCAGAAAGCAACGAAAACTGTAACAGGTACAGTAGCAGATGAGAATGGCCAACCTTTAGTGGGCGCATCTGTTATTGTAAATGGAACAAAAACGGGAACTAACACAGACAAGTCTGGAAAGTTCTCTATTGCGGCCGCTGATGGCCAAAGTTTAACATTCAGCTTCGTAGGTTACAACAAATCTACGGTCGCTGTAACCAGTGCCACTTCATCTGTTCAAGTAGCATTAACATCTGACAACACGTTAGATGAGGTTATCGTAACGTCCTACAGCACGTCTACAAAACAATCTTTTACAGGTACGGCGAAGGTCGTAGATGCAAAAAACATCGAGCGTAAAAACTTCTCGAACATCTCTAAGGGATTAGCGGGTGAGGCTGCCGGTGTGACTGTTATCAACTCCTCAGGTCAACCAGGTACTTCTGCTGCGATTCGTATTCGTGGTATCGGTACTGTTAATGGTAGCCGTGGCCCACTTTACGTATTAGACGGTGTGCCTTTTGAAGGAAACATTAACTCGATTAACCCAGGTGATATCGAAAACACAACGATCTTAAAAGATGCAGCTGCAACAGCGATCTACGGTTCTCGTGGAGCGAATGGTGTGGTAGTAATCAACACTAAGAAAGGTAGCAAGACAGGTGACGCAGTGATTGAACTAGAATTAAAGTCTGGTCAAAACATGAGCTTATTGCCTCGTTATTCTACGATCCGTAACCCAGAGCAATACATCGGTTTGACTTGGGAAGGTTGGTATAATAGAGGCGTTGCTTTAGCTAACGCAAACCCTACGGCTTATGCAAACACCAACTTGTTTGCTAACATGCCTAACTACAACATGTGGACAGTTCCTGCGGCTCAATTAATTAACCCAGCAACGAGAGAAGTAAATCCAGGTGTACAACGTCGTTATATCCCAGAAAATTGGGCTGATTTTGCTTTCCAAAACTCTAATCGTAACGAAGCTAACTTGAAAATCTCAGGTGGTAACAGCAAAACACGTTACTTCGCATCTTACGGTGCATTAGAAGATGTGGGTTACTCAATCAACACAGATTACAAGCGTTATTCAACTCGTTTGAACTTAACACACAATCCGAAGTCTTGGTTAAGCTCAACTACAAACATCGGTTACTCCTACGGTGTAACAAACAACCCAGGTCAATCATCTGATTCAGGTTCTGTATTCTGGTTTGTGGATAACTTGCCACCGATCTATCCTTTATTCTTACATGATAATACGACATCACAATACGTACGCGATCCATATTACAATGGATACCAATACGATTATGGTGTAGGTCGTGGTTTCGGTGCATTAACGAACTCAATTGCGGATGCGAAATTAGGTATTCGTAACACGAAGTCACATGATGTGAACGCCTCTACTTCATTGAACATCCAAATCACGGAAGGTTTATCATTAGAGAATAAATTAGGTTTACAATACTCTAACTCTTCTTTAGATAACCAAAACAACCCATTCTATGGTCCTAACGCAGGTCAAGGCGGTTATATCTACAAGCAGAAGACAGAAAACTTAAACTACAACTTGTTAAATTTATTACGTTACAAGAAGTCGTTTAACTTACACAACATGGAAGCATTCGTAGCACACGAAAGCTATGCAACAGAGACCAAGTTCATGTGGGCTTCGATGTACAAGTTAGTCATGCCAGATGGTGTTGAATTTAACAACGCAGTTATTTCAAACCCTCCAGGATCTTATACGAACAACTACTCTTTAGAGTCGTATTTCGGTCAGTTAAGCTATGACTACGATGGAAAATACTTCTTATCAGCAACGGTAAGACGTGACGGATCGTCTCGTTTCTTGAAAAACAAATGGGGTGATTTCGGTTCAGTGGGTGCTGCTTGGTTAGTATCTAAGGAAGCATTTATGGAAAATGTTCCAGTGGTGAAAGATTTGAAATTAAAGGCTTCTTACGGTTTAATCGGAGAGCAAGGTGGTATCGGTCTTTATCCTGGATATGACTTATTCCAAGTTCAAAACTTGAACTCTAACATCTCTTTATCATTCGTTTCAAAGGGTAATCCAGATTTAACATGGGAGATTTCGAAGCAAATGCAGGTAGGTGCTGAATTCAAATTAGGCAAATTCGCAGATGTTGCGATTGATTACTATACTAAGACAACAGATAACCTAATCTTTGATCGCCGTGTAGGACCTTCTGTAGGTTATGCTTCACTTCGTGTAAACGATGGTGCATTACGTAATACAGGTCTAGAATTTGATATCACAGCACACTTATTGCAAACGAAGAAGAACTACTTAGACTTGACTATCAATGGTGAGATGATCGAAAACAGAATGCTTCGTTTACCGATCGATCCAGCAACGGGTAAAGAGAAAATCATCGACATCGATGGTATCTATGGTAGAGCAGTAGGTCACTCAATCTTCGATTTCTACACACGTGAATTCGCAGGTGTTAACCCAGAGACAGGTGTTTCTGAGTGGAATGTATACTGGGCAGACGCCAATGGCGACAACGTTCGCCAAGCGTCAGAGAACATCAAATCGATGGCTGATTTCGAAGCAACGGCTACGGCAGAAACATTGAAAACAGTGAAGGTTTCTCGTACAGCAACTTATGCTGACGGTACAACGAAGTTTATCAACAAATCTCCATTCCCTAAAGTAAGAGGTGCATTTACTTTAAATGGTGGATTAGGTAATTTTGATATTAGCGCTCAATTCCTTTACAGCTTAGGCGGATACGCTTATGATGGTGCTTATGCTAACTTGATGAACTCAGGTGGTGCTGCAGGTGGTAATAACTACCACACTGACATCTTAGCTAGATGGACACAAAAAGGTCAAGCAACTGACGTACCTCGTTTATCTGCAGGACAAGATGCAAACGTTAACTCTGCATCAACTCGTTTCATCACGAAATCGGATTTCTTAACGTTAAACAACATTCAAATCGGATACAAAGTTCCTAGCAAATTCTTTACGAATAGCCCTATCACTGGTGTGTATATTTGGGTGTCAGGTGATAACTTATTCTTAGCTTCGGCTAGAAATGGTTTCAATCCAAGTTCTGCTGAAACAGGAAGCTCCGATCAATATCGTTACTCTCCATTGTCTACCTTGACTGCAGGCTTACGAGTTAAGTTTTAATTTTTTAAACGAAATAGAAAGATGAAAACAGTATATAAATTTTTATTTGCGGCTGTCCTAATGGGAACAGTTAGTTGTAAAGAAGAATTTTTGCAGACAGAACCGACGGAATTGATTTCAGCAAATCAAATCGCCGAGGCGTCTGCTTTAAATCCAAGTTTGCAATCTGCGAACGTAGCAGGTATTTACGCAACAATGTATGGTGCGGGTACGGGCGGTACGACGGGTCACGATGACTTTGGTCATAAATCTTACGATATGTACGGAGATTTATTATCAGGTGACATGGCCTTAACTTCGGTTATTTACGGCTGGTTCAGAACGATTACGGAATTCCAAACAACGGTAGATTATACGTTCCAAGATAACTACCAAGTGTGGCGTTTCTACTACCGCCTGATCTTTGCTGCTAACACAGTTATCGATGGTTTAGGTGGTAGCGATGCGATCCCAGCAACAGCCGCAGGTCGTTGGTATATGGGACAAGCGAAAGCAATGCGTGCGTTCTCTTATTTCTACTTAGCTCAGTATTTCCAAAACGAATACAACCCTTCGGAGAAAATTTTACCCTTGTACAAAAACACCGTAGATCCTAACTTGCCTAAGAGCACTGCAGCGGATGTATATGCATTAATGGTAAAAGACTTAACAGATGCACAAACTTTATTAGCTGACTTTAACCGCGCTAATAAGTCTGAAGTAAACGCTGCTGTAGCAAAAGGTATGTTAGCGTATGTTCACGGTGCGATGGGTAACAACGCAGCGATGAAAACAGTTACGGCTGATGTCATCTCTACGGGTGGTTTCAAAATCATGACAGCTGCTGAAGTTACAGGTGGTTTTAACAACCTAGGTACTAGCCAGTGGATGTGGGGTGTAGATATCACAGTAGATTCAAAGCTTAACTTGATCTCATGGTGGGGACAAATGGACCTTTATACGTATTCTTACGCTTGGGCGGGAGATATCAAGGGTATGGATAAAGCATTGTATGATGCCATCCCAGCAACTGACGTTAGAAAGGCGCAATTCTCTGCTGCTAATAAGTTAGCTCCTATCGGTAAGTTCTACCACCCGAACAAAGTGATCGGTGGTCAAAGAACAATCGACGCGGATTATATCTACATGCGTGTGGAAGAGATGTACTTGTTAAATGCAGAAGCTTGTGCTAAAACAGGTGACGAAGCAGGTGCAAGAAAGTCTTTAAAAGCGATCATGGCGCTACGTGTTCCTGATGCATCTTACATCGATGCATTAACAGGTAAAGCCTTGTTAGATGAGATTTACTTACAGACACGTATTGAGCTTTGGGGCGAAGGAAAGTCGTACTTATCATTGAAGAGAAACAAGGGAACTACAAACCGTGGATCTAACCACTTGAAGTTTGTAGGAACTCCAATTCTTCACAACGATACACGTTTAACTTTCAAGATTCCAATCGAAGAAGTTCAAAACAACCCGAACTTGAATAAGTAATTCAGTTCGAATAGTAAAAAGCCGCTCCTTCTTTCGAGGGAGCGGCTTTTTTTATTACTTCAGTTTAGTCGTGTCGACTCGGCTTGGGGTATCAATGCCTGAGATGATAGTCGTGGCGCTCTTTGCGATGGCCTTGATGATTTCGGTCATATTATCTAGGTCCAAAGTTTGAACCTCATCACTCGCCTTGTGGTAATTAGGTTCGCTGTCCATCTTTGACGTTGAAATCGTATGGGCCGGAACACCTAACTTAGCCAATGTAGCATTATCCGAGCGGTAAAATAAGTTTTGCTCGGTATAAGGATCGGGGTAAAAAGTAAACGGAGATCCGACTAAATTTTGCTTCAGGATTTCACCCATCGACGACTTCTCATAGCCCGTAATGTAGGCACTATTTTTCCCCCACTTGCTTTCTGTGCCGATCATCTCCAGATTGAACATAGCCATTACCTGATCCGGATTAAATTGCTTCGAGAAATAATAACCTCCGTGTCCTCCACTTTCCTCTGCGGTAAAAGCTGCAAAGATTAACGTGCGTTCGTTATCTCGCTTCTTCGCATAATACTTTGCGAGCATCATCACGGCGGTTGTACCAGCGGCATCATCGTTTGCTCCGTTATAGATGGAATCCCCTTCTACCGGTTTACCGATGCCTAGGTGGTCATAGTGGCCAGAGAAGATCACGTATTCATTCGGGCGGGATTTACCAGGCAGGATACCTACGACGTTTGATAAAGACAGCTTCTCTACTTGTTGTGTTGCGCTTATTTTAAAGGTAGCGGGAATCGAATTCGCCACCACAAAAATAACCGTGGACTGACTTTCCTTTAAAGGTCCTCGGCTCGATAGACGGGAGATGTATTTTCCAAAGCTTTCATGTAGAAAGACGATGGTCGGTTGCTTCACATTTAGGAAGCGGGAGGCGCTAGGTCCAAAATTCTCTCCTTCCTTGATGCTCGCCACTTCAAAACCCGATTTTTCATCGATCTGAATGGAGGCCTCTTTCGAAATGATGGCCACTTGCTTGTCTGCTAAGACCTTCTCTTCTAGGGTACCGGATGCACTCAGGAGTTTAGATTGATACATCGAAAACGATTGCAAATAGGTGCCATTCGTCTTTTGTAAACCTGCTTTATCGAATTCTTCCGCGATAAATTTGGCGGCTTTTTCGATGCCCGGCGTGAAGGGTTTTCTGCCCGCCAGTTCGTTCGAGGCTAAATAGGTTTCGATGCGCTCAGTTTCTGCGCGCGTAATGATTTTGTCAATTTTCTGCGCTTGAGCTAGCAAGGGCAGCGCTAAGAGTAGTAAGATTTTTTTCATCGGAAGAATTTAATTCCGACAATATTACACAATTATCTACAGAAAGGGATTCCCCCATTTCTTATTCGTGTACACATCCTTTCCGGTTAGGGTACGTAAAAAGGCGACCATGGCATCGATTTCCGCAGGGGTCATTTGGAGGTTTTGGCCTATATTATTAGGCTTCAAACGGGCGTCTAAATTCGTATTCCTCGGTCCTGCCGCAATCGTATTATAGTGATTTAACACCTGGCGAATGGTCTGGGAGGCCGCGGTGTGCATAAAGGGGGTATTCGCCACGCCCGATGCATTCAAAATATCGCGTAAAGAAGGGGAACGCGTATTGTCCAGATCGATTTGCGTGCTTCCAATCACGCCAATGAAACCATTGTTTCGGGAGTTCGGATCAATGTCAAACTCCGGCGCTTGGTGGCAACCTTGACAGCCAAAACCACCCCCAATTCGTTCGCTATTTCCGTTGAAAATAGGCGGCGCTAAAAACAGGTTTTTACCCGCATTTTCTTGTGCCGTAAAGTTAGGGAAAGGGGCACCGTCATTTGGCACTTGTGCGCGACCTACATCGTATTTCGAATCGAAGGATTGAATACTGCGAATGAATTGAGCTAAAGCCGTCTGCATCCGCGCTTCTGTAATCGTGGCATCGCCATAAGCGAGTTTAAATAATTCCTTGTAATACCCTATTCCTCCTAGTTTTGTGATGAGGGAGGTCATGTTGCCGCGTCCGGTTTGGCCACTAAAACCTAATTCCAAATGATCCTGAATGGGCATCGTCGTCTGGGCCTCTAAACTAGTCGCCCGTTCATTCCAAAAAAACTTCGCCTCATTCGCAAAACGCGAATTAATCAAGCGCATCGAATGGCGAATCGTGCGGCCGTTATCCACCCCTAAACTAGACACCGCGGTATCCCCAAATGCAAATTCCTGCTTATGGCAACTCGCACACGAAAACCCGTTATTAACACTGAGATTCTTATCATAAAACAAGACCCGACCCAAGGTGGCGACTTTATCTGTAATCGGATTCGCCGCGGTATTATCCTTGTTCACATAAGTCGGCTTGCCCTGCGCCGCGTAATTTTCTAAGGCAGCCGGATCAATCGATAAAGCTTTTTTAATCTCGGTATAGGGATCCGCCGTTACGGCCGTGTCGAGCGCGTCTTTACAGCTGAAAAGAAGAAGAGATAGAAGCAGTGAATAATAGCGCATAGGATTGATTTTTACCTAAACGTAAAGGTAAGAGAATAGTATGCTTACAGGCAGTCTAGTAGACGTTTCTTAAGATCCCGGCGATGAATAGACTAGGGTTGACTAATATCAAAATCCAAAGGCAATAAATCCGCCATCCCAATTTTTCCCATTTCGCCTCGCATTTCGATCGAATAGGGATTCATTAAGTCTCCTGCGCTCGTAATTTGAATAGGACCTCTCGGGATCAAAATAGTGTAGGGATAAGGCGCATCCATGAAAATGGGGCGTGTGACCCGCTTTCGATTATATACGATCTCCATGGGGATTTTCCAGTTAAGCATCGTTAATCCATCCGGCGTGGTTATCCCAATTAATTCTGTGGTTTTAAAAGCCACATGTCGTTCATTATTTCGGTCAAAAAACAGGCCCCTCCGCAAATTATTCAAGTATTCCGGCTTCAATAAATAGGCATTAAAGCCTTCCTCCTCGATTCGATTATCTCCCAAAGCCTTCAGAAAATGCTTTAAAGAACCCTCATATGCCTCCTCTCGGTTTCGCTTCCATTTGCGTTCTTGCTTCGCATCTTCTGGCACTAATTTCTCAAAACTCGCGAGGCCTTTGAACGAAGTCAAGCTATTCGTTTTTTCAAAATTGTCCATAAAATACGTCACCTTATAGCCTAAAGACTTGTTGATGATCTGCAAAGGTTGCGAGGCTTTCGCACTGAAAGCGTCGGACGACTCCGTAAAATCTACCACTTCCTTATTCGTGATGAGGACCTCCTTCCGATGATAACTTTCCCCTAAAAATCCTTTCTCGAATTCCCGAAATTGCTTCTCCCATAGCTTGTCTTGGGACCCTACCACGCGGACCTCGTCTAGTGTTTTGTTGTCTTCTTCTAAATTGATGTTCAGCTCTGTGATTTTTCCAGGAAAATCCATGAGCACTAATTTAGGTACATAACCCACCATTGAAGCGACCAAACGGTGACGGCCCGGAGGAATATTTTTTAGCACATAGTGGCCTGTAGCATCCGACTGCGTTCCCATCGTGGTTCCCTCAATGAAAATGCTGGCACCCGGGATGATAGTCGTCCCTTTTTCCGTCACGGACCCAGTTAGTTGAAATTTCTGCTGAGCAAAAATGAAAAAGGGGGCAAGAAAAAGTAAGGTTAGAAGGCGCATTATTTATCTTTGATTAAATTTAAGCAAATAAATTCAAGAATGACTCATCGCCTGTTTTCTGAGCCCCTTACGTCCTCGAATAGCCTTGCGCTAGATCTCAGTGCTTCGAATCAGGAGTTGAATCCAGCTATCTTCGGGGACATCTCGTCTTTTTGCGCGTATATTAATCAGAAATTAGGGGCCAAAATCGGTGTAGGCGGCTACCTCGAACACCGCGTCATCTATGAGGCACACGATAATTTCGCCACGGCCTCCGCGGATTTTAGGAACATCCATTTAGGCATTGATTTTTGGACGGCTGCAGGAACACCTGTTTTCGCTGTGGCGGATGGCGTGGTACACAGTTTTCAGGTCAACCCGGGTTCTGGGAATTATGGACCTACCATCATTTTACACCACCCCGCTCTGGGAATTTATAGTTTATATGGGCACTTGGCTACTACAGATTTGGAAGGTCTGTACGAGGGAATGCCTATAGCTGAGGGACAGGTTATTTGCCATCTGGGAGAGCCGCACGAAAATGGTGGCTGGCCTCCGCATTTACATTTTCAATTGATTCGGGACATGCAGGGGATGACCGGGGATTATCCGGGGGTTTGTTCGCAAAGGGATGTGGATTTTTACAGGGCTAATTGCCCGGATCCAAGGGGTGTTATTTAAGAAACGAACGCCTTTTATGAATCGAAAGGGGCCAGGTTATTAGCTCTTATCCCGATTAAAAACTTCTTTTGGAACAATTAAGAAATTCAACACACTTATTTTTTATTCTGACCTAGAGAACTTAAAACAATAACGCGTTGAGCATCTGACTCTTTAAGTACGATATAAGGTTTCACTCCTGTTGATTTAATATCATTCCCCTTCATCGCGAAGGCTTCTTGTTTCCAATCTGCGATATATATTTCCGTGTTAAGGGGTAATGAATAAGATTTGATTTGTTCTGGATTTAAATTACTTACCCTTGTCTGAATTATTCCATCAGGGGTGTAGATGATCAGTGAAAGGTGATATACATCTTTGTAGTCGTTTGAGAAGCTAATGTTAATATTGTCTTGGGCTTTCGCTGAAAATACAAACAAATGAAGCGCAATGAATAAGGCGATATTTTTCATTTGGAATCTGATTAGTTGAATTTTTGATAGCCAAAGCTAGTCAAAATATAATCAGATAATTAAATACTTATTGAAAGTAGTTTGGACTCTCACATTCAAGAGGGATTCTATTTCAAAAGAAAAAAATTCGCTCGATTAACCAATAGCCCGCCATCAAAAATGAGAGTATCGCGCCGACCTTCCGGAAACGATGGTAATATGCTTTTTTGGATAGCCAGAAAATGAAGGGAAAAACCAATAGAATGATAAGGAGTTGCATAAGCTCAATCCCAACATTAAATCCCAAAATGCTCCAAACTAAGAAATGATTAGAAAAGCGCATCTCCATCAATATGCTGGCAAAAGCTAGGCCGTGAATAAAGCCAAAACCCAAGGCAATCCACCCTTCTTTTTGGGCAAATAAAGGTTTATAGGCATGTACGGCCGATAGTAATATCGAAATTGCAATCCAAATTTCAACGATTTGTTGGGGCAATTTGAGCCACTGAAAGGTTCCAACAAACAAGGTGATCGAATGGCCTAGCGTAAAGGCCGTCACAATTTTCAACATATTCTTGATGCCATAGCTCACTCCCCCAAAGCTTCCCCAGGTATTTCCTTGACTTAATAACATGCAGGGGAGCAATAAAACGAATAAGAACAGTAAATGATACGTCCCCTCAGCTATATGC
>ERZ650308.1817-NODE-1817-length-10789-cov-14.232998_pt1 | contig 10789 bp, 14 predicted proteins | sample MGYA00376244_ERZ650308 | MGnify/ENA primary metagenome ERZ650308 (study PRJEB26733, sample SAMN07839295) | wastewater metagenome | biome: small river; feature: stream; material: water | place: USA: North Carolina | collected 2016-04-26 ...
CGAGCGCGACGGTGATGGGCAAGGTCGGCCGGGTCCGCGGACAGGTTGGCCGGCTCGCGGGAACCGCGGGCTTCTCGGCCGCGCTCGAGCAGCTCTCCGTCGAGCTGTGGGAGGCCTGAAGTGCGCTCGCTCTCCACCCAGGAGACCAGGGTCCTCGCGGCGCCGGGCCAGTCGGTGGCGGTGCGCGTGAGCGTGAAGGACGCTGGCGGCTCGTGGGTGAACCTCTCCGCGCTCGCCGGCTACGACTGGGTCCAGGCGGTCAGCTACGAGACGAGCGTCGACGCCCCGTTCACGACCGCCACCGTCGAGCTGAGCCGCGACGCCTACGCGCTCTCGCTGGTCGGGATGATGACGGCCAGCAAGTTCAACGCGGCCGGGGTGCTGCTCGAGATGGGCCGCGGCCTCCGCATCGAGACGGCCACGCTGCCGGAGGGGATGGTCGCCGACGGCTCGACCGCGTGGCGGCTGGTGTTCGACGGACGCATCGACTCGATCGACACCGCGTCGCCCACGCTCGTCGTGCAGGCGACGGACCTCGGGATCAAGCTGCAGGACGCGTTCATCGAAGAGGAGCGCGTCTACGGCCGCTGGGCGGCCAGCCGCGCCATCCGCCTCGGCACGGTGGTGAAGCGCAGCACCGACCCCGTGCAGGGCACCAGCGGCGTCCGGGCATGGCGCTGCACGACGGCCGGGACGACCGGAGCGACGGAGCCCTCGTGGCCCAGCAGCCCGAGCAGCGGCACCACGCAGAGCGACGGCTCGGTGGTCTGGACGTACCAGGCGGCCGCGGCGTGGAGCTCGTCGAGCGCGCGCGTCGCCGGCGCCATCGTGAAGCAGACCGCGGCGCCGCTCCGCTACTGGACCTGCGTCACCAGCGGCACCACGGGAGGGAGCGAGCCCTCGTGGCCGAGCAATCCCACGCAGGGCCAGCAGGTGACGGATGGAAGCGTGGTCTGGGCGTACACGGCCGGGCTCTACGGGACGCCTGCCGAAGTGGTGATGCAGTCGATCATCGACGACACGATGGGCGTCTCGCCGCCGGCAGAGCACACGGGGCACATCCTCGACGCCGACAGCTACGCGCTCTGGCGGTTCAACGAGGCGTCGGGAGCAGGGCTCGTCGACGAGGCAGGCAACCTGCCCGTGCCGCTGGCAGCTGGCTCATCCGGCTCCACCGCGGGGATGGTCGACACTGCGCGGACCTTCACTGCTGGCTCGACGGTCTTCCGAGCGGCAGCGCCGCCGGCGCTCGTCTCCAAGCTGCAGGCGGGCGGGTTCACGCTGGAGTTCTGCATCAACCGCACGTCGAGCCCCGACAGCTACGAGCAGTGTTTCGTCGTGGGCTCTGGCAGCAGCGCCTCCCCCGTGCGGCGGCTGCTCATCGTCGCCATCGAGACCTCGACCGGGAAGGCGACGATGGTCTGGGACGACGGCGCCTCTGGCGTCTTCGTCCAGGCGGCGGCATCGACGGTCGCGACGGGCACGCCCACCCACGTTGCGGTGCGAGTCACCGCAACGGGCAGCACGCGCACGGTCGATCTGTTCAAGAACGGTGTGCGCACCGACACGTGGACCAGCCTCGGCGCCCCCGCGACGAGCGGACTGGGCACGCAGACCCTCACCATCGGCACCGACGACTTCGACAACAACGACCTCGCTGGCTGGCTCGACGACGCGCGCTTCAGCACGGTGGCGCGCACGGATGCAGAGATTCTGGAGAGCTACCAGCGCTGCATCGGCACCTACGTGCCCCCGGTCACCAACGTGCCGCAGCTCTCCTGCCCGGTCTCGCCGGGCTGGTACCTGGGCGAGTTCCGGCAGAGCCGCACGACGGTCTGGGATGCCCTGCAGGCCCTGACCCGCCAGCTCGGCTGGGAGCTGCGCTACGTGTGGAGCGATGCCGACAGCGCGTTCGTGCTGCGGCTCTCGCCCATCGACCGGGCGCCGTCGAGCACCGTCGCGACCCTTTCGCCCGACCGGTACCTCGACGTGAAGCGGGCGGGGCGGGCCATCGACGGCATCCGAAACGCCGTCCAGGTCTGCTGGTGGGACGCGGAAGACCTCGACGCGACGACCTCGGCGCCGAAGCAGAAGAAGGCCGTCGTCACGGACTCCGCATCCATCACCGCCTTCGGGCGCCGGTGGATGGAGGTCGCGGAGGCGTCGGCGTCCGGCATCGCAACGGCGGCGCTCGCGTCCCAGTTCGCGGCCGCGATGCTGAGCGACCTCTCCACGCCCACCTTTGAGCACGAGCTGGAGCTGCTCTACGCCTACGGGCTCGAACTCAACGACTACGTGCTCTGCCTCGCCAACGGGCGGCACTACGACCTCGACCAGAGCCTCGCGGTGGTGTCGCTCCGTCACCGGCTCGAGCAGGGCAGCCAGCGCACCACCGTCGGGATGCGGGGAAAGCCCACCGCGGGGACCGCGCGCTATGTCGACGTCGCGGTGGCGCCCCGGAATGCCCCGGCGCCTCGCACGCTCGCGCCCAGCGCCCCGGCCGAGGTCGACATCTCCGCTCACGCCATCGGCGCGCAGGTCATCTGGCAGCAGCCATCGGGGCGAATCCTCCCGCCGGGCACGACGGTCGAGGTCCACGTCTCGACCACGAGCGGATTCACCCCGGATGCGAGCACCTACCGCGGCGACATCGCCGGCGGCCGGCTCGAGCTGAGCGGCCTGCCGAGCGGGACGGCCCACTACGTGCGGGTCGCGTACCGGAGCAGGGAAGGGAACCTCTCCGCCTACAGCACCGAGCGCAGCTTCACGCCCGCGCAGGTGCCGGCCGCGGACGTGGAGGGCGGAAGCCCCTTCTCGGTGAAAGCGAAGCCGAGCTCCACCGCGACCTTCGATCCGGACTCACCCATCGCGCTCGGGACGGAGGTCTGGGACCAGGGTGGGACGTTCGCGTCGTCGACGCTGACCGTGCCCTCCGGCGCCGGCGGGAAGTGGCGCATCGAAGCGCGTGTGCATCTCTCCGGTGCGACTCCAGGCGATCGGCTCGCCGCGTGGCTCAACTTGAACTCGGGCACCAAGCTTGAGGTCGGCCCGTGGACTCCGGCCGTGGAGACGACGTCCGGGAGCGTCGTCCTCACATCGACGGTGGCCACCGAGGTCGCGCTCTCCGACGGCGACACCGTGAAGCTGCAGGCGTTCTTCGAGGGTGCGGCCGGGACCAAGACCATCGAGCCGCCGGCACCGACCTCGAAGGTGCCAGGCACCTTCTTCCTCGCCCGCCGCATGGGGAGTTGAGCGAACCATGGCCCACGTCATCGACGTCATCGTGAAGGGCGCTTCGCCGACCGACTCGGGCCAGCTGCTCGCGAGCACCGCGGCGGATGCGGCCTCCTGGAGCGACTCGGTCCACCCGGCCAGCGCGACGACGCCGAGCCTCGACAACTCGTGGGTCGGCGCCTCTGGCCAGCAGGCGCCGGCGTACTGGCGCGACGCCTTTGGGGTCGTGCATCTCGACGGCGTGGGTGACGGCTCGGGCGCGTCGTTCGGCGTCCTCTTCACGCTCCCCTCGGGCTATCGGCCCAGCGCGGCGGTGCGGTTCCTCACGCCGATCGCAGGCGGTGCGACCGCGGTGGTGAGTGTCGACACGGGCGGCAACGTCGCGACGGACAATGTCTCGGCATTTCAGCCGCTCGATGGGCTCACCTTCCGCACCTGGTGAGCCGCAAAAGTCGCCCACATCTGGGCTGAGGCCGTCGGATGGCCCTCGCGAGACAGCTGCCAACACGCGCGCTCCGAGGACTCTCCGGCCATGCCCTCCCCGACCCAGCCGAGCGGTCCGCAGTCGGACTCCGTCGGCGTCCTCATCGGCATGGTCAGCGAGCTGCGCGAGGAGGGGCGCGAAGAGGCCCGAGCCACGCGCGAGGTGCTGAATCGCGTGGAGCGGGAGCTGGCGTCTCTCCATGCGGCCCGGATGCCGGAGCGCATCGCCGAGAGCGAGCGGCGCCTGCACGAACTCGAGTTGGCCGGTGCGCGCTCGGGCGCGTGGTTCGCGCTCGCTGGCGCGCTCGGAACCGGTGCGCTGTCCGTCGCCGTCTACGTCATCTCCAGGAGCCTCCACCCATGAGCAAGCTCACCGACACGCTGAAGAGCCGGAAGTTTCAGATCGCCGCGCTGGCCACCCTGAGCGCAGGCGCTGCAGTCGGCGCGAAGGTCGCGGGCGGCGGCCACCTCGACCTCGAGGACGTGAAGACCGTGCTCGCGCCGCTCGCCGCGTGGGCGATGGGCGAGTGGGCGCTCGACATGGCCCGCACGCTGAAGCCGGCGCCGGTGGAGGAGCCGGTCACGCCGGCGAACACCGGACCGAAGCGCATCACGACGACGCCCTCCGGCCGGCCCCTCGTCGCTCCGGCGCCCATCGAGCCGCTCGACCCCGAGCATCCGGCGGCGGGTTGATGCTGCCCACCGAGACCCAGCGCCGGCAGGCGTTCGTCCGAGCGGCCCTCGCGCTCTGGGGCACGCCGTACATCTACGGGGGCAAGAGCCCCGCGGGCATCGACTGCTCGGGACTCGTGACCTGCGCCCTGCAGGCGAGCGGCGGGCCGGACTGGAGGCTCACGCACAACGCGCAGCGCATCCGCACGCTGCTGCCGGTGCTGTCCGAGAGGGAGGCGCAGCCCGGCGACCTCATCTTCTTCGGCGAGAAGGACGGCACGCTCGACCACGCGGAGCACGTCGTCATCTACGTCGGCCGGGGCGTGGTCATCGGGGCGAACGGCGGCGGGAAGGCATGCAACACGCTCGAGGTGGCGACTCGCCTCGGCGCCGGCGTGCGATTCGAGCTCGGCATCAGCTACCGGCGCCGACTCCTCGACGTGCGGCGCTGCCCGGCATTGGTGGGCACGTGACCGCCGCCGAGTCCCTCCGCCGCCTCGCGCTCGAACTCGACGACCACTTCTGGGTCGAGGCGACGGTGACCGAGCACGAAGATGGCCGGGTCACGATGGTCGTGCGCAGCGCGAAGCTCGAAGAGGTCGAGGCCTCGGTGAAGGCGGCGTTCACGCGCGACGGGGTCGCCTGCTCGTGGCTCGCGTCGCAGCCCTACGAGGGGCAGCCGGGGGCGCGGAACGTCACGGTCAGCGTGAAGACCGTCGCTACTCCGACTCCGAAAGCTCCTTGAGCTTGCCGTCGAAGTCCTCCCGCCACTCCTTCAAAACCCGCTTGAGGTCGGCGATGGAGGCCATGGGCGTAGGGCCGGCCCCGCTATGAGTGCGTACTGCGTCGTTCCGAGAGCGCGGCCACGAGCTCAGCGTCCCGCACGGCTGTGGTGTGATCGAGGATTGCGTTCTTGGCAGCCTGCTCGCAGGCCATCGCGATCTCGGCGTGGCTGAGGCCCTCTGCCGCCTTCGCCGCGGCGTGCCACTCGATGTTGCTCGTGTCCAAGAGCGCCAGTCGCGCGCGCATCACGCGGGTCGCAATGTCTTCGGTGGGCAGCGAGTACTCGAGCACCGCATCGAAGCGCCGGAAGAGGGCGCGGTCGAGCAGGCCGACGTGGTTCGTCGCACCGAGCACGATGCTGTCCGATTCGTCTTGCTCGAGGAACTGCAGGAACGAGTTGAGCACGCGGCGGATCTCGCCGACGTCGTTCTTGGAGCCGCGCTCGCCCCCGAGCGCGTCGAACTCGTCGAACAGGTACACGCCACGGGTGGACTGGATGGCGTCGAACACCAGCCTGAGCTTGGCCGCGGTCTCTCCCATGTACTTCGTGATAAGCCCGTCGAGCTGGATGCTGAAGAGGGGCAGGCCAAGCTCACCCGCGAGCGCTGCCGCGGTCATCGTCTTGCCGGTACCGGGTGGACCCACGAGGAGCAGCTTTCGCATCGGCGAGAAGCCGTGCTCGCGGAGACGGTCGCGTTCACGCTGCTCGGTGAGCACGCGATCAAGGCGTGCGCCGAGAACCTCGGGGAGAGCCATGTCGGCTACCCGCGTCTTCGGATAGCCCACCGTGAGGAGGCCCGCGAGCTCGCCGCGCGGCTGGGCCAACGGGACCGGCTTGGGCCCCCGGGCCGGCTCCGTGGCCTTCGCACGCGCCTTCACCTGATCGACCAGCTCGCGCAGCTCCTGGGCGAACTTGCCGTGACCGCTCCGCGCCGCCTGCGCAGCCACCTGCATGGCGATCGCGTAGAAGCGCGTGTCGTCGCCATCAGCGTGGCTTCGGATGAGCGCTTTGACCTGGTCCGCGGTGGCCATGACGTCCTTCTTTGTACCCCGAGCCCCCGACCCAGAGCCATCGGAAGCGCGCAGCCCTTCAAGATTCTGCTTCGGAAGTCAAGGCGTTGCACCTTCTCGGCCGGGCTCGACGCTGGCCAGACGACCCTTCAACCCCTCCCACCGCCGCCGCTGCTCCTGCCAGTCGATCGTCCCGAGCGCCGCCTCGCGCAGCCCGCGCTCGCTCACCGGCTGAGCGCCCGGGGGCAACTCGAGGAAGAGGATCTCCTCCTGCACCTCGGGCGCGAGGAGAAGCAGGTCCATGAGCTGGGTGACGCGGGCGCGCGTGAAGCCGAGCTGCCGAGCCATGTCGGCGAAGTCGGCGAACTCCCCGCGCTCGAGTCGGCGGCGCAGGGCGTGCGCGAGCGCGAGCTGCCGGGCGATGCGTGCAGGGTAGCGGCGGGTCGGGGCACGCCTCTCGACCTGCTGGTGCTGGCGCCAGGCCCGGCCGCCCTGGAACGCGATGATGACCTCGGTCACGGCGCGGCCTCCGTCGTCGGCTGCGTCGCGGACGGCGGCGCAGGCTCGTGGAACGTGACCCGCAGCGTGCCGCTCTTGGGGTCGACGCCGACGCGCGCGATAAGGGCGCGCAGCACCTCGCGCCGCTCCTCGGGCACCAGCGCCTCCCAGACCTCGTCGAAGGCGTCGAGCAGCTTGGCCACGTGCTCGCCCTCGGTGCGGAGCGCAGCGCAGGCGCGCAGGCGCCGCTCGAGGTCCGCGACCCCGGCGACCGCCCTCGCACGCGGGTCTGACGGGCGCGGAGGAGGAGCCGCTCAGGGCAGCGGTGGGTGCGGCGGAGGAGGGTCGCCCGGATGCTCCAGATCGAGCCCGCGGATCACGACCATCGCGGGGCGGTCGCTCTGGTCGTAGTAGCGCCGGGTCGTCTCCGGACTGGCGTGGCCGAGCGCCGCGGCGACCGCCTCGATGGGCAGGCCGCTCGTCGACGGCTGGACCAGCTCCCCGGCCATTCGGGCCCACGTCGCATAGCTGTGGCGGAGCTGCCCGGGCGGGCAGGGCGCGAGCCCATGTGCCTCGGCGACCCGAGCGACCTCGCGGCAGAAATGCGACTCGGAGACCCAGCCGGTCCTCCGGACGGGTCCTTGCCGGTCGATGTACCGACGGAGCGCGCCGAGGGTCGCCGGGGAGATCGCGAGCCGATGCACCTTCCCGCTCTTGTGCGGGAAGTCGATCGCCGCTGCGATCGGCCCATCCCAGACCTCGCGGATGCGCCCCTTCCCGGCGGCGATTCGGGCGAGCTCGGTGTGGTGCATCCCGGTCGTGGCCCGGATGCGGAGCACGTCTCGCACGCGCTGGTCGTCGATCGCTCGGTAGAGCGCGACCACGTCCTCGATGCGCGACCACTTCGGAGCCCGGCTGCGCGCGGCGACGGCGGCGGGCACGCGCATGTCGAGGGTCGGGTCGTCCCGCGACGCGAGCTGACCCGTCGAGCGGAGCCAGGCGGTCCAGGCCTTCAGGGAGATGAGCTTCCCCTTCGCCCCCGGCCCGCCCTCCAGTGCGCCCAGCAGCTCCGCCGTCGTCGCCGCGGCGATGGGTCGGCCGTCGAGCACGTCCGCCCACCACGCGAGGCTCGAGCGGACGTTGACCAGGTAGCGATGGGTGAGCCCCTTGCCGACGCCGGCCTTCAGGTAGCGGCCGACGAACGCCTCGTCGATGACCGGGGCGCGGGGAGGCGGCTTCTTCGGGGCCGCCCGCCGGCCATATGCGTCGGGGTCCCGGAGGAAGAGCGCGAGTTCCGCGAGGGCGTCGCGCTCGGTCTTCGCGGCGAGCGGGATCGTCCGGCGAGCCCCACCGACCTGGCGCTCGATCACCCAGACGCGGCCAGTCCTGCTCTCGCGGACTCGGCCGCCCTCCCATCTCCCGACCCACCGTGGCATGTGCGCTCCCGGGCGACTCCTACTGAGGGGAGTCGGACAGCCCGGTCCGTACGGAGTGCGTACGGAAGCGCTTCCAAGGCGCGCCGACCGAGCAATTTCGGGCGCTTGGCGGACACGAGCGGCGGTTTCCTAAACCGCAGGTCCGAGGTTCGATTCCTCGTGGGGGCAAAAGCAGCAGCACCCAACTACCTGATTTGACTGGGGAAGTGCGACAGCGGGGCGCCTTCGGGAGGCAGCAAGACGCGCCCGAAGGCGCCCCGGTGCGTACGAACTGCGTACGTATGCACGGACGCTGCATACGCCTCATTCAGCTCCGTCGAGATCCTCTGCCGCCGGAATCGGGGCCGCGCGGACGCGATTGCTCCGCCGTCGGGAGCGCGGAGCGGGACCGGTCGCCTTGGGGGTGGGCGTCCCCTCGAGCAGGCGCATGAGGGACGCCGTCGAGATGCGCCGACGACGGCCCACCATCGGACCGGAGAGCTCCCCGCGCTCCAGCAGCTCGAAGACGTGCCGCCGCGAGCAGCCGAGTCGGGCCGCAGCCTCTGGCACCTCGACGCTGGGCATCTCGGGGGCGGTCGACGCCTCGAGCCGCTCCAGCCGCCGGTCGAGTCGCTCCAGGACGGAAAGGAGGCGGGTGGCCTGGTCGTCGTTCATCGCTCACCTCGAATCAGCGCCGCGAGCCGCGGCGACCTGGTGCATCGCCGGCACTTCCCGGCGTCCTGCTCATCTCCGCCGCACCGCGGGCACACCCAGAGCCCGCGCTCCTTCCCCGCGCAGAGCGGGCAGTCGTCGAGCCGATGCGGCTCCGCGGCCTGCACCCAGTCGCAGCCGCGCGTGCTGCAGGCCCAGCGAGGGCCGCGGCGGGTCTTCGTCTCCGCGAGCTCGAACCGCTTGGGCTCGGGCGGAGGAGGTGGGGCGAACATCGAGAGCTGGGAGTCGGGGCGCTTCACGGCTCACCTCCCCGGGTCTCGCAGAGCCCCCAGCGCATGCAGCCCGCATCGGGGTCCGGCGGCAGGAGGTCGAACTGCTGGCCGCCGTGGGTGGTCCGGCTCCACTCGACCACCTCCTCGATGGGCCACACGCCCACCCGCCCGAGCGGCGCGGCGAACAGTGCCCGCGGCGTGCCCGCCTTCTTGGACAGCTCGCGCTCCAGCGCACCGATCTCCTGGATGCGAGCGGGGTCGACGTCGGCGACGAGGCGCACCTCGGCCTTCCGCGCGTAGATGCAGGGCCAGCAGCCGACCCGTTGGGCGCCGAGCAGGTAGAGCGGGTTGGGCTTGAGTCCATGCCGCGCGTGCGCGTCGATGACCTGCTGCTCGCTCCACGCGATGAGCGGCCGCCACGTCTCGCAGTCGAGCGCCTCGCTCCACTCCCACTCCGGCATCGCGGCCCGGGCTGCGCTCTCCTCGGCGCGGATGCCCACGGCGTTCACGACCTCGGCGCCGGCGTCCATCAGCGCGCGCAGGTGGCCGGCCATCGGCTTCACCTTCAGCTCTTGGGTGCACCAGCGCCGGGCGCGCGACGGGAAGGTGCCCTTCGCCTGAACCAGGTCGGCGAAGCCCCGAGGGGCGCGGACCTCGACGATCGGTCCGAGCGCCGCGGTCAGCGGGCCCCGCAGGTAGTCGTAGGTCGAGGCGTGCTCCCAGCCGGTGTCGAGAAACACGCGGTCGTGCTCGATGCCCTGCTCGGTGAGCCAGAGCGAGAGCGCGGCGGAGTCCTTCCCGCCGGAGACCGAGGCGATGACACGCCGGCCCCGGAGCTTCGAGAGGTGCGCGCTCATGGCTTCACCCAGCGGCGCACCACCTGGCCGAGCTGCACGACGCAGACCTCGGCGCCGTCTTGGCCGACCGCTTCCAGGACGAAGCCCCGCCCTCCGCACGCTGGGCAGTCGCGGTCGGGCGCAGTTCCGCACTCGACGGGGCACGGCAGGGGCTTCGGAGCGGGGAACGGCTGAGGCGCTCGCCCCGCATCGACGAAGAGCTGGTGCCAGCGAACGCGCCGGTCCTCCCACTGGGAGAGGGCGCGGGCGAAGGGCGTCGGATCGGCCGCGCTCATGTCCGCACCCACGCATCCCCGAGCTTCGTCGCCCCGGGCAGTCGCCAGTCGGTGGCGCATCTCGAAGGCGAGGGTCATTGGGACTCCTTCAGCCACTTCGCATGGCTCTCCAGGAACTCCCGTGTGCGCTGGCGCGACTCAGCCAGAGCCTTCGCCACGTCGTCGCCGCGACCCACGACTCGATCGAGCAGCCAGAGGTCGCGCGGAGCCACGCCCCAGCGAATGCGATTCGGGCCGGCATGGAGCCATGCGCGCCACGGGAATCCGTGCTCCTCCCAGCCGAACTCCAGGGTGCTCACGTCGCTGATGTGCGCCCACTCCGCCACGACGCCGGCTGCCTTCAGTTCCGCCGCGGCCTGCTCTCGCTGCTCCTTGGTGAGCGGCTCTCGGATAGCGAGCTCGCAGTTCAACACCGTGCGGAGCGAGATGGACGTGAGATGGTTGGGCCCAAACTCCGCATCGTGCCGGTCCATGGCAGCCATGACTTCGGCGTTCGTCACGGCGGAGTCGTCCATCATTCCCTCGATGCGCTCCACGCTCGCCTCTGCGCTGAGGTCGAGTTCGAGGTCGTGCCGGAGCCCCCGCCACTGGCTCTGCTTGCGGATGCGGCCCGGGAG
>ERZ650308.1818-NODE-1818-length-10781-cov-24.819690_pt1 | contig 10781 bp, 12 predicted proteins | sample MGYA00376244_ERZ650308 | MGnify/ENA primary metagenome ERZ650308 (study PRJEB26733, sample SAMN07839295) | wastewater metagenome | biome: small river; feature: stream; material: water | place: USA: North Carolina | collected 2016-04-26 ...
TAATCGCACTAATGGACTCTAAACGCTTTGTACGAGCATCATCTTCGCGCGTTTGTTGTTGTAGTCTTAATTCTTCTTCTTTGTCGAATTGTGCAATAGTTGATTCGATGATTTTACTATTAAACGCTTCGTTAGCATCTAAAACAGCTTTGTCATATTGCTCGCGACTGATTAAACCTGAGTCTAAATAACCTTTTAGCTTGGCCATTGACTCGTTATAGTGCTTGCCGTCTAACTGCTCTTGGCTCATGTTAGATTCAGCAACAACATTAATATATTCTTGTGCAGCTTGTTTTAATTGAGCAAGTTTTTTAGCTTCTTGATCTGCTTTCTTTTCATCAACAGCGTCTTTTTGTGGCTCTTTTTTGACTCCATATTTGCCTAAAGTGTCGCCGCCGTTATCTGATAAAAAACTATCCAAAATAGACTGATTGCGAATGAGATTTATATTTTCCTCAATCGCCTTTCTTTGTTGCTGTAATGATGCTAACTCGGTCTCTTTGTCAATTAGCCGAATTCCTGACCCACGCGCATTCCATTCGTCTATTGTTTTTGTTAGTTTTAATATCTTGCCATTGACTTCTGCTAATCCGTTTTGTTGTTGAATTAATGCATCATTTGCACCGCTAAAACCTTCTTTTATGCGCTTTCCTGCATCTAATGCCTTTTCCGCTGCCGTTTGTGAGTTATCCCCAAACGCTAACCACGCAGTTGCACCAAGTCCCAATGCTGTAATAACAGCACCCAATGGGCCACCCAAAGCAGTCAGCAAACTTGATGCAGTGCGAGTTGCGGTATTGGATGCGGCTTGAGTGGTATTAAGTGCTGTTTGTGCCGCTGTTTGAGTTGCTAATGCTGTTGTATGTACGCTAGAAGCAGTTGCCGCTGTATTAATGGCTGCTGACATTGCGGCACTTGTGCGAGTTACGTTAGCTTGAGCAACTGCTACCCGTTCAAGAGCCATTGTTCTAGCTAACTCTGCCACTTCTGCATTTGCAGTATTTCTTGCCAATGCTGCTGTCATTGCTGCATTTTGAGCGTCTGCTTGTGCATTTTCTAAAGATGCAATTGCTGCTGTGTTTTGCGCCCTTGCCCTATTAACAGAATCTATGGCTAGTTCTTTCTCAACAACTGAACGTCTAACTGCTATATTTGCAGCAATAGAATCAGCCTCTGCGGATGATAGTGCCGCCGCTGCCAACTGCCTTTGGGCAATCATGTTTTGAATGGCTGACTGTGTAGATATTGCTAAATTAGCAGCTAAACGAGTTAATCCTATCCCGACTAAAACCATTATAGAATCAAAAAGAGTCTCAATTGCATTATTGAAATCTTCAACACCTGAAACATCTAATTTTTCTGTAAGTTCGTTTAAAGCGTCTGTTATGCGTCTGAACGTTGTATTTGCAACTTTGGTTAAACCACTGTCGCCAATCTTTCTAAAAAACGCGTCCCACGAATCGCCTAAGTTACTAATCGCACCGTCTAACGAATCCATGCGTTTTTGCATAGCTCCGTCAAAGTTGACTTGGCCAAGTTTGATTAAATAGTTTTCAATTTCTGAGGAGTTGTTTTTGACTGACTCGGTAACGCCTTTGAACGTAAAAGCGATAGTATCGCCATTGTTTTTGGCTTTAATACCAAACTCTTTTAAACGCTCAAACTCACCCGTAGCAGCATCAGCTACCGCCTCAATCATTTGATTTAGGTCTTTACCCAATGCCGCGCTAGTGTCGCCATACGATTTAAGCGCGGCTTCGCTTGGCGTTAATCCTAAATTGACTAGCTTTGTAAACCCGTCAACTGCTTGCGCTAAATCATAAGGCGTTTGCTGTGCGAATTGTTGCAATGCGCTAAACGCCTCATTCGCGCCATTGAGTGAACCTGTTGCAGTTTCAAGTCCTGCTTTGAGTATGCCAAACTCACGATTTACTTCGACTAGCTTTTTAAGACCTTCAACCGCTGCGCCCACACTCAAAAAAGACAACGCCATGTTGCGCATAGCATTGGCTGTTTCATTGCCTTGTCGCTCAGTATTGTTTAGCTGTGAATCGATGTTTCTTAACTGACTCTCTAGCCTGCCAACATCAGCGCGAATACTAATAATTAGGTCATCAGTTGTTGCCATGTTTTGAGTCCAAAAATTCGTTAAGTTCGTTAAATTCGGCCATGCTCATCGGCTTGGTATAGCTGTTGCCTGTGGTTGTTTCCATTTTGTCTAGGTGGGTGTCCCACAATCGCCAAAAGTCAACAGGCGTAAGCCTCCATGCTTCGCTCGGCTGTATGTTTAAGTAAATAACAGCACTTGACCATAGTTTCGACCAAATGCCATCCTCTACTTTTTTGCATCTGAGTCATCCGCGCCCACTGTTTTAATATCAGTCTCGCTTCCCGATGACAAAACACCTGTGCAAAAATTAACTAGCGCAATACAAGCATCAACTGCCTTGTTTTCTGCGTTAATCTTTTCAAAAATACCATTTGCATTAAACCATGTCGGCATATTGCCGTATTTTGGTTTAGCACAGGCCAAAATACATTTAATTGCATCGCTTAACTTAGGTTGATTAGCGATAGTATAAATTGGCTTATTAGTGACTGACTCAAGCCTGTCCAAGTTCTCAAAACTTGGCACAAGCTCAAATTCAACATCATCAAGCGTAAAAGTAACAAAACCTCTGTTTTTCATGTTATGCACCCGTTACGCTGCTGCTGTGTAAGTGACTACGCCTGCACTCTCTAGCGAGATGCTGAACGTCTCTTCTTTGTTGTACTCACCCGCGCGTTCTACGCTTGGCACGGCAAACTTACCAGTAAACACATCACCTAAGCCGCTTTCCAACTTAATAGCAATGTGAGTATCTGCCATTTTTGCCGCCATAATGTGGTGGGTAAAAACAGTATTATTACTAACAACGCCTGAGCCTTTAACGCTCATGCTAGTAATGCCTGCACCTTCTAAAAGTTCGCGCCATCCGTTACCGTCTTTGTCGGTCACATCGACTGTTTCGCTATTGATTGTGACAGACTCGGTACGAATACCACCAATTACCGCATAAACATCGGGGCCAGTGCTTGTACGAACACTAACACGAAACTCACGACCTTTAAACTTAGCCATTTAAGCCACCTCACTGATTAACAAATTAAACCGCATAATACCGTGACGTGTTACACCGTCACTATCCGTCACTATATCATGCCTTTTAAACTGGCATAACACCGATTGACCATTGGCCAAAACTAAATCAACATTCATTAATGCCGCATGGCACTTATCCATAAGCGTACGCAATTCTTTTGAGCCATCGTAACGGCTGCCAACGTGCAAATTTATTGTAGCCTCTAAACCATCATCATCTTTATTCGACCAATCATCCGCACCGCCATCTTCTATCCATATCTTTGGCCATGTTCCCTCATTATCTAGCTTTTCAGAGATTAACCCTGTTAGCCCTGTCGTGCCATTAAGCGCGGTATAAACAGCTTTTACATAATCATTAAATAAGCTCATCTTATGTTAGCTCCCTGCATATCTCGCATAGCTTGACTAACAGCACGTTGTACGATGTTAATCGCTTTTTGACGCTGTGTTTGTAGTCCGCGCTGCATAAATGGGCGAGGCTGTAAATTACGGCTCATGTCGCCAAACTCCAAGCGTTTAGCATAAGGCGCGATAGAGTGTAGCGATAAAATACGCACTCTTAAATTGTCTAAATCAGGCTCAGTTTGTATTGAGCGCACCAAAAAGCCTAAGTCGGTGGCAGGCGGCTCTCCTGCTGCAGATGCTTTATGTACCCGATTCGGGTTAGTTAAAGTATATGTTTTACCGCCGCGTGGTGCTTTATTAATTGAGCGTCTAATCTCTGTGGCAATAATCTCACCCGCAATAACTAAATTATTTTGTAGTCTGTGGTTGATACGCGCCATTAGTTGAGATGTTAGACTCATTATGCAGCCTCCAACACGATACGTCCGCCATCTTCTAACAAAAAGAATCCGCCATCTTCTAACAATAGAAAGTCATTGTCTATGATGCTTGTTGTATTTGCGCTTTCAATTGTTAGATTAAATAATTCCTCTTTGTTAAACTCACCGCTAGACTCTAACGATGTAAACAAAAACGCGCCTGCGTAAATCTCGCCAGTATTTGATAATAATTTACAATCGACTACCGCACCGATTAGCACTTTTGTCTTAATGAATTCATAACTCGCATCATCACTACAAACACCACTAGATTTAACGCTTACACTGCTAATGCCCGCATTTTCTAATAGTTCACGAAACAAAAACGCCTTGTCTGTGACTTCTACCGTCTCGCTGTTGATAGTCATAGACGTACTACGCATGGCCGCTAACGTGGTATAAGTGCCGCTAATGTCGGCTTGTAGTACAAACATCGCGCCTTTTTGCTTCATGTTACTGTCGCTCCAAAAAGTTCGGCACTAACAATGTAAAAATCTAGGTTGTATTGGTCTTGTGCTATGCCAATCACCCTAAAATAATTGCCTCGATGCTCTATCCGCAATTTATCGCTTTTTTGGCTGTTTGGTACTAAAAATGATTGATTTTGACGCACTGTAAAAGTCATGCCCTGCGTGTGCTGTTCTTCGCCACGGTAAAAGCGTTCTCTTGGTGTCATGGGTTTAGCATCAGCCCAAACCTTGCCTAGCTCGACCCAATCAGACACAAAACCACCTTGGCCATCAGATACTTTCTGATTTTCAACAATGGTTAATCTGTGTCTTAATTTGCCGATGTTCATAAGTTAAAAATCCTGTACATATTCAAGATTGTTTTAACATTATCAGGCATATCATACAAACCACGATTATAAAAGCGGTATGTAATCAGGTCTAAAAGTGCTTGTTTGAGTGGTGTAAATGACTCTGTTTGTGTCTTGACATTCCATGTGATTACTAGCTCATCATTAGCATAAAATTGACTATTGAGCTTGACGCGGCCAGTTGTTCGATTGTACACAAAATCAGTATAAGCCTCATCATCAATCGTAATCTCGACACTGTCAGCAAAAAAACGTGGTGAGTAAAATATGTATTGACCTTTATCTAAGATGTATTCTGTCTGCCAAATTTGCGGACGTAATACACATTTAGTAAAAGACTCAATCTCACGCCTGCATGACGTAATAAGAGAAGTTATTAAAGTATCTTCATCGTCATTTTCAACCTTTGCCCATGTTTTAACATCGGCTAAAAGTAAAGGTTCGCTACCTGATTCGCTGACTAAAAAAGACATTTTAATAAACTCTCATAATAAAACGCGCCCACGAATGAGCGCGTTTTGGTGCTATTAAGCAGGGTCAACTTCACCTTGTAAACGCACACCATACTTAACGTATGTTGCACCTACGGACAAAGTAGAGCCTGCGGCTGTAACAGCACTGGCTTTAACGTAACGCTTCCAGCCCACATAACCAATGCTCGACACGCCTGCGGCTGTTAAAGCTGCACTCGCTTCGGTATTAGTTAAGTCCGCATCAGCTACGGCTGTATAGTCGCTGTCGTTGTCGGATTCTTCGATTAATGGTGTCACGCTACCATCGGTATATGCGCCAACTTGAAAAATAATCTCCAAGCCATCGCTACCTTGGCGGTCAATGGCTACACCTGCAACATCTTCACCATTGGCAACTGCTGTCAAAGCAATAGCAGTACCAACAACAATCTGACTGTGTAAGTCTTTAGTAACGCTCATCTTGTGTACTCCCGATTAAGCCTTAAATTCTACGAAGCGGACGGCTTCGGAGTTCACCACATCGCCACCTGTACGCTTGCTAAAGTACCACTTAACAAAGGTCGGAGCTGTGATGTTGTCACGAATCACGTTAATGCCGCGGCGGTCAACAATTTGATAAGCCTGATTCAAGTTACCAACAAACATCGACAAACTAGAGTTTGCAATGTCGTCCATGTGGTCAAAATCAGGCGCAACACGGATACCGCAAATTGTGCCAAATGGCGCATCTTGCAAATTCCAACTTGGCTGCCAAATGTAATTACCGTCAGAGTCTTTTAACTTCATCGCTGCTGCAAAAGTGAAGCGATTCATACCCCAAATTGCACCAGTGCGATAAACACCGCGTAAGGACATGGCCGCTTCAATGAATACATCACCACCGTTTGGAGTTGCAGCAAATGCACCATTTACGCCTGTCTTAAACTTCTGCACAGTACCCCAAGCGCGGGTATTGTCGCCTGTGTATGCTGTGGCAACAGTCATTAAGCCGCGTGGCTCTAAAATACCATCACCGTTTAAGAACGCACTACCTTCGGATTCGGCAAATGCCATAGACGAATCGTCAATAACCAAAGACTCAATATCTAAATCGGCATCTTCAATCATTTGAGTGGTAGCAGATGGATAAGCAATCAAGTCTTTAACATCAATCTGATATTTACCAAACTGCTTGGTGGCGGTATTAGATACCGATTGACCTTGATAGCCCCACGATGCAGCATTACGGCCATTATTTACCACGCCTTCTAAGCGGCCTTTACCAATAGTTTTAACATTGGCATATTGGCGCATCGGGGACATATCACGCACACGCGCAATAATACGACCAGTCATGTCGGCACTGGTTAAGTAACCGCCATCAGGATTAGTAATGGTACTAAGGGCTTTTTGCTCTGCATCATCTAAACGATGACCGCGCATCATTTTGAATAAAGCGTTTTTGGCTTCTAGCTCTAACGGGCTGATGCCTTGTTTAGCTTCGGCCTGTGCAAGCTGCGACTTTTTGACTTCTTGAATTGCTTCAATCATGCCAGCAATGTCGGTTTCGATTTTAGCTTGCTTTTCTTGAGTAGATGCTAAAACTTGGCCATGCTTTTTAACTTCGGCAATGGCTTCATCTTGGCTCTTGCGGGATTGCTCAACAGCCGACAAAGTGTCGTCCATTAGCTTTTTGATTTCGATTTCGGTAGTCATTTTTGACCTCGCAATGTTTGATTAAGTTTCAATAGTGAAGCTGCTAAATTATCAAAGTTCGGCTCATCGTCTCGACTAGCCTTAATCTTGCTAATTAGTGTTTTAGCCTCAGAACGTGACAACATACAAACATCGCGCAGGTAATGCTCACAATCTCTAACGCTTTCTAGTTTACACGATTTTATATCATTGACAATAGCTTGCGGATTCATAGCAAAAGTCACAAAACTATATTCATGTACCGTTAGTTTTTTAATGACTCGCGTATTGTTATCATAACTAAAATCATCAATCGTAAATCCAATACTCAAACCATCAATAGCATTGTTTTTAATGAGTGTGCGCGTATCTCGTGCGCGCTCAATATCAAGCAACAATTCACCATCAACGCGCAAACCTTTGTCATCTTCTTGCATTGAGAATGTTTTGCCGATAGGGTTGTTCCAATCGTGCTGCCAAAGTACGCGGATTTTGCGAGGGTCTGTTTTAGCTAGTGAGTCTTGAAAAGCACCTTTCAAAATAATGTCATTGCCTAAGTCCACGTTACCTGTCACTGCCGCGTAACCCGTGAACATTCCCTCATTCTGTGCATCAAAGTTATCATCAACTAAACTTAATGCTTTTGTATAGTTTAAACGCATCGCATCGCTCCAAAACTGTGATATATTATGTGCGACTGTGCGGTTTTCCTCTGTTTTATCGTGCTGTTACTAGCCCCATGCTTCGCCGTTTGGGGCTTTTTATTGTGTGTCGTAACCTAAAACACATCTGCAATTGATAACATTAGCAGCACTTGCTTTTGGGTCACTTGGGTGCATCATCATCTCACCATTAACATTAAACGGCTGGCCAATATCGCGCTTTTGCCCGTCTGCGTTTTTGTGAGCGTCTCTCACTCGGCTGTCGTTTGTGCTTATCCACTCAACAACAACATCTAGCCCTTCATCTTGTGCTGCCCATTCTGCCCGCGTGTATTGTGATGTATTTGCCGCCTTGTGTGTTTCTGTTCGTGCTATCGTCATCGCTCTGCTAACCGATGCCGCGCCACCTGTCGCCCTAACAATCGCTCTGGCCACGTTTATAGGCTCTGACTTAACAGCGTCTCGTGTTGCTGTTGTCATTGTTTGAGCAATGGCCGCGCTCGCTATGGCTATCGTATTTGCTGCGATTGTTTGTGATATAACATTGGCATTTTTAGACAATATGTCAAAAATACGCTGCTCGATAAAGTTATCAAAAAGTGGTGCTTTTTTGGTTGCTTTAAGCGTAAATACTTTAAAAGCACTTGACGCATCAAGCGAAAGGTTTTGAAGAATAACGCGCATTCTTTCAGCGTGTTGTGTTTGTACGTCAACAAACTGAGCGCGTGACTCATTGGTCAAATAAGATTGTGATAACTCTTGAGCCGTTTGCTTTAGCTCTTTTCTAACAATTCTTTGATAGCGCAATGCTATGCGGTCTTGAGTCATCAAAACAGCTCTAGCATATTTTAGCTTTTGCGCTCTTGTCATAGCTATAACATCGGGTTAATTGGCGGAATGTCTGCACCTGCCATGTCTAACGGCACTAATCCGCTGTTGATAAGTATCTCATCGCCACCGTCAACAGGTTCATAGCCCATCGCGGCTCTTTTTTCGTTTGTGCTGATAGATTGCAGTTTATCTAATATCTGATTACGCTCCGCACGTCTGGGCTCTAATGCTGCCACACCATCAATATCAACACACAATACATCATTGGGTTGTAGTCCGACTTTAAGGCCAAGCCACTGCGATAAAACAGCTAAAAATGAATCTAACAAAGGGATTGCCGAATCTTCGTAAAAACTCGCCCTTGCTTGTTCATAGTTTGCATAAGTTTGACTGCCATCAATGCCTAATAGCTGAGTCGGCACACCTAACGATTCACAAATGTCTTTTTTAGCCGATGTTTTACCGCCCAAAAACTCCGCGTCTCTTAAATTAAAACTAAACGGTTGCCACTTTAGGCCGCCTTCTAACATTAAAGGCTTGCCGTTGTTGTCGCTGCCTTGATAAGTTTCGTTAAATTCTTCTTTGAGTCTAGCAAATGACTCGTCAGTTAACACTTGTTCGGTACTTAATGCGCCACTTGGCTGCATACCATTTTTGAGCAATGAGTAATTCGTTTTTGCGTACTCGTTTAATTGGTCAATAGCATAGGCGCATGGTGACAATGGACTGCTACCACGATAACGGCATAACGGGTTAAATGCTTTCCACAATACAAAATTACTTGGGTATATTGTCGCGCTCGATGTTGTCAAGTCTCCGCTTGTGTATTGCCAATACGACACCTTGCCCATGCCGTTTTGCTCTAAATACGGTGTAAGCCAATCAGGTCGTAAAATGTAAAGGGATTTTGGCGGACGGGTCGGGATAACCGAATCTCCCCACACTGGACACTCACCTGCAATCAAATAATAAATGATTGCTTGCTCCATAAACTCAAGCCAGTTTTGCGTGTCGTTTGGCTTGTTTAATAGAGTCGATAGTGTTGTATTAGTGATAACATCTTCACCGCGCTTAATCACAATCGGGCATGAGTTCCAAGCCCTAACATATTCTTGTATGCAACGGTAAACAGTCGGGTTTTGATTGTAGGCTTCTTCGACAAAAAGACTAAAATTGTAAGAAGTAAAGGCTGAGTTTTGACGTAGCAACATGGCGAGCTGTTGGCCGCTCATTTTCTGCTCGCCTTTCCAAAATTGCCACCATTTTTTACTCATAACCGTCTCACTCGTGGGGTGCTTTGATGCTTAATAATTGGCTCTATAGCATATCTTAACGCATCTGCATAGTGATTGTCAGTATCTTGTATATCTGTGGTCGGGTTGCCGTCTTTGTCTAGCTTGTAACTATAGGCTGCTAATTCAGCGTAACAATGCTCTGCTTCGGGGTGAATATATATCGCTTTGAATGTCTGCAATGCCACAACACCATCTTCTACGCTGCCTTTCCACTTGGTACAACCTTTAATTAACGGTATCTCTTTTTTAACTTTTGATATTGTTTCGGGTCTTGCACAGTCTGCCCTTGATGTATAGCGTAGCACATTTTGCACATGGTCAATAAGGTATTGCCCTGTATTGTCTAGCTCTAAACCTACTTTAGACGCGGCATTTGTGATGTATAGCGCGTCTTCATAAACGTAAGCCTCAATAATTGCGGTAGGGTCAACACTAAAACCCCAGTCTATACCGATGTACGGTGTTCCAAAACAAGGCAACACCTCAAAATCTTTTATCTTTAATTTTTTGGCTAGAATGGAGTTATCACTAATCTGTAAAAACTTGCCCTCCCATATCCAACTATAGCGACCTACATCGCCTCTTAAATCGCGCTGTCTTTGGCGTTCTAAAGATTCAGGAAACCAAGGATTGTCTTTGTAGCTGATATTGATATGTAAAGTACGATTGTCTTTATTGACTATAAATTGTTGCCAAGTTGCATCTTGCTCAAAACGCGGATTAAACACAACATAAAACCGCACATGACCATAACGTGGGGTAGGGCGTAAGTACGACCATGAATTGTCAGTCACATTTTCAGCTTCATCAACTAAAACAACACGCAATTTGTTGATTGATTTTATTGATGTGATGTTTGATTTTAAACCTGCGAAAATAAACCTTGCACCTGTTAGCAAGTTTGTGATTTCGTTATTTAGGATTTTAAAATAAGACTCATACTGATATTTATAAATAGCACTAATCAAAGACGCATATAAACTATCACTGATTGAGCGTTGTATCTCACGACAACAAAGGATTACACCATCATCTATAAACGATTCTAAAATGCCCA
>ERZ650308.1820-NODE-1820-length-10777-cov-4.322981_pt1 | contig 10777 bp, 9 predicted proteins | sample MGYA00376244_ERZ650308 | MGnify/ENA primary metagenome ERZ650308 (study PRJEB26733, sample SAMN07839295) | wastewater metagenome | biome: small river; feature: stream; material: water | place: USA: North Carolina | collected 2016-04-26 ...
AATATTGTAATAATTTTTTTAATTTACAACCATCTAGGGTGAATTGCCTTAGACATCGGGGGTTTTGGCAAGTGATAACAATACTTTAAAAGTATCTCGTGTGAACCTCTAGAAGCACTAGCTAACTTGTTTGTAGTTAAATCGTAAGAATATCCAATTGTAAAATTTTTCATTGGAATATACCCTAACATTACACCTACTGCATCAACAGTTCTGTATGTTAAACCACCATATAATTTATCATTGTAAATATAACGAACACTAATATCAGACGAGAATTTAACTAAGTCAGTTCTTACTAAAGCTTGTGCATCTAAATCACCTCCCCAAATATCTCTAAACTTTTTACCTCCCATTAAATAATAATGACGAGCCATTTGATATTTTTGATCAATATTCCCAACTTTTTGAGTCATTAACGACTCATTTAAGTGCGTAGAAGAAATCCCAACATAATAATCAGAAGAACCTTTGAAATAAATACCAAAATTCAAATCTAAGTTTGTTGCACTGAATTCAGTAGGTAATTTAGAATCTACATTTGTTGTTGGTGGAACCCAATCAGGTGACATACCAAAATTGACCATGCCAGCACCTATACCTATTCCTAATGTACCTGCACTCCCAAGACGAATTGGGAAAGAATAATTTAATAACAAGTTATTTTGTCTATTAAAACCAATTGCGTCGTGGAAAAAAGATATACCGACTCCTCCTGGAAAAAAACGTGTCAAATTTGCTTCAACATTTAAAATTCCTGAATTTGGAGCTCCGCTAATTTTATCCCACTGATTTCTGTATAGAGAAGTAGCGCATATACCATCTTCAATTCCTGTAGAACCAGGATTAATACTCATCTTGTCATACATGAAATGAGTAATTAATTTATCCTGCTGTGCAAATGTATTTCCACATGCTACAACGAATAAAGAGGCTAAAAGAATAATTTTTTTCTTCATACTTAATGTATCTCTTGCTAATAAAAAACTAGAAAAAAGTAGTAATTTTTTCTCCAATTAGGGGACTAAAATAATTAATTTAATTTAAAAAAGAAATTTTTTACGCAATTCTTCTGTTAAAAAATTAATTAAAAATGCTATAAGCCCTATTATCAAGCAGATGAAGTAAAAGATATTAAACCAATTTCTGATATGTTTTCCACCACAAATTTGGAATTTCATTTTTCATCGCACGTTCATAATCATCGTAATTACAAGGTACAAGGTGATGACGATCATATTTTGAATTGGTAGAACTTGGAAATGGAACTTCTAACCACCAACGATCGGATTTGTTGCTTTTATAAAAAATCAATTCGTTTTTAAAATCATCAATGTGTACGATGAATTTTATATAATCTTTCTTTGTGCATACAGGAAAATCACCAACGCGTTGTGAAACTCCATCAATAAAGTACCAAATCATTTGAGCGATTAAAGCATCAACCAATAAGTGGTTTTCGGAACTGTAATAGTTAAAAATACCAAATGAAGTTAACTTGTCACTGATGCCCGCGTATTTAGAAATTTGACAGATTTGATCTGCTAAAAACCCATTGGGAGCATGGTAAGCCATTGAGCCTAATTCAGTTGCTTTAATTGCAGTAAGATCAATACTTAAAATATCAGCATTGCGAAGGTGAGGCTCTGCTTTTCTGAAATCAGTATTAAATTCACCTAATCTACAAATGTCAAAGAATAATTTTTCGTGTAATTCAAATTCAACAGGAGAAACCAAAGGAGCTTGCATTCCAATGTTTGCATGGTTAAACAAATAGCATGGTCGGTCCAATAATAAATGACTTAAATAACCATTTGAAGAAACTGGTAAATCTGGGTTTCCAAGATCTAACATTGCATCAATCGAACAACTATTTACCATTTGTTCAAGTGAAGAATATCCTTTGTATATTGCTACATTCAAATCATTGCTTCCGCCAATAATAACTGGAATGATTTGTTGTTTCACCAATTCAGAAACACATTGCGACAATGCAAAATATGTATCGTTTAAGGTAGCACCAGGTTGGATATTTCCTAAATCATAGAGCGGAAAATTCCAAGTTGAACCAATAAATAATTTATAGATTTCTGTTCTAAAAGCAACCGAGTTATTTTTTACAACAACAGTAGAATCGCCTCTATATTCTGGGACATATAGCATAGCTATTCCTCCTTTTTCTAAAATAGGAAAACCCTTACTTGTGTTTTGTTGTATGACCGAACCAATTTGTTGGTTGTCAAAAACTCCTTGCTCTTCTATCGGTGAGAAGTAGATAGAAATATCTTTCATTCGTTGATTTTTGTCAAATCTACCAGAAAAAGAATTTCATCTGAAAAATATTTCAGAAAGTATTAAAGAAGCAAATGTTTATAAAAGCCTTATCAAAAGACGGATTTATTTTTTTGCTGCTGGTTTCGCCTTTGCTTTTGTTGCAGTTTTTGCTTTTGGTTTCGCTTTTGCTTTTGGAGCAGCTTTACCAATTGATTTGCGCGCAGGTTTTGCTTGAGAAGCTTCAATTTCTTTGCATTCTTCAAACGTTAATTTCTCAGCATCCGTTCCTTTAGGTAATTTAAAATTATTTTTACCAACTTTTAAATACGCTCCCCAACGGCCATTTAACAATTGATAATCCTCATCCTCTGAGAAAATTTTAATGATTTTATTTGCATCCGCTTCACGTTTCAATAAAATAATTTCAACTGCTCTTTCAAACGTAATATCCATTGGACTTTCTTCTTTTGGAATTGATGCAAATATTTTACCGTGTTGTATATACGGACCAAATCGTCCTACATTTGCTTTCACGGTTAATTCCTCAAATTCTCCTAAAGTTCTTGGAAGTTTGAATAATTCCAAGGCATCTTCTAAAGAAATATTTCCAATGGATTGATTTTTTTGCAAAGAAGCAAATTGTGGTTTTTCACCATCCGTTTGCTCATCACCAACTTGAACCATTGGACCAAAACGTCCAATACGCACAATAATTCTTTTTCCAGAAACAGGATGAAAGCCTAATTCACGTTCACCACTTGCTCGTTCAGAGTTTTCAAGTGTATCTTCCACGTTTTTGTGGAAAGGGTCGTAAAATTGGTGAATCATGTCTGTCCATTTCAACATTCCATTTGCGATTTCATCAAATTCATGTTCCACTTTCGCCGTGAAATTATAATCCATGATTAAATCAAAATGTTCTTGTAAGAAATCAGTCACAACGATTCCAATATCTGTAGGAGATAATTTGTTCTTTTCTTTTCCGGTTGTCTCTGTTTTTACCTCATCAACAACTTGTTGGTTTTTTAATTTAAAAACTTGATACGATCTTAAATCTCCTTCACGTTCAACTTTCTCAACATAACCTCTTTTTTGAATTGTTGAAATTGTTGGTGCATACGTTGAAGGTCGACCGATGCCCAATTCTTCTAGTTTCTTAACTAATGAAGCTTCCACATAACGTGATGGTGCTCGAGAGAAGCGTTCAGTAGCTGTTATTTCATCGTTGTTTAAAACTTCTCCGACTTCAACCGCAGGTAACAATCCATCCTCAGCTACTTCATCTTCTTCATTTTCTTCTTGTTCAATGTTTGATTCCATGTAAACACGTAAAAACCCATCAAACTTAATGACTTCACCTTTCGCATTAAAAACCTCATCAATTGCATCTGTTACAATTTTGATGGTTGTACGTTCTAATTGCGCATGAGCCATTTGAGATGCAATTGCACGTTTCCAAATCAAATCATACAAACGTTCATCTTCTCGTTCACCTGTAATTGAATGTGCTGAAAAATCTGTAGGACGAATTGCTTCGTGAGCTTCTTGAGCACTTGAGTTTTTTGTTGTATATTTTGTTGGTTTAGAATAGTTTGTTCCGTAAGCATGTTCAATTTCTGCTTTAGCACCATTTATAGCTGTTTCAGATAAATTTACTGAATCAGTTCGCATATAGGTAATTTTACCTGCTTCATACAAACGTTGTGCGACTGACATCGTTCTTGAAACAGAAAAACCAAGTTTCAAACTCGCTTCTTGTTGCAAAGTTGAAGTTGTAAAGGGAGCCGATGGAGATTTTGTTGCTGGTTTTTTTTGCACATCCCCTACTTTAAACGCTGCGCTTTTACATGCATTCAATAATTCTGATGCTTGGATATTATCCGATATTTGTTTAGATAATTCGGCTTTAATTTTTCCATTTTTAGAAGAGAAAATTCCGTTTACTCTGAAAAAACTTTCTGTCGCGTGTTTAATTATTTCTTTTTCACGATCAACAATTAAACGAACAGCTACAGACTGAACACGTCCTGCAGAAAGACTTGGTCGAACTTTTTTCCACAATACTGGAGATAATTCAAAACCTACCAAACGATCTAAAACTCTTCGTGCTTGTTGCGCATTCACCAACTCTTGGTTGATTTGTCTTGGATTATCGATTGCTTTTAAAATCGCTGTCTTAGTTATCTCGTTAAATGTAATGCGTTTGGTTTCTTTTTTCTGCAAATTCAACGTTTCGTACAAGTGCCAAGAAATGGCCTCTCCTTCACGGTCCTCATCCGTTGCTAGCCATACGGTTTCAGCTTCTTTTGCTAATTTCTTTAATTCTGCAACAACTTGTTTCTTATCAGCAGAAACTTCATAATTGGGCAAAAAGTCATTTGCGACATCAATGGCAACTCCTTTCTTCGCTAAATCACGAACATGACCAAAACTGGATTTAACAACATAATCCTTTCCAAGGTATCCTTCAATGGTTTTAGCCTTTGCAGGTGACTCAACTATTACGAGATTTTTAGCCATAATTTTGCGCTTAATTTGAACTGTTTGATGCAAAAAATTAGTTGCAAAAGTAAGTTTATTTCAATTGATAATACAAATGATGAAAAAAAAAGATAATTCGTCTTGCTCAATTTACCCGTTTTATTTCATTACAAAAAAGGATAAAATGTAACTTTTTTAACAAAAGATAAGACTGACATTTTGACATACTTTTAAAATTGACTATTTTTGTACTGCAAAAAAATGATCTCAACATGGAATTCGAACAAAACAAAGTTATTGACGAATCAAAACAAGGTGTAGCAACAATCTTACCCGGCAGTGAATCTATCGGAAATAAAAAACTTTATGTTGAAAGTTATGGTTGTGCAATGAATTTTTCCGACAGTGAAGTCGTTGCTTCAATCATGGCTAAAGAAGGATACTCAACAACCCGCAATGTCGATGAAGCTGATGTGATATTAATCAATACCTGTTCGATTCGTGAAAATGCAGAAACACGTGTTCGAACGCGTTTGGGTGATTTAAAAATCAAAAAGAAAGATAATCCAGATTTGGTAATCGGAATATTAGGCTGTATGGCTGAGCGATTAAAAACAGCTTTGTTAGAAGAAGAGAAATTAGTTGACCTTGTTGCAGGACCTGATGCTTATCGAGATTTACCTCACTTAATTGAAGAAGTTGGAACGGGTCAAAAAGCAGTAAATGTTTTATTATCTCGTGATGAAACGTATGCAGATATCTCCCCCGTTCGTTTAGATCAAGGAGGTGTTTCAGCATTTGTTTCAATTACTAGAGGATGCGACAACATGTGTTCTTTCTGTGTTGTTCCTTTTACGAGAGGAAGAGAACGTTCAAGAGACCCGAAAACTATTGTTGAAGAATGCAAAACATTGTTTGACAAAGGATATAGAGAAGTTACTTTATTAGGTCAAAATGTTGACAGCTATAGATGGAATTTAACCTCTAAGGGAGTTGTTAAAGACGAAACAATTCCAACAACAAATTTTGCAGAGTTAATGGAAATGGTTGCGCAAGTTTCACCAGATTTACGTGTGCGGTTTTCTACTTCACACCCTAAAGACATGACGGATGATGTCTTGCATGTTATGGAGAAATACGAGAATATTTGTTCTAACATTCACTTGCCTGTTCAATCAGGAAATACAGCTGTATTAGCACGCATGAATCGTGGTTATTCGAGAGAATGGTATTTAGACCGCATCAATTCAATTCGTTCAATTGTTACTGATTGTGCAATTTCAACAGACATGATTATTGGTTTTTGTGGAGAAACGGAAGAAGAACACCAAGACACCTTAAGTTTAATGGATGAAGTAGCATTCGATTTTGCGTATATGTATAAATATTCTGAGCGACCAAAAACCTTAGCTGAACGAAAATTCGAAGACGATGTCCCTGAAGAAATAAAAGGAAAAAGATTAAGTGAAATTGTTGAAAAACAGCGTTCACACTCACATTTATGGAATAAAAAACAAGTTGGCAAAATTGACAAAGTGTTGATTGAAGGATTTTCTAAAAAATCACAAGAACATTTGTGTGGACGTAATAGCCGCAATTCAATGGTTATTTTCCCTAAAGAATCGTATCAAAAAGGACAATATGTTATGGTTAAAATCACGGATTGTACGTCTGCTACTTTGCTTGGTGAAGTTGTGGAAACCTGTTCAACAAACGCATAAGCCATGAATTTACAACAAGTTAAACAACGTTTCGGAATCATTGGAAATGCACCTTTATTGAATCGTGCATTAGAAGTTGCAATTCAAGTAGCTCCAACAGATATTTCTGTACTTGTTACAGGAGAAAGCGGAACAGGGAAAGAAATTATTCCACAAGTCATTCATCAATTAAGCGCCAGAAAACATGGTGAATACATTGCTGTCAACTGTGGCGCAATACCTGATGGCACGATAGATTCTGAGTTATTTGGACACGAAAAAGGTTCATTTACTGGTGCTGCAGGAAGCAGACAAGGTTATTTTGAAGTAGCCAATGGAGGAACCATTTTTTTAGATGAAGTAGCTGAATTACCAATGCAAACACAAGTTAGATTGCTTCGCGTATTAGAAACAGGCGAATTTATTCGTGTTGGTTCTTCCAAAGTGATCAAAACAAATGTACGTGTAGTTGCTGCGACGAATGAGAACATGCAACGCGCTATTGCATCAGGAAAATTTAGGGAAGATTTATTTTATCGTTTGAGTACAGTTCCTATTCCACTTCCGCCCTTGCGTAATAGAGAAGAAGATATCTATTTATTGTTTCGAAAATTTGCTAGTGATTTTGCTGATAAATACCGCATGCCGTCAATCCGCTTGAATCCTGATGCTGTAAACTTGTTAAATGCATATACTTGGCCAGGAAACATTCGACAACTCAAAAATTTAGTTGAGCAAATTTCTGTGATCGAAGTAGCTAGAGAAATAGACGGGATTACACTGGCATCCTATTTACCTGCAGAAAATGAAAAAATGCCTTCCTTAATTAACGAAGCATCTTCCGAAAATTTTTCAGAGCGAGAAATCATGTACAAATTTTTATTTGACATGAAAAAAGATCTTTCTGAACTTAAAAAAATAGTCATTGACATTGCACGTGGCGGAGAAATTGATTTGAACAGTGATCAAGCTGCTATTATCAATCGTATGTATCAAGAAGTGAACAATGGTCAGCATGCGAATATACATAATACTCGAATTTTACCTCCTGCTATTGAGCCACTAAAAAATGATTATCCGCTTGAAAACGAACATACTGATTTCGAAGTGCATGAAGAAGTGGAAGAATCCTTATCTTTGGAAGATCGTGAAAAAGAATTGATTCAAAAAGCCTTAGAAAAACACCGTGGTAAAAGAAAATATGCTGCAGCTGAATTGGGGATTTCTGAGCGCACACTTTACCGTAAAATTAAAGAATACAACTTATTAGAATGAAATACAGTTCTCTTATTTTTTTATTACTTTTTGGATTATCCAGTTGTTGGCCATCAAGTGTTTCATTAATTGACAAAGGTTCAATGCCAGAGGAATGGAAAACTTTTTCAGTGAGAACCTTGAAAAATGAAGCGCCAAACATTCCGTTAAGTCTTCCAGCAAAACTCACTGAAAGCATCAAAGATGGAATTCAAAACAACACCCGTTTGCAACTAAATTCTACTACTGGAAAAGGTGAAGTGCAATTAGAAGGAGCAGTCATTTCATATTCAATTATGCCTGTAGCTATGCAAGTTGGTGATAATTCTGCAAAAAACAGACTGACAATTGCTGCGAAATTTACTATCTTTATGACCGAACCTAAAGAAGAAAAAATTGAAATGACAAGTTCTCGATTTATTGATTACGATTCAAATTCGGATATTTCTAGCATAGAAACTACTTTATTGGAAGAAATCAATGCTCAAATTGTTCAAGATGTAGTCAATAAATTACTTTCCAACTGGTAATGTTAAACTTAGAAGAAATAGCGCAGCGTATTGCACAACCCAATGTGTGTTCATCGAACGATTTAGAAGATTTAAAATTATTTTCTGAAAAGTATCCTTATTCACAAGTTTTTCCGCTATTGTATTTAAATACGCTAGCCATGAATGCTGATGTGCGTTTTGATGAAGAATTGCATCGCTTTGCTTATCAAATTTCTGATCGCGCACAATTGTATCAGTTGATTCATCAAAATAATACCGCAACTTCTGAGTCTATTCATGCTGTTGAAGAGCGCGAAGAACCACAAATGGTTGAAGTAGCTCCAATTGTAGAAGTGACCAACGAAAATAGTGTAGTAACTTCTGATATAATTGAGTCAATTAAAGAAGAGGAAGTTATCGAAGAAGAAACGATTCAACCTGTTCAATCTTCGCTTATTCGTGAAGAAGTTTTAGAGGAAAATTTAGAGGAAGAAGAAGGTTATATACCTTTAACTATTGCATCTTCAGCGGAGAAAACACAAGCACTGAATCAAGAAGAATCGGAAGAAGATCGTACTTTTGATTCAACATCCTTTGAAAATGAAATCATTGCTGAAGCAATAAATGCCAACTTCAACTTGGATCATGTTGAAGTGCATCCAACGAAAGATATTGAAGAAGAAATTATAGAAGAAAAAATAGCTGAAGCGACAAGATCAGATCTTTCTTCTGAAACAATTGAAAAACAATCGTTCTCTTCTTGGCTTCACGCAAACGAGGCACAAAAAAGATCATTTTTTGACGAAGAAAAAGATAGAATTGATTCAATTTTGAATAAATTTATTGAAGATGAACCAAAAATTTCTCGTCCTTTAAAAGAAAATTTTGAACCTATAAAAGAAAAAACAGAATTCTTTTCTCCTGTTAAAAAAGCTAAGCAGAGCCTTGATTCTACAGCAATGCCAGTGAGTGAAACATTGGCAAAAATATTCGCTGTTCAAGGAAATTATCCAAAAGCAATTTATGCTTATGAACAATTATGCTTGATTTATCCAGAAAAAAAGATTTTCTTTGCATCCCAAATTGAAGAATTAAAACAAAAATTAAACACATAAACAATGGATACGTTATTTTCAATCATCATTATTTTAGCAAGTGTATTATTAGTGCTTGTGGTTTACGTTCAAAATCCTAAAGGTGGAGGTTTAAGCTCTGACTTTGGTGCAGCACAACAAATAGGTGGTGTTCAAAAAACAAGTGACTTTATTGATAAAGCTACTTGGACATTAGCTGGAACGATTATGCTTTTAAGTGTTGTGATTACTTTGAGAACGAAAACTCCTGAGCCAGTTATGCAAGAACAAGCGCAACAAGAACAAAATCAAAATCCAGCTGGAAAAGGGCAACCTGCTCCAACGCAGAAAAAATAAGCATTCAATCTTTATTGAAAATGTCAGTATGTCATACATGCTGACATTTTTTTTGTCCTATCGTTGCCAAAAAATGTAAAATTGTCCTTTTCAAATGAATGGCATACATTTGGTAAAATGAAAAACAACTAATTTAAAATTTATAACACATGTCGATTAATTTTAAACCTTTGGCGGATCGCGTTCTAGTTGAACCAGCCCCAGCAGAACAAACAACAGCAAGTGGATTAATCATTCCTGACACAGCGAAAGAAAAACCATTAAGAGGAACTGTAGTTGCTGCAGGATCAGGAAAATCAGATGAACCAATGACTGTAAAAGTTGGAGATAGCGTTTTATTCGGTCAATATTCAGGAACTGAACTAAAATTAGAAGGTAAAAACTATTTAATCATGCGTGAAGCAGATATTTACGGTATTTTTTAATCATTCAAATTTAAAAAAATGGCAAAAGAAATTTACTTCGACATCGAAGCAAGAGACAAATTAAAAAGAGGCGTTGATGCATTAGCAAATGCAGTGAAAGTTACACTTGGACCAAAAGGTCGCAACGTTGTTATCAGCAAAAAATTTGGTGCTCCTCACGTTACAAAAGATGGTGTAACTGTTGCAAAAGAAATTGAATTGAAAGATCCAATTGAAAACATGGGTGCTCAAATGGTGAAAGAAGTTGCTTCAAAAACTGCTGATATTGCGGGTGATGGAACAACAACTGCTACTGTTTTAGCGCAAGCAATTGTAAGTGCTGGTTTAAAAAATGTTGCTGCAGGTGCTAATCCAATGGATTTGAAACGTGGAATTGACAAAGCAGTTGGTGAAGTTGTGAAAAACTTAAAAGCACTTTCAAAAGAAGTTGGTTCTGACAACGATAAAATCAAACAAATTGCAACGATTTCTGCCAACAATGATGAAACTATTGGTTCATTAATTGCACAAGCAATGAAAGTTGTTGGAAACGATGGTGTGATTACTGTTGAAGAAGCAAAAGGAACTGAAACAGAAGTAAAAACTGTTGAAGGTATGCAATTTGATAGAGGCTATTTATCTCCGTATTTTGTAACAAATACTGAGAAAATGATCACTGAGATGGAAAAACCAAGATCGGAAGAGCACACGTCTGAACTCCAGTCACTTAGGCATATCTCGTA
>ERZ650308.1822-NODE-1822-length-10774-cov-8.435862_pt1 | contig 10774 bp, 5 predicted proteins | sample MGYA00376244_ERZ650308 | MGnify/ENA primary metagenome ERZ650308 (study PRJEB26733, sample SAMN07839295) | wastewater metagenome | biome: small river; feature: stream; material: water | place: USA: North Carolina | collected 2016-04-26 ...
AGCCCTCCACCACCAAGTGCATCACGTCGCGTTCACGGTCGGTCAAATCGGCCAAGTTGTGTTGCAGGCTTTGTTTGCTGCGCAAGCTCTGCAAGGTCTGCGCCGAACGGGCCAAGGCTTGCTCGATGCGGTCCACCAACGCGTTGTCTGAAAATGGTTTCTCGCAAAAATCAAATGCGCCGCGCTTGACCGAATCCACTGCGGTGGGCACATCGGCATGGCCGGTCAAAAAGATCACAGGCAGGGCATCGAGCAGCTCGCGCTCAATGAGTTGCTCAAACAAGGCCAAGCCACTCATGCCAGGCATGCGTACATCCAACAACAAGCAACCGGGTTGCGTGGGCACCCAAGCCGATTGACCCTCGCCCAAGAACGCGGCAAACGCATCGGCGCTGTCAAAGGCTTGGCTTGGCAAGCGACGCGAACGCAACAGCCACGCCAGTGCCTCGCGCACGCCGGCGTCGTCGTCAACAATAAAAACCAAAGCGTCTTGTGTGGGTTGCATGTGTCAAATCTCTCGTGACGATTGTGGCAGGGTGAAACTGAACACCGTGCCGCGCGGGGTGTTGGGCTGATGGCCTAAAAATCCGCCATGCTGTTCCACCACGGTGCGGCACAAACTCAAGCCCAAACCCATGCCCTCTTCTTTGGTGGTGAAAAACGGTGTGAACAGTTTTTCAGACACACCTTGCGCAATCCCTTGGCCCAAATCAGCCACGGAAAATTCCAACCAACGGCTGGTGGCATTCGACGCCGCCGTGCGCACGCTGAGTGTGAGTATTTTGTGAGGCGTGTCGTCGGCCATGGCTTGCATGCCATTGCGTGCCAGGTTGAGCAACACCTGCTCGACCATGGTTCGGTCGCACCACACGGTGGGCAAATCTGGCGGGCATTGCACCACCACGCGCACGCCCAATTTGCGCGCTTGCAAAATCACCAAAGGCATCACGTCATCGAGCAAGGCACGTGGCTTCACGGCTTCGCGGGCTTGGTCACGGCGACGCACGAAGTCGTGCACGCTCTTGATGACTTTGCCTGCACGCTCGGCTTGCTGCCCGATGCGTTGAATGGCGCTGCCCAAAGTTTCGGCCAACTGCGGGTCTTTGGCCGCCGCCTCTTGCAACAAATTCATGCTGCCTGTGGCGTAGCTTGAAATAGCGGCCAAGGGTTGATTCAACTCGTGGCTCAACAAAGACGCCATCTCACCCACCGTCGCCAAACGGGCCGTGGCTTGCAGCCGTTCTTGGCTTGCGCGTGAGACTTCTTCCACACGTCGCTGCTCGCTGATGTCAAGCACCGCGCCCATCCAACCCGTTTGCTCGCCCAAGGCGTTGATGAGCGGGGCCTCAAAAATCATCACCGCAAAACGCTCGCCGTTTTTGCGCATGAACACCGACTCGGCACCTTCACGCGGCGGCGCATTACCCGCCAAGCGCAGGGCTTGGCGTTGACCGTATTCATCCACCATTTCAGGTGGCCAATAAGGCGCTGGAATGCTTTGACCGATGAGTTCATGCGCCCCAAAACCCACCATCTCGCAAAACGCAGGGTTCACATAGGTGATGCGCCCCTCGTTGTCACGCGCACGCAGCCCCGTGACCAACGAGTCTTCCATCGCCTTACGAAACGCCAAAGCATTGGCGAGGTCTAACTCCACACGTTGACGACGGCGCATATCGCGCGCCAACATGATCAGCACCGTCACCAAGGCAATGGCCATCGCGGTGACCAAGGCGGTCAACACATTGGGAAACAAATCGGGTGCGCCGCGCCAACTGTCCAAACGCAACACCATGGTGTGACCCGGCAGGTCTATCAGTTGTTTGGCAATGAACACGCGGGTGCCACGACGTGCCGTGCCGTGCATGGCCAAACGTGTGCCATCGGACTCGGTGAATGACACCTCTTGGCTGCGGGTGAGTTGTGGCCCCACCATGTTGACCAAAATTTCGCTCAACGAATACGTGGCCACGGTGTAGCCCGTGAGTTGTCCATCGGTGATGACGGGCAAACACAAGTCCATGATTTCTAGACCTAGGCCATCCGTTTGCGGCACATAGGCACTGGTCCCGTAGCCAGGGCCACTTTGCCTGCGCGCCACGCCACATGCTTGCATGACTTCTGGCTGATTGGCGGCACGCCCAAAACGACTGAACACAGGCGCACGAAACGGGGTATCCACGCTTTTGAGCAAACGCAACTCTGGGTCGCGCAGCTCCAAGCGCAACCACTCGCGGTGCTCTCTCAACAACGCACTGGCATCTTGCGCCCAAGGCACGGTGCTGCGATCTGCATATTGCAATGCTTGCAAGCTTTGCACATTGCGCGTCAACGCGGTACGGATGTCACTGACGGCGTCTGCCGCATCACGCTCGATGCGGCTTTGCACTTGACTCACTTCATAGCGACCAGCCAGCCACACCAAGGTGCTGAGCATGGACAGCACCAACACCACCAACAGACCCCACAGTCCCCAGCGACGCACTTGCGGTCCGGAAGAAAACAACATCACTCGACCTTGGTGACACGGGGGTTCACCCACGTGCCGTCAATTTGAAACTCGGTAGTGCCTGCACGCACCAAAGGCTTGCTCAACACCATCTGCGCCAAGTAGCTGGTCAAACCCACCAATGGGTTGATGGTGGCCATGTAAAGCGAAGCCGTGCCCGCATTGATTTCAGGCACTACCACCACCTTGAGCTTTTGGGTCTCACGCACCAAGTCCGCACTGCCTTCCAGCAAAGCGCCCGCAACCACACCCTTCATTTGCAAGTTGTTGGTTGAAGCGACGCCTTGATCAATGCGCAGATCTCCACGCACAAAATCAAATGCAAAACCATCACTGAACAAGTCACTGAAATCCAATGTCAAACGCCGTGGCAAGGCTTGCAAATTCAGCACCCCCAACAAACGTGCTGCACCCGGCTCTGTCTTTAAGAATTGGCCTTTTTCAATGTCCAAATTCATCTTGCCAGACATGCTGGCGTAATCGAGCGTGATGGGCGAGCCTTGCCATGTGACCTGGCCATCCAAACGCCCCTCACCATGACGAATAGCGCCGGGTGTGCCAAGACGCGTGAGTAATTCACCACTGTCACGAATGGCCAACACAAAGTTGAGTTGCGTGCGACGCACACGCGGGCCATCGGCCATCCAACTGCCGTTGGCAGTCAAGGTCGCTTCAGGCAAGGTGACGTTGAACTTGTTCAATCGCCATTCACGTGTGACATTGGTGCCTACACGGTTGACCGCTTCAATTTCGACACGGCCTAGTTTTTTGCCGCGTAAAGTCAAATCGCCGATCACGATGTCCAGCGTAGGAATGCTGCTGGGTTGTTCCGTGAGCATGCGCTCAACATCAGGCACCAGACTGGGCGGAATGTTGAGGTATGCCAACCGCACATACAACTGCGCTGGCACATTGCCGCGCGAAGGTCGCACTTCGGCTGAACCATTGAGCTCATCTGCGCTCATGTTCAATCGCCACAAATCGTCTTGACGTGTGCCACCGACGATCACTTTGTGCATCACACGATCTGCCACACGAATTTGATCGGCTTGCAATGCGGCGAACGTAGGTAAGTAGTCTTGCGCACCATCGTCTGCGGCTTCGATGCCAATGGTCGGTTTCTGCGCTGCTTTGCGTTTGACAGGCGACGTTCCCGTGAGCTGCGTCAGCGTGGTATTCCAAGCATCTAAATCCACCATGGGCAAACGCAAACTCAAGCTCACAGCGTTGTCACGCATCGGCGTAGCATCCGCCACCGCTTGCCCCACTGCAATGCCACCCCGCAGCACGCGTGGACGCGAACCGCTGAGGTCACGCACATACGTGACGGACACCAAACGATCCAGCGTGACTTTGATTTGGTCATGCAACACACGCGCTTTAGGTTGTAGCGACTCGCGTGTGAGCTGTGATTCGATGCGCAACGGCATGGCCGTGGCTGCAGACTTGTTCAATGGTGCGGGCAAAGACAGCGCCATGCCTTTCAAGTCGCTGCTGATCAATAACTCAGGCTGCCCGCGTCGCAAACCCACCGTGGCGCTGTAGCTTGATTTGCCATTGGCACGCAACGCCAAACGCGACACAAACCCCAGTTCTCGCGCTTGGCGCAAGCCGTCGGCCGTCAAATCGCCATTGATTTTGAGTTGCAGCGGTGACTTGTCTTCGCCTCCTACAAACGATAAGCCACCATCCAATGTCGCATCGCCGCCAAGCAGTTGGGCTTGCACGCCTTTGAGCTGGAAACCTTGTTCACTGAATTGCAAACTCCCGCGTGTGCGGTTGAGCACAGGCGTTCCAGGAATGATTTGCAAGGCATTGTTCGCAAATGTGACTGAGCCCTCAACCTTGCTGCTGTTCAATTGATCAATCGGCAAAGTCAGCGCCAATTTGTAATTCGCTTCGCCTGTGGCTTGGCTCTTGTTCAACACTGTGCCGGTCAGCTCGTTCAACGCAGACTGAGCCATCATGTCCAACACCTGTTGCATCGGGCCATGACCTTCACCCGTGACGCTGACCACACTGCGGGACAAATTGGGAATGTGTGCTTCGACTTTTTGCCACATCACATCTGGCGCACCGGCCAACTGTGTGCGCCCTTTGAAATGCAATGCAGCCCGATCAAATACCAAGTCACCTTGTATGCCCGTCAATGCAGGCCACGATGGTGTGGTTTTGGTTTTGTTGGGCTCAGGAGGCACATAGGCGTAATGGCCTTGTGCCAGCTGTGCCGCAATTCGAAACTCGCCAGACTTTGGATTTTCAAACGGCATGTCGTTCAAATGCCCGCGCAATCGAACCGTCACATGACTGGCCTGCCCCGCCAGAACGGCATCGCGCACATAGGCACGCACACCCGCAGGCAAAGTGTTGGGCAAATAGCGGTGCACGCGTGCCACATCTGCCCTTGAGAGCGTGGCTGTCAAGTCCAACACGCCAGGTAAGCGCGCATCGCCCTCACCAGTTTTCCAATTGCCATTGAATTCGCCCGCCAAGTCTGCGTTGACTATGCGCCCTTGAGTGAATTGCAAATTCACCTCGTCGCCTTTGTGTTGCCAAGCCAGTTGCACGGACGCTTCGTCTAAAGCCAGCAGAGGCTCATCTAAGCCGAGGGGTACTGTCAGGCTGCCTTTGCTAAAGCTCACACGGGCCTTGCCGCCTTTGTGTGTCAAATCAAAGTCGAGCTGCGCACCTTGTAAACCGGGGAGTGAAGCAAGCGGGCTATCAGGCTGCACGTCACGCTGAATCGACAATTGGCGCACTTGCCCGTGCGCGCTGTAACTCAAACTGTTGTCATCGCCTTTTTGCCAGCTCGCTTTGAGTTGATTGACTTGCCCTTGCGGCTGTACTCGCGACAACAAAGCACGCAGCTCTTCGGGCAATGGCAAACGTTGACTGATTTGTGTGAGCGCATCCAAATCCAAGCGGTCTGCATTCAAGCTGCCCGATTCAAAGGTGTCGCCATGCCAGCCCACACGCACCACACCACCTGGCCAGTGTTCACCTTCTTGGGTGTCAAACACCAAATCTTGGCTGCTGACCTCGACATCGCCGTTTTGCCACTGCGCGCCCACTCGCCCATGCACATGGCGCAGGCTCAAAGCTTGTAAGTCTGCACCTAAACGTGCATCGACAGCATCCAGCGCCACATCGGCGGTCACCGCCACGGGCTCGCCTTTTTGCACATCGGCCCACAAGCGAATAGCACCACGCCCCTCTTGCAACGACAGCCCTTTGTCCATGGCTACCCATTGACGCAAGCTAGCCAAATTGACATGCGGCAAGACAGCAAAAGCCTCACCCGACCATTGCGCCCAGTTGCCGGAACGTTGCCACGGCAGTTGGTAAAACTTCCCGCGTGTTGACACGCGCTGACCTAAGACCTCGGGTGGGGTGGCATCGACTCGCAACTCGTGACGAAACCATCGATTTTGAATGGCCACATCAACGTCTGCGAGCGTCAATACTGGCGCACGACTGGATGATGCGCTGTTGCGCGTTTCATCTCGCCAATGCACCACACCACCTCGCACCAAAAAGTCCGGTTGCGAGAAAAACCAATCTGCACCGCTGCCATCTCCGCCAGCTTGGGTGTCTATACCTGCCACCCAGACATGACCCTTGGCATCGCGTCGAATTTCAAGTTCGGGTTGTTCAATGTCGAGTTGTTCAAACTGACCAAACACCACCGAGCGAGGCGAGACCGCGGCCAAGACGCGCGGCAGATACAAAGCCTCGCGGCCTTCGCGGTCGAACAAGCGCACATCGCTCAACTCAAACCATGGCACCCACCAGCCGCCTTGGGTCTCCATGCGACCAATTTCTAAACGCACCCCCATGGCGCGTGAGGCTTGTTGTTGGAGCACTTCACGGTAATCACCGATTCGCGGCACAATGAAAACGTGCAGTGCGCTCCAAGCCACCAACACGGCCACCCATGCAAACACCACCAAGCCCAGCGCCCAATTAAGCGCACGGCGCCAACCCGACTTGGTGGTCAGGTCAAGAACGGTGTTGTCGGTCGCGGGTTTCACTGAGTCGGACAAAGTTTTCGCATGCTAGCCATATCTATGGAATTATCCCCTGCCCTATGCAGAATTTGAGCCATCACTCTCGCTTCGTTCAGCGCTTGCGCCGCCGCTACGCCCATGCGCTGCATTTGCTGCCTGAAGGCCCCCCTGTTTTGGCCTCGATGCAAGCCTGCTTTGAGGCGCTGCGCCAAACCCACAGCTGTGGCGACGCCCTGCGCATGCTGCGCCAGCTGGTCATGGAGCGTTTGGTGGTACTGGACTGCGAGCGACACGCTAGCTTAGAAGACATCACCCGAGCCATGACCGAGCTGGGCGAATTCACCTTAGACGCCGCCTTCCAAGACGCCCAGGCTCAACTAGATGCCAGCTATGGCGTACCCACCACACCGAGTGGCGCACGTGCCACCTTGTGGATCATTGGCATGGGCAAGTTTGGTGCTCGCGAGCTGAATGTGTCGAGCGACATCGACCTGATTTATGTGTACGACGAAGATGGTGAAACCACCGGTCAAGCCGATGGACGCGGACGCATCAGCAACCACGACTACTTTGCCAAAGCCGTCAAACTCATTTACACCTTGATTGGCGACACCACCGAACACGGCTTTGTGTTTCGCATGGATCTGGCTCTGCGCCCCAATGGCAACTCTGGCCCCAGCGTGGTGTCACGCCAAGCGCTCGAAGAGTATTTCTTGGTACAAGGCCGCGAATGGGAACGCTTCGCATGGCTGAAAAGCCGTGTGGTCGCCCCGTTCAGTGCACGTGCCAATGCGTTTGAACTACGCGACACCGTGTTGCCATTTGTGTTTCGTCGCTACTTGGACTACAGCGTGTTTGAATCACTGCGCGGGTTACACCAGCAGATTCGCAAACATTCGATCACGCAAAGCGCGGGCAGACCTGAACGCGCGAATGATGTGAAACTGTCGCGTGGTGGTATTCGCGAAATTGAATTCACAGTGCAGCTGTTGCAAGTGGTGCGCGGCGGTCATTTTCCCGAGCTACGCACACGGCCCACGCTGCAAGCCTTACAGCGCTTGAGTCAAGCCAACCTGATGCCATTAGCCACCGCTGAAGCGTTGGCCAAAGCCTATGTGTTTTTGCGCCAAGTTGAACACCGCATTCAGTATTTGGACGACCAACAAACTCACGTCTTGCCCACCAATGACGATGACCTGAATTGGATTGCGCTCACACTGGGCTTTGGTGATACCTGTGATTTTTTAAGCCAACTCGATGCCCACCGCGAATTGGTGGCTCACGAATTTGATCGGCTACTCGGTTTGGGAGACAAAGCCGAAAGCACTGCAAATGGCGACTGCAAAGGCTGCACGCCCAAAACCGACTATGTGGACTTGACTTCGCTCTTACCCGACCTGAACGAACGCTTGCGTGAACGCGTGTCGCACTGGTCCGAGCAACCTCGCATGCGCGCACTGCGTGACGATGGCGTGCAGCGTTTGCTCAAACTCTTGCAGCGCACCAACGCGTGGATTGACGAGGGTCGCATCACCGAAGAAGCCGCTGTGCGCTGGAGCGATTGGATGGAGCCACTGCTGCGGCGCGAGAGCTATTTGGCCTTGCTGATAGAGCGTCCACGTGTGCATGAGCAACTCATGCGTTTGCTCGGGCTCGCCCGTTGGCCTGCCAAGTATTTGCAGCAGCACCCAGGTGTGATTGATGAGCTGGCTGGCGAGGCCTTGTTGGCTGAACGCTTTGTGCCCGCTGAATTTGAACAAGAGCTTGAGCGACGCTTGGCCTCGTTGCAATCCACCGGCCAAGCCGATGAAGAAACCTTGCTCAACTTGCTACGCCGTGCCCACCATGCCGAGGTGTTTCGTACCTTGGCACGTGATGTGGAGGGTCGTATCACCGTCGAACAGGTGGCAGATGACTTGAGCGCTTTGGCTGATTGCGTGCTGAAAATTACCAGTCGGTGGGTGTGGCAACACTTCAAGCAACGCCATCGCGATGAACCCCTGTTTGCCATCCTCGCTTACGGCAAATTGGGCGGCAAAGAGCTGGGCTATGGCAGCGACTTGGACATCGTGTTTGTGTACGAAGACGCGCACGAGCGCGCAGGTGAAATTTACGCCGCCTATGTGCGCAAGCTCATCAACTGGCTCACCGTCAAAACCGGCGAGGGCGACTTGTACGAAATTGACACGGCCTTGCGACCCAACGGCAACTCCGGGCTTTTGGTGTCAACCTTTGAAGCCTACGCCGACTACCAATGCCAACGCGGCGAAAACACCGCTTGGACGTGGGAACACCAAGCCATGACGCGTGCGCGTTTTTGCTTAGGTTCGCCAGAGCTGCAATCCCGCTTTGATGCAGTGCGCGCCAACGTCATCAACGCCAAGCGTGACCAAGCGGCACTGCGTCAAGAGATTGTGGCCATGCGCGATAAGCTGCGTGCCGCACACACGGTGAAGCCCGATTTGTTTGACGTCAAACACAGCGCAGGCGGCATGGTGGACGTCGAGTTTGCCGTGCAGTACTTGGTGCTGGCCCATGCGCAACAACACCCCGCCTTGCTGGCCAACGTGGGCAACATTGCTTTGTTGCTCAGCGCTGAAAAAGCCGGCTTATTACCCGCAGGTGTGGGTGAAGCGGCGGGCGGCGCTTACCGCGAATTGCGGCGCGTGCAACACCGTGCGCGCTTAGACGAGCAACCCACGCAAGTGCCCACGGTGGCGCTGGAAAAAGAATGTGCGGCCATTCAGGCCTTGTGGCACGCGGTGTTTGGCTAACGCCCCACACTTTGTGCAGCCGCTGTTGAGATGCGCAGCGTTTATCCCTGACGGATCTTCTTCACCAAGGCGGTGGTCGAGTAACCATCGACAAACGGAATCGCTTGGGCGCGACCGCCGTAAGCCAGCACCACTTGGGTCTCGGCGAGTTTGCTCATGTCGTAATCACCACCTTTGACCAACACGTCCGGGCGCAGCTCGGTGATCAGCTCCAAAGGTGTGTCTTCGTCAAACCACGTCACCAAACTCACCGACTCCAAGGCCGCCATCAAGGCAGCACGGTCCAGCTCGTTGTTGAGGGGACGGTCTGGGCCTTTGCCCAAGCGACGCGCAGAGGCATCGCTGTTCAAGGCAACGACCAAGCTGCCGCCTAGGCTGCGCGCTTGCGCCAGATACGAGGCATGGCCGCGGTGCAAGACATCAAACACGCCATTGGTGAACACCACAGGCCCTTGTGCGCGCAAGGCAGCCACGCGCTGCACAGCAGCTTGGCGCGAAGCCAACTTAGAAAGAAAAGCAGGGGGGAGCAAAGTGGTGTCGGTCATGGCGCGAATTTTAGGCGGCGCCATCGAAATCCCCCGCGGGTGAACGTGGAGAATATTTCTGTCAGGGACAGAAGTGGAATACTTGGTAATGATCTTTGACGATTGAAAAAAGGTTTTCGCGTGATGCACCGTTTCGTTTTCTTAGGGATTTGGCTGCTGTTAAGCCTCAACCCCGCACACAGCGCCACAGATTCGGCGAACACAAGTGCAGCGTGTCCTCGTGTGCTGCAGCACACGGTGCTACGTCTGCAAGACGAAAAGCCACAAAACCTGTGTCAATACGCAGGGCAAGTGGTGGTGGTCGTGAATACCGCCAGTTTTTGCGGGTTCACCCCGCAATACAAAGGCTTGGAGGCGCTTTATGCCAAGTACAAAGATCGCGGCTTAGTCGTTCTTGGTTTTCCGAGCAACGACTTTTCTCAAGAGCCCGACAGCAACGCCAAGATTGCCGATTTTTGCGAAAACACCTTTGGCGTGAAGTTCCCGATGTTTGTCAAAACCACCGTGCGCGGCGTAGACGCTTTGCCCTTGTTCAAGCAACTCGCTGAGCAAACTGGCACCACGCCCAAGTGGAACTTTTACAAATACGTCATCAGCCGCGATGGCAAAAACATCAAAAGCTTCAGCAGCATGACGGGCCCACAAGACAAAAGCTTTGTGCAAGAGATTGAAAAGCAATTGAGCGTGAAAGGTATTGCGCCATGAAGCCACGCATCGCCATCGTGGGCTCGGGCATTTCGGGTTTGTCGGCAGCTCACCATTTAGACGGCCATGCAGACATCACCCTGTTTGAAGCGGGTGATTATTTCGGCGGTCACACCCACACCGTTGATGTGACGTTGCCCACGCCAAGCGGCACACAAACGCACGGGGTAGACACAGGATTTTTGGTCTACAACGAGCGCACGTATCCGGGGCTGATTGCCTTGTTTGAAGAGT
>ERZ650308.1823-NODE-1823-length-10772-cov-5.402165_pt1 | contig 10772 bp, 7 predicted proteins | sample MGYA00376244_ERZ650308 | MGnify/ENA primary metagenome ERZ650308 (study PRJEB26733, sample SAMN07839295) | wastewater metagenome | biome: small river; feature: stream; material: water | place: USA: North Carolina | collected 2016-04-26 ...
CTCTATCACCTAATATGAAAAAAATCTTATTCCTGCTCCTGCTGAGCACCACGCTTTTCGCGAAAGGCCGCTATCCTCGTACGATTGTGACAACTGACGGCGAAATCGATGACGTGGACACCTTCATCCGAATGCTATTGTATTCGAATGAATACCAGCTGGAGGGCTTAGTGTATTCGAGTTCGATGTGGCATTATAAGGGCGACGGGAAAGGGACGAAATTCACCTCCGAAATGGAGATGACCCGCCAGATGTACGGCGCGAAAACAGACCTTCGCTGGCCAGGCGTTCAATGGATTCAAGATTTGTTGAAAGCGTATGGACAAGTTCACCCGAACCTGATTTTGCATGACAAAAACTACCCATCTCCTGCCTATTTAAACTCACTGGTCAAGGTGGGGAATATCGATTTCGAAGGAGAAATGGAGCAGGTGACCGAAGGATCAGAATGGATCAAAGCAAAATTGTTAGACAACGATCCGGAGCCCATCTACTTGCAAGCCTGGGGTGGAACAAATACGATTGCTAGAGCTTTGAAATCGATAGAGGAGCAGTTTACGGGAAAGCCGGGCTGGGATGCATTGAAAAATAAAATCTCTCGAAAAGCCATTATCTACACCGTGATGGATCAGGATGCGACGCTGAAAAATTACATCGCTGGACATTGGCCGCAGATTCGCGTGTTTTACAATGCGCAGCAGTTTGCCAGTTTCGCTTATCCATGGAAGCGTGTGATGCCTAAGGCGACGCAACCCTATTTTGAGGGAACCTATATGGGGCCTAAAATCATCCAGAATCACGGGCCTCTTTTACAGATGTATTATGCCTACGGGGATGGCCAAAAGCAGCCCGGCGACGACGAGCACATACACGGTGATCCGACCAAGCTGAAGGATGCGCAATGGGGATCTTTCCAACCTTTTGATTTTATTTCCGAGGGAGATTCTCCCGCGTTTTTGCACCTGGTGGATGTGGGTTTAAATAACTTGAATAACCCGTCCTACGGTGGTTGGGGTGGTCGATTCGCTCTTGCAGAGGGAAATCCGTATCGCTTCGAAGACAACGATAAAGCGGCGGATTTTAATCCGGAGACCGGTAAATTAGACATTTCTTATTCCCAAACCCGCTGGTTAATCGCCGCGCAAGAAGACTTCGCCGCCCGCGCAGATTGGTGTGTGAAATCGTTTAAAGAGGCGAATCACGCGCCTCAGATAACGGTCAGTGAAGGCATGCATGTGTACGCAAAACCAGGCGCAAGCCTTGACCTTCATGTGATTACTAGAGACCCCGATGGGCACGCCATTAAGCTGAAGGTTTGGCCTTATCCGGAGGCAGGATCCGGGAAAGCGGAAGTGCAAATAGAAAACGCAACGGTAAAAGTGCAAATACCAGCTACCGCAAAAAAAGGCGACACTTTTCACGTCGTGGTGGAGGGAACTGACAATGGTTCTCCTGCCTTAACCCGTTATAGACGTGTAGTAATCACAATAGCCTAAAATTGTCCATGATCACACTTCAATTAGTTAAATCCCAGGAGGAGATGAAAGGCGTTTTAGCCTTACAGCAAGCTAATTTGCGTAAAAACATTACCCAGGAAGAAGCGGAGACGGAGGGTTTTTTGATGGCGGAATATGACCTTGATTTTCTGGAATTGCTGAACCAAAAAAGCCCGGGTATCATTGCGAAAGATGGAGAAAAAGTGGTGGGATACAGTTTAGTCGCGTTGCCAGAAACGGCACGCCAGCATCCTTTATTAGCAGATCTGGTGCAGAATATTGAACGCTGCATTTTCGAAGGTAAGCCGGTTGAAAATTATGCAATTGTGGCTCAGCTTTGTGTTTCGAAGGAGTATAGGGGACAGGATTTGGTCCAAAAACTCTACGGAAGTTTCCGCGAACATTACGCTAATCGTTATACGTATTGTGTCACAGACGTCGCACAGGCAAATCACCGTTCGCTAAAAGCGCATCAAAAACGGGGATTCCAAGTAATTGATACCTTAGAATATGGTGGAATTGGCTGGAATATTGTGCTTTGGGATTGGAATAAAAAAACTTTTTAAGGGATACGATGATATACCATAATGCTCAAAATACTGCGGTCGTAATAATTCAAATTAGGGCGTTGCTGAAAGGCGTGCAAATAACCCACATCAACTGTTAAATTATCTCGTAAAGGAATACTGACACCAGCAAACATCCGGTGTTGGTCTAACTCATTCGCTGGATTTTCCTGCGCCGCATTCAGTAAAATTTCCGTATTCACTTTTCCCTGTATTCGCTTGATGAAGGGAAATAAGGCTTGAATTCGGTAACGAAGTCGGTAATTGCTGAAGTTAATGGCATCCGTCAGTTCTGTACGACTCGCATTCGTTACTCGGTTAAAGCGCATCTCCGACCTGAATCGATGATCTAAGCGTACCTTGGCTACGCGGTGTTTGTAAACGATATCTAGATGAGGGCGGTATTCCGGAATGGCTAATCGATTTGCCGTACGCGGATCATTAGGGGTGTTTAGGAAAAGGGCCGCTCCAGCAGAAAGATCCCAATTATCCCCTATCGTTCGGTGCACATGCGCTCGAAAGGCATTTTGGTGGTGCACTAATGGGTCTATAAAATGACGGGTATGTGCCTCGCCTTGAACATACCATTTCGCATGTAAAGAATGCGTGAGGTAATATCCGTACCAAACTTGGGATTGATGCTCTATTAGACCTTGGCTTTGCGCTACGAAGAGGGGAAACAAAAAGAAAAATACATACTTCATTTGGCAAAGATACCACTATATTCTATAAAAACGATAGACTAGGTATTCTTTATGTATTTCTGCCTAAAAAACTAACTAAACAGCACATACGCCACCGCCAATGTCACAAAGACATTAAATAACTGCGCGATTAAGAAAGCATACAAAGGCTTCTTACCTTCTTTCGAGAATAGGTCTGAGAATTTGGTTTCCAAACCGATGCTAGTGAAGGCTAAGGCAAACCAAAGTCCTTGCAAAGCCTTGAAACCTCCCTTAACAGACTCTATCGTTTCCGATGAAATCACGAAGGAGAACAGTAAAGAAGCGGCGATGAAACCCAAAACGAACTTAGGGAAACGCTCCCAAATAATCGCTCCTGTCGGCTTCGCTTCTTGTACTGTAACAGATTGATTATTGGTCACCGTCCAATAGATAGAGATGGCGAAAGCGGCGAATCCTAACAATACATTTTGAGAGAATTTCACGATTGTCGAAATCTTCAAGGCCTCCTCGCCCACCATCGTTCCAGATGCGATTACCGCACCCGTTGTATCAATGGTTCCGCCTAACCAAGCGCCGGTTACCGCTTGCGAAAGACCCAAAGCCTGCGCGATAAATGGCAAAAAGATGATCATCGGAATCGCTGTAATCAAAACGATAGAGATGACATAAGAAAGTTTTATAGAATCCCCTTTAATGGCTCCAGATGTCGCAATTGCTGCTGAAACGCCGCAAATCGATACTGCACTAGAAATCATGATGGCGAATTCTTCGTCGATGCCAATTTTTTTGGAAATCCAAAACGCAAAATACCAAACCGAAATAACCACCACCAAGGCTTGAATCAAACCGAGCGAACCTGCTTTCAAAATATCGCCAAAAATCACGCTGGTTCCTAAAAGGATCAAACCAATTTTTACAAATAATTCCGTCGAAAAGGATTCCGTTAACCAGGTCGGAAGTGTGAAGAAATTACTCAAAACTAACCCGATGGTTAAGCTGAAAATCACCGCTTCTAGGTTCCAATTTTTCAAGAATGCATTCCCCGCTAAAATCAAGGCTAGCGATGTCAGCACGAAAACGATGGGAAATCCTTTTAAAGTTCCAGATACACTTTTACCTAGGACACCTGCCGCGAGAACCGCGATGATATAGGTAAAAACGAAAATCTGACCCAGCTTTACAAGGTTGCCTACGGTAATTACCTTTTCAGTTAAATCGCCCATAGTATCCCAGCCGAAAGAGGGAGATGGAATTTTTACCCCTAACAGGGCTACTCCAATGATGATAAATCCAAAAAGGACTACCGTCCAATCTTCTGTTAATAGGCTCTTCTTCATTATTTAGCTGGCGTAATGACTATGTTTCGATATTCTACGGGACCGTGGTCACCTTGTATCATAATGGGCCCTGGTTCTCCTTCGTTGCTATCCATTGCACCGCCTGTCACACCTGGAATATTTTGCTCCACGATCACTTTTTGGCCGTTTAATGTCACAGACACCTTACGTCCCACTAAAGTAATGTCGTAGGTTTGCCATTCGCCTGATGGTTTTGCTGCTTGGAAAAGCGGATCAATAAAGCCATAAATGCCTCCTAAATAAATACTGTAGGGCTCTTTGCCAAAACTGTCTTCCACCTGCACCTCGTAACGGCCGCGCAAGTAGACGCCACTATTGCTTCCGGGAGGCAAGCGAAATTCGATGTGCAGCTTAAAGTCATTGAATTTTTGTTCTGTACAAAGATTAGCCCCTGAAGCTGGACTTTTCAATACGCCATTTTCAACGATCCATTGGTTTTTAGGTCCTAAAGCTTTCCAGCCTGCTAAATCTTTCCCGTTAAATAGGGTGATTGATTTGTCCCAAACTGGCTCAGCATTTCTCCATAAAGAGGGAGCACGAACACCCGTAAAGGCCATCGCTTTGCCGTTGGGTTTTACAATCGTTCCAACCAATTTCCCGTCCTTTAAATCTCCTTCAAAAGTCATGTAGGCTTCGTCCTTTTCCCATTGTGGTGGAATTTTGAACGAAACATGTCCATCCTTGAAAAACACTTCAGCGATGGGGCGAGCACTTCCACCATCACCCACAAAACGACCCGTTAATGTCTTTAATCCTGAATGGCGCACTTCTAACCAAGAAGGGGCAGCAGAAACTCCCCCGTTTCTATTTTCCATAGATACGTTTAAATCCCATGCGCCTTCTAATGGATGATGTGATTCCTGAGCGAATACGCTCGAAGAGAAAGCTAATAATCCAATCAATAATTTTTTCATAGTTCTATGATTTAACCGCCTGCATTTTAGACGAAATAAAATGGATCAATAACCACGCAAACAAATACGCGCAGCCACAAGCCACAAAGATAATATTATATCCTGCTGACAAAGCCTGCACTGCCTTGTATGCATCTAAAACTACCCCAATAATGTAAGGAAAAATGACACCACCCAAAGACCCTGCCAATCCCCCAATTCCCACCACGGAGGAAACAGCGTGTTTCGGGAACATATCAGAAACCGTTGTAAAAATATTCGCTGACCATGCCTGATGCGCCGATGCGGCAATACTAATTAAGAATACGGCTTGCCAAATATCGGTCGCCCAACGTGCCCCAATAATAGGTACGGCACACAGCGCAAAGAAAAACATGGAATATTTGCGTGCTTTATAGACCGGCCAACCTTTCTTAATAAAATAACCAGAAATGTAGCCTCCTCCAATACTACCAATCGAGGTACAGGTAAATAAAATGGCCAAATGTAAACTCGGTTTTTTCAAGTCCAAAGCGAAAGTCGTAGAGAAATAAGATGGTAACCAAAACAAGAAAAACCACCATATCGGATCTGTGAAGAACTTGCCTACGATGAAGACCCAGGTTTGGCGATAAGTAAATAGTTTGCCCCAAGCGATGGGTGCAACTTCTGTCAGATCCTCTTCCGCGTTTTGAATGTGGGCTAATTCTTCCGATGTTACTGACTTGTGTTTTGCAGGAATTTCATAAAATACCCACCACAAAATTAGCCATACAAAACCAATCGCCCCCGTGATAATAAATGCCTCTTGCCAGCCATAAGCCCCTAAAATCCAAGGCACCATGATGGGCGCTACCATCGCTCCAATGTTTGCTCCGGAATTAAAAATTCCCGTTGCTAAAGCCCGCTCCCGTTTTGGGAACCACTCTGCCACCGTCTTGATCGCTGCCGGGAAATTCCCTGCCTCGCCTGCTCCTAAAGCCGCGCGGGCCGCACCAAATCCAAATGACGTCTTGGCTAAGGCATGCGCCATTGCAGCAAATGACCAAATGACGATAGAAATAGCATAACCCATTTTGGAACCAATCCTATCAATTACCTTCCCAAAAGCCAACAAGCCAATCGCATAAGACGCCGTGAAACACATCACAATGAAGCTGTAATCTGTCTCTGACCAATTCAATTCCTTCTCCAGCGTGGGCTTCAATAAGCCGATCACCTGGCGATCTAAATAATTAATCGTGGTCGCAAAAAACAAGAGGGCCACTACAACCCAGCGATAATTTCCTTTCATTAGAATCCGATTGAGTTCCCGCCGTCAACCGGGATTGAGACGCCTGTTACATAATTAGCTGCATCCGATGCTAAGTAGACGGCAGCCCAACCGATATCTTCCGGTTTCCCGAAATAACCCATGGGCGTACGATCCATTGCCTTGTGCTTGCGATCCGGATCTGAATTCATCGCTGTTCGGCTCATGGCCGTTTCGATAAATCCTGGTGCAATCGCGTTTACCCTAACTCCTTTGCCAGACCATTCTGATGCCAGCACCCGCACTAAACCATAAATTCCTGTTTTCGAAGAAGCATAAGCAGCCACACGGTCGATACCGTAATAAGCCGCCATGGAGGAAATCATAATGATAGACCCTTTGCCTTTGGCTAACATGTGTTTCCCTACCTCCCGGGTCAGTGCAAAAACGGCATTTAAATTCACGTTAATGATGTTCGCAAAATCGGTATCAGAAACCTCCACCGCCGGGCGTTTCATGTTGATCCCGGCATTATTAACCAAGATATCGATGCCGCCATGCTGCGCCACAAGATCTGAAACCAGCTGAGAGGTGAGACTTAGATCTGCTACGTCATTCACCGCATAATGTGCTCCTGACCCCAGGTTTGCAACGGCCTCTTTCAATACGTCTTCGCGGCGACCCGTGATCACCACTGTTGCGCCAGAGACTAAAAAGCATTTGGCGATATCGAATCCGATTCCGGTTCCTCCTCCCGTAATGAGCGCCACGCGCCCTTGTAATGAAAATGGTTGTTGCATCTTATTTCAGTTGGTATATACGTACAATTTCTTTTATCTCTGCCAAAGTCCGCATGGGCGTCCCAAAGCTAATCGGCATTTTCGAATAGGTTTGGAAGTACAATAAATGAGCATCACGCCATAAAACGGACTCCCGTTGTTGGGCCGCCAAACGTCCCTTCACATCCGTAAAAATCTCTGAATCCACCTTGCCTTGCAATGAATCCCAAGCTTTCTGCAAATCCTTCACCTCCTGCAAACCCGTATTAGATCGGTAACAGAATTCATCCCAAAGCGTTCTGCCCGTGGACAATTTCTCCTTCCAACCCACATGGTGAAACCACAATAAATAATTCAAATCGGTTGTAGCCGGATCGCTCCATTGTTTGGCCACTGAAGGATGATACAAACTAAGGGCATTACTTCCGGACGCTTTGCGGTCAAAACCCAGACCCAACGTATCTGCACGGTGATAATAAATCGAAGTCCAATCTGGACGTTGGCTTCTCTCTAGCCAAGGTTCGGGTCCCCAGTGGATACTTTGGCCCATCACATGATGAAGACCTAGTGGCGTTGTAAATTTCACATAGGTATCACGGGATTTCATCAGGATTTGCTCCGCTGTTTTTGCTGCTTTTTCGTCGCGTGTCAAGGTTTGTTTCACCCATTCTTCCGCAATTTGTTCAGAACTTAACGTATGATCCCAAGCCAATCGACCAAAGGCATACCAATTCGCCTGCGACAATAAATGCCCGGTCCAATTTCGGTCTGAACCCGTGTTTGCAACACCGGCCACCATCGTAATTTGATCGTTTCCAAGGCTTCCATCAATGACCTTCGCGACGGTAGAACCTGGACCATTTTGGTACGTATCAGCATCCAAGCACTCCTTGAACAAAATAGATTGGTAAAACACGTTTGTACTAAAGCCCGTGTATTCCTGGGTGATCTGGAATTCTAAGGCCAAAGGTGTCTTCGGCATCGCGCCAAATAATGGATGAAATGGCTCACGAGGTTGGAAGTCAATGGGGCCATTTTTTACCTGTACAATGACATTTTTGGCGAAGGTCCCGTCCAAAGGTTTGAAGTCATTATAAGCCTCTTTATACCGATCGCCATTCGGATTAGGTGCATAAACAAAGGCACGCCAAATGACGATACCCTGAAATGGTTTTACCGCCTCCGCTAACATATTCGCGCCATCCGCGTGCGTGCGTCCAAATTCCTGTGGTCCCGGCTCACCTTCCGAATTCGCCTTCACTAAGAATCCGCCAAAATCCGGAATCTGCGCATAAATTTCTTTTGTCTTCGCTTGCCACCAAGCACGCACTTGCGGATCTAGAGGATCCGAGGTTTTTAATTTCCCCACCAGCTTAGGCGAAGCAAAATTCACCGATAAAAATAATTTAATTCCATAGGGGCGAAACACATCTGCCAGCACTTTTACTTTGGCTAAATACTCCGGCGTCATAAAGCGCGCAGAAGCATTCACGTTATTGATTGCTACTGAATTGATGCCAATCGACGCATTTGCTCGGGCATAGTCCGTGTAGCGCGGGTCAACCGTCTCCGGCAATTCGTACCATTTCCAAAGTGATGCTCCCGCATATCCCCGTTCGATGGTACCCATCACATTGTCCCAGTGATTCAACATGCGGAATTTGACTTTGGGCGATGAGCTACTATTTACCAAAGGTTTCTCCTGCTGAATCATCCGCAACAATTCGAAAACACCATACAAAATACCGCGGTCAGAGCTCGCTTTGATTTGAATTTGTGGCCCTACCACGATGCGAAAGGCTTCCTCTTTTAGGCCGTTTTCGCGCGCGAATTGAATTGTCCCTTTCGACGTCGCGCTAATCGGCGTCACCCCCGTCAATCCTTTCAAGCCATTCCTTAATTCTTTCTTCGCCGTCTCTAAAATGGGCGTCGAAATAAACTCCGAAGAAAGCGATTTCGCATAGGGTGCATAGCGTGCCGCAGAGGCAACTTTGTCAAATTTCAACCACAAACGATAGCCGTCATCTGCTTTCAGAGAAAAACTACAAACAACAAAGAAGACCGCTAAAAAGGAGCGAATGGCAAGTTCCAATCCTCGGATTTCCGCTAATCCGCGCAATCGACCGATCGCTGAATAGCCTGGATAGTTTTTTTTGTTCAAATCATCTAACATTTGGTGACCGTGATCTGGTCGCATCGGTATCTCCTTACCTCCTCGTCTTTTTTCTTCTTCTACCACTGCTTTTACCACTTCAAACATATCCACGTCCCCCGTTAAATGCGGCGCCTCGTGGAAAATCAAGGGATCATTCTGTTCACGGAAGGTTGCACGCAAGTGCAAGAAGTGAATTCGATCTGCGAAACGATGAATCATCGCGGGCAAATCATTATCTGCACGCACCCCTAAAGAGCCGGTACAAAATGTAATTCCGTTCGCCCGTTCAGGACTCGCCTCCATCAATGCCGCTAAGTCTGCCTCCGTACTCACTACCCGTGGCAAGCCTAATAAGGGAAAGGGAGGATCATCCGGGTGGATACACAAGTTGATGCCTAATTCTTCGGCCAAAGGCGCGATAGAACGCACAAAAAAATGCAAATTTTTCCGTAATTGGTCTGCTGAAATCGATTTGTATTCGTCTAAAAGACTTTGGAAATTCTCTAAATGAAAGGCCTCCTCTGATCCTGGAAGGCCTAAAAGTGCTGTATTTTTCAACTCTTCTCTTTCCTCCTTCGTCATTGTCGCGAAACGCTCAGCTGCCGCAGCCTGTACCGCTGTCGTATAATCCGCAGCAGCACCAGGGCGCTGTAATATATGCAAATCAAACACGGCAAAATCCGTCCAAACAAAGCGCAAAGCACGTGCCCCATCCGGCATTTCAAAATTCAATTTCGTCCGTGACCAATCCAGTACGGGCATGAAATTATAGCAAACGGTTGTAATTCCGCAGGCTGCCAAATTCCGTAAAGACGTTTTGTAATTTTCAATCAGTCCGGCACGACTCGACAGCGCTTTCTTAATCCCCTCATGAACAGGAAGTGATTCTACAACCGACCAGTGCAAGGGCGTCCAATCCTTATTTCCCGCTTCAATAATGGCTATACGCTCTTGAATGGCATCGATGGGCCAAATCTCTCCCACCGGAATTTGGTGCAATGCCGTTACGACTCCTGTACATCCAGCTTGACGTATATCCATCAAAGAAACCGGATCGTTCGGACCGAACCAACGCATCGTATGTATCATGTAAATTTGTTTAGAGGCTTACGCTGTATAAAGCGCAATTTGCATAAAATTTACTAGAAAATGATACGGACTAAACCGCCTTACTAAACTTGGTGTTTTCTTCTGCAGAAGCCAACAGTTTTAAATCAAAAGCCTTGCAGATATTGCGGATGAAATGCTTGCCTAAATCCGTCACGAGGACACCGTGTTCACCCCAAGTAACGAGGTCGTCGATGGCAAGTTCGTCGAGTTCGTGGAAAGTATAATGGCGGAGGACTTCGAGGTCCTCTTTGTGGAAATGAGTCTTGCCTTGGCAGGCGATGTCGAGGATGTATTGGCGCATTTTTTGGTCCAATTGGCTTAAGAAATAGCCTCTGAAAATAGCCAATTCACCAGTATCGATTTGTTGGTAATATTCTTGAATAGTCTTTTTGTTTTGGGCAAAACCATAGTAAATATCGCTGATGCTAGAAACGCCTAGACCTAATAATAAACCGGTCTGTTGGACGGTATAGCCCA
>ERZ650308.1824-NODE-1824-length-10765-cov-4.557610_pt1 | contig 10765 bp, 9 predicted proteins | sample MGYA00376244_ERZ650308 | MGnify/ENA primary metagenome ERZ650308 (study PRJEB26733, sample SAMN07839295) | wastewater metagenome | biome: small river; feature: stream; material: water | place: USA: North Carolina | collected 2016-04-26 ...
TCATAGCTCCTACTAAAGCAGGAACACTTTGTAAAGTTGCATACAATTCTTTACCATCTTGAAACAAATCTTGCCCTTGATTGTAAATATTATTTGCTTTATTTAAAGTATTTAATCCTTTAGTATAAATATCTTTAATATTAGAAAGAATTGCAGCATTAGAAGTGCCTATAAAAAATCCTAATATATTTTGTAATTCTGATCCTTCTACTATACTTTTTATATCGCCAGATAAGACATCTGCTATTACATCTTTGGCGTCTTCATATAAAGACCTAGCTTGGTTGTTAGTAAGACCTGTTTCATCTACAATTTGTATGATTAGATCTTCTTGGAGTTTAGGGGTTAAACCTTCCTTTTTATATTCTTCAGATTTTTTAATTCCTGTTAAAATCTTAGCAATAGATTCAGCTTTTTCTAAATTTTCTACTCCTATTGTACTTAATCCTTGTGATACTACTGTTTGTATATCTTGAAAGTTTAGTTTTTCTATTACTTCAGCAGTAGTTATATTTCCATCTTGAATAATACTATTTACTTGACCATATACATTTGATAAAGTTTGTGAAGAATTTATTATTGTAGATAGATCAGTAAATACATTATCATTTGTAATTGAGCTTGCTAAATTAGAGGCGGACTTTAACGTTCCAAAAATATTTCCTTTTTTTCCGTCTTCTAATAAGTTTGAGGTAATACTAATAGAGCTAGATACCTTAGAATAAGCATCTGTTACAAAAGACATAAACCCCCCTATAGCTGAACGAGATATTACTTCTTGTTCTAATCTATCTAATAAAGTTTTAGCTTCTTTTATTTTGATTGTCTTTGTTATAAATTCTTTTTGTTGCGGAGTGTATTTTTCACTATCAATTAATAAAGATTTATCCTGTATTAGCTTATCGTATAAGTAATTTTGAACAGAAGGTATATTATTTATGAATAAGGGTGGGATTTCTTTAGATTGATTAAGTTTAATAGAAGTATTCGTAAAACTTAAAGCATTGATTGCTTTAATTAAATCTTTTGTTAATTGAGGTCCGCCTGTTTCTTCACTAGCATCAGGATCTATAATTTCACTTCCTTGTCTTTTAAATAAATCAAAAGCTTCCTCGTTTTCTAAAGGATAAACATCGCTGCCTCCTTTAAATACTGCTGCGGCGCTAGTTAATTTATTTTTAGGGACTGGTGTTTGTTCAGTAGGGCTACTATCTTCTGACAACATAGTATTTCCGTCTATTTTAGTACTGGTTGCTCCTTCTACTCTATTTAATAACCCTTCTGAAGCATTACCTGTGTTTTTACCAGTAGGTATGGCGCTTGGCTTTTCTCGTTGCGTAGCCTCTTTTTTTGTAGGAGCCGCTATTTCATCCGGTATATTTAGAGCTTCTTGCTCGTTATCTAAAGTACTATCAGGATTTTCTTGACTACCAAACTTTTTAGGTAAACAATCTTTTAAATCACTAATTCCTATAACTAAAGGAATAGCACTCAAAGCCGGAATTTCTCTTATTTCTAATGGAATATTTTTTGCTTTATCTATAAACTTTTTTAGAGCTGGAAATCTATAACCAGCAAAAGTGAACCCGTTACTAATCATAGTACCTGTAGTTCCTGATTGTTGTCTAATATAGCCACTTCCACTTAAAGTTAATCCTGCGTCCGCTTCTGTATTAACAAAAGCTCCAGACATTGTTACAGAACCTTGTGCTACCTGATTTAAGTTACCTCCTACGGTATTATTCAGATTACCTGTAGAACTCATTACCATATTTTTATTAATAATAGATACAGTTCCGCCACTACCATCTGCTAATATACTAAGATTGCCCCCTCCTTTCTTAGCTTGAACAGGAGCTATCTTATCTTTTGATTGCCCTTCTAATCCTCCTATTTGTTTCCATTTTTCTACATCTTTATTTGAAGGATTTATTCCTGTAAATCTTACTGTTTTGCCTGAAGGATCTGTAGCGGCTATATTATAAGTTCCATCTTTGTTTTCTTCTACTCCAGTTTTACTATTTGAGCCTATAGTTTCTTTATTAACCATAGAAGATTTGGCTCCTTCTGCAGCAGTAATACTAATATTAGGAGACTGATTTGTAATTATTGTGTCGGCTTGATTACTTATTCCTTGCTTAGACCTATTTGTAATTAAAGTATTAGCAATATTTTCTATGTTATTAGAGTTTAATAAAGCTTTTTCTATTGCAGTAGTACTTGATACATTTGAAACTGTTATATTAGCTTCAGTAACTGTTTTCATAGAGTTACCTGCTACAGTACTTTGTAATCCTTCTATTTGAGTAAAAGTAGATTTAGCTATTGTAGTTTTTTGATTAGTTGTTTCTTGAATACTTTTGGATTGTTTATTTTCTACATCAGCTACAGTACTAATAATAGGAGCAGTAGTATGGACCGCTGTATCAGAGCCCATAGAAATAGTATTACCTGCAAACTTAAGATTTCCTCCTGCAAACTTAATTCCACTATTAGCTAACTCAGCCCCGTTAGCTATACTTTTAACTCCATTAACTAAAGTTTCTTGAGCTTCTTTCATTTTAGCTAAAGTCTCAGTAGTTAAATTAGCTCCTATATCTCCTGCTAATTTAGTGGTTTTTTCTAAGGAAGTAGAAGCTTGTTCTTGAACTCCCATAGAGTTATTTGTTAAAGCCCCTACTAAAGATTTATTTAAAGATTCCCCTGACGTTAAAATTCCTGCTTCATTTAGCGGCTGAAAAGAAGGAGTAGAAGGAGTATCTGTTTTATCGCTTATTTCAGATGCTTTTAATAAAGCATCTAAAGCTTCTGATTTAACAAATTTTACTGAATCTAAATTTATATTCGTAAATTCTTCTATATCTTTAGGATCAAACTTTTCTATTTTTACATCTTTATTAGTAAAAGTGTAATTGTCAGCCTTTAAAAAAGAATCAATATTTATAGGAGTAGGAGTAGCCATAGTTTAATAAATGTCTAAAAGATTATCGGGGTTTATATCTGTTAAATAGATTTTGAAGGATTTTAAAGTATTTAAAGCTATTATCTCTGCGTGGGGTAGGTTAGTTTTTATTAGTAAAATGCAGGCATACCCTATTAATTTTACTATTCTTTTATAGATAGTATTTGTTATTAATTCTTCTTTATTTTTAATATTAGTATATGCTAAAATATACGCTCTATTAAACAGTGTGTTAGCTAAAGTTATTAAAAATAAAGCATATCCTCCAGGAGGAGTAAAAGTTTCTTGTATTATATTACTGGCTTTATTAAAATCATAAGCTGTTCTAAATTTAGAAATGCGATCTAGATATTCTGTTATTAGTATTTCTTCAGTTGTTTTAGCCTCTTCATTTAATTTAATATAAGTAGCTTCAACCCTTTCTATATTTAGTTTGTTTATTAATGTTTCTAAATTTTTAGGATAATTTTGTCTTATAAAAGATGCCGATAAATTAATAAGATCCTTAGATCCGAAACCTTCTTCCTGAATTATATTAACTATTCTTAATAAGCTATTAACTGCTTTTTGTAAATTGGTGGAAGGGTTATTAATGATAGTGTATTTAACGTTATTTTTATTTAAGGTAGCTTTCCATTCTAAAACTTTAACAAGCCACTTTTCATAAAAAATTAATTCATTAAAAATTTCTTTAACTAAAGGACTAGCTAATAAAAGATTAATAGAAAGATTATATATTTGTTTGTCTGATTCTAAAGTATCTTGATTGATTAAAGCTTCTGCTTCTAAATAAAAGTTACTTAAAAGACTATAATTAATATCAGATTTAGTTAAGTAAGCATTATAAGAAACAGATCTACTATATTCAAGCAGTTTATTTGTTGAGTAGTAAATTACTTCTGAAGGAGTTAAATATTCTTCGTAATCTTCTAAAAGATTTATATAGTAAGAAAGAGTACCATAAAAACCTCCCCAAGTTTTAAAATTTGTAAAAACTAAATTTTGACAATACGCAAAGTTAGGTAATATTTTATTGCTGCTAACATTAGTTTGTCTTTTTTTATAATGATTAGTTAAATCGGTTGAATCTGGAGTTGTAATACTATTTATATTTAAAGAGGTTATTAATAAACTTTCTAATATATAAGTAAGATCTAAAAAATTATTATCATTATTTGAAGATAATCTATTTATTGTAGCAATATTAATTTGTCTAGATAAACTATTTAATGCTATAAATCCTAAATTAAGACAGGATTTACTTTTTAAATTACTTTCAGGGTTATCGTTTACTATTAAATTTTCTTCATCTAAAGGTAAAAATTCTAGATGCTTGAAGTTTGTTGCCATTTAGTTAATGCCTCAGATAAATATTGAATACTTTGGGGTTTGTAGTTTAATTTTTTGGCGCTTAATATTAAAGCTTTTAGTCTATCATTATTTTTTATAATTGTTAAATAATCGCTAGAATTATTAGATGTTATATTATAAAGATTAAAAACTGACTCTACATTAATTAGTAGAGAATTATTTAAATCTATAGTTAAATTATTTATATTAAGATAAGTTAATATAGTATCTAAATTACTAATATTTAAAACAACGTCGTCAGCTAAATTAAGTATTTCTTCTGATATAGTTTCATTAAGAATGATATTATTAAATTGTAATTGAGTGCTGGGTAATAATAAATTATTTACTTGTAATGTATAATTTTTATATTCTTGTATTAAATTATTTTCATAGTTATAGTAAATTATAGCTAGTAAAACTCTGAGTTTTAATGGAAATAAATGTAAAGTAAATTGACCTGCTTTAATATCATGAAGGGGTCTATTAGTATTTTTATTAATTATTGAATAATTTAATATACTTTTAAAATACTCATAATGTTGTTGGTTGCCTCCGCTAAAAGCAACGGCTTTTTTTAAATAGTATTCAACAAAGTTCCCTTTAAAAAAATCTCTATTGTCTGTTAAGTATCCTAACATTTAACTCCTCTTACAAAATAACGCAGGGTCTAAAAAAGTTTTAAGACATTCGGCTTCACTAAAAGCAGAACCACCTGCACCTTTATCTTTTCTTAATTCTAAATGTAGATGAGGACCTCCAGCAGGATAAGGACCTACTTTACCTATTACATCTCCTTGTTTTACCTTTGAGCCTGGTTGCACAGAAGGAATAATATGTGCACTTCTACTAACTAAGTTACCTAATTGTTCGTGAACTATATCTACTAAACCAGGATTATACCCTCCGGTTACTAAAGGAGTAACTACTGTTCCATCTGCTACAGCTATTACTTCGTCTCCTTCTAATCCTCCGTAATCGGTTCCACTATGATAATAGACCCTTCCACTAGATTTTGCTATTCTACGTTGACAAAAGGGAGATGTAATTCTAATATCTTTTTTAAAAGGGAACCCTAAACATCCGTCACATATAGGAACTGATGGATTAAAATCAGCAATATTAAAATGAGAAGCCCCGTTAACTTTCATTCCATTGGCAGAATACCCTAAGTTAGATGCTCCGCTCATTGGATTAGCTATTTGTCTTGAGAAACATCCTACATAATGAAGAGCCTCTTTTAAAGAAAACTCTATAGGAAAAATTTCACTACATGTTCCTAATGAAATAGAAGTAATTCCTAGCGCTGAAGCTCCTGTAGCATTTGCTGTAGAAGGAGCACCAGTTCCTGAAGAACCTCCTGCAGAAGAAGTAGGAACAGCATTAGGATCTGGATCAGCTCCATTCACTAAAGCAGGCATTTGAGCAAACCATTTATCAGATTTTGTTTTTACAGAATTTGCTTGGGATGTAACCATTCCGTTTACAATACGACGAGCATTATAAAAATCATTTTGGCCATTGTTAATATAATCTGATAGTTTTTTACCTGTAAATAAGCCGTCTCTCATTCCTACAACTACAATTTTGGCAGCGATTTTAGGATCCGTTACTAAATCAGGATTACTGACAAAATCCTGTCCTAATAAATCACTGAATTTTTTATAATTAGTTCTTCCTGTAATTTGAACATATCCCCTTCCTTTATACCTAACGCCATCTCCTGATTGACTGTTACCTAAATCACCTCGACCTTCGTAAGCAGAGCCACTTGCTAATTCAATCGCATATGTAAAATTTGTTTCATGTTCTGATTGACCTAAAATATTGGCAATATGCCCGTGGTCACTAACACCTTCCTCTAAAGCAGTTTTAACAATTAATTTTATACTTTCTTTAGGAGTTATACTAAATAATCCGCTATTCATAATCTAATATTCCTAAATTAATACTTTTTCTAATAGTTTTTTTATTAACTTCATATATTTCACTAAAATAATCAAAATTAAAACAACGAGGTTCTAAAGTTTTAGGATTGGTAATTTCCCCGTGGGTGACAATTCTTCCTCTTTGTACTCCTACTGAACTACATAACCAAGCTAAGGAAGTATATTGTTCTTTAGTGTATCCTATATGATAATCACTTTTTGGAGTTTCTATCCCGTCTGGAGGGGTTTCTAATACAATATGATAAGCAAAATCATCTACAGAACCTTTTACATCTTGAACTTCTCCAAATGGATCTGTAAAACTAGATTGGGCAGCAGCATAAGCTTTACAATCAGCAGGAGTTAGGTAAGTTATTTTACCATTTCTATGAATTAATGAATGATAACTAGCGTAATAATTTGGGTCGCCATGTAATAAAATACTATCTTCTGCGCTTACTAATGTTTCATGTATTACTACTAATAAAGGAAATGTCATAATTTTATACCTTTAAATATTTATTAGCCCATTCTGATAGTTTATTTTGTGTAGGAAATATCCACGTAGGACATTCTGTTTTCATGAATGTATTATGTCCTCTTACATTTTCCAAAGGAATTTTATAAGTAGAAACAATAAATCTACATAATTTAATAAGACTTTCTTCTTGTTCTTTAGTCATACCTTCGTTAGGTTTGGTAGCTATTATTTTGATACCTATTTTACCTGTATTTTGACTTGCAACATGATAGGCTTTTTCATCGTCTTTTACAAATTGAACAACTCTTCCGTCTTTACCAACTGCGTATTGTGCTGAAGCTTGACGAGCAGGGTCTTGAAAAGTATTGATTGTTCCTTCCATTGTTGCGACTGAATGGTGTAATACCAAATATTTTAAAGTATGCTTTTCTTTAGAATAATTATTGGGATGGCATCCTACAAATTCAGTAGGTGGTTTAGGATTTTCTGTGTTTCTACTAGAATAATTATTAGGATCTACATGTCCTACTCCTTGCGTAGGACTGGTATTATTATTAGAAGGAGCTGCAGTAGAATTTGCATTAGACATAAGACTACTAGAGTATTGATAAGCCGCATTATTGGTATTACATTCTTGAGCTTGAGCTGCAGCTATTTCAGATAATTGAGTATGTTTTAAGGCTCTATAGTCATTTGTTCCTGCCCTTAATGCATACTTAGTTTCTTTTTCTTTTTCTGATTTTTCTAATTCGGAATCTTCTTTTTGCTTTGTATTTCTATTTGTAGTGTTTTTAGTTTCATCTGCATCTGCAGCTTTATCGTTTTGTTTTGTAGTAGTAGAGGGTTTTCCTGTTACTGGACTATTTAATTGAGTTTCTGGAGTTACATTTAATACCTTTCCTTCTTTAATTCTTTGGTCTAATTTTAATTCTCCTTGCTCACTATCTAAATTATCTAAAAACTCAACAGTGTTATTAATACCACTAGAGATAAATTTACTTAAAGAACTTAAATGATCTGCTATTTTTTTATGACGAGAGGCTTGTTCTAAATATTTAGTACATTTGTTTTGTGTAGTACCTGAAGATAAAACAACAAAGTTTCCGTCAGTCATTTCTAATTTACCCCCGTAGGAATAATTAACATCTACTCCTTCTTTAGTAGTAGCTTTAAATAAACCAGGTAAAGGTTGCTTATCTAAACAATCTTCTGTAGTACCTAATTGAGTGGGATCTTCAAAAGATGTTCTTGCATTATTTACTCCACCTATGAATACATTTCCTTCTACTTTTGTTATTCTACCTGGATGTAAAGATGGGGGAGAAGAAGGTGCAGTTCTACCGGCACTTCCTTTATAATGTTCTCCAAATTTTTGTCCTTGTCCTTCTACTTCTAATTGTTTTAAGTCTCCATTTAAACGATGACTTCCTATTATAATTGCATCATCTAATTGACCTTCTTTACATTGAATTAAAACTCCATCTCCAGCTTTAAAAGATTGATAATTTCCTGTACCATTATAGCCAGCACTATCAATTTTAACTTTACAACTGTATACTTTTTGGCCCCATCCTAAAAGCTCTACAGTATACTTTTGAAACATATTATCTAAATAATTTCCATCGCCTCTTTCATCTACAATTTTTCCCACCAAAGTCTCATTACTTCCTCTTTTGAAAGTATTAACTTGATGCTGCCATTGCATATCATTAGGGCTATCAAATAAACTCATTTAATATAAATATAAAAATACTGTATAAGTTTATTATACAGTATTAATTCTTTATTAATAATAGGCTTTTTATAGTTAGAATTCTACTAATAAATTATTTTCTATTATTTCTGGTTTACCTGTAATACAATTAATTTTTGTAAAAAGGTCTTTATCTTTTTTATAATTGCTAAAATTTTCTATTTCATTATTAATATCATCTTCATAAAACCACTGAATCTTAAAGCTGTTGTTTAATCCTTCTATATATCTTTTATAAGTCATTACGCTTACTATAAGTTTTATATGTTTGTTTTTAGATACTCTATAAATATAAGGATTAATTTCATTTATTTTTTTAGTGAGTTCAAATGCTTTTAAAGTTATTCTATCTCCTAATAATACTACATTTAATTCTTCTATATCTGGTAATTTTTTTAAAGCATTTTTAGGATTGCCAATTTTACTGTATAAGCTTTTTAGTGAATTAGGATTATTTCTACAGTTTTTATTGGTTCCATTAATTATACAATTAGGGTAGTTTTTAATATAAAGAGTATTTATTATATCTTCTACAGTTATAGGTCCTACTTTATATTCATACATAGTAGCTATTTTAACTGAAGAGGACTTCGTTAAAGTATTCTTCGTTTTCTTTGTAGTAATCTTGAAAGCATCTAGCCTCCTCAAGTCTTTCTTGCAGAAGTTTGTATTGGTCTCTGGAATCCAAAATTCGGTTAAAATCCGTGTATTGGGATAAGTCTTTAACCTCCCCTGTTCTGGATTCTGTAAACCAGCTAAGAAGGAACTCATAAAGCTCTCTTTCTTTGTAATTCTGTTTGGATTGTTTAATGCTGGTAATAATTCCGATAATGTTTTGTAACTCATATAACTGTCTTTTTCCTTTATAATGGTCAGGATGAAAGTAAAATAATAGTTTTTTATAATTATCTGTAAAATTATTTAGGTTAACCCATACTAATCCTACAGTCATTTTTTCTGTATTTTTACAAGATGAAAACTTATGAGCAATGTTTCCTAAGTGATTTTTATAATAAACTGCTAGAGTGTTATTAGATTGAGTAATTACTAATAATACTTCTTTATTATTATTACAAAAATTATTTAAGGTTATTGCTTCGTATAAGTTCATTTTATTTTTATATTAATTAGTTTCGCCTAATAAATATCTAGCTATTGCTTGTCTAATAATAGACCCTACAGAAGTTTCTTTTTCTTTAGCTAATCTTTCTAACAAGTTGTATTTATCTGGATCTAATCTTAATGTAGTTATTTTTGCGTATTTCATTCGCTTTCAAAATAATTTATTGTATTACTTTTATTATATATTAAAACAAATGAAAAATCAAATAGATAAGATTTCACTTTTACGTTGGATAGGGAATGGATTAAGTATTATTGGATATATTTTTTTATTACATTTTGACCCTTTAGTAGGGTCTAGTATTAAATTATTAGGAACAACATGTATTTTACCTTTTTGCCTTAAGTTAAAATTATGGGATGTTATTCTTGTCTTTGGGTTTTTTGGTATGTTAGATTTAACTAATATTATTAAAATACTTCTACATTAACTAGTTATTAACATCCATTGAACACAGTAAATTTGTCTTAAATCCCGCTCCAGAACCTGTTGTTGAAATTTGGTGTTGCACTTGACGTACTTTATAAACGGGTAAATTAAGCTTTCCTTTTGCTGTTTTTATAGTACCTATATCAGACATTTTTCTTATTACTTCGTTATCTTCAGGGGCAGATTTCATAACAGATACATTACCTTGATATTTAGCAGCAGCAGCAGGAAAATTAGCATACTTACCTTGAAATTTATCATATTCGATATGTTTAGTTAACATATCTTTGTGCCTACCAGACTGGCTTATCATTCCTTCGTCGTGCAAGAAAGTGTTATATATTCTAACGGCTTCGCTGGCATAAAAAGTCGGATCTCCTAATACAGTAAATTCTACCGCTGATACATCTCTTGATATTTGAGAAGAAACAGACATAGCTACAATAAGAGCACCTCCATATGCATTATTAGAACCATAACTACCTAAGCCGCCGTCATAAATTAATTTAGTCTTACAAGGAGGAGTTATATTTCTGTTTTGAAGAATAAAAGGTAATCTGTCAATAGTAAGAGTTACGCTTTCTAATATAGATAATCCACTCCCACTTGTATTACTATTATCTACAATAGTAAATCGATTAAACGTTCCTACTGTATTAGTAAATGACCTTAAATTTAATATTAATTGTGCCGCACAAGGAGGCGCACAATCTCTAGGATAATAGATCGGAAGAGCACA
>ERZ650308.1826-NODE-1826-length-10746-cov-3.555701_pt1 | contig 10746 bp, 12 predicted proteins | sample MGYA00376244_ERZ650308 | MGnify/ENA primary metagenome ERZ650308 (study PRJEB26733, sample SAMN07839295) | wastewater metagenome | biome: small river; feature: stream; material: water | place: USA: North Carolina | collected 2016-04-26 ...
TACAAGAAGGCTTCTGCAGCCGGCATCAAGTTGGTCTTCATGGACAACGTGCCTGCAGGCATGGTTGGCGGCAAGGACTACGTTTCAGTAGTTTCAGCTGACAACAAGGGCAACGGTGTAGTTTCTGCACACCTAATGGCTAAGGCATTGAACGGCAAGGGCAACATCGCGTTGATCTTCCACGATGCAGACTTCTTTGTTACCAAGCAGCGCTACGAGGGTTTCAAGGAAACCATCGCAACCTACCCTGGCATCAAGATTGTTGAAGAAAAGGGCATTGGCGGACCTGACTTCGCTGGCGACGCTCAGGCTGCAGCAACCGCTCTTCTAACCAAGCACCCAGACCTAGATGGCATCTGGGGCGTATGGGATGTTCCTGCCGAAGGCATCATGGCAGCAGCTCGCGAATCAGGTCGTCTTGACCTAAAGATCGCAACCCAGGACCTAGGTACCAACGTTGCAATCCAGTTGGCTAAGAACGAACTGATTGTTGGCCTGGGCGCACAGCGTCCATACGACCAGGGTGTCGCCGAAGCTCGTCTAGGCGGTTTGGCCAAGATCGGCAAGACCGGTCTGCCAATCTTCGTTGCACTTGGAGCACTTCCGGTTAGCCACGACAACGTTCTAGATGCATGGAAGACCGTCTACAGCGTAGACGCTCCGGCAACTGTAAAGAACGCATACAAGAAGTAGTAAAAAACCAGGTGGTTGGGTGCGCGAACACCCAACCACCTGGTCCACCCATCCATCTGGGTGCTTCCAAGTTTATCTAAGGAGATTTCAATGAAAAATATCAACGTAGGCCTAATCGGCGGCGGTTTCATGGGCAAAGCCCACTCACTCGCCTACTCAGCTGTCCCAATGTTCTTCTGGCCATCAAAGGTCATGCCGGTCAAGCACACCCTCGCCGAGTTCACCGACGCGATGGCAGCCGACGCAGCAACCCGCTTTGGATTTGAAAACTCGACCAGCGACTGGAAGAGCATCATTGAAAACCCGGACATCGACTTGGTCGACATCGCAACTCCGAACAATTCACACGCTGAAATCGCCATCGCCGCTCTGGCTGCCGGCAAGCACGTGATCTGCGAGAAGCCGCTTGCGCGCACTGTTGAAGAAGCAGCCGCCATGTATGAAGCAGCTCGCAAGTCGAACTCGGTCAACATGGTTGCCTTCAACTATCGCCGCACACCAGCCGTGGCACTTGCCAAGAAGTACATCGATGATGGCTCAATCGGCAAGATCATCAACTTCCGCGCGACCTACCTGCAGGACTGGTCTGCTGACCCAGAATCACCACTTTCATGGCGCTTCCAGAAGTCGGTTGCCGGCTCTGGCGCCGTCGGCGACATCCTGACCCACGTTCTAGACATGGCCCGCTACCTAGCCGGCGAAGTCACCGAAGTTTCTGCAATGACCAACAACATCATCACCGAGCGCCCAATTCAGCAGTCTGGTTCAGACTCTCTCGGAAACTCAAAGGGTGGCGCCGATGCTCCAAAGGGACACGTAGACGTTGAGGACGAGGTTCTCTCGATGCTCAAGTTCGCAAGCGGTGCAATCGGTTCAGTTGAGGCGACTCGAAACGCCTGGGGCCGCAACAACTTCATCACTCTAGAAATTCACGGCTCAGTGGGTTCCATTTATTTCAACTATGAAAACCGCGATGAACTTCAGGTCTGTTTCAAATCTGACGAGGGTGACCGCCGCGGCTTCCGCACCATCTACACCGGACCAAACCACCCGAACGGCGCGGCTCTATGGCCGATCCCGGCACTTGGCATCGGATATGGCGAGACCAAGATCATCGAAGCTCACGACCTGTTCACCGCAATCGCCGGTGGCGAGCCAGTGCGCCCAGACTTCGGCGACGGCTACCAGGTTGCACTCATTGATGACGCGATCCTGCGCTCAGCCGAGTCGGGCCAGTGGGTCAAAGTCCCTCAGCTAGATCGTGCTACCGGCAAGGTCTCGGTCTAATGACTACCGCTCGCGCCAACGCTATTGATATGCAGGGGATTGAGAAATCCTTTGGTTCTAACCCGGTACTAAAGAACGTGGACTTCTCTGTGAAGGTTGGAGAGGTTCACGCTCTTGCCGGCGAAAATGGTGCCGGCAAATCTACGCTCATGAAGATTCTTCAGGGTGTCTATGGCAAGGACGCGGGCACAATTCAGGTCGCCGGCAAGACCGTTGAAATCACCGACACTTTCGCCGCTCGCAAGGCTGGAGTTGGAATGGTGTTCCAAGAGTTCTCACTGATTCCGACTCTAACCGTTGCTCAAAACATCTTTTTGACCAACGAGCCAACCCGGTTCGGGCTAATCAGCGACTCAAAGGCCAAGGAATTAGCTCAAGAGTTGTTCGAGGAAATGCAGGTCTCAGTTGATCCTTCGAGCACAGTTGAGCACTTGCCAACCGCTCTTTGGCAGCTAACCGAGATTGCCAAGGCGCTAGCCCAAGATGCCAAGGTCCTCATCATGGATGAGCCGACCGCCTCACTTGCCAAGCACGAAGCCGAAGCTCTTTTCTCGCTCATCGAACGCTTCTACGAGCCAACCAAGGGTGAAATCCTATTGGACGGCCAGCCGGTCACCCACATCTCGCGAAACGACCTTCGTGCTCAGATTGGCTACGTTGAACAGGATGCACCCGTCCTAGCCGGCTCAATTCGAGACAACCTGCTAATCGGTAAGCCAGAGGCTTCCGACGCCGAACTCAAAAAGGTACTCAAAGAGGTCAATCTCACCGACGTTCTAAAGCGTGACAAGCGCGGCCTCGAAGCCGAAGTCGGTGAGAACGGCATCATGCTCTCCGGTGGTGAACGTCAACGCCTTGCCATCGCCCGAGCCCTGCTGGCAGCCCCACCGATTCTGTTACTCGATGAAAGCACCGCGAGCCTCGACGGCCTCAATGAGCAGCGCATGCGCGAAGCTCTGGACGCCGTTGCCAAGAACCGCACGGTAATCGTCATTGCCCACCGCCTCTCAACCGTGGTGGACTCCGACCAGATCATCGTCATGCAATCGGGCAAGGTCATCGGCACCGGAACCCACAAGCAGCTCCTCAAGAGCACCCCGCTCTACAAGGAACTTGCCGCTACACAGATGCTTGACTAAGAGTTATCCAGTAATTACTTTGCTCATTGACTGAGGATTCCAAAGTTGCTACTGTAAAAGTGCTGTCTCACCCCGCTGTTCTTGCTTGCATACAAGGGTGAGACTTTTTTTATCCACAAGATTTGGCTTTCACAGTTTTTGATGGTGTTTGGCGCTTCTAATTAGTTGATGCATGGAATTCTGAGTTCGCTCATCGGAGAAAATCGCCTTGCAACTTACGCTGGTGCTCCACCGAAACTAACGGGTGCTGAAACGGCTGAAATTTACTTGTTCGATCTAGCCCTCAGAAGTGCTCTGCTACGGTCGTTTGCATTGGTTGAGCACCTAATTTTGTTCAAAATAGTGCCTAGCTGGAACCTTGACAAGCCAATTACATTTGGCGACATCAGACGTAAGTTGGAACATTTACCTCTCAAGGATAAGCACCGAATAGCACGCGAACTGGGGTTCAGACAATACCTAGAACTGAGGGCAACGCTTGCTAATTTGAATGCATTTCGCAATCGAGTTGCTCACCACAACAGAACTTGGAATTTCAAAGTTAAGCAAGCCGTTCCGAAGTTACTGCTTGATCGAGGTCCAGTATTTGCTCGACTGGTGTCTAATCCATTTTCGGTTGGAGGTTGCATCGCTGGAATCTTGTTTCTCGTGGGTTCATTCAAACCTGTATCCGATTTAGAAACGGAACTCAATCACCTAATCCGAACTTCAACATTGGAGAATCGCTTTCTCTTGCTGAACATGGGCTTCGAAGTGCCATAAGTCGTAGGCTATTCCTATGTTCAATGGAGACGCTACCGACCGTAAAACGGCGGAAACCCTAGATGCCAACGACCCTCTAGCCAATTACAAGAGCCAGTTCGTTATCAAAGACCCAGAAGTTTGCTACCTCGACGGCAACTCCCTAGGACGCCTCCCGAAAACCACCAAAGACGCCATCAATGACTTCCTCGATGAGTGGGGAACCGAGCTCGTCGACGGCTGGAGTCACTGGATCGACGAAGCTCAGCCAACTGGCGACCTGCTAGGTCGTGCAGCGCTAGGCGCCGCCCCAGGCCAGGTTCTCGCCATCGACACCACCAGCGTCAACTTCTTCCAGCTTTGTTCGGCAGCCATCATGGCAAGACCTAACCGCAAGAAGATCATCATCGATTCGAGCAACTTCCCTACCGACCGCTACATCCTCGAAGGAATCGCCCGCGATCGAAACCTCGAGCTAATCACCCTAGACAACGACGGCGCTGGTGGTCCAGGCGCACAGGAAATCCACAACAAGAAGGAACTGATCACCGCCGAAGCGCTGGAGCCGTTCCTAAGTGAAGACGTTGCCCTAGTAACACTTCAGGCCATCCACTACCGTTCCGGCTCCCGCCCAAACATCAAGGCCATCACCGACCTCTGCCGCAAGTACGGCATCCTCGTGGTTTGGGACTGCTCTCACGCCGTCGGTGCCATCGAACTAGACCTTGACGCCCAGGGCGCTGACCTAGCCGTTGGCTGCACCTACAAATACGGTAACGCCGGCCCTGGTGGAACCGCCTGGCTCTACGTGAACAAGAGCATCCAGAACGAACTTCGTCTTCCAATTCAGGGCTGGTTCTCCCAGAAGGACCAATTCGCAATGGGCCCGTTCTTCGAACCAGCAGACGGAATCAGGAGATTCCAAATCGCATCCCCAAGCATCATGGGGCTGCGAGCAGTTCAGGCAAGCTTCAAGATGATCGAAGAAGCCACCATCCAAGAGATCGAGAAGAAGGCCAACATCGGAACCGAAATGATGGTTGCGCTTTTTGACGCCTGGCTAAAGCCTCTCGGCTTCGAGCTGCTCACCCCACGCGACCCTAAGCAACGCGGCGGCCACATCACTGTCGGCCACCCAGATGCCAAGAAGATCGCATCAGCAATGCGCACCGAAATCAAGGTCGTCCCCGACTACCGAACACCAGACTCGATCCGCCTAGCCATCGCCCCACTCCCAACCAGCTACACCGAAGTATGGGATGGCTTTGCCCGTCTCAAAGACTTGGTCGAGAGCAAGCGCTACCTAGAAATCGAAGACAACGGAAGCCGCGTCACATGAGCAAAGCAATCACCTACATCAGCTACCTCAAGATCGACGAACTGCTCGAATTACAAAAACCTGAAAGCCCAGGCCCCGAGCACGACGAGATGTTGTTCATCATCATCCACCAGACCTATGAACTTTGGTTCAAGCAGCTCCTTCACGAAGCCAAAGAGCTACAGAAACAGCTTGAGGCTGGCAACACTCACAAGGCCCTCGCGCTGCTCGGACGAATGCGAACCATCATGAAGACCTGCGTTGGTCAGGTCGACATCCTCGAAACCATGACTCCGCTTCAGTTCAACTCGTTCCGCGGCTTTCTCCAATCATCCAGCGGATTCCAATCCGCCCAGTTCCGTGAGTTCGAGGCAATCCTTGGCAGAAGAGATCAAGCCGGAGCGAATGCCGACAAGAAAACCGGCATGGGCATGGCAGAACACCTCATCGAAGGCTCCCCTGCCCGAAAAGCGGTTGAAGCCGCCATGCAGAAAAACAGCATCTGGGACTCAGCCCTGCACTACTTCAAGAAGCAAGGTCACAAGGTTCCCAAGGAACTGCTGAAGCGCAACGTGAGCGAGCAATATCTTCCGAACGATGAATTACAAGAAGTTCTACTAAAGCTTCACCGCAAAGACCCCGACGCCGCAGCAGTTTGCGAGCGCCTAGTAGACCTCGACGAAGGCATTCAGGAATGGCGCTACCGCCACGTCAAGATGGTGGAACGAACCATCGGTCGCAAGATGGGAACCGGTGGCTCAGCAGGTGTTGACTACCTAGCCAGCACCCTGTTCCGCCCGGTCTTCCCAGACCTTTGGGCAATTCGCTCGCGCTTCTAGCTAACCCTCGGTGGTTTGGATCGAGAAGAAGTAACCTCGCGCAGAATCAGGCGCGAACTCAGGTTTGTTAACCGAGTTCACCTGGATCTGAACCGTTACTGGGTTACCGTCTGATGGAACAGCACCAAAGATAATCACACCTTCGGATTGACCAGCATTTCCTTCTCCCTCGTTGACTGCAAGAGACTCTTTACAAGCCTTGAAGCCATCGGTGAAGTTGGTCTGGTCATATCTTTCTTCTGCCTCATGCAGGTCGCGGCGCCACTTCTTAAAGCCGACCTTCTCGCCCAAAGAAAATAGGTTCTGACAAAGCGCTTCGTCGCTGTTGAAGTCTTTATCGTTCAGCATGGCAGTGAAGTGATAGAAATCGTTTGCCGAGCAATCGAAGGCGACAGCACAATCCTTCTCAATGGAACCTTTTCCAAAACCGAAATCTTTAACCTGCGCCACAACTTTTTCAATGGCAGCTTTATGTTCCGTTCCTCGCCCTGTCAATGGCGCAGCACACCCCGCTAATGACACCGATAACCCAAGCAACGCGATGAGGCTAAAAAGCTTCTTCATGTTTCCCCCTTGCTACTTCTTGCACTTTTCAGAGCAGTACTTCACATTTTCCCAATCCTTGGCCCATTTCTTGCGCCATTCGAAAGGGAGGCCGCAATTCGCGCAAATCTTCGGTTCGAAACCGTTTTTGGTTCTAGCGATTCGTGGCATATCCAAAGAATACTTGTACTTGATATGTCTGTTACTTATAAAACCATCGTCATCCGCCACGGCAATCATGCCGCCCTAGAAGTGCCGGATGAAGTCTTAAGCGAGCTCGGCACCAACAAGCGTGCACCACTCAAGGTCACCATCAATGGCTACACCTTCCAGACCACAGCAACCGGTGTGGACGGCAAGTGCATGATCCCATTTGCCCTAAAGGATCGCGAAGGTTCGAAGACCAAAGCCCTCGACGAGATAGAGATCACCGTAGAACTAGACTCCGGATTCCGTGAAGTGGAACTTCACCCAGAGCTTGCAACAGCTCTAACTGCCTCCAAACTCCGCGAAACCTTCGACTCCCTCACCTACTCCAAACGCAAAGAGTTTTCCAGACAAGTGAACGAGGCAAAGGCCGATGAAACCAGAGCTAAGCGAATTACAAAAGTTCTTGAAAGCCTGAGCTCATGACCCACAGAATCTTTGAGATGCCGTTCTCAACCGTCTACCCGCTATACGTGAAGAAGGTTGAACGCAAAGGGCAGAACGAGGCTGACCTACTCACCGTGATCTCCTGGCTCACCGGCTACTCAAACAAAGAACTTTTGAAACTGAGCAAAGACTCAACTACCTTCCGTGAGTTCTTCGACAGGGCGAAACTGAATGAGAATGCATCGCTAATTACCGGAGTGATTTGTGGCATGAGAGTTGAGAACATCGAAGACCCACTCATGCAGAAGATCCGCTACATGGACAAGATCGTGGACGAACTTGCTAACGGTAAGAAGCTAGAGAAGATACTTCGTGCCTAGTTACGCCAGGCTGGCAATTTCCAACCCAGACGCATTGCGATGATGCGAGTGATGATGATTGCCAATGCTCCGGTGAGGGTGGCGATTGTTGGGTCTATGGTTAGGTATTCGAGAAGCCAGATGAAGAGTCCGCCAACGAAGGCGAGGCTGGCGTAGAGCTGGTGGTCGTTCACTAGGCCGGGGATTTCGGCGATTAGTACATCGCGAATGAGGCCACCGAAGGCTGCGGTGATTACGCCCATGATGCTGGCGATTAGGGCTGAGTGGCCGGCGGTGAGGGCAATCTGAGTGCCGGATGCGGCGAATACGCCGAGGCCGATGGCGTCTGGCCAGTCGATGGCTTTTGCGGAGAGTTCAACGTTTCGTGCTTTGACGAGGAACTGGGTGCTGATTGCTAGTGCTGCTAGGAGCCAGATCCAGATCTCGTTGGTCATCCAGAAGAAAGGGTGGCGGTTTAGGAGGATGTCTCTTAGGGTTCCGCCGCCAAATGCGGTTACTAGAACTAGAAGAACAACTCCGACCATGTCGAGCTTTTTTCTAGCTGCTGCGATTAGACCCGATGCACCGAATGCCACGGTTCCGATGATCTCGAGGATCTGGAGGGTTTGGGTGGCGAAGGTGCTCTGCATGTTTATCGGGATGCCGTGTCGACGACGTTTTTGACGAGCATGGCTCGGGTCATCGGGCCTACCCCGCCTGGGTTTGGAGAGAGGTAGCCGGCAACTTTTTCAACATCTGGGTGAACGTCGCCGAGTAGTTGGAACGAGCCATCTTCGTTGTCGTGGCGGGTGATGCCAACGTCGAGCACTGCCGCGCCTTCTTTGATCCACTCTGGAAGCACGAAGTGGGCTACACCGACTGCAGCAACGACGATGTCGGCGCGCTTGATGATGTGCTCAGGGTCCTTGGTGGCGGAGTGAACGAGGGTTACCGTGGCGTCGATGCCCTTCTTGGTCATGAGTAGACCGAGTGGGCGGCCTACGGTGATTCCTCGTCCGATGATGGCAACCTCTTTGCCCTTAGTTGGGATGTCGTAGCGGGTTAGCAGCTCGACGATTCCGGCAGGGGTGCAAGGAAGCGGTGAGGTGATTTCGGTATTGACTCCGAGCACGAGCTTGCCAAGATTGACCGGGTGAAGTCCGTCGGCGTCTTTGGCTGGGTCGATCAGTTCCAGCATCTCGTTGGTGTCGATACCGAACGGGAGTGGTAGCTGAACGATGTAGCCGGTGACATCCTTGGCATCGTTCAGGTCTTTGATTGCTGCCTTGATGTCGTTGGTGCTGGCATCGGCTGGAAGGTCGATGCGGATCGAGTTGACTCCAACCTGAGCGCAGTCGCGGTGTTTGCCGGCAACATAACTGTGGCTGCCTGGGTCGTCGCCAACGAGTAGCGTGCCAAGGCCAGGGTGGATGTCGTGTTGCTTTAGTTTGACTACACGTTCTGCGAGTTCGGCTTTGATGGCCTTGGCGGTTGCCAGGCCATCGAGCTTAATCGCGGTCAATCTTTACCAGTTCTCTAGGTCTGGGTAGAGCGGGAAGGCGTCGGCAAGCTTCTGAATGCGTGCCTTGAGACTTGCGATGTCAGGGTTTGGCATCAGAACGCTTGCGATAACGTCGGCAATTTCGGTGAACTCTTCCTTGCCGAAGCCACGGGTGGCCAGTGCTGGGGTTCCGATACGAACACCAGAGGTGACCATAGGTGGTCGTGGGTCGTTTGGAACCGAGTTGCGGTTCACGGTGATCTGAACGTCGTGAAGAAGGTCTTCTGCAGTCTGGCCGTCGATCGGTGCGTTGCGGAGATCAACTAGGACTAGGTGAACGTTGGTGCCACCGGTTAGAACCTGAACACCAGCAGCCTTTACGTCGTCCTGGGTTAGACGGTCGGCGATGATTGCAGCGCCTTCGATGGTGCGCTTCTGGCGGTCCTTGAATTCGTCGGTGGCAGCCTGCTTGAACGCAACGGCCTTGGCGGCGATCACGTGCATTAGTGGGCCACCCTGCTGACCAGGGAACACGGCAGAGTCAATCTTCTTTGCGTACTCTTCCTTGCAAAGGATTAGACCCGAACGTGGACCGGCAAGGGTCTTGTGAACGGTGGTCGAAACCACATCTGCGTACGGAACTGGGCTTGGGTGAAGACCAGCAGCTACCAGACCTGCGAAGTGGGCCATGTCGACCCAAAGCTTGGCGCCAACTTCGTCGGCGATCTTGCGGAACTCGGCGAAATCTAGGTGACGAGCGTAGGCAGACCAACCCGCGATGATGACGGCAGGCTTTACTTCGTGGGCACGGGCACGGACGATGTCCATGTCGACCAGGTGGGTCTCAGGGTTTAGCTCGTAGGAGTGAGCCTCGTACATCTTGCCCGAGAAGTTCAAACGCATACCGTGGGTTAGGTGACCACCGTGGGCTAGCTCAAGACCGAGGATGCGGTCGCCAGGGTTTGCAAGGGCCATTAGTACTGCTGCGTTGGCACTGGCACCCGAGTGAGGCTGAACGTTGGCGTGCTCGGCACCGAACAGTGCCTTAGCGCGGGTGCGGGCTAGTTCTTCTGCCACGTCTACAACTTCGCAACCGCCGTAGTAGCGCTTGCCTGGGTAACCTTCGGCGTACTTGTTGGTCAGCACCGAACCTTGGGCCTCTAGAACTCCGCGGGAAACGAAGTTCTCCGAGGCGATCATTTCGAGGAAGTTGCGCTGACGGTTTAGCTCGTTCTGGAGGACGGCAGCGATTTCTGGGTCGGTTTCGCTCAATGGCTTAGTGAAAGATGTAGGCAGCATGCGTTCAAGTTTAGCGAATTTGCCCTGCTTGCCTGTTTTCTTGGGCAACACGGACGGTAAAACTTACAGTGTCTAGTTTGTTCGTTATTATGAACTATTGGACCCACGGTCCATTCGGGGATAGTTACAGAAAAGGTTTCACAAATGTCATTGCCATTACCAGTGATCATCGGCATCGGTCTAATCGCCCTTGGCTTCGGTCTCGCTGTCTACATTGTGGTGGCAACTATTCGTGATCGCCAGCAAGTTCGTCCGCTAAACAACGACGAAGTAGAGTAAGCCTCGTTTAAGATTGGCTCTATGACCGAAAAGGCGAGCCACTGGGTACTAACCCTCATTTGTGATGACCAACCAGGAATCGTTCACGCGATTTCGGGGGCCGTTGTGGCCGCCAAGGGAAACATCACTGAGTCTTCACAGTTCTCCTCAGACG
>ERZ650308.1827-NODE-1827-length-10741-cov-21.144301_pt1 | contig 10741 bp, 9 predicted proteins | sample MGYA00376244_ERZ650308 | MGnify/ENA primary metagenome ERZ650308 (study PRJEB26733, sample SAMN07839295) | wastewater metagenome | biome: small river; feature: stream; material: water | place: USA: North Carolina | collected 2016-04-26 ...
CAAGAATGTTTAGCGACTTTTTGAGTAATCTTAACTTTTGGGGTTGGCAATTGATTATTGTTGCTGCAGCCGTTTCTTTACCGTTGGGGTTTAGTACTTCAAAAGAATATGCCGAATTAGAATGGCCAATTGATATTGCAATTGCCTTAATTTGGGTTGTTTTTGGGATCAATATGATTGGAACCATTATAAAAAGAAGAGAGCGTCATTTGTATGTTGCTATTTGGTTTTACTTGGCCACATTTGTAACAGTTGCAGTATTGCATATTTTCAATAGTTTGGAATTGCCAATTTCTGCAATGAAAAGTTATTCTGTTTATGCAGGAGTTCAAGATGCTTTGGTACAATGGTGGTACGGACATAATGCAGTAGCTTTCTTCTTGACTACACCATTCTTAGGGTTGATGTATTATTTCGTTCCTAAAGCGGCTAATCGTCCGGTGTATTCGTATCGACTTTCTATTGTTCACTTTTGGTCTTTAATTTTTATCTATATCTGGGCTGGACCACACCATTTATTGTATTCAGCATTACCAACTTGGGCACAAAACTTAGGAGTTGTATTCTCAGTGATGTTAATTGCTCCATCTTGGGGAGGTATGATTAACGGTTTGTTGACACTTAGAGGGGTTTGGGACAAAGTTAGGGTAGAACCCGTATTGAAATTCTTCGTAGTGGCTATTACAGGTTATGGTATGGCTACTTTTGAAGGACCAATGTTATCTCTTAAAAATGTAAATGCCATTGCGCATTATACAGATTGGATTATTGCTCACGTTCACGTTGGAGCTTTAGCTTGGAACGGATTTATGGCATTTGGGATGATTTATTGGTTAATCCCAAGAATGACTAAAACGGCATTGTATTCTACTAAACTAGCTAATTTTCACTTTTGGATTGGAACCTTAGGGATTATTCTTTATGCGCTTCCAATGTATGTTGCAGGTTTCTTACAAGCTTCTATGTGGAAACAATTTAATCCAGACGGGACTTTAACTTACGGGAATTTCTTGGAAACGGTAACTCAAATTATGCCAATGTATTGGATGAGAGCAGTTGGAGGTACTATGTATCTTACAGGAATGTTAGTATTAGTATATAACATTATTCAAACAGTACGAGTGGGGCAACCTATTGAGGATGAATTAGCAGAAGCGCCTGAATTACAACAAATCAGCAGCGGAAGATTAAAAGGTGAAAAATTCCACCCGTGGTTGGAAAGAAAACCTATTCAATTGACCATTTTAGCTACTGTAGCTATTTTAATTGGAGGTATTATTCAAATTGTTCCTACAATTATGGTAAAATCGAATATACCAACAATTACAAGTGTTAAACCCTATTCTCCATTAGAATTAGAAGGACGTGATTTATACATTCGTGAAGGATGTGTGGGATGTCACTCACAATCAGTTCGTCCTTTCCGTAGTGAAGTAGAACGTTATGGACCGCAATCTAAGGCAGGAGAATTTGTGTACGATCACCCATTTCTATGGGGGTCAAAACGTACAGGACCAGACTTATTAAGAGTTGGTGGTAAATACAATGACAATTGGCATTTTAATCACTTCTGGAATCCACAAAGTATATCTGCAGGGTCTATTATGCCAGGATACAAATGGTTGTTTGATAATGAGGCAATGGATATTTCTAAGACTCAAAAGAAAATGGAAGCCATGGTTACTCTTGGTGTGCCTTATACTCCAGCGCAAGTAGCCAATGCAACAAAAGATTTGAGAGCTCAAGCAATTAAAATTGAAGAGAGCTTGAAAAACGACCCTGACTTTGTAAAAAGTTATGAGGAGAGTAAGAAAAAAGCAGTGGCAAAAGGTGAAGAATTTGTTCCAATGAACGAAAGAGAAATCATCGCCTTGATTGCGTATATGCAACGATTAGGAACGGATATTAAAGTAAAAAAATAATATAGTACATTATGTTTGAACAAATAAAACACAATATGGAAACCATCGCGGGAGTTGCGATTTATCCAATACTATCCTTATTGATTTTCTTTTTATTCTCTGTGGGATTGGGACTTTGGGTCTTCTCCTATAAAAAAGAAAAAATAGACGAGTTAAGTCAGATTCCTTTGAATGACAATCCATCATTATAATTTTTAAACCTATAAAAATGAAAAAATTAATCCCAGTATATGTAAGAGTCCCTCTTATTTTCTTCGCTGTTTTTGGTGCGATGGAATATTTTATAGACTCTGGAGATCGACCTGCATTTATCAAGTTTCCAATGGTATCTGTTTTCTTGTTTGTCTTTCTATTTTTATTGATTGCAATTGAAATCACAGTAAGGGCCATTGATAAAATTACCTATCAATTATTGACTGAGGAACAAAAAGCAAAATTAGAAGAAGTAGCTCAAATTGGTTTTAAAGACAGTCAATGGTATGCTAAAATGATGAAAGCTTTGACTAAATCCGAACCGATTGAAAATGAAGGAGAGCTTTTATTGGATCATGATTATGACGGAATTAAAGAATTAGACAATAATTTACCACCTTGGTGGATTTATTTATTCTATGCTTGTATCGCTTTTGCAGCAATCTATTTAGTGCGTTTTGAAATTCTGGGTGCCGATAACCAAGAAATGGAATTGAAAAAAGAAATGGCCCAAGCTAAAATTGAAGTAGCTGAGTACATGAAAACGGCTCCTGATTTAATGGACGAGAAAACAGTAACCTTGCTTACAGATGCAGCTGATTTAGCAGAAGGTAAAACGATTTTTACAACGAATTGTGCCGCTTGTCACCGAGCAGATGCAGGTGGACAAATTGGACCAAACCTTACGGACGATCAATGGATATTAGGTGGAGGAATAAAAAACTTATTTCATACAGTTACTAATGGTGGTCGAGATGGAAAAGGAATGATTGCATGGAAAGGCACTTTGAAACCAAAAGAAATTCAAAAAGTAACTAGTTACATTATTTCATTGAAAGGGAGTAATCCAAAAGATCCAAAAGCTCCAGAAGGAGAAGTTTGGGTAGAAGAAGCCACTGCAGCACCTGCAAAATAATAGCACTAACTAAAAGACCAATTTCGATTTTGAAATTGGTCTTTTAAAATTACAATACAATGTCAAATTTGCCAGACGAATCTTTCAGAGACAGTATCGGAACTATTGATGAGACCGGACATAGAAAATTTATTTTTCCTAAAAAACCTTCGGGAAAATTCTATGAATATAGAAAATGGGTAAGTTATTTTTTATTGACTATTCTAATTGCCAATCCATTTATTAAAGTGAATGGTAACCAATTTATGATGTTCAATGTGTTAGAACGTCGTTTTAATATTTTTGGATTTCCATTTTGGCCACAAGATTTTTATTTGTTTGTGATGTTCATGATTGTTGGAGTAGTGTTTGTGATTCTATTTACGGTAATTTTTGGGCGTATATTTTGTGGCTGGATTTGTCCACAAACGATTTTCTTAGAAATGGTTTTTCGTCGAATAGAGTTTTGGATAGAAGGTGATAGAGGAGCGCAAATCCGATTAAGTAAACAAGAATGGAATGCCGAAAAAATCAGAAAAAAAGTATTGAAATGGTTCGTATTTTTAATTATTTCGTTTTTCATTGCCAATGTATTTTTGGCATACTTGATTAGTAGTGACGAATTATTCAAAATGATTGAAGATGGTCCCGAAAGTCATTTAAGCACTTTAATTGCGTTGCTCATTTTTACAGGAGTATTTTACTTTGTTTTTGTTTGGTTTAGAGAACAGGTTTGTATTATCGCCTGTCCTTACGGAAGATTACAAGGCGTACTTTTGGATAACAAATCAATTAATGTAGCCTATGATTTTGTTCGTGGAGAAAAAGAATCTGGAAGAGCTAAATTCAACAAAAATGAAGACCGCGCCACAACAGGAAAAGGCGATTGTATTGATTGTCATCAATGTATTCATGTTTGTCCAACAGGAATTGATATTCGGAATGGGACACAATTAGAGTGTGTAAACTGTACCGCTTGTATTGATGAATGTGATACCATAATGGAAAGTGTTGGTTTACCAAAAGGTTTGATTCGATATGCTTCTGAAGACGAAATCGAAAAGAAATCCAAGTTTGTATTTACTGCTAGAATGAAAGGCTATTCAGCTGTTTTAGTTATTTTGGTTGGAGTATTGACAGGTTTATTATTCTTAAGAACCGATGTGGAAGCTTCAATTCTCCGATTGCCAGGTCAGTTGTATCAACACAAAGGAGACAATATTAGTAATGTGTACACGTTCAAAATCATTAATAAAACCAATGATGAGTTTAAGGATATTCACTTTAAATTAGTGGGTATTAAAGGAAGTTTGAAAGTAGTAGGACAACAAGATTTTAAAGTACCAAAACAAGGTATGAATGGCGGAACCTTATTTATTGAAATCAATCAATATCTATTAGAAACCGACAAAACTAAATTAGAAATAGAAGTGTATAACGGAGATACAAAAATTGAAACAGCCACGACTAATTTTTTAAGTCCAAGAAGTTTCGATTAATTAATTTAAAACAAAAAGACAATGAAAATCAATTGGGGAACAGGTATTGTAATTGCATTTGCACTATTCATGGCATTTATCTTGTATTTTGTATTTGAGGTACAATCCAATTCAAAATACGATAATGATTTGGTAGTAGAGGAATATTACAAACACGATGCACAATTTGGAAAAGAAATGCAACGCAGTCAAAACGCACAGGATTTGGCAGATAAACCAAAGGTAGTTGTAACTCCAGAAGGAGTTGTAATTACATTTCCAGATGCTTTTGTTCCCAATAAAATCAAAGGAAATGTATCCCTTTATAGGCCATCTAACAAAAAATTAGATTTCGAAGTTCCAATTTCGATTTCTAGTCCAACTTTGCTCATACCTAAAAAAAGTTTGGTAGGTGGCCGTTGGGATATTAATATGGAATGGCAATACGAAGGGAAATCGTATTTAACTAAAGAAACGATTTATATTAATTAGAATAGTATGTTGTATTCGGCTTTCATTTTTGGTTTAATCAGTAGTTTGCATTGCATTGGAATGTGCGGTCCTATTGCTATGATGATTCCTGTAGATAGAGCCAATCCAACCAAAAAAACAACCCAAATCATTACCTATCATTTAGGTCGTTTATCTGCGTATGCTTCCCTTGGACTACTTTTTGGCTTGGTGGGAAAAGGATTTTTCCTTGCAGGAATTCAACAAAAATTATCCCTATTTATTGGTATAGCTATGATAATTACCATACTGACACCCGAAAGCGTTTTAGCAAAGTATAATTTTTCAAAACCCGTATTCCGATTAATTTCAAAGATTAAAACTTCTTTAGGAAAACAGTTTAGAAACAAAAGTTATCAATCGTTGTTTACCATTGGGTTATTGAATGGTTTTTTGCCTTGTGGGATGGTATATGTGGCGCTATTTGGAGCCATTGCCATGCAAAGTGTGCCTTTTGGAATTTTGTATATGGTATTATTTGGATTAGGTACGGTTCCTATGATGAGTAGTGTTACCTATCTCAATTCTTTTATGACACTTTCATTTCGCAATAAAGTTCAAAAAGCAATTCCGTATGTTGGAGTAGCTATCGGTGTTTTATTTATACTACGTGGATTAGGTCTAGGGATACCTTATATTTCGCCAGCTAATACCAGTTTATTTGTACAAGAAACACCCAATTGTCATTAGAAATGAATAAAATTTAAAATTGATATAAAAATGGAAAGACACGATTTATTGCACGAGTTACCAGAGTACCAAGATAGAATTCATCAGTTGAAATTGGAAAATGCACATTTCAAAAAAGTATTTGATGAGTATCACGAGTTAGAACATGAAATTCACCGAATCAATACAGGAATAGAAACTGTTACAGATGATCAGTTACATCAGCTAAAGGCAAATCTACTATTTATGAAAGATGAATTAGTTTCGATAATTAAAAGTTAGTTAAACAGCTAGCTAAAACAAAAAAGCACACTGTATAGTGTGCTTTTTTGTTACCCTAAATAGTCATCGAAAATAATGCGGTGTCAGGAGCTTTTCGTTTTAATAGCAAATCAAATGCCATGCAGATATTCCGAACAAAAGGTTTACCTGCCTCTGTTACTTGAATACCATCCGGTATAAAATGAACTAAACCATCTTTTTCCATTTCTTTCAATTGCAATACAATTTCAGGAATCTCATTAAAGTAATCTTTTTTATTGCTCCAAGTGGTTTCGAATTGGCACATTAAATTCAGAATATGTCTTCTAATAGTTAAATCTTCATCGGTTAATAAATGACCTCTAAAAACAGGGATTTGATTAGTATCTAAAATTTGGTAATACTCTTCTATTGTTTTTACATTTTGCGCAAAACTATACCAACTGTCACTTATGGAAGAAACGCCTAGCCCAATCATTAACTGAGTTTTAGAGGAACTATATCCCATAAAATTGCGGTGAAGTTTACCTACTTCAAAGGATTGGAATAAACTATCAGAGGTCAAGGCAAAATGATCCATCCCAATTTCGTGATAGTCGTTTTCATAAAGTAATTGCTTCCCTGTTTCGTATAATTCTCTTTTTTTATCGTCTTTTGGAATATCCTCGTCATTGAATCCACGTTGTCCATTTCCTTTTATCCAAGGCACGTGTGCATAGCTGTAAAACGCCAATCGGTCGGGTTGTAACGACTTGGTTTTTTCAATAGTGTCAATTACATCTTCTTTTTCTTGAAAAGGTAGGCCAAAAATTATATCGTGTCCTATGGAAGTATAACCAATTTCTCTTGCCCATAAAGTTACTTTGGCAACGTTCAAAAACGGTTGAATACGATGAATCGCTTTCTGTACTTTTTCTGAATAATCTTGAACGCCAAAACTCACGCGTCTAAAACCTAAATCATAGAGTTGCTGTAATTGTTCTCTAGTAGTGTTGTTAGGATGTCCTTCAAAACTAAATTCATAATCAGGAGCTTTATCGGCTTTCGCCAAAATCCCAAGGATTAAAGCTTCTAAGTTTTCAGAAGAGAAGAAAGTTGGAGTTCCTCCGCCCAAATGAATTTCTTTAATATTCGGTCTTTCGCCAAGAATGTCACAATACAAAGCCCATTCTTTCAAAATCGCTTGAATGTAAGGATGTTCTACTTCGTGGTTCTTGGTAATGCGTTTATTGCATCCGCAAAAAGTACACATGCTTTCGCAAAATGGCAAATGAATATATAAACTGATACCTTCGGTTGAATTACTCTCGATAAATGATTTTCGGAGTGTTTCTAACCAAATGGCATAAGTAAAATCACGCTCATTCCAATACGGGACTGTAGGATAGCTCGTGTATCTAGGGCCGGGAACATTATATTTTTGTAGTAGCGAATTAGTCATGATGCATCATTTGAATGTCAAAAGTAAGCCGACTTTCAACGAATTAAAATGATAAATATCAGCCTAGCTATTTTTTTTACATAAAAAAAACCTCAATCTTTTGAATTGAGGTTGTTGGTGTAAGGGTAAAAACTATTCCTGTTTTAGGTTTCGTAATTGTTTCAATTTTTCTTTCCACACTTCCAAGCTTTCTTTGTGTATGGCGATGTTTTTTCGAACTTCTAACACAATTGAATTTTCTTTTTTGGCATTTTTAGTATTGGTAAAAAACTGAATGTTATTTTCTAATTGGAAAATTTCGTTTTGTACTTCTTCAATTTTACGAATTAAGAATATTTTTTCGCCCTCTAATTTTCTCGAATCATTGCTTTCAGACAATTGATCCATACGATTAGTAAAACGCATCATATCAGAATCTTTTTTGCTTAAGCTTAATTTTTCGAAAAGGGCATCTAATATTTTATTGAACTTACCTTCAATATGGCGTCTAGCAAAAGGAACTTTACCAAACGCTTTCCAGTTTTGGATATGTAATTTAATACCGTCTAAATCGGTTTTATGGTCTCCTGTTAATTGGAACGCTCGTAAAGTTTCTAAATAGGCTTTCTTGTTTTCGAAAGCAGCTACTTCTTCACTGTTCTCCTCATTTTTTTGCTCTTTTAATTGGCTAAAATAATGATTACAAGCTTCTTTGAATTCTTTCCAAATACTATCAGAATATTTTCTAGGCACGTGGCCAATTTTTTTCCATTCCTCTTGAATTTGCTTCATAATTGGAGTAGAGGAAGCAAAATCAGTACTAGCTTGTAATTCTTTGGCTTTAGCCACCAAAGCTTGCTTTTTACTTAGATTGTCGTTCTGATCTTTTTTAATGTCTTTGTAAAACGAATTCTTAAACGAATTGAAATTACGAACGGCTGTTTTAAAAGCGCTCCAAGTAGCTTCATTAACATCAGCTGGAACTTTACCTGCTGCAAAAAACGCGGCTCTTAAAGTTTCTACTTTTTCTATTTGAATTAACCATTGCGTATGAGCGTTTACTTTTTCAGTTGCTAATACTTCAATTTGAGCAATAATTTCTTGTTTTTTAGCCAAGTTATCAACTTCGGCACCCCTAAGTTTTTCAAATAACAATTCACGTTTGTCGTGCATTTGTTTGGTTAAATCACTGAATTTGTTCCAAATTTCCTCGCGGTGTTCTCTTGAAACCGGTCCGATCTCTTCTTTCCAAATGCGGTGTAAATCTTGTAATTCACGGAACGCTTTGTTAATGTCTTCTTCTTGAACTAATGCTTCGACACGAGCAATAATTTTTTGTTTTTGCTCTAGATTGTGTTTGAAATCGATATCTCTAGCTTCACGGTCTAAGTGCAAATAATCGTAAAAATTTTCAACATGAAAATGGTAATTATTCCAAACGTGGTTGTATTTGTCTTTTGGTATTGGACCTGCATTTTTCCAACGTTCTCTTAACTCATTAAAATGTTTTAAGATATCTTTAATGTTAGCTTGCGGATTGATTAATTCTTTTAACTCTTCTACAATAGCCAATCGATTTTCTAAATTGTTTTTCAGACTCGTTTGTAAGCTTTTGAAGTGTTCGTTTTTCTGGTTTCTATAAACAGAATAAATGCTGTCAAATTTTGATTTTAAAGGGAAATGGTATTGGAATTCTTCATTTGGATCTTGATTTTCCGCAAGAAATTCTTCTTTTTTCTCCTCAATCAGGTGATTGTATTTGGCTAAAAAGGCTTTTTTGATCTCTTCTACATGTTCTTTTATCGATGCTACTTTTTCGTTGGATACCAAAGTATTTAATTCTTCTACTAGAGATTCCATCGATAAAGTATCATAGTCTTGCATCGGAATATCGTGACGCTCTTTTACACTTTCGTCCTCGCTTTCTTCTGCATTGCTGTCGGCGATGGCTTCGATAATGTTTTGATTATCATCGACTTCGGTAGTTGAAACTTTTATTTCCGAAATAGTTGTTGCTACCTCATTTGGTGCAGCTGTTGGTGTTGATTCCACTGAATCTGTTGTGTTTCCGTCTGCATGTTGCAGGTTATCATTCTTTTCTTCTAACATTTTCTCAATGTTTAAGGTTGCTAATTATTCAAGCGAAAGATAGTAAACCCAAATTGAATAGCAAAATAAATCCCTAATTTATCATCGTTTTACGTTAAAAAAAAAGGGGTATTATCGAGTTTGTTTTGAATGGTTACAATCTAGAAAAAGACAATAGAGGTCTTATGGATTTAGAAAAATGTTTAAACGGTATTGCTGAAGAATTCTAAATTATTTATTCCAAATGGCCCACGCTTTTTCGGCTTGAAAAATGAGCATGTCCAAACCGTTTTTAATTTTAGCACCTTGGTTGTGCGCTTTTTTTAAAAATTGGGTTTCGGCAGGATTGTAAATCAGGTCGTATGCGATGTGTTTTTTGGTAAAAAACTCGTACGGAATTTCAGGATATGCTTCTGTATTAGGGCTTGTTCCAACAGGAGTAGAGTTGATTATAATTTGGTATTCTCCAAAAATTAGATCGGTGATTTGGTTGTAGCCCAAAACCGTTTCGCTGGCTTGTCTTGATACGAAAGTATAGTTGATTCCCAATTCTTCTAAGGCGAATGCTACACCTTTCGAGGCTCCACCAGTGCCTAAAATCAAGGCTTTTTTATGATGTGATTCTAATAAGGGTTCTAACGATTTTTGGAAGCCATAATAATCGGTATTGTACCCTTTCAGTTTGCCTTTTTTGGTAAATTTGATCGTGTTCACAGCGCCAATTTTTTGCGCTTTTTTTGATAATTTATCTAAAAAAGGCAACACCTCTTCTTTGTAAGGTATGGTGACATTCATCCCGCTGAGGTGGTCATTGTTTTTTAGTAGGTCTAAAAAAGAGGCAATACTGGGAATGTCAAAATTCTCGTAGGTATATCCTTCAAGCTTTTCTTTTTCAAATTTCTCTGTAAAATAGCCTCTTGAAAACGAATAATTGATATTGCGTCCCAGTAAACCGAAGCGCTTTTTAATAGTTGTCATGCTTATTTTTTGTGTTTCGCAATGTAGTTTTGAACCGTATTTTCTTCCCAAATCATAGGAAATAGATCTTCAATTAAAATGTAATTGTCAAAGTTCAAACGCAAGCCATTGCTCAAATGGAATTTTGCTTTGGTTTTATCTTGAATCATAAAATACAATCCTGCTAAACGGTATTCGATTTCGTTTTCTTCAGGAAAATATTCTGTGGCTTGTAACAAGGTTTGAATGGCACTATCAAATTCTCCTAAAAATTGTAAAATATCGACCCAAAATAACCAAGTGTCTAATTGGTAGTCGCCAAATTCAACCGCTTTACGGTACCCAAATT
>ERZ650308.1828-NODE-1828-length-10718-cov-11.834287_pt1 | contig 10718 bp, 12 predicted proteins | sample MGYA00376244_ERZ650308 | MGnify/ENA primary metagenome ERZ650308 (study PRJEB26733, sample SAMN07839295) | wastewater metagenome | biome: small river; feature: stream; material: water | place: USA: North Carolina | collected 2016-04-26 ...
ACGAAATTTTTGGCGCTAAATGCGAAGGAAATTATATTCAGCCAACTTTCATCACGGATTATCCAAAAGAAATGAGTCCGCTTTGTAAACAACACCGCGACAATCCAGAACTGACTGAACGTTTTGAATTGATGGTGTGTGGAAAAGAGGTTGCCAATGCCTATTCTGAATTGAACGACCCAATTGACCAAAGAGAACGTTTTGAAGACCAAATGCGTTTGGCTGAAAAAGGTGACGATGAAGCGAATGGTGTTATCGACGAAGATTTCTTAAGAGCTTTGGAATACGGAATGCCACCCACTTCTGGATTAGGAATTGGGATGGATCGATTGATGATGTTCTTAACGAACAATGCGTCGATTCAAGAAGTGTTGTTCTTCCCGCAAATGCGACCAGAGAAAAAACAAGTTCAAATCGAATTGACTGATGAAGAAAAATTAATCGTTGATTTATTAAAAGCGAACAACAACCAAATGGATTTGGGTGCATTGAAAGCCAAATCAGAATTGAGCGGTAAAAAATGGGATGCTGCTACTAAAGGTTTATCTCAACACAAACTGATCAAAGTAAGTGTTGCTGGCGAAAGTAAAATAATGGAATTGATTGGATAAATTAATTTGAATTTTTCAACCAAAATATTTTTGCTGAAAACCTAATATGAACAAGACAAACATAAATAGATTTTCTGATTTCAACAGTGAATTAAGAGTAAAAGGCTTTAAAGTATTTGCTATTGAAAGCGAAAAATATGTTATTCGTTCCTACAATCGTAAAGAGTTTTTTAAAATTTGTATTGATATTGGCCACAATGTGGTGCACTATGCCGATAGGAGTTATGAAGTTAATGGCGCAATTTTATTTTTTGGTAACCCTAATATACCTTATGCTTGGGAAATAAAATCAAAAAAAAATTACGGGTTTGCGTGTATTTTTTCAAGAGATTTTTTAAGCCTAAATGAAAGAACAGAGAGTTTACTAAATTCGCCGTTATTTCACCTTGGTGGAACTCCAATTTTTTCAGTTAATGAGAATCAAAAAGTATTTTTGTGTAATTTATTTCAACGAATGATTACTGAACAAGATTCTGATTACAATCATAAAAAAGATTTGTTACGTAATTATATTCAAATTTTAATACACGAGGCTTTAAAAATAAATCCTGCAAAAGAAATTACTTCAAATAAAAATGCTTCTACTCGAATTACAACGGTTTTTATGGAACTTTTAGAAAGACAATTTCCAATAGAAACATCCGAAAGACCATTGCATCTTAAAACCCCTCAAGATTATGCAAATTCACTTTCTATTCATGTGAACCATCTCAATCGTTCTATTAAATCTATTACCGGAAAATCTACAACTTATCATATTTCAGAACGAATCGTTAACGAAGCTAAAAATCTGTTAAAGTTTACTGATTGGAACATTTCTGAAATTGCTTATAGTCTTGGTTTTGAATACCCTTCCCATTTTAATTCTTTATTCAAAAAAATAAGTGGTGTTACACCTACAGAACACAGACAATCAAATGTTTGATTTCTGTTAGTTACTATTTGATTGCTTTTAAAATATTTTAAACCATCAATGTAGTTTTGTCAAAATAATTTTTTTATTCTAACAAAATGTAAATTGAAAGAAAAAATTTACCGTAATCAAAATAATATGAAAAACAAAACACCAGAATTGACTTTTATTTTTCCTAAAGGAGAAAAAGGAACTGATGACTTTTTTACTGGGAATGCCTATCCAACAGCTCTCGTTGATGAAGATAGTATCTATAATACTCTAGTTGGAAATGTGTATTTTGAACCTAAAGCCAGAACAAAATGGCATAGCCACCCAGCCGGTCAAATTTTAATTATCACTGATGGAATTGGTTATCATCAAATAGAAGGTAAATCCATTGAAATTATTAAAAAAGGAGATGTTATAAAATGTCCCCCCAATGTTAAGCACTGGCACGGAGCAAGTGCTGAGACTGGTATGCAACAATTATATATAATTCCAAATACAGAAAAAGGAATTGTTGAATGGAACGAAAAAGTAACTGAAGAAGAGTATTTAAAATAAAAAAAAGATGAAAAAAATCATTACTACACTAGTCATATTTATACTAACATATGGACAAACATTTTCACAATCTAAAAATGACGTAATTATCCAATTAGAAAAAACAAATAATTATACTTTTGAATTAAGCCAAAAAGTTCTTAGGCAAAAAGTAACTTTTAAAAACCGTTATGGAATTACAATTTCTGGAGATTTATACATCCCAAAAAATTCAGAAAATGAAAAATTTTCAGCTTTAGCAATTAGTGGACCATTTGGAGCCGTTAAAGAACAATCATCTGGATTGTATGCCAATCAAATGGCAGAACGTGGTTTTATTGTAATTGCTTTCGACCCTTCTTTCACGGGTGAAAGTGGAGGAGAAACTCGAAACATAGGATCTCCTGACATCAACACTGAAGATTTCAGTGCTGCAGTTGACTTTTTGGGCTTACAAAAAAATGTAGATCGCAATAAAATTGGTATAATTGGAATATGTGGTTTCGGAGGTTTTAGCTTGAGTGCAGCTGCAGTTGACAAACGAATTAAGGCAGTTGCAACAACGAGTATGTACGATATGTCAAGAGTTATGTCAAAGGGATGGGAAGATAAAGGCACCTTAGAGGATAGAACAAAAAACTTAGAAAGAATGAGTCTTCAAAGATGGAATGATGCTGAAACAGGAAGGACTTCTTATAGACCAAGCACAAAAAATGAGCCTGAACCAACAAATCCAATCGCAAACGAATATTGGCAATATTATAAAACCCCAAGAGGATTTCATGAAAGAGCAATAAATTCAAATGGCAGCTGGGCAAATACATCTGCATTCCCTTTTATGAATTTCCCTCTTTTAACAAACATCAAGGAAATCTCTCCCAGACCAGTTTTAATTATTGTTGGCGAAAATGCTTTTTCAAAATATTTTGGAGAAGATGCTTATAATGCTGCAGCTGAACCAAAAGAATTATTTAAAGTTAAGAATTCAGGACATGTAGATTTATATGATAAACTTGATAAAATTCCATTTGAAAAATTATCTGCTTTTTTTAAAGAAAATTTAAAATAGTAAAGTAAAATTATACTATAAATATTTAAATAAAGGAGCTTCAATGAAGCTCCTTTATTAGTTTTACAACGAATAATTCAAATTAATACTCCAGCGGTAATTGGCTTCCACATTGCCGCCCGTTAAATTTTGTTTGATGGGTAACATGGCATTGGCGCCAAATGAAAAAGCATTTCGTCCTACTTCAAAACCAATTTTACCGAACAAAGCATTGCCTGAAGTTTCCTTTAATTGAATTCCGTGTTGGTAATTGCTTTCATACGTTTCGCCAGCCAATCCCAATTGAGGCGCAAAAGACAAGGCCTCTTTTTCGTATAAATAGAAAAATGTAGTCGCATAATTCAATTGGTTTCCAAAACGGTAGTTTTTCTGATTTTCGGTTTTAATCACGTAATTCAGCATGGTATTCAAGCCAAATTGTTTTCTTTTAACGATATATTCTGTAGCCAAAAGATAATCCCAACTTCCAGTTCCAACTTGAAAACTCGGGTTAATTGCTCCTGAATTGTTTTCGTTAAATTTTCCTGTGGGTAGTTTCAATCCGCCTCCCAATTGCCAAGTGTGAACTAAATAGGTGCTGTCTTTATGGGTTTGATACAAACGATACATGGCTAATAACGTAATATCTCCAATACCACGTATCGATTGCTCTCCTACTGGAGTGTCTCTATTGTGCGAATGATAGGGAAGTAAAACCGAAAGCTGCACATTTTCCTTTACGGGAATTCGAGCCCAAACTTGAGTGGTATTGAAATTTTCTTTGTACCAAAGCGAATTGCTGTACAAACCATCTGTCGATTGGTATTGTTGATTGAAATAACGTACCCCAACAAAATTAGAATTCAACATTGAAGCAAAACCCATGCTGCCTCCACTTGCAGAACATCCACAAGCATAACAATCATCTTCCATAAAATTATGGAATTTTGTAAACGGATTTTTAAACTGTAAGCTGTCTTTTTCGGTGGCGTTGGCCAATTGAAAAAGAACTATCAATACTAAGGTTATTTTTTTCATTTTAAAATAAATTAAAATTCAGAAAATCGTTTATCGGTTAAATACTGCGTATCCGTTAAGGTTTTCAAAAAAGCTATTAGTTGTGACTTCTCCGATGCAGTTAATGCAATTCCTAACATTCCATTCCGTTTTAAAATAGGATCCAATGTTGATGAATTTTCCACCTCTGAACTATAATGATCTAAAACCGCTTCCAAAGTATACAATCGCCCGTCGTGCATGTACGGAGCTGTTTTTTCGACATTACGTAAACTAGGCACTTTGAACTTGTGCAAATCTTGGGCTAATTCGGTTACTCTAAATCGGCCTACATCATTCAAGGCTGGATTTACTGGCAAACCATTATTTCGAAACGAATAATCCGTAAATAAATCCGTAGCATGGCAACTGGCACATTTTTGATTAAAAACGGCATATCCTTCTAATTCTTGTTGTGACATTGTACCTCCCGCTTCATTGCGTCGGTATTTATCAAAACGAGAATTGGATGAAGTCACCATCAACATAAATTGCCCCAATGCTTTGAGCATGTTTTCCGAATTGATTTCTCCATCGGCAAAAGCCAATTTAAACAACTTTTGATATTCGGCATCGCCTTTCATCATGGCAATGGCTTTACTAAAATCGCCATTCATTTCTATAGGATTAGTAAATGGCAAAATGGATTGCAAATCCAAATGAGTCACAGCACCATCCCACATAAAAGCAGTTTGATAGCCTAAATTCTGGATAGAAGGGGTGTTTCTTGTTCCAACCAAATCATCTACACCATGACTAAAAGTGTGTCCATGGTGCGTAAACGCATCTTCTTGTATATGGCAAAAACCACAAGAAACAGTGCCATCAGAAGCCAATCGCCCTTCGTAGAATAATTTTTTACCCAATTCAAATCCTTTTTCAGTGGGTGGATTATTCGCCAAATTATACGCTAATGGCGGAAAGTTAGAAGACACTTTAAATTCCAAAGGAATGTTTTGATACAGATCGTCTTGATCGTCTGTGCAATTCCAAAACAGAGGTAAAATGAGCAACAACAGTATTTTTGTTTTCATTTCTAAAAAGATTTAAAAAAGCGGTCAGTGGTTGTACCAACCGCTTTTTAATTGAATTTAATCGTTATGTACGTGATCAATAGTGAACATTTTAGACACGTTAGCTGTAATTAAAGCTAGTCTATCACCGCTCATAATATCTCCTGAAGTTCCTGCTGTTACAGCAATTTTATTTTCACCATCTACTATTTTTTTAGCATCTGCCAAAATGTGAACTTGAGGCGTAATCGTTGTTCTTACTTTGGCTACACTAGGAAATGGAATAGTGATTTCAGCATAATTGTAGGTTTCAACATTGTTGACTACCACTTTTCCAGTATGCACTCTAAAATTACGTGGAGTAGTTAAAGTTGATGATGTAGCATTTCCTTCAAAATTTACAAACTTATATCCACCTGTCCAATTCCACATCATTGACGCAGTTTGGGCTGCTGCTAAAAAGTCTCCTTGTCCTGTAGCACCTAACTCCCACTGTGCTCTATCTACACCTATTCCAAATTTTACACTTTTATAATCTGCTGCTGGAATTTTAGCCAAGTTTAAAATTTGACTTGCAGTTGTAGCTTCGTCTACAATAAAGTAACTAGTTGATTTAGGATAGGTAAAAGTAGTACCATCAGCTTTTGTCAAAACGATATTACTCACAATGTATTTTAATTGTGTTGCCTTAACTTTCTCTCCATTAGAATTCGTATATTCGGTATTGAAGGCAAAATTTGCTGATCCGTAAGTGTTATCAAACTCTAATTTTAAATTACCTTCTCCTGAAATTACTTCGTCATCATTAGAACAAGAGAATAAACTAATTGCGATTACAACAATCGCAGCGATATTTTTTAATTGAAATTTCATTTCTTAAATTTTATGTAAATACTAAATACTAGCAGTCTGTTCGTTTTAGATCAATCTAAAATGAACACACTGATTTACATTCGTAAGTAAAACGAATGAATGGCAACTCAATGCCAACTATAATTTAAGAAAGGATTGTGGGCGGGTGAAATTCTGAATTTGCATTCAAATAGGAATACAAATTTAAATAAGACGATCTGTTCTTACTTTGTTTAGAACAATCACAAGAAACTAAGTTATATGATTTAATGTCATTAAAAAATAAGACTTCTTGAATTGGTGAAAAGGATTTTTTGTCTGATGAAACAGGATTTTCTGTATCTATGGCTTTGGCCAATCCTTTCATTAATTGACATTTACCATTACATTGTAGTTTGGGTTTGTCTTTGTTTTCACAAAGTACTTTGCTAATGTATTCATAGTTAATAAGATAATCTACAACCGGGAGAATTGGCTTTAGAAATAAGGCGATTAATACTATGAATATCATTTTTTTCACGATGCAAAATTAATCAATAATCCATTTATATTTTAATTTATTGCCTACTATTTTTTGAAATAGATTTGCCAAAGTAGTATTGTAATAAAATTATGAAAAAGGGATTAATTCAAAAAAAGTTGAGAATGCTATTTTTTAGCATGTAATAAAAAACCGCAGATTCGCAGATTAATGATAATCTGCGAATCTGCGGTTTCATTTTTAAAATTAAAAAGTTTTAGACACTTTTTCAATGGCTTGAATCGTAACATCTAAATCTTCGTAAGTCAACGCATCAGTAATAAACCAGGTTTCGTATGCAGATGGCGCAATATAAATTCCTTCTTGCAACAAACCATGGAAGAATTTCTTGAAGGTATCATTATCTCCTTTGGCAGCTGATTGAAAATCAACTACAGGATTGGCATCAAAATGAACCGAAATCATAGAACCTACTCTATTAATGGTAAAAACAACATTATTCGCTTTTAAAACACGGTCAATTCCTGCCGCTAAATACGCGGTCTTTTCTTCCAATCGTTGAAAAATTGCAGGGTCGTTATTCAAAGCTTGTAACATCGCTAATCCAGCAGCCATAGCCAATGGATTTCCAGATAAAGTTCCCGCTTGATAGACTGGACCTAAAGGTGCTAAATGATTCATAATTTCAGATCGAGCTGCAAATGCACCCACTGGCAAACCACCTCCAATTACTTTTCCGAAACAAACAATATCCGCTTGAATACCATACAATTCTTGCACACCGCCTTTTGCCAAACGGAAGCCGGTCATCACTTCGTCAAAAATCAACTGAATGCCATTCTCAGTACACAATAGGCGTAAGCCTTCTAAAAATCCTTTTTGTGGCGGAATACAACCCATATTTCCTGCAACAGGCTCCACAATAATGGCGGCAATTTCATTTTTATTGGCCTCAATTAAAGTCGCTACATTTTCTAAATCATTGTAACGAGCCAATAAAGTATCTTTGGCTGTACCTTCGGTTACTCCAGGACTATTGGGCGAACCAAAAGTAATGGCTCCACTTCCTGCCTGAATTAAAAACGAATCCGAATGACCGTGATAACAACCTGCAAACTTGATAATTTTATCTCTTTTAGTATAACCACGCGCTAATCGGATGGCACTCATACAGGCCTCCGTTCCTGAATTTACAAAACGAATTTTATCAATATTCGGCACCATCGAAACCGCTAAAGCAGCAATTTGCGTTTCTAATTCGGTAGGCATACCAAACGAAGTTCCCAATTTGGCTTTAGCCACAACTGCATCTACTACAGGTTCAAATGCATGACCCAACACCATTGGTCCCCATGAATTGATATAATCAATTAATCGGTTACCGTCTTCGTCATACAAATAGGCACCTTTAGCACTTTTTACAAAAATAGGAGTTCCTCCCACCGCTTTAAATGCTCTCACAGGTGAGTTTACACCTCCTGGAATTACTTTTTCGGCTTCAGCAAACAGCTGACTGCTTCTTTGGTATATCATTGTTATTGAATTTTGTATTTATTTTAATCGAAGTTTTTGACCCACATAAAGTGAGTTATCGATTATGTTATTTTTTTGTTTTACGGTTTCTACATCCAAATTAAACTTCTTGGCAATAGAAAATAAAGTATCTCCTTTTTGTACTTCGTACTCCCCTTGAGCTTGACTATCAGCAACGGGGGCCGACTCCATTTTCTTTTTGTTTAAAGTAAATTTTTTGCCCAAAACCTGACTATCGAATTGGTATAACTCATAACTTTCAATGTAGGATATTAACTTCTGAGGATAGTTTGGGTCAGTGGCATAGCCTGCTAATCGCAATCCTTTTGCCCAAGCTTCATAATCATCTTTTGGCAATTCAAATAAAGTAGCATAGCGATTTCTTCCTGTTAAAAATGTGGCATGATCTTTAAAGGATTCTGAAGGATCATTGTATTTTCTAAAACATTCCTGCGCCGCATCATCGTCTTTAAGCACACTCTCACCAGTCCAATCAGCATGGCATTTAATTCCGAAATGATTATTGGCAGTTAACGCCAAAGACCCTTTTCCTGCTCCCGATTCCAATATTCCTTGTGCCAAAATAATACTAGCAGGAATACCGTAATTTTTCATATTGCTCATCGCAACCTCCTTATAATTGGCAATATAGTCATTCACTGTTCCATTGACAGTCATCGGTTTTGAAGGCGTCGAACTTGAATTTCTTTTGTATTTACTGGAGTTATAGCGGCTGTCTTTTTGAGTCACAATCACCGATTTCTTGGCGTGACATCCAACTAATAGTAACAACACAAAAATAAGTACACTCTTTTTAATCATGAGTATGTAGTATTGGTAAACCTTTATTTTTAAGTTTCAAATTCATGCCTTGAATCCCTTGCAGACCTCCAGTATGAATCATTAATATATTCGCGTTTTCAGGAAAATAATTTTTATGAATCAAATCTAGAATTCCAAAAACCATTTTTCCAGTATAAACAGGATCTAAAGGAATTTGAGTTTGTGCATAAAATCGATTGATCCAATCAATTAAATCTGGACTTACTTTTCCGTAGCCTCCAAAATGATAATCGGTAATTAACTCCCATTTATCGTTGTGCGCAAAATTACGAATTTCATCTTGTAAAAACTCGCCTTTTAAAGCAGGAAATCCTAAAACTTTTTGATGAGGCAAAACACTATTAATTATTCCCGAAATAGTTCCTCCCGTTCCAATGGCACAAGCCACATAATCAAAGGAAGCGTCTTCTGGAGTCAAAATTTCTTGACAACCCTGTATCGCAAGTGCATTAGTTCCGCCTTCTGGAATTAAATAAAAGGCTCCGTATTTTTGTTGTAATTGTTCCAAAAAAGACTCCTCTGTTTTTAAGCGATAGGTTTCTCTGGACACAAATTCGAACTGCATACCGCATTCTTGGGCAAAATTCAAAGTAGGATTGCTTTCTATTTTATCCGCTAATTCGTCTCCTCGAATAATTCCAATAGTTTGAAAACCATTTTCTTTACCAGCAAACGCCACCGCGGCAATATGATTCGAATAGGCTCCACCAAAGGTTAAAAGTGCGGATTGATTTTCAACTTTTGCTTGCAGCAAATTATACTTTAGTTTCCTAAATTTATTACCTGAAACAAATGGGTGTATTAAATCGTCTCGTTTGATAACAAGAGAAATGCCTTTAGGCAAATCGATGGTAATTAATTGATTAAAGGAATAGGAGAACAAATGTTAAATATTTAGTAACGAATTAGAACGACCACTTTTAATTTCTAAATTTGTTTGCAATTAAAAACAGTTGTAACACTTATTTATGGATAAGCAAAGTAATGAAAATAAATTAACAGCTGAAGAAGATTTCTACTATACTCCCGAAGGCTATAAATGTTTTACCGAAAAATTCCATTTAAAACGCGGGTATTGTTGTAAAAGTGGCTGTCGACATTGCCCTTATGGGTTTGATAAAAAGACCAATACTATTCGAAAAAAATAAATTTAGGCACACTAATTGTTTCGATAAATAGAATTTAATTTTTAACTCTTAAAAAGTACAACCATGAAAGCAATTCAATTTCTTTACGCAGCACTTCTTTTTACCATGGTTTCTTGTGGCTCTATGGTGAGTGTGAATGCAGATTACGACAAAAAAGTAGATTTTTCAACCTACAAAACCTTTGCGTATTACAAAACGGGTATCGACAAAGTTGAGATTTCAGACTTAGACAAACGCAGAATCCTAAATGCCATTGACCAGCAAATGCTAGCCAAAGGCTTTACTAAAAGTGAAAATCCCGACTTACTTATCAATATTTTTACTAAATCTCGTGAGCAAGTTAGCGTAAACCAATTCAATGCTGGTTGGGGTTGGGGTTTTGGATGGGGATGGGGATGGAACCCATTTCTGATGGGCGGACAACAAACTACTGTTACTTCCTCTACTGAAGGCACTTTATACATTGATTTCATTGATGCCAAAAAGAAAGAGATGATTTGGCAAGGTGAAGGAACCGGTGTTCTGACTAAAAACACTCACAAAAAGGAAGAACGAATCAACGAATTTGTTGCCAAGATTGTTGCGCAATACCCTCCCATTAAAGAATAATAAATTTTACACCACCTCCTTCTGTAGGAGGTTTTTTTATTAATAACACAACCAAGAGAAGAAAACAATTCGTATTTTTGAATTAA
>ERZ650308.1829-NODE-1829-length-10718-cov-8.008909_pt1 | contig 10718 bp, 8 predicted proteins | sample MGYA00376244_ERZ650308 | MGnify/ENA primary metagenome ERZ650308 (study PRJEB26733, sample SAMN07839295) | wastewater metagenome | biome: small river; feature: stream; material: water | place: USA: North Carolina | collected 2016-04-26 ...
AAAACATGTATTGAACACTCACCCCATTGAAGTCCAATAAACCAGCCGGATTAAGATATACGACATCAGCAACGGAAGCCACGAAGTATCCTTTTTCCGAATATGAATTCGCGTAAGCATAGACAAATTTCCCCGACTTTTTGAATTTCGCTAACGCATTGCGGACCTCGGTCAATTTGGCATAACCCGCAATCGGAAAGCTTACATCCAAGTAAATTCCCTTGATATTGGAATCAACTCGAGCGCGCTCCAAGGCAGATAGTACCTGAATTAATCCTAATTTATCCGTATTGGCAAAGAAAGGATTGGGTATATCATCTAATGGATTATCTTCCGTAGAGGCATTTTCTACGAATGGTCGATTCAAATCTAACCGTAAGATCGACTGTTCTTTTACTTCAAACTCTTTCTCTCCGCCTTCCATTGCAGCTCCTACGCCAACAATCAGGAGTAAAGCAAAAACAAAAAACAAGCAAATGCCTACCAGGGTAGCCAACGAATATTTAACAAATTGCCACATAGCTATTAGTTTAGTCGATACGAATATCGAAAGCTTTCATTCAATTTGGCTCTAAATATGACCAACGGTCAAATGTCTATCCAAAGTTTTTACGGTAATCTTCGCGTGATTGACGAATTACCTCATGCGCAATCTCGCGACCATATACGTCATCAATATCTACAGCAAGCGAAGTAGTTTCGCCAGGCAACATCTTGTACGTCCAAAAATAGTGACGTAAACGTTGAACGATATCCTTCGGTGCGTCAGAAATATCACGCCACTTGCCATAAATAGGATCATCCTTCAATACCGCAATGATTTTATCATCCGCCTCACCCTTATCAATCATACGAATTCCTCCAATAGGAATTGCTTGACATAAAATATCACCATGCGTGATTGCACGCTCAGAAAGCACTAAAATATCCAATGGATCCCCATCACCTTGCATAATATCCTTACCTGAATATTTACGCGCTAATTCCGCAATACCATCCGCACAATAGGTTTGTGGCAAAAAGCCATATAGAGCGGGAACAATGTTAGAGAATTTTTGAGGACGATCAATCTTCAAATATCCCGTTTGTTTATCAATTTCATATTTAACCGTATCCGTAGGTACGATTTCAATAAATGCAGTTACTTGTTCAGGCATTTGGTCTCCAATTTGGATACCATGCCAAGGATGTGCTTTAAAAAAGTTACGATTCATATTTTTATCTTATATCAAAAAACAACTTAGGTTTCATAATCTTCGCAAATTACAAAAAAATAAGGAAACCAAAGGACTCCATTCGCTTTTAAAAATTCCACATTTTCCCGTTTTTTCGTTAAATTTGCCGTTTGATTTTTTATAGACAATGATATATCCCATCATCCCTTACGGCGACCCGGTCCTACGCAAAGTGGCAAAACCTGTTGATTTCAGTTCCCTTGATTTAGTCAAGCTTTCTGAAGACATGTTTGAAACCATGTATGCTGCTAGTGGCGTAGGCCTTGCAGCACCTCAAATCGGCATGGATATCCGCCTTTTTGTTGTTGATGGTAGACCCATGAATGAAGGAGAAGAAGAAGAGGACATTGACCCATCCTTAATCGATTTCAAAAAGGTTTTTGTGAACGCAACCATCTTAGATGAAACAGGCGAAGAATGGGGATTCGAAGAAGGATGCCTATCCATTCCAGGCATTCGTGGTGAAGTTTTTAGACCCGAATATGTCAAAATCCATTACTGGACGGAGAAAGGTGAAGAGAGAACAGACGTTTTTGAAGGCTTTGCCGCACGTATCATTCAGCATGAATACGATCACATTGAAGGGATTTTATTCACGGATCACCTGAATGTTGTCAAAAAACGGATGATCAAAAACAAGTTAAGTGATATTACCCGCGGGAAGGTTTCTGTGGATTATAAAATGAAGTTATCCCGCTAATTCAGCAACATGAAGATTTCGATTAATTGGTTACGTGATTTTATTGATTTGGCTCGTTTGCCCCAACAAGGCCAAGCAGAGGAACTCGATGTATTATTAACAAATACAGGTTTAGAAGTAGAAGGCATCGAAGCACACGAAAAAATCCCTGGGGGTTTACGTGGATTCGTTGTAGGTGAAGTATTGACCTGTGAAAAATTTGAAGTAAAAGAAAAAACACTCAGTCTGACGACTGTTGACGCTGGACTTGACGAAATATTGACGATCGTTTGTGGCGCAGCGAATGTTGCTGCAGGCCAAAAAGTGATTGTCGCAACGCCGGGCACGACTTTATACGACAATACGGGAAAAGCACTTTTTACGATTGAAAAACGTAAAGTATACGGGCAACCATCCGAGGGAATGATTTGCGCTGAAGACGAAATTGGCATCGGCACATCGCATGATGGCATCTTGATTTTAGATACAACATTGCCTAACGGAACTCCGGCAGCGCAATATTTCCAAATCGACTCAGACCTTGTATTGGAAATCGGCCTGACACCAAACCGTGCAGATGCAGCATCGCACTGGGGTGTAGCGCGTGACATTAAAGCTGTTAGTGGAATCGAGGTAAAACTACCCGATGTATCTGCATTTAAGGTTGCAAACAATTCATTCCCTATCGAGGTAAAAATTCAAGACACAGGTTGTACACGTTTTTGCGGACTAACGATTGATGGCGTTCAAGTAGGTCCATCACCTGCATGGTTACAAGAGCGTTTATCGGCTATTGGCTTACGTCCCATCAATAACATTGTCGATGTGACGAATTACATTTGCCATGGTTTAGGCCAACCGATGCACGCGTATGACTGGAATCAATTACGTGGCGGCAAATTAATCGTTGACCAAGCAAAAGCAGGCACAAAATTTACCACGCTTGATGGCACTGAGCGAACTTTATCAGGAGAAGAAATCATGATCTGTGATGCTGAAGGGCCGATTGGCTTAGCCGGTGTCATGGGAGGCGCGGATTCATCGATTCAAGATTCAACGTCTCGTATCTATTTGGAAGTTGCATACTTCAAACCCGAACGCATCCGTAAGGCAGCACAAATTCATAGCTTAAAAACAGATGCATCATTCCGTTTCGAACGTGGAACAGACATTGAAGCAAAAGCTTTTGCGATTCAATATGCAGCCTTATTAATCCAAGAAATCGCAGGCGGACAAATCAGCTCCGACTTGGTGGATTATTATCCAGAAAAACCAGTTTTGGCAGAAATTCAAATGACCTATGCGCGAATCAAGCAGCTCATCGGGATAGAAATCGGCGCGGACCGCATCCAAGAAATTCTTGTTGCTTTGGATTTCGAGTTAAAAAATAAATCGGCAGAAGGGTTTATCGCAATAGCTCCCGCATACCGTGTGGATGTTACGCGTGAAGCAGATATCATTGAAGAAATTCTTCGCATCCATGGATTGGACAACATTCCTTTATCGGAAAACCTAAGTGCTAAATTCATTTCAGAATTCCCGGCCCTCGATAAGGAAAAAGTTCAATTGACGATTGGACAAAGTTTAGCTGCCAAAGGTTTCCAAGAAATCATCAGCAATTCCTTAACAAAAGGCGAATACCATGGCTTAATCGCCAAAGACCTTACATTTGACACAGTCGAAATCTTAAACCGCTTATCGGAGGATTTAGGCGTCATGCGTCAGCATTTGGTATTCCATGGTTTGGAGGTTTTGGCGCACAATATTAACCGCCGACAAAAAGACTTGAAACTTTTCGAATTCGGAAAGACTTACCATAAAAAAGGCGAGAAGTTTATCGAAAAACGCCATTTGGCGCTTTATACAACGGGACTTGCGGAAGGGGAAACCTGGTCGCATGCGCCACAAAAAAGTCAATTGCACCAATTATATGCGCAAGTAATTGCGACGATGAAGCAATTGGGTGTAGCGCAATTTGACACGACGGTGATTGAACAATCGCAGGTGTTTGCCTATGGTTTAACGATTACGGTCAACAAAAAACCAGTCGTTTCGCTAGGATTAGTGCATCCGAAATTGGCTCAAAAATTCGACGTGAAACAGGAAGTTTTCATGGCAGATTTCGATTGGGATTTCTGGATGAAGCAAGAGAAAGGAAACTTCGTATATCAAGAAATTTCAAAGTTCCCAGAGGTGCGTCGCGACTTATCGCTCGTATTAGACCAAACGGTCAGTTTGCAAGCCATTCAACGTGTTGCGGAACAAACGGAAAAGAATTTATTGAAGAGCGTAGCTGTATTTGATGTGTATGTAGGCAAGAATTTAGGAGAAGGAAAGAAATCCTATTCCGTTTCATTCATCCTACAAGATGAAACTCAAACACTAACAGATAAGGTGATTGATGCGACGATGGATCGATTGATCACGCGCTTTGAGAAGGAATTGGGAGCCTTGATTCGTAAATAGAATCAAGGCTTTGCCAAATTTTATCGCTTGAACATGTTTCCCATGTTCGGCATTTTCATTTTACCATCTTGCACTTTGTTCATCATGCGCATCATTTTACGCATGTCTTCAAATTGCTTCAACAAGCCATTGACTTGTTGGATCGATGTCCCCGATCCAGCTGCAATGCGGTTTTTACGCGTCGGGTTCAAAATATCGGGGTTTTGACGCTCTTTCAAGGTCATCGATTGGATAATAGCTTCGATTGGCTTGAAAGAGTCATTTGAAATATCCACATCCTTCACAGCTTGGCCCATACCCGGAACCATGCCCATCAAATCTTTGATATTACCCATCTTCTTGATTTGCTGCAATTGCGCATAGAAATCTTCGAATGAGAAGTTGTTTTGACGAATCTTCTTATTTAAGCGAGCTGCTTCTTCTTCATCAAAAGCTTGTTGAGCACGTTCAACCAAAGAAAGCACGTCACCCATGCCCAAAATGCGATTTGCCATCCGGTCCGGATAGAACAAATCCAATGCTTCCATTTTCTCACCTGTTGAGATAAACTTGATCGGCTTATCAACAACCTGACGAATAGAAAGTGCGGCACCCCCACGTGAATCACCATCTAATTTCGTTAGGACAACCCCATCAAAATTCAAGCGATCATTGAAGGTTTTGGCTGTATTCACCGCATCTTGTCCGGTCATGGAATCCACTACGAACAAAATTTCGGTTGGTCGAATTGCTTCCTTAACCGCTGCAATCTCATTCATCATGGCTTCATCGACAGCCAAACGACCCGCAGTATCAACAATCACAACTTTCTTACCCATTTTGCGGGCATAAGACAAGGCATTTTGTGCGATGGAAACAGCGTCTTTATTTTCAGGTTCTGCGTAAACTTCTACGTCTACTTGCTCTCCCAATACTTTCAATTGGTCAATCGCAGCGGGACGATAAATATCACAGGCTACCAACAAGACATTTCTGCCTCCTTTTTTAATATGTTGGGCTAATTTACCCGAGAAAGTCGTCTTACCTGAACCTTGTAAACCAGCGATTAAAACAACCGCAGGATCACCTTTTAGGTTAATATCTTGTTTGGTTCCACCCATTAATTGGGTCAACTCCTCTTGAACGATCTTAACTAATAATTGGCCTGGTTCAACAGCAATCAAGATTTTCTGGCCCATGGCCTGATCCTTGATACGATCCGTGATTTCTTTGGCAACTTTATAGTTTACATCAGCATCCATTAACGCCCGACGAATTTCTTTGACGGTCGCGGCAACGTTCACATCGGTGATGCGTCCGTTTCCTTTGAGGGTCCGCATCGCGGTACTTAACTTGGAACTTAAATTTTCAAACATAGTATGATAAAAAAGGAATGCAATTTACGCATTTTGGAGCAAATTCTTAATCAAAAATGATGGTCTTATTCTGATGCATGAAAACACGGTCTTCGAAAACCATCTTTAAGGCATTCGCTAAGACAATCTTCTCCACATCTTTACCCGCTTTAGCCATCTCTTTGGCAGAATAGCTATGATTGACCGCTACGACATCTTGGCAAATAATCGGACCTTCATCCAGGTCATCTGTCACGAAATGGGCGGTGGCACCGATAATCTTAACGCCACGGTCAAAGGCTTGTTGGTAAGGCTTCGCCCCCACAAACGCGGGCAAAAACGAGTGATGAATATTAATCATCCGACCCAAGTATTTCGCAGAAAAGCTGGGAGTCAAAATGCGCATATACTTCGCCAAAACAATATAGTCTGGAGAGTAAGCATCAATTTGGGCTTCAACAAGCTTTTCATGTACTTCGCGCTCCAGTCCATCGGCACTGATGAGATGAAAAGGCATTTGAAATTGTGCACATAGACCGGCTAATATCGCATGATTACCTATGACCGCTTCGATTCGAAATGGGAGATCTTGGAATTGTGAACGGATCAATAAGTCTCCCAGGCAGTGATGCTCTTTGGTTACTAATAAGACAACACGTTTTAATGCGGGCGGAATGATTTCAACCTGAGCATTTTGCGGTAATACGGCTAAAAGTTCAGCTTGAAGCGCATGAATTTCACAATTCCCTACATAGGAAATGCGCATAAAAAACTGATTAAATGCCTCATCCACAAATTCATTTGTGCGTGTGACATTCAATAATTTTTCGAATAAAATGCCTGTGATTTTGTGCACGAGACCTTTTTCATCCTGACAGGCAATCTTAATAACCGTTTCCATAAAAAATATTGACTCAATCCTTCAAATTTACCTCAAAATCGTGAATAAAAAAGAATTCCTTATTTACCTTTGCAAGATTAATCGTGCCTAAGCCCGATTATTTGAAAGCTTATAAACAATCTGTATCAAAATGGAAAAAATTAAAGTGGCCAACCCGGTCGTTGAGCTTGATGGAGACGAAATGACTCGCATCATTTGGAAATTTATCAAAGATAAATTGATCTTGCCTTACGTCGATGTAGATATTAAATACTACGATTTAGGTGTAGAGTATCGTGATGAAACGAATGACCAAGTAACGATTGAGGCAGCTGAGGCTATCAAAAAATACGGTGTTGGAATCAAATGTGCGACAATCACTCCGGATGAAGCACGTGTGAAAGAATTCGATTTAAAGCAAATGTGGAAGTCTCCAAATGGTACGATTCGTAACATTTTGGATGGTACTGTTTTCCGCGAGCCTATCGTTTGTTCAAATGTGCCACGTTTAGTACCAAACTGGACTGCGCCGATTATGATTGGTCGTCACGCATTTGGCGATCAGTACAGAGCAACCGATTTCGTAACAAAAGGAAAAGGTAAATTAACGGTAACATTCACACCGGAAGAAGGTGGCGAAGCACAAACATTTGAAGTATACAACTTTAAAGGGGATGGTGTTGCGTTAACAATGTACAACACAGACGAATCAATCAAAGGCTTTGCGCACTCATGCTTTAACATGGCATTGAGCAAAGGATGGCCATTATATTTATCGACGAAAAATACGATCTTGAAGAAATATGATGGTCGTTTCAAGGATATTTTTGAGGAAATCTACCAATCAGATTACAAGGCGAAATTTGACGCTGCGGGAATCGTTTACGAGCACCGTTTAATCGATGACATGGTTGCATCTGCTTTGAAATGGAATGGTAACTTTGTTTGGGCTTGTAAAAACTATGACGGAGACGTTCAGTCGGATACGGTTGCACAAGGTTTCGGCTCATTAGGTTTAATGACTTCTGTGTTGATTACTCCAGACGGAAAGGTTATGGAAGCTGAGGCAGCGCACGGAACGGTTACACGTCACTACCGTGACCACCAAGCAGGAAAGCCTACATCTACAAATCCAATTGCATCAATTTTTGCTTGGACACGTGGATTGGAATTCCGTGGTAAATTAGACAACAATGCGGCTTTAATTAACTTCTGCCAAACATTGGAAAAAGTATGTGTTGAGACTGTTGAGTCAGGTAAAATGACAAAAGACTTAGCTGTATGTATTCACGGAAACAAAGTAAATCATGGTGAGCACTACTTGTATACGGAAGAGTTCTTAGAAGCTTTGGATACAAACTTAAAAGCTGCGTTAGTGTAAGCTTTTAACTATAAGAGAAAAGCCATCTGTCAATTGACGGATGGCTTTTTTTATTAATGATTATCAATAACAATCGTTTTTTGAAGCACCCCCAAATCTAGCGATATAATTACTAATTTATACGTCCCGGAGTTAAGTGATCCCACGCTAACTTTAAACTCAACAGAATCGTCTATCATTCCTTGTAAAACTTCGCGCCCATCTAATCCGTATACAATGTACTTTGCACCAACCAAATCAAATTGCGATTGAATAATTAACTCTTTTGATACAGGATTTGGATAAGTAACTAGTCCATTTCCTCCAGGAAGTTGGTAAATTATTTCATTTGATAAATTAGACAAACATGTAGGACCTTTAGGATAGGCCGTTGAAGCACGTGCTTGATAAGTACCTGAAGCCTTTACGTGAAGGTTAAAATTATTATTCATAGCTGGAATTTTAATTCCATTCAGATACCAAACATAATCTAATCCTGTAATACGCTGACCCGTTGACAAATAATAAGGTGACATAGCACTAATTGTAGGTGCCTGAGGCTGGGGATAACTTTGCGTGGAGACAGCTTTTGAAAATTCAGAAACACATCCTAAATCATCAATCGTTTTCACTCGAAAAACTCCTGTATTATTCACCGTAATTGTTGGCTCCAAACTACCCGTATTCCAAATGTAGGATACTTTCCCTTCGATTGCCTGCAAATTCACAGAAGTGTTAGCACAGAAAAGGGTATCCGTTAATGCTTTTATACTAGGAGCAGAAGGCGGATTTAAATTTGAAATTTGCAAAGCAGGAATCGTAAATTCGCGCCCCAAACTATCACTCAATGTAGCTGAATAAATTCCAGTGTTTAAATTTATATTATCAAATATACTTCCAATCAATTGGCCTTGCGAATTAAACCAATTGCCCTTCGTGTACTTTGAATTGAGTTTTTTTAGGACGATTGAATTTTGTGGCCCACAAAATGCCGCAATATTAGGCATTGGGTCTGGTTTCATATAATTAATTCCCTTTTTGACTGCGGCATCAATACTTGAAGTCCATGCAACAGCTAAATCAGCAAATGCAGCTGGAGAAAAGTGCACACAAGTATAATAAGGAGCTGGACTCCTAGGGACTTCAATAACATCGGTATTAGGACCTTCAAAAACTTGTTTTAACCCTGATGAATCAGAAGCGACAAATTTCTGTGCTGCTCGTATTTGAGGACTTAAAATCACCGTAGAGTCTGCACATCCTCCACCGCGTGAAGCTTGTGCAACAATCCAGGGAATATCAAAATTCGCATCTTTACGAGAAGCATTTATTATCTCTGTCAAATAACTTTTATAGGTATTCTGGGACATTTTAAATTCGGCATCCGTTTCTCCTTGATGCCACAAAATAGCCCGAAATCCCATTTTTTGTCCATAAATTTCCAAGGACCGACTTAGATTTTTATATGGAAAACCCAATTGATAAAACAATTCAGGCACCCATGGATTTCGCGAAGCTACGCCTCTAGCTGACTCAGCCCAATTACGAATGGATGAGCCACCCCAACCTGTATTAATAAAACACACAGGCACATTGTATTTTTTCACTAAAGAGTCGCCAACTGCCGGCCAATAATGCAGAGAAAGTCCATTCGGCCCAATCGTAGCAAAAGATCCCATTTGATTAAATGTATCAAATGGAAATGCTAAAGAATATGTACCAATAAACCGATGGGTGATACTAGGATTGTATTCTGTAAAATGCGAATAAAAATTCGCACAATTAACTCGATCATCTTGTGCGCCTATTTCAACAGGTTTTCGATATGTACCTCCGGCATTTGATTGACCAGCTATTAAGAAATTCTCACCCACTCCAACCCTACTTAATTCTGTCGAATCAATTAAGCGAGCTCCTTGATATGAACGAACTTTCAAACGATACCAACCACCCGAAACGACTACTTTCCCTTGAAATACACCTGCAACAGGCTTTTCATCCAACAGAACCCAATCAATTAATTTCCCTTGCCCTTGTTGAACAGGAACAAATGACACTTGAATCTTATCAGCCTTATTTGATGTATTCCCCAAAATGGAAACAGTCGCCTGATTTAGCTCATTCCGCTGAAACACTTGTCGATTATGTGGAAATACAACTTGCGTTTGAGCGCTAACCCAATGACAAATCAAGATACCAACAACAAGGAAAAATAGCCGCATATCACAAATAAATGAATACAAATTTACGAAAAAAGTCGTATTGGTTTACCAATACGACTTCAATACTTATTGCATGTAATTGAATTACTCTCCTACAACAGAAAAAGGAATTTTATGCTTTACATCCTTGTGTAAATCCAACGTTGCAGTGTAATCACCAGTCATTTTCACTTCTGAGTCAAAAGAAATTTTCTTACGATCTACATCGAATCCTTTTTCTTTCAACATCTCAGAAATTTGTAAACTAGTTACACGTCCAAAGATTTTACCGCTATCACCTGCTTTCGCAGCAATAGTCAATGTCAAATCACCGATCGATGCAGCCAAATCAAACGCATCTTGACGGATTTTCTCCACTTTGTGCGCTGCTTGCTTAATGTTCTCAGCTAATACTTTACGATTGGATGGAGTCGCCATAACAGCAAATCCTTGTGGAATTAAGTAATTACGACCGTAACCAGCTTTTACCGCTACTACATCGTTCTTATATCCTAACCCAGCAATATCCGTTTTTAATATAATTTCCATCTTATTTTACAATC
>ERZ650308.1830-NODE-1830-length-10717-cov-7.057681_pt1 | contig 10717 bp, 8 predicted proteins | sample MGYA00376244_ERZ650308 | MGnify/ENA primary metagenome ERZ650308 (study PRJEB26733, sample SAMN07839295) | wastewater metagenome | biome: small river; feature: stream; material: water | place: USA: North Carolina | collected 2016-04-26 ...
CTGAATCCGCTGGAAGAAGCCCAAGGCTTGCAACGACTCATCAAAGAGTTTGGTCTTACGCACGAGCTCGCAGCGCAAGCTGTGGGCCGTTCACGCAGTGCAGCCAGCAACTTGCTGCGCTTGCTCAATTTGGCGGAGCCCGTGCAGTCCATGCTCATGGCGGGTGACATCGATATGGGGCACGCACGTGCCCTGTTGGCATTGGACCGCGCAACGCAAATCACAGCAGCCAATCAAATCAGTGCGAAAAAAATGTCGGTGCGCGAAGCGGAAAGCTTGGTGAAAAAGCTTGGTGCTGAGTTCAACCTTGTGCCACAAAAACCCAAGAGCGAAAAGTCACGCGACATCAAACGCATCGAAGAAGAACTCTCTGACTTGCTCACCGCACAAGTGGAAGTGCGCGTTAAAAAACGCGTCAAGCGTCATGGCAGAGTCGAAGAGATGGGGGAGCTTTCAATTCAATTTGGCTCGCTCGATGAACTCAATGGCCTGATCGACAAACTCCGCAAGTCTTAAAACCAAGCAATGTTGCAAACACTGCAAAACGTTTTCTTGCCCAAGAGCTTTTTCATCGGCTCTCAGCTAGAACGTCGCCGCAGTTTGTTGACCTACATGCTCCTGTTGGTGGGGGCTTGTTCATTGCCGTTTTATTTCATACACCAGCCCGACTACAACCATGTGGCCAACCTGATTGGCACGGCGGGCTACTGGGCTTTGTTTGCACTGCTTTTGTTAGGTGCGCCGTATTTGCTCGTTGCACATGCGACCTTGTCTTGGTCTATTGGCTACGTGGCTTATCTTGCAGCCATGACGGGGGGCATCAATTCGCCCGTCATGGTGTGGATGACCGCAGTGGTGTTACCCGCCATTTTGTTGCTAGACCGCATGGCTGCAGTTTTTTGGGTGGTGGTGGTGTTTGTGGCCAACCTGATGTTGTTACTCATCAGCCAGCACGGCGTGGTCAACAGTGATATCAACATGGCCAACGACGTGATGGCTTGGACCGTGGCCAACAAATTACTCGTCATCAGTTTGGCCATGTATGTGGTGTTTGTGACGGAACGCATGCATCGCAGTCAAGTTGCAGCGATGGACCAGAGCAACGCGGAGCTAGAGCGAACGCACCAAGCGCTGTTGCGCGCACAAGCACACAAAGATGAATTCATCGCATCGGTGGGACACGAGCTACGCACACCCATGAATGCCATCTTGGGCCTCAACGGTATTTTGCGTAATGAGCTGTCTGCTCAGCCTGAAGATGTGATCGTGGTAGACCATATCCGTCGCTCCACAGAACAACTCTTGCAAGTGGTGAATGACATCTTGGATTTTTCTCAGCTGCAAGCAGGTAAGTTGGTTTTGCATGAAGATGAGTTTGCACTCAAAGAAACCATTGCACATGTGCTTGCTAACTTTCAACACAAGGCACACACCAAAAACATCACGCTTCACTTAGATGCCAGCTCCGTTCACAACATGTGGGTCAAAGGCGACCGCCAGCGTTTGATACAAGTTCTCAGCAACTTGCTGGATAACGCGCTTAAATTTACGGCTGAAGGACGCATTGATGTGCGCGCGCAAAGCGTGGGCGGTGGTGTTTTGTTTGAGGTGCAAGACACGGGCATTGGCATTGCACCAGATCGGCAAAAACAAATCTTTCAAGGCTTTGAACATGCCGACATACAAACCAACCGCCAGTATGGTGGTACGGGCTTGGGCCTCTCAATTTGTGAAAGGCTTGTTTCATTACAAGGCGGCACCATTGGTGTTAGCAGCGTACAAGGGCAGGGCGCGCGATTTTGGTTTCAAATTCCTTTGCGTAGCATCGCGACACAAGATGCCAAAGCTGCTGCCGAGATGGCGCGTATGTTGGTCGATCAGCCTTTGCAAATTCTCTTGGTCGATGACAACGCGGTGAACCTTTTGGTGGCGCGCATGATGCTTAAAAAATGCTTCCCCAAAGCCGATGTCGTTGAAGCAATTAGCGGCGCGATTGCCTTGGATAAATTACGCACGCAGCACTTTGACCTCACCCTCATGGACATGGTCATGCCTGAGATGGATGGCATGCAAGTCACGCAGACATTGCGTCAAACTTTTCCGTCACCTGTTTCTGACATGCCTGTGCTGGCATTGACGGCCAGCGCCAATCCCGTAGACAAAGATCGCTGTCTCGCTTCGGGCATGAACGACGTGCTTCACAAACCGCTGGATGAACAGCAGCTCATCAGCAAAATCTCCAATGCCTTGGCGCTACAAGCAGCAAAGGGCCAAGTATGAAGCGCGAAGTATTTGATACTTTCACGCAGTGGGCCATTCCTCGCTTGCCTGAGCGTTTCAGAGAAGGCCGTCTGCCGTATTTGTTTTTTGTGGTGTGGTTGTTGATTGGCGTCATGGTGGTGCTGGCCATCATCACGCCGTATCCCAATAACGTACCTGTTCCTCTAGTCTTTGCCTTCTTTTTATTTGTGTTGCAGGCTCTCTACAGCTGGGGTTTGCCATTTCATGTGTCTGTTTATGTGGGCCTTGCGGGTGGTGTGTTGCAGCTTTGTTATGCCGCATGGATGTCGGGTGGTATTTTTTCTCCGCGCATGGCGTGGCTTGCCACCGTTCCCTTGATTCCGTTTTATGCGGTCAGTCGATTGGCAGGTCTGGTTTGGTTTGGTTTTGTGCTCTTGATCGAAATTGTGATGGCTTACATCACATGGCAGGCTTGGTTGCCTGCCAACCCGACGCTGGGTGCCGCGCAGGTCATGTCGTCGTTTGCCACTTACTCAGTTGTCACACTCATCGTCATCACCGTTCCCTTCTTGTATGACAACCTCTTTCGACAAGCCTACAACGCCAGCTTGCAACGCAACCAAGAACTAGAAGAAAAACGTCAAGAGCTGTTGCGCACGGCAGCGATGCGCGAACAATTCATTGCGACTGTCAGCCATGAATTGCGCACCCCTATGAATGCCATTCTGGGCTTCAATAACGTGTTGCTCAAACGCGTGGCCAACAATCCGCAAGCACTCAAAATTCTCAACCACACGCGTCAGTCCGCCGACCACTTGCTCACCGTCATCAACGATGTGTTGGACTACTCGCAGCTGCAAGCGGGCAATATCAGCGTCTACCATGAAACGTTTGCGCTGCGTGACACAGTCAATTCAGCTTTCGACTTGTTTGCACAACGCGTCGAGAGCATGCACTTGCAATACACCTGCGTGATTGATGACAACGTGCCTCAGTGGGTCAGCACAGACCGCCATCGCTTGATGCAAATCTTGGTTAACTTGTTGGGCAATGCCATCAAATTCACACACCAAGGACATGTCACTTTGCGTGTGCGCCGCGAACCCTTATGCGTGCACTTTTCAGTGGCCGACAGCGGCATTGGCATTCCAGATACGCAACAGCCCAAAATCTTCCAACGTTTTGTGCAAGCCGAAGACGATATTCAATCGCGCTACGGTGGCAACGGTTTGGGGCTTTCCATCACACAGCGGTTGGTTGAGTTGATGGGAGGTCACATCGGCTTTCAAAGCAAAGCAGGACAGGGCTCTACGTTTTGGTTCACCCTTCCCTTGGTCGACGTTGCCCCACCTAAAGATGAGCCTACGCAAACGCAAGTGCCAGCTTTGCCGCAGGAGGCCGCAGAGCGCTTCTTAGTCGTTGATGACCATCCCATCAACCGCATGCTTGTGCGTCAGATACTCAAGAACCACTGGAAGAGTTGCGAAATTGTGGAAGCAGACAACGGCGTCAAGGCGCTGGCTGCTTTGCGTCAACAAGAGTTTGACGTCATCTTGATGGACATGGTCATGCCAGAAATGGATGGCATTGAAGCCACTCGGGCATTGCGCCTCACGTTTGACGAACCCACTCGCAACACCCCCGTGCTTGGACTCACAGCCAACGTCAATGCATTAGATCTTGAACGTTTTGAAGACGCCGGTGTCAGCGCCGTTGTCCTCAAACCCTTTGACGCTGCAAAGGTCTGCGCACTCGTTCAGGAAATGTTTATAGAGAAAAGATCTTCCCTGGATTCATGATGTTGTGTGGGTCGAGTGCCTGCTTGATTGTGCGCATCATGTCCACTGCACCTTCGCCTGTTTCGGCGAGCAAAAAATCCATCTTGTGCAAACCAATGCCGTGCTCGCCTGTGCAAGTGCCGCCCAAACTTAAAGCGCGTGTCACCAGTTTGTGATTCAGGTCTTCGGCAATCGCACACTCTTGCGCGTTGTTGGGGTCAATCAAATAGCCGAAGTGGAAATTACCGTCACCCACATGGCCCACCAAGAAGTATGGAATGCCTGTGGCATCCGCTTCCACGATGGAGTCGAGCAAACAATCGGCTAACTTGCTGATCGGCACACACGTGTCGGTGCTGATGGCGCGGCAGCCAGGTTTGCTTTGAATGGCCGCAAAGTAAGCATTGTGTCGCGCGGTCCACAGGCGTGTGCGCTCTTCGGGCGTGGTGGCCCATTCAAACGATTGGCCACCATGTTCAGCCGCAATCTCTTGCACCGTTTCGGCTTGTTCTTTCACACCTGCGGGAGAGCCGTGAAACTCCATCAACAGCATCGGCGTTTCAGCAAGCCCGAGCTTGGCGTAGTTGTTCACCATGTGAATCGTGTTGCCATCGAGCAGTTCGACGCGCGCAATTGGCACGCCCATTTGAATGATGGCAATGGTGGTGTGCACCGCTGCCTCAATGCTGGGGAAAGAGCAAATGGCTGCCGACACCGCTTCGGGCAAGGGGTAGATGCGTAGCGAAATTTCAGTCATCACACCCAGCGTGCCTTCACTGCCCACCAACAAACGTGTGAGGTCATAACCCGCAGCAGATTTTTTGGCGCGTGTCCCTGTGCGAATCACTTCACCACTGGCCGTCACCACTTCGAGTGCCAGCACGTTCTCGCGCATCGTCCCGTAGCGCACGGCATTGGTGCCGCTGGCACGTGTGGCGCTCATGCCACCAATCGAGGCATCGGCACCGGGGTCAATCGGAAAAAACAAACCCGTGCTTTTGATTTCTTCGTTCAGTTGCTTGCGTGTCACGCCTGGCTGCACCGTGACGGTCAAGTCTTCGGCGTTGATGCTCAGCACCTTGTTCATGCGGCTCACATCCACACTGATGCCGCCTTGTACTGCCAGCAAATGCCCCTCCAAAGACGAGCCCACACCGAACGGTATGACCGGCACTTTGTACTGCGCAGCCAACTTGATGGCATCCGACACATCTTGTGTGCTCTCTGCAAATACCACGGCAGCAGGTGGCGGTACGTGGGTGAATGCTGACTCGTCGCGCCCGTGTTGCTCGCGGATGACTTGTGCTGTCGAGCAGTTCGCCCCAAAACGCGCCTGCAGCGCGGCGATCAACTCAGCGGGCACCTCGCGTTGCGCGACGGTGGGGGCCAAGTGTTGGTGTGAGGTGGGTGCATTCATGCGGTGTCTCCTAAGCGATCAGCCATTCTAAGAACAAGCCCCTGTCAGGCAAAAGCCCCTGCGCGACAGGCAAAATAAGCACATCACAATGACGAGGCAACGCACATGGGTAATCGACTCACACAAATCGCCACACGCACGGGCGACGCAGGCACCACCGGTTTGGGCAACAACCAACGCGTGTCTAAAAACAGCTTGCGTGTGCACGCCATGGGCGAGGTTGATGAACTGAACTCCAACATTGGCGTCCTCTTGTGTGAAGACATGCCGCAAGACGTGCGCGATGTGCTGGTCGAAATTCAACATCAACTCTTTAACCTTGGTGGCGAGTTGTCGATCCCTGGCTTTGAGCTCCTCAAAGAAGAAGCGGTGCAAGCCCTTGATGCCGCGCTTGAAACCTACAACGCCAAGCTGCCCAAGCTAGAAGAATTTATCTTGCCCGCGGGCACACGTGGTGCTGCACTCTCTCACGTGTGCCGCACCGTGGCACGACGTGCTGAACGCGCTGTCGTGGCCCTAGGCAATGAAGAAGCCATTGGCGACGCACCACGTCAATACCTCAACCGCTTGAGCGATCTCATGTTTGTGTTGGCCCGTGTGCTTAACCGCATGAATGGCGGTGACGATGTGTACTGGAAAAGCGAGCGCATGAAGCGCAGCTGAACCAAAATCAACCTGAAACTCACACGCATTAAAAGTACCACTCAAAAAGTGAGACTAAAAACGTTCTGTACGCCACCTAGCGTATAGGCAATCAAGGGTATCCCCTTGAAAATATTGCCACCTTTGGCGATTTGTTCGCCTTTTTGGCAATATGAACAAATTCACTATTTATTTGTGGCTAACGATCTGTCTCTGCGCCCAAGCGCAAACGGTCAGCAAACATGGCGTTAAAACCCCGCAAGGCGGTGGTTACGCAGACATTGTCTCTGTTACGCAAGACCAACAGCGCTTGGTCTTGTATCGCTCACCCACGGCGCGACAAGCGGGCGTGGTGGCCTTATATGTAAACGACCAATACCACACAGCATTGCAGCACAACACTTTCAGTGTCGTGTGTCTTGATAGCCGTGAGCTTAATCTGCGAGCCAAGTTACGCCTCGACATCGGGCAAAAACTCGTCAGTCTAGAAGCAGAGCTACAACTTCCCGTCAAACCTAGCCGGAGTCATTACGTCCGTGTCTCAGAGCATGCTGACGGTCGACCCCGCCTAGACTCGGTTTCATCCAAAGTTGCATTGGTTGAGTTGCAAACCACGCGACAACAAATGCACGTCCATTCACGCCTTGCAAGCCTGCGTGAATGCCAAGACAGTGTCAAACCACTCCACTCCGACACATCGGAACTCACACTTACTCTTGGCACAGACATTTGGTTTTCAGCGCGACGTACAGAGCTCAAAGCCATGACGCAGCAAAGCCGCCAAGAATTAGATGCCCTCATCCAAAAGCTTGACGTTCAATACAAAAAAGCAAGCGAAATTCGAGTGCAAATCACAGGTCGTGCAGACGACACGGACGACCCCTATCAAAATGAAGAATTGGCAAAAGCGCGAGCGCAAACTGTCAGTTTGTATTTGCTCAGTAACGGCTTACCCCCGAAATCGGTTCATGCAGACTGGAGTGCTGCTCACAGCCAAAACCATCCTCAAGACGGTTATCACAATCGCCGCGCAGAGTTAGCTGTGTTTATTAATCCCAATTAACAAAGATTAATACTTAAAGGTTTTGTTTGTTGCAAAAATACACAATCCAGCCTCAATGCTGGTGTTCATGTCAATTTTGTTAATTCCAAAGAATTACAATTTGATGATTGCAATCTAAAAAGAACGAAACATGGAATTCATTAAGCGCATTCTTTTGGTATCAGTTTTAGCACTGTTTGGGGTTCTGTGTAACCCTTTAGCAGCGCAGCAACTGAACAACGATTTCCAAACGAGCCATGTCGCTGAGCCCATTGGTGAAACCTATAAGACGCCTGCTCTTGTGCAGGCTCCATTGTCACGCTTGACCTTCTTTCGCGCAGCACAAGGGCAGGGTGCAGGTGCAATAGGGGTGGAAATTAACGGCCACTTTCACACGGCTTTACAACTTGGCAGCTTCAGCGAATTATGCATAGCAGGTCCAGTCAAGGCATCAATAAGCCCACGCCTGGTGCGCACGGGTGAACTCGTTAAAAACTACCGCGATAACGTCATCCAAATCGACCTTCAGCCTGCACAAGAAGCCTATGTGCGCGTTGCCGACATAGGCAACGGTCGTGCCGCTTTCAACGTGGTGGATGCCAGCAACGCAAAAATAGAACTGCGCCAAACTCGTCGTCAAGTTCACGCAGTCAGTCGTGTGCCTAATGCGCTCTCTTGTACCCCGCAAGATGTGGCTCAAGCTACACCTGTAGCAAATGCAACGCAAATCGAAGCCATCACACTTGGCTCTGATGCATTGTTTGACTTTGGAAAGTCTGATACAGCGAGTATTAGCTACAACGGTCAAGGCGAATTAGACAAACTCATCTCTCGCTTGCATACGCGCTACGGCTCGTTTGATAAAAAGCAAATCCACATTGTTGGCTACGCAGATCCATTGGGCACAGATGCAGTCAACAAACGTTTGTCCGTGGCACGTGCAAACACCATCAAAAACTACATGATTGCAGGCGGCATTCCTGCATCCAAGATCACCAGCGAAGGACGCGGCTCATCAAGTCCCATCGTCGCCAATTGCCCGCGCGTTGCAACCCCTGAAAGCATTGCTTGTAACAAGCCTAACCGCCGTGTGGTGGTGGGCGTTTCTGTCCTCACGCGCTAATCATTCGCGCGTTGCAAGCACATCTAAATCAAATTTAAGAGATTCATCATCATGGCTAAAACTATCCAAGTATTCGTTAACACTGGCAACGAAGACACCAATCAAGCGTACGCATTCGTGCAAGGCAGTGGCGACAAAGGCAAACCCACGCGCATCAAAGCCGTCAAGGGTGCGCGCTATCAGCTCAAAGACCCTGCGCTTAAAGATGTCGGACCCGAATACATCCGCAGCAAACGTGTCAACAAATTTCCTTGGTTTTTACACAGTTCAGAACAGAGTTTGCAAGTGTTACCACGGCTGTTCCCACATTGATAGCTACGTTAGGTTAAATAGCGGTGGCTTTGATTCAGGTCTCCGTTTCCGCCATACATGGTGATTTGACTGGTGTCTCACGATGCACAGTAAAAATTACCACCGAAATAACCACAAGCTGATTCAAAGTTAGCTCTGTGGTTTTTTTTGGTTTGTACTTGGCATAGTCCTTACCAACAGCTCACGTTAACCAAGACCTTCATTGAGCACAACATCACCGCATGCCTACGGTGCATAGTCAACTGCATTACCGCGCTTGTAGACCCCTCTAAAGCAGCTACAAAGCCACCGAACTACTGACGCTACAACTGGCACTGATATTTTGAAATCTTGTACGTCTACGCTTAGCTGATATCGCAGGCTCTCAAGCACATAAGACCTACAGACTAGCTAGAGCCATAGTTACAGACGCAGCTTCTAGGGCTTTAAACGGTCCATAGAGCACATTGGTTAGTAGGTGCTGGTCTGGTGCATAGAACCTATATTGAGGGCTTCTGTGAGGTTTAATGGCATAACCCACATGACTAAACAACATCTTTGAATCGGTTTACAGCAAACTTCATGATTGTTTAACTTGATAGCTTGTGAGCTGATAACTGACGCTCCAGTCAACTCTTACTGCACCCAAAACATGACTACACATGCACAAGCACACAGCTTCAACTATCAAGCCATTGAAGATGCATGGGATAAGGGAAAGATTGCGGTGTTGGACTCAATGCCTGGCTCTGGTAAGACTACGGCTATCACTAATTACTTGAGAGAGAAAGAGCTCAATCATGTGATTTTTGTGTCTCCGTTCAAGTCTGAAGTTGAACAAGAGCTACCGAAACACAAGCTCAAAGGATTGAACTATGTACACCCTACATCTGGCAAAGGCGGCAAAGTAACTCAGCTAAAAGAGCTAATGACTATGGGGGACACATCCTCTGGAAACAGGTTGCACAGAATCACGTGTACTCACTCAGCATTTACACGTTTAACTTCAGAATCCTTTGACCAGTTGGGACACTACACACTGGTAATCGATGAGGCGCTTGATGTAATTAAACAACTTGATGATGTAGGTCTCTACACCGAGTACATGCTTCTAGGTCGCGGTGGTTTTTCTTCGGATAGCAAGCACTATCAACTTAACGACCAAAACTGGTTTGATGAACTGCACAAAATCGATAAGAAGTTATTCGAATCACAAAGTACAACCAGCAAGTCTAAGTCTCCCAAGAAAGACTCTATGTTCAAGTTGTGCCAAATAGCATCACAAAATCAGCTTTATAGGTATAGCGAAGGTCATTGGTTTTGCATGTTGCCTATTGAGCTTTTGACAAGAGCTAAACGCGTAATTGTCATGACGCATGGCTTTGAAAACAGCTTTATGCATTGTTGGTTAAAGCTTCACAACGTAGAGCACCACTACATTGATAAAAAAGAGCTTGGTCTGCTAGCTGATAGCACCCTCAAAAGTCAGTTAAAGGCAAATCTCAAATTTATTACGCTAACAAAGAAGCTAAATGACTTGGCGGAGACTCGTAGCTTTGAGTCCTTTAGCAAAAGTCACTGGGAACAACTTGTCACCAGCCAAGAAATTAAAGATATTAAAGCTTCACTTAACCATATAGTGAAGGAAAAACTCAATGCAGACGCTTCAAACATTTTCTGGACTTGCCCCAAGGACTACAAAGGGAACGTAGAGAAGCTAGTGCCAAAGTTAAGAGGCAAGATTACGCTACAAAAAACACTCGAAATTGCTCAGGTCAACGAGGACTTTATTGAAGACGATGAGCTTGGTGAAAAGGATGAACAAAAGGGCACAACCCACAGCTCTTGGCTACCTTGCAACATCAAGGCTAGGAATGATTTTGGACACATCACTAATTGCTTGTATGCCTTCAGTTTGAACCCTCCACCGTCAGTGCTCAACCTATTGGTGAAAACATCAGGAATTAGTGCAAAGAAGATAAATGCAACGTTCAAGCTCAACAACCTGTTGCAGTTCATCTATCGAGGAAGCATCCGCCAGAACAAGCCAATGAACCTATGCATCATCCCAGCGGACACTAGAGCTTTACTGGATGATTTTCTGAAACACTATTAATGCATTAATGTAGTTTTCGACGCTGGATACCTACGTCTATTACTTATAAGGCACTACTCTTGAAACC
>ERZ650308.1833-NODE-1833-length-10708-cov-5.812072_pt1 | contig 10708 bp, 2 predicted proteins | sample MGYA00376244_ERZ650308 | MGnify/ENA primary metagenome ERZ650308 (study PRJEB26733, sample SAMN07839295) | wastewater metagenome | biome: small river; feature: stream; material: water | place: USA: North Carolina | collected 2016-04-26 ...
TGTACTCAGCTGGTAGCTGCCCGCTTTGAGATTTCCGGAGGTGGATGTCGATGCACCCTGCGGTGCCAAGGTGAAGGTGGCAGAAGCCCCTGCGCCATCATCCACGGTGAAATTGTTGTTCCCGTTCGCCGTGATATTGGACAGCGTCACTTCTGAACCTGCACCCGACGGGTTCCAATACGATGCAGACGTGATGCTGTAACCCACGGACGTACCGTAGGTGCTCGTGCCAGTGGCGCGCACCAACAAACTGCCAGCGCCCACAATGTTGAAGTCGCCTGAAACGTAGGCAAGTGTGTAGTTGTTGGCACTCAAACCGCTGGCAGTGATGGCCCCTGTGTAAGCACCAGCCAGCTCATTGCTGCCCGATGTGTTGCCATCCGGACCGCTGGCAGATCGACTGAAGGCAAGTGTCCCTGTCAAACCTGCTGTAGAAGCAGTTTCACCATTCACAAAACCGTTGTAACTGGCAGTGAACACCGGATCGGCTTGGGTCACGAATTTTGCAGCGCTATTCGCTGTGAGGGTCAGTGTCGCAGGGTTAATGGTGCCGCTGCCATTGGTCCAGCTGAGGCTGTAGTTCCCCGCGTCGGCTCCAGAAAGGGAGACCGTTCCCTGAACAATGTTTTGGTTGGTCACAGCACCATTGACCACGCCCCCCACCCGCACCACATTGGCACTGTCAAATGCGGCCCGCCCGGACAGCGTGACCGTGTCGCCTGATTCGATCCCCGCCAGACTTCCAGCGCCACTGCTCACATAGCCGGGTTCACCGGTTGGCATGGACGATGTGCCGTCATAAGTCTTGGTGATGCCTGTGGCTCCCGACAGGGTCAGGGTTTTGGGAGTGATGCTGGCGCTTGTGCTTGTTTGGTGCGTCACGCTGTAGTTGCCCAGGGCGCTGCCACCCAGGGTGTAGCTCAAGCTCACGGTTTTCCCTGTGCCTGCATTCTTGGTATCAAACACACCACTGGCGTTGCTCAGGGTGATATTTCCTGCATCACCCGAGACTATCCCACCATAAGACAACCCACTGGTTACAACACTGGCTGTTGTCGTGGCATCGTAGGTTTTGTCTGACGCGGTCAACCCCGAGATCATCAAAGCCTTCGGCGTGATGCTGGCGTAACCGGTTTGATCTCCAATGCTGTAGTTGCTGTTGCTCAAGGTCAGGCCACTGACCGTCACTGCCAGGTTATTGCCGACATTGCTTTGCGAAAAAAGGGCCGTTCCGGTGTTCGTTCGGGTAACCGTATCGCTGCCGACCACACCCGAGAGGCTGCCGTAATTGCTGATACTGGCTGTGAGGCTACCGTCATATATTTTGTTGGTAGCCACCAAGCCTGAGAGCGTCAATGCCTTGGGCGTGATGTACCCGCTGCCATTTGTCCAGCTGATTTGGTAGTTGGATGCATCGGCTCCCAGCAATGTCACACCACCTTGTAAGATATTTTGAGGGGAACCTGACGAGCCTGCGCTCACGTTGGCACTGTTGAACACAGGGGATCCGCTGATCACCACGGCGTCACTGCCCAGCACCCCGCCCAGGCTGCCATAAGGCGTGACACCACCTGGCATGGCTGTTGTGCCATCGTAGGTTTTGGTGATGCCGGTTGCACCGCTGAGCGTGACAGGTGCTTTGGTCACTGTCAGTGTGGCCGACCCAGAAATGGTGCCAATGGTGTACCCCAATCGACCGGTACCACTCCCCGAAACACTGAGGGTGTGGCTGCCTGCGGTGTAGTAGCCTGCAGCAGAAGTCGCTCCCCCAATCACCAAAGTTGGGGCCGTCTGGAAAATTTGCGCAACGGTATCCCCATTGACGCCACTGCTGACACTCAGCGGCAAAGAAGGAACAGTTCCCCCATACACCATGGTGTCGTTGGCTACTGTGAAGGTCACGGTCGGGCGTTCTCTGTACAAAGCGTAGAGTCCCGCGCCCAAAGCTGCATTGGTGGTGTCGTAGCCAGCAGAATTTTCATCGCTGTTGTACCGGAACCTGCCGCTTGCAGAACCCACCAATGCGGTCACCCCCGTGCTGCCACTGACACTGCCTGTGTAAATGACAGCCCTGCCACCCGTTCCTGTCGTGATGCCGGGGCTGCCACTGATGAGCACGTTGCCGTTCGCACTGCTGCCGGCTGCGGTATTTTTGGCCGCGTTGATGGAAATGGCCGAACTGCCGGTGCTGCTGGTGCTGATGGCTTGTTCAATGGTCAGGTTGCCACTTTGGGTGGCCAGGTCAATCATTCCAGTCGATGCCACTCCGCTGGTGCTACCAACTGTGCCGACAGTAAAGCCATTGCTCTCCAGTAGGCCGACGCCTCCGGTGTTGGCCGCCAGGGTGGTTATGGCATTGCTGGTGCTGTCCAGCGTGACGGTGCCGCCGCCTAACAAAAGCAGGCCATTGGCACTGAGATAACCGCTGCCTGTATCGGTAACGGCACCACTGCTGTTGAGCGTCAGGTTATCCGTCTGGGCATTCAACGCACCTGTGATCTCGATCCCGCCAGTGGTGTTTTGCAGCGTCAACGGGTCGTTGGTGGTGACTGCACCCACTGTGATCTTGCCGCTGACCGATGCGCCACCCACGGTGATGCCCGTGAAACCGTTGACAAAGTTGGTGCTGAAATACGAAGTCGGCAGCTGCAAGGTGCCTGCGGCGCCCCCCAGGCCGATGGTGTTGCTCAGCGTGCGCGGCGCGACCGACAACCAGCCTGTCGATTGCAGGCGACCACTTGCGCCAAACGTCAGGGCATCGGCATTCACAGCGATGTTGCTGGCCGTTGCATCCAGCGTGTTGTTGATGGCGATGGCGTTGCCTGTCATGTTGACGGCCCCCGCTGTTTTCACGGCGCCATTGAACGTGGTGTTGGTGCCGCCTGTGGTGCTGAGTGCTGCCACACTGGCCGTGCTGCTAAAGGTGATGTTGCCCGTCGTATTGACGGTCAAGCCGGCCATATTGGCTATGTCCCCCACTGTGCTGGCGAAATTGACATTCCCTGCCCCCGCATTGATGGTCAGGTTGCGCGGTGCCACGCTGTACTGAACCACCACAGCACCCGAGCCACCAGCACCACCGGTCCAGGTGCTGCCATTGCCCGAGGCGCCACCGCCACCACCGCCATACAAGCCACTGCCACCATTGCCGCCCCAATAGGCGCCGCCGCCGCCGCCACTGCCAAAGCCGGTGGCATTGCCGCCAGCATTGTTCAGTCCGCCCGAATTCGTTGCTGGCAAGGCACCAGCACCCGTGCCAATGCTCCACCCCAACATGCGCAAGGCCGTATTCAGACCCGACACATCGCTGCTGACGGCGCCGACAGAGCCATTCGATGAACGCACTGTGGCCTGCAAGCCGCCAATGCCACCACCACCGCCACCGCCGTTGTCGCCTGAACCATACAGGCCAGCACCACCGGTGGCAGCACCATCACCACCGCTGCCCGTGCCTCCGGTGGCGTTGATTGTGCTTTGGTAGAGACCCCCACCGCCGCCGGTCGCAGTCATGCTGGTTCCGCTGTAGGTCACGGAGGTGGTGCCACCGGCACTGCCATTGTTTCCGCCAGTGCCTGCGGTCCCCGCTGCACCCGAGCTGTACGAAATCGACTGCCCAGGCGTGGTGGTGTAGGTTTTGTAGGCCACCCCACCGGCTGCGCCACCGCCACCGGAATCGCTGTCATTTGTGGTCGCCCCGGAGCCACCGCCACCCGCCCCAATGGCCCAGACTTTCACCGAAGTCACGTTGACAGGAATGGTCCAGCTGCTGCTGCCCGTGAGCAATTGCGCCCCGGCCAGGTTGTTCAATGAACCATAGAACGTGACCCCCGCGCTTTGGCTGGTCAGGATGGAGTCCCCCGATACGGCCACATTGCCCGTATAGGTCTGCGCACCAGTGGTGGTGATGTTGTTGGCCAGATTGACCCCCACCTTGCCCACCGCGGAGTTGCCGCTCAAGCTCAGAGAGCCCACTGTGATGGCGGCATTCACGGCGATCTCGCCTGCGGCCGTCATGCTCAGTGTGTTGGCTGAAGGCAGTGGCACTGTGCTCGTCGCGCTCGCGCCTGTGCCAGCACCACCGCTCAGCGTGATGGTGGGTGCGGTGGTGTAACCCGAACCCACTGCGGTGATGTCAAAGCCAGTCACAACGCCGTTTGAAAGGAGCGCCGTCGCCGTCGCGCCACTGCCGCCGCCCCCGCTCAAGGCGACCGTGGGCGCCGAGGTGTAACCGCTGCCCCCATTGACCACGCTGATGGAGGCCAGCTGCCCTGGCAAGAGGGCCGTGGCCGTCGCTGCAGCGCCTGTGCCCGAGCCCCCCGAGAACACCACCGTCGGCGCGCTGGTGTAGCCATAACCTGCCGAAGTGATGTTGATGCCCGTGACCACCCCGCCCGAGATGACCGCCGTGGCCGTCGCCCCTGTACCGCCCCCGCCACTGAGGGTCACGACAGGGGCAGTGAGGTAACCACTGCCTCCATTGGTCAAGGCGAGTTTGGACAAGACCCCGGTGCGCGCGTCGATGGCCGCATTCACGGTGATGTTGCCAACGTTGCCGCTGTTGCCCCCCGAGCCATACGATGTGTCGTTGCTGGACGTCGTGATCGAAACGTTGGTGGTGCGCAGACCCGAGGCAATGCTTTGCGCCTGCGCGGTGTCAATGGTGTAGTCGTAGGGGTCCAGCAGCCACAGGCCTGTGGTTCCTTGTGGTGCCAGCGTATTGAAACTGGCATGTTCTCCAATGCCCACCGATGCGCCAGAGGTTTCGATCTGGCCGCCATCACCGCCCGCATGGCCCCCTGTGGCTTTGACCTCACCATCCACCCGCGTGGTGGATTCGGGTTTGTGAATGTCCGACCACAAGACCACCTTGCCCCCGTCACCGCTTTCTTTGGCGCTGGCGTCGATCTTGGCACCCTCTGCCATCGTCACCGTGGTGGCCTGGTACACACCATTGCTGCCCTGCCAGTCGCCGCCCACCAGCACCGTGCCACCGCCGGTGGCGCCACTGGCGTCGATCACACTGGTGCCGCTCAATTCAATGCTGTCGGCGCTGAGCACGATGCGCCCACCCTTCATGCTCAGGCTGCTGGCATCCAAGGTGCCACTGTTCTTGATGGCCGAGCCCTGCAGCTTGCTCACGGCCGGGGCCGACAAGATGATGTGTCCGTCAGGTGCCTGCACCGCACTGCGGTTGTCGATCAAGGTGGCGATGGTGGCCGGGTCCACACGCACGTTGGCCAACTTGCCACCGTCAAACTGCAGCTCCACCACGTCGCCTGCTGCCATGGCCACCGTTCCCATGCGGGCCACGATGATGCCGCTGTTGCGCACCTCGGGCGCCAACAGGGCCACGTACCCGCCCAAGGTGGCGTTGATCTGACCTTCGTTGACCACACTGCCGGTAGCGCCGTTGCGGCTGAACAAGGTCTTGCCTGCCATGAAGTCGGCATCGGCCATGTTTTGGGTGCTCGCCACCAGTGACCCCACATCCACCTGCGCGGTGCGACCAAACAGGACACCGTTCGGGTTGACGAGGTAGACACTGCCGTTGGACGTGAGGCGGCCAAAGATTTCAGAGGGTTCTGCGCCGGTCACACGGTTGAGTGCCACACCGCCTGTGGGCTGCTGAAAATTCACACTGGCTGCACTGCCAATCGAGAAACTGTTCCAGTTGGCCACCATGCGTTGCTGGTTTTGTGCGATGGTCATGGCGTTGCCGTTGGTGGCAATGCTGCCTGCAGCAACGCCTCCCACAACTTGCCCGCCTGTGGGCAAGGTGTTGGCTGCTGGGCCTGCGGCTGTGGCGACGCCCACGGTGACAAAGCTGAGGGCAATCGAGGCAAAGACGGCTTTGAGCAAACCTACAAAGTTGTCAGCCGATGCGGCTGACGAATTAGGGAAAACCGCCGTACGAACGCCCGTGCCAGCTGCTTTGCCTTGGCCAGCGGTGTGCTCACCCACGACCACCAAGGTGCCTAAGCGCTTAGAGAAAACAATTTTGTAACAAAGAGCGTTCATTTTTAAAAATTCCTTAACCAGAACTTAAAGCGAAAGGGTTCGCTTTGTGATGGAAGGTATTTTCGTTTTAAAAATGACTATGAAAGTTTAAATAACTTTAAAAAATACAATTAAAAACATTAAATATATTAAAAAATGTTAACTAATGTAGAGTTTGGCGTATTTGTTAATTTTGCTTTAAATCCATGAAGCAAGGGCTTTGCGCCATCGCAGAAAAGTAGCTGTGTGTGATTTCTGGTTGCACGCCTTGTTCTTGTGCAAAGCGGGGCCACTGCTGCACGGCGTCGAATACTTCAGCCACCAAATCACGCCAGTTTTTAATGCCTGCCGCTTTGGCTATTTTTTCAACGGCTTGCAGGTTGGGGTTGCCTTGTCCGGCAATGGCTGTGGTGTGTTGGTTGTTCATGCCATGGCTAAAGGTGAGGTCAAAAGCGGGAGCCAGTGCCCAGCTTTGGCCGTCGTGTAGGAAGGCAAAGTTTTTGACGTGATCATCTTTGTTGTGCGCCAACACGTTGAACACCATGAGCTTGAAAGCGCGCAGCACGTCTTGGTGGTTTTTGGTGACATAGTGAACGGCTTTGAGTAGCTCGGTGTAGTCAAGGCAAGGCTCGCGGTGCGACGCATCAAGCATCCCGCCTAGCGACAAGACGTGCAATTTTTGGTTGTGTACACGATCAAAGCGTTTGACGGCAAAAAAGTCTTCTTGCACACCGCGCACTTGCGCAGCAATGAGTTGCGTGGGCGGCATGTCGATGCCTGCCGCTTGAGCCATGTGGGCATAGGCAAGCTCGATGCGGCCCATGCATAAGGGGTCGGTGTGATGGGTACGAAATTTGACCATCCAGTGCTCAAAGTGCTCGGGCAATGTGTCAAATCCAGACAAAAACTGTGAGGGGTCGAGGCGGTTGATGCCCACAGTTACCTTGGGGCGGGCACCGCCCGGAGATCCCCCATGAATGTGCAATGCGCTCAGCACCTCGCTAGCTACGCCTTCTTGTACCAGCATGGCGTCTTCTGCCAATTGAGGCAGCAAGGGGGCTGCTAGGGGGGCGGGGGTGTTTTCTAAAACGGGTTTGAATTCGAGTGCGCCCATGGCGCGGTTGCCCATGTAGGCCAAGCGATGCAATGGGCTAATTTGATGGGGTGCCCAGCCTAGGTTTTTTTTCAGCTCGCGGTCCATCAATAGCAGGCCCCAGCCGTCGGGCAGTGCGTCGTTGAAGACGCCGTGCAAACCTTCAAAGTGCTGGTTCGTGGCTTTGAATGCGCCGGGTCTGAGCGCAAAGCTGGGCATAGGCGAAAGCGCAAACCCGTTGGCTAGCCAAGTGGGGGCGTATTCAAACCAGATTTGTCCACGCGCATCTTGTGCCAAGGTGCCGACAGAATGACTGTGCATTTCAACGCTGAGTTTCATTTGCGGCCTCTGCTTCGGGTGGGGGCAGTGATGTCTGCGATCGAGACGATTTGTTTGGGAGCAAAGATACCCTCAAAGGCTTGCATGCAGTCGAGCGTGAATGCAATTTTGAGCAGCGAAGCCAGCGCAATTTCTCCTGTTGTTTCAAAGCGCTTGATGCTGGCTTCGGATACGCCTGATTTTTCGGCCAAGGTTTTGCGCGAGAGGTTGGCGGCCAAGCGACTAGCCCGAGTCCGCTGCGCTATGGCCTGTGCGGCGTCTTCGGGTGAAATAAAAGATATCATAAGATCCCTTTAAATAAATTTTTCAATTTAAAGGGTTTTATTTTATCCTTTATTTGATATTGGAAGTGCGGCTTGTTTTTGCTTCAACGGCTTGGTTGGGCTGTTGTCTGCCTTTTTGGGTTGGTAGCAAATGGCGAGCTGGTCGATCTCTTGATGTTTCAGGTCTTCGCACAAGCAGGCTTCGAGGTTGTTGGACGTGCAACGGTCAGCGCTGCTGTTCCGGTTGTTGGGAACTAACAAATAGGGGTTGCCCGAAGAGTCGCCACTTGATTCGCTACCGCCACCATTGTTTTGGTTGTTTGCTGGAATGATGGGTTTAGGGGGGTGAATGATGGGCTGTGTGTTGCTACCAGAGTTGCCCCCTCCGGTGATGGAGCCTGTGCCTGTGTAGGTGTTATTGGGGTAGTTGGTCAATGAGTAGTTAGACGCATCTGTGCCGCTCAATTGAACGCCCAGCAAGTTAAAGCTGGCAGATGCTGATCCCGCACTAGATGCGAATGAGCCTGAGACAAAGGACACGTCTAAAGCGTCGCCACTTTGAACATTGGTTGCAGTTAAGGTGTTCGTGGTTGTATTGGAGGCGGGGAGGGATGTTGTGCCATCGTAAGCCTTGCTCACCATCGAGTTGGTCAGGTTGACAGCAAGTGGGGTGATTGTGAGCACGCCGCCATTGGTGGCTCGGCCATTAAAGTTACCGTTGGGGAGCGATAGGGGCGCTATTTCTGATGCGGTGTAGGTGTAGTTGCCCACATTGAGATAACCGCCAGATGAGTATGAAGAGCTGGCTAATGATGTATCAAACACCACATAGCTGCCCGTGTTGTCGGCAGCTTTCCATTGGTTGCTGCTTAGTCGGGTAAGCGTGAGATCAACCAAATTAGCGCCATTGCAATTGGAAGCATCAAAACAATATTGCGCAGTTACTGTGCCAGTGGCCGCCGCACCAAGGTTGGCAGCGGTTTGGCTGCCATACGTTGAAGACTGACTGCCGATGCTGATAAGCAATTTATCAGCGGGAATAACAGTTAGATCACCGGCTGCTAATGTGACGAGATAGTTGGTAGCCGTTGGTAAGCTCGATGCGCCAAGCACGCCTGTGTAGGTGCCTGCGACTGGGTAGCTTGCCGCACCTGTGTAGGTGCGCGTTGGGTTACCTGTGAGGACAGATGCGGTATCGCCATTCAAAAAACCAGAATAGCTGAATCCGTTATCAGGCGCAGAGTTTGCGTTTTGCGTCACAAAAACCGAGGAGTTATTGACGGTCAGGGTCAAGGGTGCTTTCGTGATGTTGCCTGTGCCGCTGACTGCCCCCGTTGTTGTCAGGTTGTAGTTACTCCACAAACCAGTGCCATCGACTTGGGTCAATGTGGTTGCGTCAGTGACGCTGACAGTTTTACTGTTGCCGGCGTTGGGGTCGGCAAATACGCCTGCACCGCTGAGGCTGAGTGTTTCAGCGCCAACCAAATTTCCAAACAAACCACCGTTGATGGTGGCGACTGTGTCTCCGTTATAAACCTTATCGGCAGCTGTAACAGAGGTAAGAGTGATGTCGCGCTTAACAATGTTGAGGTCTGGCTGAGCGCTCAGGGTTGCATTCATGGCTGAACCGTCGAGGGTGTAGGCATAGCTACCTACGTTTTCACCTGCGACACGTGTGCCGGTTAATGCTGCAAGTGCATCGGCAGAAGCCACGGCAAATGTGTTGTTGCCGCCTATGCCTGCATAAGCATTTGTGAGGGTGGTGGCACCACCGATGATGCTAAAGCTAGTGGGATCAGCGTCACCATAGGCTTTGTTCACGTCATCCACTGCAAGACTAAATCCAGGCTTGGTGGTGCTGCGAAAGAAAACTTGTGCACCAGTGGTGACACTGCCGCCTGTGGGGGCTGTTAGATCATTCGCAGGAGTTCCATCGTAGGTCTTGTTGAATGCAGTGTTCACTGCATGACTAGTGCCTTGATAATAAAGCGAAGAAAAATCTGAACTGAGGTTACTCAGTACGCCTGTGCTGCCTGCACTGCCAGAGTAAATGTAAGTTTTACCCGAGCTGTTTTGAGTGATAGTGTTGCCGCTTACTGTGAGCACTTGGCCTCCGGTGCCGGTGCCAGCAGCGATGTTGCTGCCAGCTGCAACCACCACGTTGCCACTGCCGTTGTTCACAATGATGGGCGCCGTGAGGTTGCCGCTGTTTTGGGTGGTGATGGTCACATTGCCACTGCCGTTTTGGTTGAGGGTGTTGGTTAGTGTGCCCAAACCCCAAACAGATGAGCCTTCGCCTGCGAAGAAATGCCCACTAGTTGCGTTCATTGTGATCGCTCCACCTCCGTTGGTGACTGAGGTGCCGCGCAAGCTGATCGCATTTTTAGTGCTATCGGTTGAAGTGCCCGTGACGGATATCCCACCTGACGCGCCATTGATTAGTGTCAAGTTGGCATCCATGCCCACGGCATTGCCTTGGGCCGATGTGCCCGCTAAGGTCATGCCCGTGCCCGACTCAAAATGTCCGCCGTAGCTATACAAACCATTGCCGGCATTACTGCTGCTGCCGCTCAGGCTGAGATTGCCACTGGCGATGAACTGACCACCGGCCCCGTAATAGCCCAAGACCGATCCGGTGTTGGCCGTCGCATTGGCCACCATCGTGATGTCTCTTCCCGTCACGATGGCAGAGGACATGACACCTGCATGGCTTGATGTGGTACTGGACGTGCTGCCCACCAAATTCACATTGCCGTTGGTGGAGGTGACGTTTTTCAAGAGGTACAAGCCATGACCGCTGCTGCTAGTGCTGCTCAGGCTGATATCCCCCAGAGCCGAAACGCCGCTGACCCCATTGACGTCGTTGACCGTTAGCGTGCCACCGGTGTTGGTGATACTGATGTTGCCCAAGGCCGATGCCGAGAGGTTGGCTGTCAAGGCTAGGTTGCTCAAAGTGACGCCGCCGCCGCTCGAGCTAGCGTAAACATAGCCAGTGCCGGTGACGGTGTTGCTGGCG
>ERZ650308.1834-NODE-1834-length-10707-cov-7.322193_pt1 | contig 10707 bp, 8 predicted proteins | sample MGYA00376244_ERZ650308 | MGnify/ENA primary metagenome ERZ650308 (study PRJEB26733, sample SAMN07839295) | wastewater metagenome | biome: small river; feature: stream; material: water | place: USA: North Carolina | collected 2016-04-26 ...
GCGCTGTAGCAATTTTTGCATCATAGAAACTTGGATCACCGTCACGCAAACGCTCGGCTGCTAAAAGTGCTCTAGCCATTTGCCAACCGCCCAACACTAAACCAGATAAGCGCAGATAGGCAAAGCTGCCGGCGTAGACCGCTTTGATATCAGTCTTAGCATTTGCAACGATATAGGCTACAGCTTGCTCAAATGCAGCGCGAGCTAGAGTAAGTTGCTTGAGTACCGCTTTAGCATCCGCTGAACCACTAGCAGCTAAATCTTTTTCAGTAGCAGCAATTCTTTGAGAAAGTTCTTTGGCAATAGCGCCACCATCACGAACTGTTTTTCTGCCAACCAAGTCATTCGCCTGAATGGCAGTAGTGCCCTCATAAATCGTCAAGATACGAGCGTCGCGATAGTGCTGTGCAGCTCCGGTCTCTTCAATAAAGCCCATACCACCATGTACCTGAACACCTAAGCTGGCAACCTCTATCGACATCTCAGTAGAGAAGCCCTTAACGATAGGCACCAAGAATTCATAAATGGCTTGGTTAGATTTGCGCACCGCCTCATCTGGTGCTGCGTGTTGCGCATCATAGGCAGATGCAGCGTAGTAAGCCAGGGCACGTGATGCTTCTGTATAAGCGCGCATTGTCATCAACATGCGCTTCACATCAGGTTGATGAATAATCGCTACTGGACCAGGAGAGCCAGCTAAGTCGCGGCTTTGGACACGGTCTTTTGCGTATTGCACTGCCTTTTGATAAGCGCGCTCCGCTACTGCAATACCTTGCATGCCTACTGCAAAGCGGGCTGCATTCATCATCACGAACATATATTCCAGGCCGCGGTTTTCCTCGCCAACCAAGTATCCGATTGCGCCACCATGATCACCAAATTGCAGCACTGCGGTTGGGCTTGCCTTGATGCCAAGCTTATGCTCAATAGAAACACAATGCACATCATTTCGCTCACCTAATGAGCCATCAGCATTTACCAAGAACTTAGGCACCACAAATAAAGAAATTCCTTTGACACCCTCTGGAGCATCAGGCGTTCTTGCCAACACCAGATGGACAATATTCTTGGCCATGTCGTGCTCACCATAGGTGATGTAAATTTTGGTACCAAAAATCTTGTACGTACCATCACCCTCAGGTACAGCACGGGCACGCACCATCGACAAATCAGAACCGGCTTGTGGCTCAGTTAAGCACATTGAACCAGTCCACTCACCAGAAATCATATTCGGCACAAAACGCTCTTGAAGCTCTGGGCCGGCAGCTGTCAGAAGCGCCTCAATCGCACCGTCAGTAAGCATTGGGCACAAAGCAAATGACAGGCTGGCTGAGTGAACCATCTCAAAGCACGCAGTAGCAATTAATTTAGGTAAGCCTTGACCACCAAATTCAGCGGGATGAACAACACCCTGCCAACCAGCTGCGCCAAACTGTTCAAATGCCTCTTTAAATCCCTTGGTAGTGCTAACCACGCCATCTTTTAAAGAGCTAGGATTTTGATCTCCCGCCCAATTCAGAGGCGCAACAACGTCTTGATTGAATTTAGCAGACTCTTCCAAAATAGCAGGTGCTAAATCCACATCTGCACCCGCTTCTGCATAAGAGGGGTAGGCAACAACATCCGATAGCCCAGCTAGTTCATTCATTACAAACAACATGTCTTTCACTGGGGCTACGTATGGCATTACAACTCCTCTTGATTCAAATTGAATACTTCAATTGTTTGACTAGCACTGCTGCCAGCCACTTATCCCAAAGCTTTTGTTAACTCAGGAACCGCGCTATTTAAATCTGCAACCAAACCATAATCTGCAACGCCAAAGATCGGCGCTTCTGGATCTTTGTTAATAGCTACGATCACTTTGGAATCTTTCATACCAGCTAAGTGCTGGATGGCACCAGAGATACCTACAGCAATATAGAGTTGCGGAGCAACAATCTTGCCAGTCTGACCTACTTGGTAGTCATTCGGAACGTAACCCGCATCTACAGCAGCGCGCGATGCCCCTAAGGCAGCTCCGAGCTTATCAGCCAAAGGCGTAATGAGTTCTTGATACTTCTCACCAGAACCTAAGCCACGGCCACCAGATACGATGATCTTGGCAGCAGTCAATTCAGGGCGATCTGACTTAGTTAACTCGCGACCAACAAAAGAGGATTGAGCCTTACTGTCAGCAACTGCCGCTTTCTCAATAGCAGCTGAACCGCCAGTCGAGGCTACTGGATCAAAACCAGTGGTACGAACAGTGATCACTTTTACTGGGTCAGCAGATTGCACCGTTGCAATTGCATTACCAGCGTAAATTGGGCGCTCAAAAGTATCTGCTGACAATACTTTAGTAATGTCAGATAGCTGAGCAACATCCAACTTAGCGGCAACTCTTGGCAATACATTCTTACCGTTAGCAGTTGCTGGAGCCAAGATATGGCTGTAGCCATTTGCAATTGAGAGAATCTGCGCAGCCAAGGGTTCAGCTAATTGATCGGCCAAATTAGCAGCGTCCATTTGAATCACTTTGCGTACACCAGTAATTTGCGCTGCTGCAGCTGCGGCGGCATCAGCCCCGCTACCAGCAACTAGCACGTCCACCTCTGGAGAGCACTGCAAAGCAGCCGCTACTGCATTAAGCGTAGCTGCTTTCAAAGATTGATTGTCGTGTTCAGCAATAACAAGTGCGGCCATTTAGATCACCTTCGCTTCATTTTTGAGTTTTTCTACCAAGGCTGCTACATCAGCAACCATCACACCAGCGCTACGCTTAGGCGGCTCTTCAACTTTGATTGTTTTTAGACGTGGAGCAATATCTACACCCAACTCTTCAGGCTTAACAATGTCGATTGTCTTTTTCTTAGCCTTCATGATGTTCGGTAATGTGACATAACGTGGTTCATTCAGACGCAAGTCAGTCGTAATCACCGCAGGCAATGTCAACGCAATCGTTTCTAAACCACCGTCCACTTCGCGAGTCACAGTAGCTTTGCCATCAGCAATCACTACTTTAGATGCAAAGGTTGCTTGCGGGATATCCATCAGGCTTGCCAACATCTGCCCGGTTTGATTGCTATCGTCATCAATCGCTTGTTTACCCAGAATGATGATTTGCGCCTGCTCTTTATCGGAGAGTGCTTTGAGAATCTTTGCTACTGCCAAAGGCTGTAAGTCAGCATCAGGAGCAGTTTCAACAAGAACAGCGCGATCAGCGCCAATAGCTAAAGCAGTACGAAGTGTTTCTTGACATTGGGTTGCACCTGCAGTCACCACTACCACTTCTGTTGCAACACCCGCTTCTTTTAAACGCACCGCCTCTTCAACGGCGATTTCGTCAAAGGGATTCATACTCATTTTGACGTTAGCTAGATCCACGCCAGAGTTATCTGATTTCACCCGAATTTTGACGTTGTAATCAACAACGCGTTTTACAGCTACTAAGATTTTCATTTGGAATTCTCAATAATGGTTAATGATCTATTTTATCCGCCCCGAAGAGCAATCTCTAGACATCAATAGCAGTGGCAGATCCAGCCTGCTTACGCAACTCAAACTTCTGAATCTTGCCAGTTGAGGTCTTGGGTAACTCACAGAAAACTATCGCCCTAGGAACCTTGAAGCCAGCCAAATGCTGCTTGCAATGGGCAATGATTTCTTCTGGTGTTACCGCCGATCCCGGCTTAATCTCCAGGAAGGCGCAAGGGGTTTCACCCCACTTTGGATCGGGTTTGGCAACAACTGCGGCGGCATTCACTGCAGGATGGCGATAGAGAACATCTTCCACCTCAACAGAAGAAATATTCTCCCCGCCAGAAATAATGATGTCTTTGCTACGATCTTTCATCTTGACGTAGCCATCAGGATTCATCACAGCTAAGTCACCCGAATGGAACCAGCCACCTTCAAACGCTTCTTGAGTGGCCTTCTCATTCTTCAAGTAACCCTTCATGGCGATGTTGCCCTTGAACATAATTTCGCCCATGGTTTCACCATCCGCCGGAACTGGTTTCATCGTTTCTGGATCTAGCACTGCAATTGCTTGCTGCATGTGATAGCGCACACCTTGACGAGCATTCAAACGAGCACGTTCACCGATATCCAGGTCATTCCATTCGTCTTGCTTGACGCAAACTGACGCAGGGCCATAAACCTCAGTTAATCCATATACGTGGGTTAGGTCAAAGCCTAACTTTTCCATGCCTTCAATAATGGATGCAGGTGGTGCAGCGCCTGCAATCAAGCCTTTGACGCCCGCAGGAACGCCAGCCTTCAGCTCATCAGGCGCATTCACCAAGAGGTTATGAACAATAGGAGCAGCACAATAATGGGTTACACCATGTTCTTTAATAGCCGCAAAAATATGTTGTGCATCCACACGACGTAAACAGACGTTTACACCGGCGCGGGCAGCAATTGTCCAAGGGAAACACCAGCCATTGCAATGGAACATCGGCAATGTCCACAAGTACACAGGATGCTTATTGATATCCCAGTCCAACACATTTGAAACGGCGTTGATTGCAGCGCCGCGATGGTGATAGACAACTCCCTTAGGATTGCCAGTAGTACCAGAGGTGTAGTTCAAGCAAATTGCTTGCCATTCATCAGCAGGCACTTGCCATGCAAAACTAGGATCACCTTCAGAAAGAAATTTTTCATAAGTTAGCTTGCCTAACTTTTCACCAGGAACATCAAACTCTTTTTCTTCTACGTCGATTACTAAAAATTCACGCCCTGATTCTTTCTTTGCGATCTCTAAAGCCTTCTTCATGACAGCTGAAAACTCCGGATCAACAATGACCACTTTTGCTTCACCATGATTAAGCATAAATGCAATTGACTCAGCATCTAAGCGGGTGTTGAGGGCATTTAATACCGCGCCCGCCATTGGAATACCAAAGTGCGCCTCCACCATTGGAGGGGTGTTTGGCAGCATTACTGCCACCGTATCGCCCAAACCAATGCCGTGTTTCTGCAAAGCGCTAGCCAAGCGACGGCAACGCTCGTAGGTTTGCTGCCAAGTCTGGCGTAACTTGCCATGAATAATCGCTGTTTTATTTGGATAAATCTCAGCTGAGCGCTCTAAAAATAGAAGCGGGGTAATTGGGGTGTAATTGGCTGGATTGCGATCCAAGCCTTGTTCATAAATATTTGCCATCTTCAGCTTTCGATTTCGTTTTACTAAATTACGGTTACTTTATTAAATATCAGCTAACGCTTTAACGTGAGCCACAACACTACGCCCCAATGCTGAGAGGTTATAACCCCCCTCTAGGCAGCTCACGATACGACCTTGCGCATAGTCATTTGCAATTTCTTTTAAGCGCTTCGTGATCCAAGCATAGTCATCTTCAACCAAACCCATTTGACCAAGATCATCTTCACGGTGAGCATCAAAGCCTGCTGAAATAATAATGAGCTCAGGCTCAAAGTTACGCAAAGCAGGCAGCCATCTCTCTTCCACAATTGAGCGCACTACATCACCTCGAGTAGAGGCTGGCAAAGGCACGTTAACCATATTGTTAGCGTGATCAAGGCCGCTATAGGGATAAAAAGGATGCTGGAAAAAACTGCACATCAAGACATTGGGGTCATTGAAAAAAGCGGCTTCCGTACCATTGCCATGATGCACATCAAAGTCAATAATCGCTACACGCTCAATGCCATAGGTTTCCATGGCATATCGTGCAGCAATCGCAACGTTATCGAATAAACAAAATCCCATTGAGCGAGTTGGTTCTGCGTGATGTCCTGGAGGTCTCACTGCACAAAAAACATTCTCAACCTCGCCCTTCATTACGGCATCCACTCCAGCAATGGCAGCGCCAGCAGCTCTCAGTGCCACTCTATAGGTATGGGGGTTCATGATGGTGTCGCCATCAAGCATGAAATACCCACTCTCAGGAGAGCGATCTCTCACAAAAGAAACGTGATCAGGGCTATGCACCAACTCAAGTTGATCTTCAGTTGCCAAGGGAGCATCTAGGTGATGCACAAGGCGATCGACACCACTACGGATTAATTGATCATTAATCGCTTGAATTCGTTCTGGACACTCTGGATGATGGCTTCCCATCTCATGTTTCAGAAAGTCTGGATGAGTTATGTATCCTGTTGTCATTACTCAAAATCCTTAATCACAAATTTATTATTTTTATAATCCGATAAAACGTGTTCAATTTCCGAAAATCCAATACCTTCAGCATGAACTTTCGCATCCCCTTCTTGCTTTTGACTCTTGCGCTAGCGGCGTGTTCTAGCGCCCCAACACAGCCCACACAGTCGCAACAACCCATCGTAAACCAGACTGATGATGCAGCCACAGAGGCGCGTTTTAGCCAAAACCTCAACGAACTACTCGGACAAGTCTCCCAAACCCAAGAAATACCGCTTCCAGCGCTAGAAATGGGCTTCCTTGATGTTAAAACGATTCCCTCGATTCGAAAACTGGTATTACCCCCATCGGGCACTTTTAAGAAAAATTGGCTGGCATACCGAAAGCGCTTTATTGAGCCAGTCCGCCTCAAGGCTGGCAGGGCATTTTGGGAGCAAAACCAGGCCTTTTTGAGCCAAACTGAACAAAGCTCAGGGGTTCCTGCTGAAATTATTGTGGCCATTATTGGGATCGAAACCATCTATGGGCGCCAAACCGGTAACTTTAGGGTGAAAGACGTACTTTCCACTCTCGCGTTTAGCTACCCCGAGACTGCGAACAAACCAGCACGTGAGCAACTATTTAAGGATCAGCTCAAAGAACTCATTTTGCTGTGCTGGACCGAGGCAGGTGGCAAGCTGCCATCCAAGAATAGTAGCCAAGGCGTTAATAGCGCAATCTTTAGCTCCTGCTTAAATCAAAATAGTTCCTATGCTGGCGCTATTGGCCTACCGCAATTTATGCCTGGAAGTATTCGTAGTTTTGCGGTTGATGGCGATGGAGATGGGCGCATCGATCTTAAAAATAGTCCAAAGGATGCTATTGCTAGCGTTGCCAGTTTTATGAAAAAACATGGCTGGCAACCTGGCATGCCGATTTCCTTTCCAGTTCAAGCCAATGGCATTGAAGCCGCCAAGCAGTTGGCTGATGGCGAGCCGCAATTGAAATTCACTGTGCAAGAACTCATTGATAAAGGCATTCTGACCAAACAACAAGGCGACCTACAAAGTGGTGGCGTGGAACCGCAAAGCAAAGCTTTTATTATTGATCTGCCCTACCCTGATAAAGATGGCGCTGATCAAGTGCAATATTTTGTTGGCTTAAATAATTTTCTGACAATTGTTCAGTACAACCGCAGTTACTTCTATGCTCAAAGTGTTGCGGAATTTGCTGAAGCTCTGGGATACAAGAATCAAAGTGTTGTGCCAGTAGAAAGCCCAAGCAAAAATGGAGGGGCTAAAGCCGCCACTGAAAAATCTAAGCCCAAGAAATCAAGCCAAAAGAAAAAGGCTAAATCAACTTAAGCAGGAAATACACCCGTAGATAGGTAGCGGTCACCGCGGTCGCAGACAATAAATACGATCGTGGCATTCTCAACTTGACGCGCAATGCGCAAGGCAACTACGAGAGCGCCACCTGCAGATATTCCGCAGAAGATACCCTCTTCAACCGCTAAACGACGTGCCATCTCCTCAGCATCAGCTTGAGATACGTATTCAATGAGATCAACCTTATCGCCTTGATAGATCTTAGGTAAATACTCAGGAGCCCATTTACGAATTCCCGGAATTTGTGATCCATCCTCAGGCTGTGCGCCGATAATCTGAATCGCTGGATTCATGGACTTTAGATAAGTCGATACTCCAGTAATGGTGCCGGTAGTCCCCATCGCTGAAACAAAATGAGTGACCTGTCCATCGGTATCTCGCCAAATTTCTGGGCCGGTAGTTTCGATATGTGCCCTGGGATTATCTGGATTAGCAAACTGATCGAGCAATCTGCCTCGACCTTCTCGCTGCAATTGCAGAGCGTAATCTCTAGCAAACTCCATACCACCAGAAGCTGCTGTCAAAATGAGTTCAGCACCATAAGCAGCCATACTTTGACGACGTTCAATGCTTTGGTTTTCTGGCATCACTAAAATCATTTTGTAGCCAAGCATCGCTGCAGTCATTGCCAGCGCAATACCAGTGTTGCCACTTGTTGCTTCGATTAATGTGTCACCAGGTTTAATTTCGCCACGCTCTTGGGCGCGGGATATCATCGACAGCGCAGGTCGGTCCTTCACCGACCCCGCTGGATTATTACCTTCCAACTTACCGAGAATCACATTATTGCGACTCTCGTTTTCCAGACCAGGAATGCGCTGTAAACGAACCAGAGGCGTATTGCCCACTGTCTGCGAAATAGTAAGGTAGGAAGGTTTGCTCATAAGGCCATTTTAGCCACAAGCCGCCTCACACGCGATAGGGTTTAATTTCGGCGACCTGCTCCCGCACGCTCCGGCTGATTGCGACCACTAGCTTGATTACGAGAATTGCGTCTGCTAGAAGCCCCGCCCTCCTTTTTGGTGCGACCATTGGGCTCCCGAAAAGAGCTAGGAGCTTCAATGGTTAAGCCGTTATCCACCATTTTTTCCACTGATTTCATACCGATGCCACGAACGCGCTTTTGCAAGTCATTAGCATCCTGAAAATGCCCACCATCTAAACGCTCAGCAATAATTGTTTTTGCCTTAGCTGGACCAATGCCTTTGATACTTTCCAACTCAGACTGGGTGGCTGTGTTGACATTAATTGGCGAGGCATGCGCTGATATTGGGCTTGTAGACAATACTGTTGCCACAGTAATCGCTTTGATTAATTTATTAAATCTACCTAAGTTTAAATATTGAGTCATTTTTTCTCCTCTAGAAAATAAAAAATCCACGGACACAAAGTGCGCGTGGATCATGTACAACGACTCAGAATAGTAGGAGTTGACTAATTTTTTGAGCAGTCAATCCAATCAGTAACCACTGATGGCGATCTCATCTATTGACTCAAAATAAATTGGGCGGCTCGCTTAATTAGCTCAGGCTCAGTCTGGTTAAACCCATGATAAGCAAAAGAATCGCAAACATTACCGTCGCTGGCACCGCCCTCAATAATCTCTAGACGCGCAATAGTGTTTTTTGGTCTAGATGAAATGATATTTTCAGAGGCGGATGGCGGGGTACCTGCGCACTGGTCATTCATATGATGTATTGCCAATACAGGAAATTTCACGTCATCATCCAAGCTGGCAGTCCTGACAGTTCCAGCAATAATGATCCCAGCAAGTGAATTCGTTTTTACTTTATTTGCAAAATAGGTAGCAGTCGATGTACCCATGCTATGTCCAAATATCCAAACAGGGAGATTAAATTTTTTCTTGTAGAACTCAATAACCTCGCCCACTCTTGCAAGATGATCGACCGTATCTCGTTTATTGCCCCTTTTTAGGTCTCCTAGGTCATAAGGGGTATCGACCAATACCGCATCAATTTGATATTGCGACCAGAGACTTAAGGAACGAACAAATGTATGCTGGTTTCTTGTTGAGCCGTCTTCTTTAAGGCGCAACATGCCACCTCCTCCAGAAAATAACAACACAACTGCTTTAGCATTCGGGGATGTGACCAGCAGAGTTCTTGTCGGCTCATCTTGCTGATGCGGGATATCTAATACTTGCGCCTGCGAAGTCACAGCCGCAAAGCACAAGCAAACAGTCAATAAAGACTTAGCTACCAATGATTCCCTTAAGACCGGTGTAAATAGACACGGCTGTAGTTCCCAGAGCCACAACAGTGCCGCCGTATTCCTGTAATGTCTTCATTAAGCCATGGACATTTTTAAGCGAGGCACCGCCGTCTTTAAAGTTCAATGCAGCCACCTTCATCATTGAGCTCATTAAGCCGGCCCTGCGAGCTCTTTGCTTTGCAGCGTAAGTCACACCGCCAAGCAACATGCCTGTTAAAAAGCTAAATGCAATACTAGCTGAATACTCTAAAACCTCTTTCCATTCAAATAAGTTTTGCGGAAAGATTGGGGAGTGATCAACCAAGCTCGTAATCCAACTCATACCAATTACCGAGGATATGGCTAAAAATATAACGCCAGCAAACCATGGCAATACTTTATGCGCATGCTTTTTAAATAATGCGTAGGCAAATGGAAGCGGCAACACCATTGAAATAATCCGCAAATAAATCATCTTGGTGTCGTAAACAACCGCAATTAACCAATGTGCAACAAGCAATAAGGCCAAAGGGATAATCAGATATACAGCGATATCTGATAACCATTGCATAGAAGATCTTTTCTCAAGTTTCTGATTTTGATCTTCTAATGAATATGCTTTTATGACACGAATTCCTGAAAAAACTTCTTGTGTATAACTTGATATTTTAGATAGATATTGTTGAAAAATAGTACTTCGTTTGTTGATTTCAGAGCTGAGTTTGAAAATCGTGTACGATAGAATAGGTAAGGGTAATAGGGTGTATAAAGTCAATCGTGGCGACACATTATACATGTACGCAATTACAATGGCAAAGCGAATAAACGTATTGATGGTATACATTACGGCGGGACCTACATACATTCTAACTTTGGATACATCCTCGCTAATTCGGTTCATTAAATCTCCCGTTCTGTTTTGTTTGTAGAATTGTTGCGAGAGATTTTCGTATTGTCTGAAGACTTCATTTTTTAAATCAAATTCGATGTGTCGCGACATTACAATTAATGTTTGTCGCATTA
>ERZ650308.1839-NODE-1839-length-10688-cov-4.334336_pt1 | contig 10688 bp, 2 predicted proteins | sample MGYA00376244_ERZ650308 | MGnify/ENA primary metagenome ERZ650308 (study PRJEB26733, sample SAMN07839295) | wastewater metagenome | biome: small river; feature: stream; material: water | place: USA: North Carolina | collected 2016-04-26 ...
GATATCCCCAGTGGCTTTGATGATGCCACCTTCGGCCAGCAACGTCACCGCACCGCCTTGAACGCCTGAGGTGTCAATCGTGCCCGTGTGCGTCACGCTGGCTACGGCATCCGCCACAGCGGCGGCCTGCATGAGCACTTGGCCGCCTTCGGTGGTGATGGTGCCGCCGTTTTCTACGCTGGCGTTGAGAGTGGAGGGGGCAAGTTCTAGGCGTACTTTGCTGCTGAGGGGAATGCCCACGTTGTCTACCAGCGTGCTGGGCAGTGCGACGGTTTCGGCGGAGGCCATGACCACCGCGCCTTGTTTGGTGCTGAGGGTGCCTTGGTTGTTGACGTTGGCGGCAATCAAGGCGATGTAGCCACCCGGTGTGGTGGTGTTGATGGATGCGCCTTCTTCTACCGTCACGCTTGCTGTGCTGCCATTACGGCTGAATTTGCGTTTGCCTTTAATAAAGTCGTCCTCGGTCATACCAAAGGTGCTGGCCGTGAATGTGCTGGCGGTGACGGAGCCGCCCTTGCCAAACACAATGCCATTGGGGTTGATGAGGATGACTTGGCCATTGGCGGTGAGCTTGCCAAAAATTTGGCTGGGGTCGTTGCCCACCACGCGGTTGAGCAGCACAGAGCTCGCACTGTTTTGTTGAATGTTGACCGATGCGGCGCTACCGATGCTGAAGCTTTGCCAGTTGACGCTGGCTTTGTCAGTGCTTTGCTTGATGGTCATGTTGGCACCCGCAGTGCTAACAGCCACGTTCCCGCTGTTGACGCTATAGCCTGTAGGCAAGGTGTTGGCGTCTGGGGCTGCAGCTACTGTGGCGGTAAAGCAGGTGAGTGCGACGGATGCACATACGCTTTTGAGTGCTCCTACAAAGCCATCGGCCGATGTGCCCATTGCAGTTCTAGGGTAAACCACAGTACGGACGCCCGTGCCTGTTGCTTTGCCTTGGCCTGCGGTGTGTTCACCTACAGCCACCAGTGCGCCCAAGCGCTTAGAGAAAACAATTTTGTAACAGAGAGCGTTCATTTCGAAAATTCCTTAACCATGACTTAAAGCGTTTGTTGTCGCTTTGTGATGGAAAGAATTTTCTTGTAAAAATGAACCCTTAAAGTTTAAATAACTTTAATAAAAGAGCTTAAAAATGTTATTTAGTTTAAAAATTGTTAATTCTTTGGCGTTTTTGTCTTTTGTGGATTTTTAGATGCGCTTTGGCTTGTCAGTGGTGCTGCTTGCCGTCTTTTTAGGTTGATAGCAAATAGCCAAACCTTCCACCGGTTTTGGTTCTTGTGTCTCACACACGCATTCTTCGAGCGTGTTGGGCGTGCAGCGGTCTGCGTTGTTAGATTTGTTGGCTGGAATCACCAAATAAGGATTGCCGCCAGATGACCCTCCGCTTGAGTCTCCACCGCCAGCTGTGTTGTCTGTGGGGATGATGGGTTTGGGTGGATGGATGATGGGTTGTTTACCTCCACCAGAGTTTGAACCGCCCGTGATGGCGCCTGTACCTGTGTAGGTGCTGTTGGCATAGTTGGCTAACGAATAGTTGGCAGCGTCAGCGCCACTTAACTGCACGCCAAGCAAACTAAAACTGGCCGTGGCAGATGCAGTGCTTGATGTGTATGAGCCAGATACAAACGATACGTCGACCACGTCGTTGCTCAGTGTGTTGCTTGCAGTGAGTGTGTTGTTTGGCAGTACGCCCGCAGGCAGTGCTGTTGTGCCATCGTAGGCTTTGCTGACAGAGGTACTTGTGAGCGTGGCGGCCAATGGCGTGATGGTGAGTACGCCTGCATTGGTGGCACGACCCGTGAAATTACCATTGGGCAGTGACAGCGGCGCAATCTCGGAGGCCGTGTAGGTGTAGTTGCCGGCTTTAAGGTAACCGCTACCGGAAGCTTGTGCACCTACCACGGAAGTGTCGAACACCACATAGCTGCCGGTGTTGTCGGCCGCTTTCCATTGCGATGCGCTTAAACGAGTCACCGTAAGACCTACCAAATTAGCACCGTTGCAGTTGGTTTGGTCAAAACAGTATTGCGCTGTCACGGTTCCTGCCGCAGCCACACCTGCAGCTGCAGATGTTTGACTGCCGTATACCGCTGATTGACTCCCAATGCTGATGAGTAGTTTGTCTGCGGGTGTCACGGTCAGGTTGCCTGGGACTACGGTGACAAGGTAGTTCGTAGACGTAGGAACTGCGGAGGTGCCAAGTGTGCCGTTATAAGTTCCAGCCACAGGATAGCTAGCCGCACCTGTGTAGGTGCGCGTGGGCATGCTGTTAAACACCGAGGAAGTGTCGCCATTTAGAAAACCGGAGTAACTAAACCCATTGTCGGGTGCTGCGCTCGCAAGCTGGGTAACAAATACAGATGAATTGTTGACGGTGAGTGTGACAGGTGCTTTGGTGATGTTGCCCGTCCCACTGACGGCACCCGTACTTGTGAGGTTGTAGTTGCTCCAAAGACCTGTGCCATCCACTTTGCCCAATGTGGTGACATCAGCCACATCGACCACTTTGGCATTGCCTGCATTGGGGTTGGCAAACAAACCCGCTCCGCTGAAGCTGAGCGTTTCGCCGTTGGCCATATTTGTAAATACACCACCGTTGATGGTGGCCGTTGTGCCGCCATCGTATTGCTTGCTGGCGGCGGTGATGGATGTGACGCTGATGTTGCGCTTGGCAATGTTTAAGTTGGGTTGCGTAGCAAGCGTGGTGTTCATCAATGAACCATCGAGCGTATAGGCGTAAGCGCCTACGTTTTCGCCTACCGCACGTGTGCCAGTTAGACTAGCAATGACATCAGCAGTGGCAACTGCAAAATTGTTGTTGCCGCCTACACCTGCATATGCATTGGTCAATGCCGCAATGCCTCCCGTCGCGACGAAAACTGTGGGGTCCACGTCGCCATACTGCTTGCTCAAATCGTTCAGTGCGAGTGTGAAGCCAGGCTTGGTGCTGCTTCGGAAAAACACCTGTGCATCGGTAGACACACTGCCACCTGCTGGGGCTGTGAGGTCGTTGGCTGGTGTGCCGTCGTAGTTTTTGTTAAAGCCGGTGTTGACAGCGTGGCTAGTGCCTTGGTAGTACAGCGTACTGTAAGCGCTGCTCAAGTTAGTCAATACGCCGGTTGCAGACGCTTGCCCCGAATAGACATACGTTTTGCCTGTGCTGTTTTGGGTGACGTTGTTGCCTGAAACCGTTAACACTTGACCGCCGGTTCCTGTACCTGCAGCGATGGCGCTGCCGGCAGCAATCACCACATTGCCAGTGCCATTGTTAGTGATTTTGGGCGAGGTGACATTGCCTGTGCCAGAGGAACTGACAGTGACACCTGCATTGCTGTTTTGTGTGAGGGTCAGTACAGATCCGTCAATGCCAGCAGAGTTGCCGCTGCTGTTATTGCCTGCAGAAATTTGGATGGTGCCAGCACCGGCGGCATTCGTGATGGTGTTAGTCAGAACGCCACGTCCCCAGGCTAAATCGCCAGAGGTCGAAATAAGGCCACCACTCAATGCCGTGAGCGTGATATCGCCACCACTGTTGCTGATGGTTGTGCCGCGAAGACCGATGGCCTCGTTCGCTGTAGTCGTTGCAGTCCCTGTGATACTGATGCCGCCCGAGTTGCCGTTGGTCAACGTGATGCCATTGTCTAGCCCCACGGCTTGCCCTGATGCTGATGTACCACTGATGCTCATGCCCGTGCCAGATGCAAAGCTACCCGTGTAGGAATAAAAACCGTTGGCAGATGCGGCGGTGGTGCCGGTTAGGCTCAGTTGTTGCGAAGCATTGAAGCTTGCACCGGCACCGTAGTAACCTAAAACAGAGCCACTTGTGCCGGTGGCTGAGGCCGTCATGGTGATGTTTTGAGCACTGATGGTAGAGCTGCTGTTCGATTTAATGCCAGCATCGAAATTGGTGGTACTGGCGGTTGTGCCTGTGATGGTGATGTTGCCGTTGGTCGCTGTGACGTTGCTGCCCAAGTAGATGCCTGTGCCTGAATTGGTATTGCCTGTGAGGTCAATATTGCCTGTGCCATGTGATGTGATGCCAGCGATAGCATTTACATTGCTAATGTTCAGCGTGCCATTGGTGGTGGCTAAGTCAATGCTGCCGTTGTTGGCAGTAGTTTGTGCTGCAACAGAAACGCTGTTGGCTTCAGTGATGAATATGTCATCTCCTGCATCTGCGGATAAATAGTCAACATTGGTTTGAACCCGTCCACCAGCAGAACCGATAGCGCTACCTGCTTTTACGTTCAACGTGCCAGCTGTCACGGTGCCGGCTGTACGGACAATAGCGCCTGCAGCCTCGAGATTGACGGTGCCAGTGGTCGTGATGTTCTTGCTAAGCGTTATATCTCCAGACAAAGTTTTGATGCTCACATTGCCCGTAGCTGTGATGCCATCTGTTGTGTTGACTGTGCTAACAGTGAGGGCCGAAGCGTTGGCGTAATTCACGGAGCCTGTATTTGCTGCCAGCGTATTAACTGAGTTGGCTGCGTTCGAGAGTGTGTAGGTCCCGCCTGCGCCAAGCAACTCCAGGCCACTCGCTGCAATGCGTTGAGTTTGTGTTGCAGCAGAAGTTGAGTTTAATGATGTGGTGCCTGATGTGGTCAGTCCAACGGTGTTGACGGTATCAATTGCAAATGACTGATTGTTTGTGAGTGAAATTGTTTGTGTATCAGCGGCTAACTTTTTAACGTCATTGCCCGTATGTGTGAGTGTGTAGGTCGCTGTTAAGCCAAGTAACTCTAAGCCTGCAGTTTTGATGGCTGCACTTTGGGTGATGGCACTGGATGCACCAGATCCACGCAACGTTAAGTTATTGGTTGCGGATGTACCGCCAACAGTGAGCGCTGCATCAATTGCAATATTGCCTCCAGTCAGTAGTGCTAAGTGACCGTTTGATGTAGCGGTGGTAATTGCGGAGGCCACTTTGATATTGCCACCACTTACGTCACCAATGTTGAGCTGCCCGGAAGTGATGCGATCGAGTTCGCCTTGATCAAGCCCCAGAACTCGACTAGCCGCAGTTGAGTTCATGGTGTCACCGCTGCCCAATTCAATGCGGTTGCCATTTGTTGTTTTGATGTTGACCGTACCTGTGCTTGTTGCATTCACGCTGGTTGACGTATGAACGTAGAGCGTGTCGGCATTGATATTGATGTTTCGACCTGCTGCCAAGGTTTGTAACGAACCATTAACTGCTCCATTCACCGTCAAGGCAACTGCGCGTTGCACGTTACTGTTGGTGTTGCCGGTGACGGTGATGTCTCCAGTATTAGCCTTGACTGCGTTCTGAATCACAACGCCTTGGGCTGCACTGGATGTGCTGCTCGATGTGCCATTTATCGTCACGTTGTTTTGTGCTGTGACGCTGCCTTGCAGTGTCACACCTCCACCTGTCACGCTTGTACCTGTGATATTCACATCCCCCGTGTTGGAGGTAATGGCCGCACTGCTATACACGCCACTGTTTGCGCCGTTGGACGTGCCGTTGAGGGTCACGTTACCTGCTGTAGCGGTAATCGTGCCACTGCTTGAAATGCCGCCGCCGTTGCCCGAAGCTGTGCCTGTCACAGCTACGCCTGCGCCAGTGACTGTGGCGTTGTTGATGACTGCGACGTTGGTTGTTGATGTTCCGTTTAATTGAACCTGACCAGTTGTGGTGACACTTCCGTTGGTTAAATTCAAGCCGATTCCACCGTTTGAAGCACCAGTAGCCGATCCTGTCAGAGTGATGTTGCCTCCTGCCGAGCTAGAGATAGTGCTGTTGTTTTGGGCGTAGACGCCCGTGCTGGTGGAAGATGAACCTGTAATCGAAATAGCTCCGCTGACGGAACTGATGACCGCAGTATTGGCTACGCCAAGCATGACACCAAAAGCACCTGCAGCAGTGGAGCTCTCACCGTTCATGGTGATACTGGCTGCATTGGTGGCGAGAATCTTTGGTTGTTGGCCACCACCATCCCATAAGTGAATGCCATGCGTAGAGTTTGATTTGCCGAGTAATGTGAGTGAGCCAGACTGGGCGTTGATAACGCCTTGAATCATCAAGTCGGACTTGTTGTTGTTCTTTGAACCAATCGTGACATTGCCTTTTGTGTTGATGGTGGAGCTTCCACCCCAGCCACTGCGAATACCCGCCACACTCGTACTGGCCGTCTGAACAGCGAGAGACCCTGCACCGGCGTCCAGCGTCGATGAACCAGGATAAAACATGACGCCAAATCCGTTTGTATTACGTGTGTCTCCAGTGACGGTGCTTGCACCCGTAGTCGATGTGAGGCTTGTCGTGCCGTTAAACATCACACCAGATGCCTGTGCTGAACCAGCAGAACCACCTGTGGTCGAGGTGTTAGTACCCGTGACGGTATAGGTGGCCGCATTGATGCCAGATCCGTTGGCAAATCTCACGCCGTTTTGTGTTGCGTTTGAAGTGGTGCCTGTCAGGTTGACCGTTCCGCCATTTGCATCAATGACGTTATTGAGCATCAAGCCTAAACTGGTGCCCGTGACAGAAGCTACGCCACCCGAAGTCATCGTGACATTGAGCGTACCTGTTGATGTCGTGTCACCGCTTGCTTTGCCGATGCGTTGATTCACCGTAATGCCATTGTCGGCCAGCAAGGTCAGGCTGGCATGGCTGCTACCAGATTTGACGATGGCCGCATTCACCACAATATTGCCATCACCAGTGACCGCAGCTCCTACGTAGGCAGGTTGGTTGACCTGCGATGCTGATGTTGTTGCAACGGTGACATTGGTTCCTGCATTTATTGCTGTGGCGATATCAGAGGCTTTGATTTTTGAATAGCCAGCTGTAGCAGAAGTAGCGTCACCAGTGATGTCAATGTTGTCTGGGTCAAGCAACCAGTTGGCAGCTTTGACTTGAATGTCATCGACTTTGAGATCGTGTCCTGAGGTTTCTATAAACCCTTTATTACTTTCGAGCTTTGCACCGCTCACATCGGTTGACTTAGCCAACTCACCGGTGAACTCATCGCGACCAATGATGATGTCGCCGCCTGCTGTGCCATGGCTGCTGTTGGCGGTGATATCCCCAGTGGCTTTGATGATGCCACCTTCGGCCAGCAACGTCACCGCACCTGCTTGCGGTGCTGATGTGTCAATGCGGCCACTGTGCGTCACGCTAGCCACGGCGGTGCTGAGTGCCGCTGCTTGTAACAAAACTTGACCGCCCTCAGTCAAAATAACGCCAGTGCTTGTGTTGTTCACGGCTGTGTTGATAGCAGCAGGGTCTAGCTCTAGACGTACGCGTTTGCTCATGCGTGCGCTGACAGTGTTTGGTGTGGTGACTGGTTGAGGCTTAACAAATTCTGGCGTCAATGTGACAGTTTCAGCAGCCGCCATCACCACATCGCCTTGTGGCGCATGAATGGTGCCTTCGTTGGTGACGGTGGCACCAATCAGAGCGACAAAGCCTCCTGCAGACGTTTCAATCGTGCCTTGGTTGACCACCGCAGCGGTGCTGCCATTGCGCGTGTATTTGTAAAAGCCGGACATGAAGTCTGCATCGCTCAAGGCAAATGTGCTGGCCGTGAATGCGCTGGCTGTGACTGAGCCATCTTTGCCAAACACAATGCCATTGGGGTTGAGCAAAATGACTTGCCCATTGGCACTGAGTTTGCCCAAGATTTGACTTGGGTCGTTACCCACCACTCGGTTCAACAACACGGATGTGGCGCTGGGTTGCGCAATATTGACCGATGCTGCAGACCCAATGTTGAAGCTCTGCCAGTTGATGCTGGCTTTGTCTGTCGATTGTGTGATGGCCATAGCCGCACCGGTGGTGCTGATGGTGGCAGACCCTGCACTGATGCTGCCGCCTTGCGGAAGGGCCGTGGAGGCAAGGGTGACTGCGTTCGATTGGGCTTGGGTGGTGCCAAGCGACAGACACGTCAAGGCAACCGATGCAAAGGTCAAGCGCAACGCACCCACAAAACCATCGATCACGGCACTGCCACATGGGCCTTGGCCGCTGGCGGCTTTGCCTGTGGAGGATGCGTGCTCACCCACCGCAACGAGCATGCCGAGGCGTTTGGAGAAGACGGTTTTGTGGCAGTTGGCGTTCATATTTGGCAGCTGAAAAACCAATACTGTTGGTTTTGTTAAAAAACTGCCAAATTCTATGAAATTAAGGTAAACCCGGATATACGCCAATTGGCGTACTCTGTAAATAAATAGCGTTCAATACAATTGATTGTTCAAAACTTTTTGAGTTTAAAACAAGATTATTCATCGCGTAAACACGGAAGCGTGATGTCGACCCGAGCGATGCCAGATTGTGGAAGGTGTCGTTCAATCGTGCCTTGGTGTTTGCGGATGACGGTGTCTACAAAATCCAGCCCTAGACCAAAGCCCGGCATTGAGGGGGTTAGGTCAAGCGATTGGGCATGAAGTTCGACAGGGTTGCGCATGCTGATGGTTGCATGTGTGGCATTTGATTCGACGTTGCTGTTGCATGTGATCTGAATGGCAATGCTGCTGCCGGCGGGTGAAAACTTGACTGCGTTAAAAAGTAAGTTGACGAGCGCGCGAACAAAGAGTCGGGTGTTGGCCATGACAAAAACGTTGGTGCATTCGCTTTCGTCTATTAGCTTGATTTGCTTGGCTTCAGCCAGATCGGCGACTTGTTCGATGGCGTCGTTCAGTAGGTTGTCTAGTAGCTCTTGTTTAAAACTGTATTGCGGTGCTTCAGCGGAAACTGTGAGGATGAAGTCATCCATCATGTGTAGCAGTGCTTTGGCATGGTGGATGATTTTTTGTTGTTGCTCGATTGGCGCTGGTGATTGAGTCGTATGCCGAGTGAGAGAAAGAATCGAGGCAATGGGTGTGCGCATGTCATGCGACAAAAACTGCAAGGCCCGATCTCGCTGTGTTTGTGACTGACGTAACTCTGTTATATCCATCAAGATGATGTGACGTAAGGGCTCACCAGTCGGGGCTTCAAGCGCACTGGTCTTGATCAGAAGGTCGCGTGTACCTTGCGGTGTCGTAAGAGACGTATGGGTGTTGTTGGCAGAAAAATCAGACAGTGTGAGGTTTAAGTGTTGAGCCAATTCCGATAGTTGGTAGTGCGTGTCAAGAGATTCAACCGCAAGGAGTTGGTTGATTTTTTGGTTGCCAAGTACCAACTGATTTTGTGCGTCAAAAATTGCGACTGCATCTGGCATTTCATCCACGATGAGGGATAAAAAGTTGAGTTCTGAGCTTGCGGATGCAACGGCATGGTCTAGCAGTTTGGCGTATTGCAAAACAATTTCACGCGAGGGATTCACCTTGCCTTGTGTACGTGTAGCAGGTTGAAGTTGTTGCAGATCGGCTGCTTTGTTTTCAATCAGCTTCACGATGGCTTCTAAGCGACGCCAAGCCCATAGGGGTTGTAGAACGATGGCGACCAAGGCGAAAGGGATGGGGTCTATCCAATAGTTGTTGAAGGCCAGTAGTGCGTAGCTGATGCCTGTACCCATGAGGATCATGCCAACCGCTAACAACAGTGCGCGGCGCGGTCGTAGCAATAACAAGCTGTAGAGCATGGTCAGCAGCGGTATCAGTCCCAAGATAAAAATGACCCACAGGGGCGCAACCTTGATAAGCGATTGATTGAGTGAGGCATGCAGCACACTGGCCAAGATGGCCACGCCAGGTGTGCTGGCGTTGTTTATGCCAGAGTAAAGCGTGGGGTAACGGTCGCCCAAGCTGGGGGCCGTGACGCCAACCAATACATATTTGTCTTTGAGTAAAGAGCGGGTGTAGTTGTCTTGAATGGCATCGGTCAATGACACCATAGGAAATCCAATGGTCGGGTCAACCATGCGGAATCGTCGATAGCCTGTATCTGTCAAATCATGCGCTAACGTCAGTTGTTTTTTTGCATGAAGTTGCAATGCAAAGTGCGGCCAATTTTGTTCGCTGAGTTGAATGCCACGAATCAATCCGTCAGAGTCAAACGACAGGTTAATGTGACCAATGCTTGCCGCGTCTGCCAGTGGCTTAACCGGCAAGGCAGGTTTGAGCGAGCGTTGCGCATTGTCTTGAATGCGAAATTCCAGTGGCAGCACTGTATTGAATTGGCGCATGCGCTGCGCTAGGGCCTCGTCATCTGTCGACGGGTCAAGAAATAAAAAGTCAAACCCAATGGCTTTGGGGTGGAAGCGTTCGTTGTTGAGCGTATCTAAAAGCTGTGTGTATTTTTCGCGTTTCAGGGGCCATCCACCGAATTCAGTCAGCGAACGGTCGTCTACTGCGACGATCACGATGTCGTTCGAGCTTTTAAAACCATGCCACCGCATAAAGTGGTCATACAGCACATTGCCCATAGGGCGCGCAATGTCAGCAAAGACCAAAATAACTAGAAGCGAGATGGCAATCGTGACGGTGAGCAACCATTCACGACGTAGATTTTTTTTGCGTTGTAGATGCGCGTTCAAGGCGTATGAGCTGAGAGGATGATCAACTCAAACGTTCCTGACTGCTTAATGACCGTGGGGTTGCCTACGGCATCACTGGTCTGAGGGAGGACGTACGACAAGGTCCATTTGTAGTGGCCTATGGGTAAGCCTTGAATGGCGAATCGCCCATTTTTAGCTTGTAAATTTTGCGTGTTGACCAGCGTGTGTGTTGCGCCACCAGTCTCTTGCGAGAGAGTGAACGCGATGGGGGCTTCA
>ERZ650308.1840-NODE-1840-length-10683-cov-7.834212_pt1 | contig 10683 bp, 6 predicted proteins | sample MGYA00376244_ERZ650308 | MGnify/ENA primary metagenome ERZ650308 (study PRJEB26733, sample SAMN07839295) | wastewater metagenome | biome: small river; feature: stream; material: water | place: USA: North Carolina | collected 2016-04-26 ...
TTGAAAAAGTGTTTGGCAACAACCTTCCGTTATTGACGACCAACAAATGGAAAATAGGACACACTTTTGGTGCTTCGGGGATTTTGAGTTTGGAGTTGGCTATTTTAATGCTGCAACACAATCAATTTGTTGGAGTTCCTTTCGCGAAAGCGCATACACCAACAAAACCCATTCGAAAAGTATTAGTGAATGCTGTTGGCTTTGGAGGGAATGCAGTGAGTATTTTGTTGACTATTTAATTTCTAGCTTCTAACTCTTTTACCTTATCGTACACTAAGTTACTTTCGTAGCCTTTTCGCAATAAGAAATCACAACATTTTTTTCTTTTTTTAAGCGTATTGGATTCTTTGATAGAATGCCAATTTCTTTCGGCTAGTGCATTAAAATTAGTTTCGTATTCTTCAGCGGTTATTTCTTTGAGGGCCAAATTGATATTGTAGGTGGAGATGTTTCTAAATTTCAATTCGTTAACGATACGCACTTTGCCCCAAAACTTAATGCGGTGTTTTCCTCTGGCAAAACTACAAGCAAACCGACTTTCGTTGAGGTAATTTTCTTGGATTAAATGAGCTAGTATCTCGTCGATTTCATTCGAATCCATTTTCATGGTGCGCAACTTTTGCACCACTTCGTCGTGGCAACGCTCCTGATAGGCACAGAAATGTTCTATTTTATGAATCGCTTCTTTAACGGAATTGACTTCGCTCATTGAGGTAGTTTTTATACTCGAAAAGTAAGTCTTTAATTTGAATTAAAAAACCTTCATTTTATTAAAAATCACTAAAAGTGGGTATTTCAAATCCAATTATTTAAGGCTAAGTTTGTGATTACTAGTTGAATTAGTACTTAAAAATCATAATTTAAAGCGCCCCCTTTATGTTACAATTTTTCCCAATCAAGCGTGAAAAAGCGATAGTTTTTGCAATTATCAGTCTTATTTCTTTATTTGGCTACAGCCAGGAGGTGCAAGTCGATCCTCAGTTCAATTCCTACGATGACGGACATTTAGGGGATGGATTTGACGGAACTGTGAGAACCCTTTCTATTCAAAATGATGGTAAACTCGTTGTCGGGGGTGAATTTCTAAACTATAATGGAATCACATCAACGTACCTCTGTCGATTGCAAACAGATGGTTCTAAAGACGTTGGATTTAATCTCGGAACCGGTTTTAATGGAAAAATACATGCCTCTGTAATTCAAGCTGACGGCAAAATTATTGTGGCAGGAGCTTTCACAACTTATAACGGAATTTCGGCAGGACGTTTGGTTCGCTTAAACATTGATGGTTCGAGAGATGTCTCTTTTGATACAACAATCGCCGTAAGTAGTGGGACTGTTTATGGGTTGGTTTTGCAATCTGATGGGAAATTGATTGTTGTAGGAAGTTTTACCAAATACAATGGAGCTACCGCAAACAGAATAGTAAGATTGAATCCGAATGGAGAATTAGACGCCAGTTTTGTTACAGGGACTGCTGCGACTAGTACAATTGATGATGTGGTCATTGCTCCCGACGGTAAAATAGTGCTATCGGGAACGTTTAGTGAATTCAATGGCAGTTCTAATTATTCAAAATTAGTTCGTTTGAATGCCGGTGGAAGCATTGACACTACATTTTCAATAGGAACTGGATTTGATGATACTATTGAAGCAATTGCTGTTCAGCCCGACGGTAAAATCATTGTTGGCGGTAGTTTTTTGAATTACAAAGGGACTTCAAAAAACCGAATCGTTCGTCTAAACACAAATGGTGCTGTTGACTCAAGTTTTCTTTCTGGAACAGGGTTTAATGATGGAGTGGTTCAGTCTGTACAAGTTGTGGCTGGAGGTATTTTGGTGGGCGGTAGTTTTACTGATAAATACGATATTACAGCTGCTAATCGTTTAGTTTTATTAAATTCCAATGGGACTATAAATTCTAATTTTGATATTGGAGCAGGACCTTCTTCGGCTACCATATATACTTTATGCGAATCCAGTGATAGCTTTTTTGTAGGTGGGTCTTTTTCTGTTTTTGACGATTTGAAACAAGGTAAGCTGGCTAAAATAAGCACTGCGGGTGAATTGGATTCAGGTTATCTGACAGCGGGTGTAGGATTTGACAAAGCTGTCGAGAAAGTTATTCCGTTGACGGATGGGAGTTTCATTGCTTTTGGAAGTTTTACTCAATTTAACGGGCAACCAATTAATAACATTGTTAAACTTACTCCTAAAGGCGAGTTAGATAACTCTTATAACCTTAATCAAACTGGTGCAGATAATACAGTGAAAGAAGTTTTGGTTCAACCCGATGGGAAATTACTTGCAGCAGGGAATTTTATTAAATATAATGGAGTTTCAAATAAACGCTTAGTCCGGTTGAATTCTAATGGAGCTATAGATGTTTCGTTGAATGTTGGAACAGGTTTTAATTACACGGTCTATTCCATCGCATTACAACCTGATGGTAAAATTATTGCAGTAGGAAGTTTTACTTCTTATAAAGGTATGACTGTCAAAAAAGTGATTCGGTTGCTCCCTAATGGCGATTTGGATAGTAGTTTTACTATTGGAACAAACCCAAATAGCACGCCTAATTTAGTATTGCTTCAATCGGACGGGAAGATTTTAGTCGGAGGAGATTTTACTACTTTTAACGGAGTTGCTTCAAATAAATTAGTTCGATTGAATTCAGACGGATCTGTAGATACGAGTTTTTCAATAGGGACTGGGTTTGATGGCAAAATCTACACTTTGACTTTGCAAAATGACAATAAAATTCTAGTTGGAGGTTCGTTTTCTAATTATAATGGGCAACCCAATAAACGAATTGTACGTCTAAATTCAGAGGGTAGTCCAGACAGTTCGTTTGATTCAGGTACAGGATTTAGTAACGGAATTGTACGTTCTATTCTTTTACAATCCAATGGGAACATACTTGTTGGAGGTTCATTTTCTAGTAAATACAATGGTATAAATGTAAAGCGAATGCTGCGATTATTACCCAATGGGAGTTATGATACCTCTTTTCCGATTGTACTCAATGGAGAACTCAAATCACTTGGTTTGGTTCCAGGAGGAGCCATAATTGGAGGGAATTTTAATTCGGTTTCGGGAATTTCGAAGCATCGAATCGCCAAATTATTATTTTGCCAAGATGGAACGGTTTGGGATGGCTTGACTTGGAATAATGGTATGCCAACAATTGATAAAGCAGTTGTTTTTAATGCTAATTATGATATTATGGCTGATACCAAAGCGTGTTCCTGTGTGGTCAATTCAGGAAAAACACTAACGGTAAAATATGCAGCCACTTTAGAATTAGTTTCCAATTATTCGGGTGCCGGAAAATTAGTTTTTGAAAACAATTCCTCTTTATATCAATCGGATGATTTGGTTGTGAATACAGGAAGTATTGAGTTCAATAGAAAGACAACACCTATTCGAAAATCTGATTATACGTATTGGTCTTCACCAGTGGTTAATCAGCAATTGCAACTACTTTCTCCTGATTCAGCTTCGGATCGTTTTTATTCTTTTGATGCAAATTCCAATAATTGGCGCAAAGAATCAAATAGTGCTACTATGGTGGTTGGTAAAGGTTATATTTTTCAAGCGCCACAAACTTTTTCAGAAACGATACCAACGGTTTTTGAGTCGGTTTTTTCTGGGATACCCAATAATGGTTTTATCACTATTCCGATTGCTAAAAATGCAACGCCAAATCTAATTGGAAATCCCTATCCTTCGGCCATAGATGCGGATGCGTTTATTTTGGAAAACCAAAGTATATTGCAAGGCAGCTTGTATTTTTGGACACACAATACTCCAATTGCCAACGGTCAATATACATCGGATGATTATGCCGTTTATACTATTTTGGGAGGCGTCGGAACTTCGTCAAAAAGTATGGGAGTAAATAACGAAAAACCCAATGGCAAGATTGCTGCTGGACAAGCATTTTTTGTTTTAGGAGCAAATCCAGAAGGGGGGAATGCTATTTTTAAAAATGAAATGCGTTTAAAAGGACAAAATAATTTATTTTTTAAAAGTAGTCTAGCTCAAAAAACAATCACTTCTTCTAGTATTGAAAAGCATCGATTTTGGCTCAATTTATCCAACAAACAAGGAATGTTTAAACAAATTTTAATAGGGTATGTGACAGGAGCTACTAATGAAAAGGATATTTTGTTTGATGGAGTTGCTTTAGATGGCAACGAATGGTTGGATTTTTATAGTCTGAACGAAGAGGTTAAAAATACAATTCAAGGCAGAGTTTTGCCATTTAATACTTCGGATAGCGTGTCTTTAGGTTACCGAGCTAAGCAGGAAGGTAATTTTACTATTAGTTTAGATGATTTTGATGGCTTATTTGCTAATCAGAACATTTTTTTAGAAGATAAGGAACGGGCTAAAATAGTCGATTTAAAGAAAGATGATTATATATTTACTACTGTAAAAGGGACTTTTGACAATCGTTTTGTTTTGCGGTATGAGAACCAAAATACCATTCCTGAAGAACTCGCTCCAGAGGTAAAAGTAGTGTGTCGAAATAACCAAATTCAAATTAGTTCTTCTGTAGATTTAATTGAAGAAGTTCGGGTGTATTCTCTTGAAGGTAAATTGCTCTTTCAAGCAGATAAGTTAGAAACTAAAACTCAAATAATCGATTCGGCTCTTTTGAAATCGAAAATTTTGATTATTCAAATTACTTTAGCAACGGGAGAGCAAGTCACCCATAAACTGGTTTTTTAAAAGCAAAAAGCTTCTAGTCTTTTCAGGCTGGAAGCTTTATTATACTTGAGTTCAATTTTTATTTTCCTTTTATAGAAGCTTCTACATTTCTTTCGATAGTGTGTCCTGGACGAGACCATTTTGGTTTTTCGCCTAAGGCAACATATTGAGAATCTTCCGCTTCAATGGTTTGTGGTTGTACCATCTTGGTAAATGGTTTTTGCGGTTTCAATCCTAACATTTCAAACATTTTCATATCCTCATTCACATCAGGATTTGGAGTAGTCAATAATTTGTTTCCTGCAAAAATAGAATTGGCTCCTGCAAAGAAACACATCGCTTGACCTTCGCGACTCATGTTAGTTCTTCCTGCAGATAAACGCACTTGTGTATCAGGCATAACAATTCGAGTAGTAGCCACCATTCGAATCATTTCCCAAATTTCAACTGGTTCTTCGTCTTCCAAAGGCGTTCCGTCTACCGCTACTAAAGCATTGATCGGCACTGATTCGGGTTGAGGATTTAAAGTAGAAAGTGCCACAAGCATTCCGGCTCTGTCTTCGATACTTTCTCCCATTCCGATAATTCCTCCGCTACAAACAGTAACATTGGTTTTACGAACATTTTCTATAGTTTGCAAACGGTCTTCAAAACCGCGTGTCGAAATCACTTCTTTATAATAATCTTCTGAAGTATCTAAATTGTGGTTGTAAGCATACAAACCTGCTTCAGCTAAACGTTGTGCTTGGTTTTCGGTAATCATACCTAAAGTACAACACACTTCCATGTCTAATTTATTGATGGTACGCACCATTTCCAACACTTGGTCAAATTCCGGTCCGTCTTTTACATTACGCCAAGCCGCTCCCATACACACACGAGAAGAACCTGCTGATTTGGCATTCAAAGCCTGAGCTTTTACTTGGTTTACGGTCATCAAATCATTTCCTTCAACATTAGTGTTGTAACGTGCTGCTTGAGGGCAGTAGCCACAATCTTCAGAACAACCACCAGTTTTGATAGACAATAGGGTAGAAACCTGAACCACGTTTGGATCGTGGTTTTCTCTATGAATTGAAGCTGCTTCATAAAGCAAATCCATTAGAGGTTTATTGTAAATTGCAATGATTTCTTCCTTTGTCCAATCGTGTTTTGTAATGCTCATGGGTATGATTTTAAGTGTCAAAAGTAATCAAATAGTTTCAAACTAGCAATTTGACTTATTGAAATGAATGGTCTTGTTTTATAAATTTTGAATGTATTGAATTGAAAAGTCTTTGTCTTTTCCTAATTGAATTTTGAGAAATTCAACCGATTCAAATTTTTCTTCTGAACGGATGCGCTGTAAAATAGCCACTCGGATGTGACGATTGTAAATATCCAAATCAAAATCAAAAAAGTGAACTTCAATTGTCCTTTTTTTCCCTTGAACAGTTGGATTAAATCCAATATTCATCATGCCATAAACAGATTTTCCATCTATTTCGGCTGCAACTATATAGACTCCGTTTTTGGGTACTAATTTGTACTCTTCTTCTAATTCAATATTTGCCGTTGGGAAACCGATGGTTCTTCCTAATTGTTTTCCTTTTACAACAGTCCCGCTTAAAAAATAAGAATAACCTAAGTATTCGTTGGCTAAATTGATTTCGCCGTCTTCAAGAGCCGTTCTAATTTTAGTGGAACTAATAGAAATGTCATTGATTTCTTGAGCGGATATTTGTTCTACTTCAAAACCATATTTCAAACCAAAAGCAGTTAAGTCATCAATATTTGCCGTTCGGTTTTTACCAAACCGATGGTCATAACCAATGATGATTTTTTGAATGTGCAATTGGTCCACCAAAACAGTTTTTACAAACTCTTCGGCACTTAGTTGAGAAAAGTTGGCGTCAAAAGGGTGAATAATTAAGTTTTCAATTCCGATTTTTTCTAATAAATCAATTTTTTCATTGATGGTATTGAGTAATTTCAAATCAGATTTCCCTTGTAATACCATTCTGGGATGCGGAAAAAAGGTAAGCACGGCACTTTCAAATTTTCCGTCAGCAGTATTCTGAGTCAATTTTTTCAGAATGGCCGCATGACCAATATGTACTCCGTCAAAGGTACCCAAGGTAAGTATGGTTTTTTTGTCAGAATGAAATTCGTTTATAGAATGAAAAATTTTCAAGTCGGTTTCCGTTTATTTTGGCTGCAAATTTAAGCTAATCTATTTAAAATTTCGTTCCAAAACGGATACCTTTTCATTGCAATTTTAAACTATCAGTCAAAAGTAAGTTAAATCGTCATTTTTTAAATAAAATTAAGATTTTTGAAACCTAACTTTAAATCAAAAAAACTAATTTTGGAATTCCAAAGACACCAAATCTATGAAAAGATATTTCCGATTCTTACTCCTTATCTTTTCTTTTTCGCTGATACAAGCCCAAAATGTATCTCCGTGGAAGAGAATCCCTCAAAGCAAAATTGCTTACACTGAAAGCACTAGAATAAAAGAAAAAAACGCACTATTGTATGAGTTGGATGAGGTGTCTCTAAAACAATCCTTAGCTCCGCTTCAAAACGCTGTCTCTCCTATTGAAATCCAAATTGAAATTCCAAATACTGCAGGTGATTTGGAAACATTTAAGGTTCGAGAGTTCTCTAACTTTGAACCAGATTTACAAGCTCAATTTCCAGACATTCGATCGTATACTGGGGTGGGGTTGACAGATAAAAATGCCACTGTTTATTTTAGCGTTTCGCCAAAGGGAATTCAAACGATGGTATTCCGTTCTGACAGTGCGACGGAGTTCATCGAACGATTTTCAGGAAATCAGTCCGTATATGAATTGTTTGATTCTAATAGTCGAAATAAAGAAGATTCGCCTTTAAGCTGTTCCACTAAAGACGTAGCATTAAGTCAGCAATTATTGAGTAAATCAAGTAGTACTTCGGCTAACAATGGGATTTACAAAACATTGCGTTTAGCATTAGCTTGTACAGCGGAATATACGACTTATTTCGGGGGAGTGCCTCAGGCTTTGGCTGCTATGAATGCCACTTTAACTAGAGTGAATGGGATATTCAATAGAGATTTAGCTTTGCATTTGAATTTGATTGCTAACAACACCATTTTGATTTATACTAACGCAACCACCGACCCATATTCTCCTGCAAATAGTGGAGCTAACGGCGCGTGGAATTTGGAGTTGCAAAATGATTTAACATCCAAAATAGGAAATGCTAATTATGATATTGGCCATTTATTTGGAGCTTCTGGAGGAGGTGGGAACGCGGGGTGTATCGGTTGTGTGTGTCAAAATCCAACTTCGTCAAATGATTTTGCAAAAGGGAGTGGTTATACTTCTCCTGCTGATGGTAAGCCTGAAGGAGATACCTTTGATATTGATTTTGTAGCCCACGAAATGGGTCATCAATTGGGAGCTAATCACACCTTTTCGCATGAAACCGAAGGGACTGGAGTCAATGTTGAGCCAGGAGGAGGGTCTACCATTATGGCGTATGCAGGGGTTACCGATTACAATGTACAGAGCCATTCTGATGATTATTTTGCCTATGTGAGTATTGCGCAAATACAAAATAATTTGGCAACAACATCCTGTCCAACAATAACTATTTTATCCAATCAAACTCCAGTTGTAAACGCTGGGGCAGATTACATTATTCCTAAAGGAACTGCTTTTGTATTAAAAGGTTCTGGTTCAGATCCTAATGGAGATGTGTTGAGTTACTGTTGGGAGCAAAATGACTCGGCTATAACTGCCACTGGCGCTAATAGTATTGCTTATTCTACTAAAATTGACGGCCCACTTTTTCGGTCGTTAAGCCCGAGTACTTCTCCAATTCGTTATATGCCGTCGTTGAATAAGGTATTGAGTAACATGCTTATTGCTACTTGGGAATCTGTTTCGGATGTGTCTCGAACCTTACATTTTACACTTACAGTCAGAGATAATGCTGCCGATGGCTTGGCGCAGACTAATACTGATGCTATGGTGGTTAACGTTGATGCGACCAAAGGACCTTTTGTAGTGACTTCCCAAAATACAGTAGACTTGTCTTGGAAACCATTGAGTCTTCAAACGATTACTTGGACAGTCAACAATACCTCTAATTTGCCCGGTTCAGCTACTGTCAATATTAAATTGTCGGTTGATGGGGGATTGACATTTTCAACGATGTTAAAAGCAAATACTCCGAATGATGGGTCAGAACTTATCGTTGTTCCTAACGGGATTACGGGGAAAAATTGCCGAATTTTGATTGAACCCACCGCTAATATTTATTATGCTATAAATTCAGAATCTTTTGCTATTGGGTATACCACGGAATCTAGTTGTTCAACTTATGCTTTTTCAACCCCGTTTGTAATTCCTGAATCAACATCATATACGACTAAAACAATCACGGTACCTACTACAACTGCAATAGTTTCGGATGTGAATGTGGCCTTGAATTTCACACACCAATATTTGTCAGATGTTCAAATAGAGCTAGTTAATCCACAAGGAAGGGTGGTAAAATTATTTGAAAAAGGTTGTGGAGATACTAATGGTAGTTTGGTACTGAATTATGATGATTTAGGAGGTGCAATTACCTGTGGGAAACAAACATTACAAACGGTAGCGCCTTTTGATCCTTTATACTTGTTTAATGAATTAAATCCTTCGGGAACTTGGTCCTTACGAGTTAGAGATGAATTTGTTGGAGATGTTGGAACGATAAATTCAGCCTCAGTTAGTATTTGTACCAAAGCCTACACTCCGATGGCGGCAACTACTGTTGATTTAAGTGCTGTTTTAGTTTATCCTAATCCTACTAAAGGTGATTTTTGTGTTGTTTTTACTAGTAAATACTCTTCAGGAGTAACCATTTTAGTTCATGATTTACTGGGTAGGAAAGTGTATGAAAAAGAATTTTCTAGTGCTGCATTATTTAATGAGACCATACAATTAGGCAATATACAAGCTGGAATTTATCTTTTAACGATTATTGATGGGTACAATACCACGGTAAAAAAAGTAGCTATATATTAATCGTAACCTCTTTTTACTTTCCGTTAAATGAGGTCATGGTATTTTCTAATCCAGCCGTTCCAAATGATTTGATAATTTCTGAGGCGAGTTCTAGTCGTTCAGGGAGTTTTGTTTTTTCTTCTTCGTCCCAATCACCAAGTACATAATCAACTTGCTGTCCTTTTTTGAATTGGTCACTAATTCCAAAACGGAAACGCGTATAATTTTGAGTGTTCAATATTAAATTGATGTTTTTCAATCCGTTATGACCACCATCACTACCTTTAGGTTTTATACGAATGGTGCCAAAAGACAAATTCAAGTCGTCAGTAATGACTAGGATGTTTTCCAAAGGAATATTTTCCTTATCCATCCAGTATTTTACGGCTTTACCGCTCAAATTCATATACGTATTGGGCTTTAACAAGAAAAAAGTACGCCCTTTGAATTTGTATTCAGCAAGAGCCCCAAGTTTTACCGTTTCAAAAGACAGGCTTTCTTTTTTGGCTAAAAAATCCAACACTTTAAATCCAATATTGTGGCGTGTATTGACATATTCGGCTCCAATATTACCTAATCCTACAATTAAAAATTTATTACTCACGCTTTTCATATTGTTTTTTTGGTGTTCCTGGACCTCCGGTTTCATAGTGTCTTCTCTATCACTTGCTGATTTGCTAGAGGCAAAGAGTTGTTTTATCCATTGAATCATATTGCAAAAATAAACTTATTTAAAAGAATCATCCAAAAAAAAAGCACCAGTTGTAGAACTGATGCTTTTTCGTATGATTGAAAAAAAATTATTTTTTTCCTTTTGGTGCTTTTGCCGCTTTTGCCGCTTCTTGAGCCGCTTTCATAGCTGCACGAGAAATTCTTACTTGACAAACCACCGTGTTGTCTGGGTGCATTAATTTGTATTTGTCAGAAACTAATTTCGTAACATACA
>ERZ650308.1842-NODE-1842-length-10666-cov-7.370747_pt1 | contig 10666 bp, 10 predicted proteins | sample MGYA00376244_ERZ650308 | MGnify/ENA primary metagenome ERZ650308 (study PRJEB26733, sample SAMN07839295) | wastewater metagenome | biome: small river; feature: stream; material: water | place: USA: North Carolina | collected 2016-04-26 ...
TAGAAACTCTGTATTGGACGGGGGTTCAATTCCCCCCATCTCCACTCAGGGCGGTGTCGCAAGACGCAAGCCAACGAGTCATCCCATACGCGAAAGCCCCGTAACCACGGGGCTTTTGTCGTTTCTAGGTCATAGGCTTGGGTCTATGACCGACTATCGCCTGATCTCGTGCAGCCTTGAACAGCATGGTGAACAGATTTTGGATATTTTCAATGATGCCATTGTCAACTCGACGGCACTATACGAGTACCAGCCACGAACAATGCAAACCATTGAAACTTGGTTCGACGCCAAGACCGCTGGCGGGTTTCCGGTGATAGGCCTGGTTGACTCTGAAGGCGCTCTCCTCGGTTTCGCCAGTTACGGTGCCTTCAGGCCGCAGCCTGCCTACAAGTACACGGTGGAACATTCGGTTTATATACACGCGTCACACCGGGGTAGAGGGTTGGGTCGAGTCCTGCTAAACGCCATCGTTGCCGAAGCAAAAGCAGATCAACGCCATGCTCTGATTGGGGTGATCGACGCCGAAAATCAGGCAAGCAGAAGCCTGCACGAATCACTTGGTTTTCATTTGGTTGGCTCGCTGCCGCAGGTCGCCTTTAAGTTTGGGCGATGGTTGGATGCCGTCATGTATCAGCTGACGCTGCAAACTCCCGCGGACCCTTCGGACGGCTGAGGTGGCTCCAAAAGGAGCAAGCGAAAGAGTAATCCCGTAACAAATGGCTCACCAGAAATGTTGGGTTTTTTGTTTAAGCACGGTGTTATCGTTGAGCCAAGGAGCTAAAGAATGTCATTTTTTGATGCAATCAAGAGTTATTTCAAGAACTACGCAAACTTCAGCGGGCGCACATCTAAGGCGACTTTTTGGTGGACGGTATTGTTCCTAGTCTTGGCAGGGATGCTCGTCGCGGCTATTTTTCCGGGCGCCGTTGAGGTTGATCACATCGCAGGTTTAGATATCTCTACGAGAAACGACTCAATTGCCCAAAATGTTTGGTCGATTGGAACCTTCTTGCCATCGCTGGCACTCGGTGTTCGACGATTGCAAGACATGGGCAAGCCTGGACAGTACCTTTGGTTCGCACTTATTCCGGTGGCGGGTTGGATCATGCTCTTGGTTTGGTTCTTGCAGCCTGGTCTTCCAACAGCAAATAAGTATGGCGAACCTGAGAAGAAGCTTGGCGAAAATTGAGTACCCTAACTGGTCGTGACGCGACTGCGCTGGTCGTCATTGACGTTCAGAACGGCGTAGTCGAAGGCGCATATAAGCGCGACGAGGTGATCGCCAACATCGAGCAGGCAGTTGCTAAGGCGCGAACCGCCTCCGTTCCAGTGATCTGGGTTCAGCATTCTGATGAAGAACTCGAGATCGACTCGGATGCCTGGCAAATCGTGTCGGAGCTCATCCCTCTAGAAGGCGAGGCGATGATCCGCAAGACCTTCCGAAGCTCATTTGAAGGCACCAACCTTGGCGAGGTACTCGCATCCTTGAACGCTTCTCACTTGGTGATCTGCGGCGCTCAATCTAACAACTGCGTGCGCCACACCGGCCAGGATGCCTTGGCCAAGGGCTACGACGTAACCCTGATCGCCGATGCCCACACGACCACGGGTTACGAATGGCGTGGTCGAGTTGTTTCGGCGCAAGCGGTAGTCGAAGAGCAAACCGATAACTTCAACGAACAGCTTCCGGGGCGATTCGCCCGCTCGGTTCCTCTGGCACAATTGAGCCTATGAATCTGACAGTGGGCGAGTGGCTGGTTACCTATGGCACCCAAGCCTTTGAAATCATCGGAACCCTTGCCTTTGCCCTGTCTGGACTGATCGAGGCCGCCCGAAAGAAACTCGACATCGTCGGAATGGCCATTGTCACTTCGTTGGCTGCCTTTGGTGGTGGAACTCTGCGTGACATTCTGCTCGACCGTCGCCCATTCTTCTGGGTTCAGAACGAAATCTGGATTTGGATCATCCTTGTAATGTGTGCGCTTGCGCTTGTGTTTATGCGGGCTCGACACATCGAACTCACCGAGCGAACCATGCAATGGCCGGATGCTCTAGGGCTCGGAATCTTTGCCGCTGGTGGAACTCAGATTGCTCTCGCAGCTGGAGTCACGCCGATTATTGCGGTTGTCATGGGAGTCATAACCCCGGTATTTGGTGGCGTTCTGCGCGACGTTGTTGTGAATGAGATTCCCCGAGCCTTTAACGACCACCAGCCTTATGCGGTCATCGCGTTTGCCGGGGGATGGTTGGTGGTGTTGTTCAACGCTCTCGACTGGAGCTCATTCTGGGCTGTTGCCACAGGTGCATTGATTATCACGGTGCTGCGATTGTTGGCAGTGATTTTCGGCTGGCGTCTGCCAACCTGGCGCGTTTAAGTCTTAGCGCGGCTTTTAGTTCATCGCTTCAGTGCAAGGCGCTAACTGCGCCACACGCTGAGGGGTAACTCCGAGTAGTACAGCGATGTCGCGCATGGTCAAACCCTGGTCGCGCATACGACCGACAACATCGCGAATTTCGTTAGAAGCTTCTTCTTGAAGGCGGTTTGCCTCGCGCATTTTCTGCTGGGCTGCATCAATGTCGCAAATGATGCCAGGCATTACGGCTTCAACTTTGACCACGATGTCGCACTGCGACTCACCGGTGGTCTTTTCAGCCAGAGCCTTCAACTGCTCAGTTGCCTTGTCTAGGCGCTTGGCGGTTGAGCGGTAGTTGTCGAGTTCAGGGCATGCAATCAACCAGCCGTCGGCCTGACGCTCTGCGGTAGCGGTGATCTCCATGTGCTTCCCTTCCTCTCGGTAACTATATCTTATCTCAACATTTGTAAAGGGCTACTTGACTTATTTAGTAAACCCGTGCTTTACTAACAACTGTAAGTCCGCTAGAGCGGAAACTCAAGACTATTTATAAGGGAATTATGAACATCTTTATTGCTATTGCAGCACTCGTTTTCTCGGTGCTAACTGCTGTCACTTACTGGAAGGCCGGCACTTTCAAGGCAAAGGCCTCTGAAGCGACTCTTCTAGGCGCAGGCATGGCTTGGGTTAAGGGCCGCTTGGGCCTAACCCGCGTAATTGCATGGTTGGAAATCCTGGGTGCCATCGGCATCCTTGCCGGACCTCTAGGCGCTTGGGTAACAAACTTTGAGTGGTCAAAGTGGGTCGGTGTTGCAGCCGCTGCAGGCCTGACTCTGACCATGGTCGTTGCCTTCATCATGCATGCAGTTCGTGGCGAGGCTAAGTACACCTGGAAGACGAACTTTGGCATCACTGCAGTCGCTGCCATCGCAACCGTATTGCAAGCCTTGGTTGCTCTGCCCCTCTTCTAAAACTTAGACTCTGTGAAAATTGGCCTTGTTGGCCGCTCTGCGAAGGGTGGTCAACAAGGTTTTTCCCGTTAACGCGATCAAGACCACGGTGGTCGCGGCTCGACCTAAATCCCAGATAAGACCGCCAGTGAAAATTTCATACTTCAAGAAAATCGCCAGGTTTTCGATTAATGGTGCCCCCGCGACATACGAGAGGCTGCTTCCTTCTCCGGCTAGGAACGGCCAGTTCCAGAGTGTCATCAAGGCGCCATAGGCAAAACAAGCCGGAATCGCGTAGAGGCACATGACTAAGACTTCGACGAAGTTGTTTCCCTTCAGCTTTTGGGTTAGGCGGCCGACCAAACCAGCACCGAGACCAACCAACCCTGCCGCCATCATTTGAAATGGCAACCACGGCCCGACGCCGGCACCCAACAGAGCCGAAACCAAAAGCGAGCCTGCACCGAGGACGAATCCGAATCCTGCTCCGAAAACGTAACCGCCGATGATTAGCAAGAAGAAGACCGTTTCGATGCCGGAGACGCCTGCGCCAAGCATTCGAATAACCGAGTTGAGGGCTATAAGTAGACCGAGGATAGCGAGCTGCCTGGTTCCTATCGAGCCAGAATTGAATTCGATCAGTATCACTAAAAGCAACAAGGGCATTAGTCCGATAAAGACACCCTGAGCAAGATTTGACTGGGATGTATCGGCAATAATCAATGGCCAGGCAAAGACAAGGATGGAGGCCAGCGCGGCAACCGCCACGACTGCGGCTGACGAGGGGTTAGTTTTCATCAGCCCGCCTTCCATCAATCAGGTGAATAACTTCGTCTGAAATCTGCCTCGCGAAATCGTGGTCGTGAGTTGCGAGGAGAATGGCATGCCCATCGTCTCGCAGTTCAACAAGCAGGTTGGCGAGTTTAAACTTCGCCTCCCCATCTAAGCCGCGCGTTGGTTCATCCAAGAACAGCAGGTCTGTCTTCCTAGATATTTGCAACGCAATCGCCAGAGCGAGTTGCTGACCAACCGATAGGTCGCGAGGATGCGAGGTTGGGTCTAGCCTTCCAACCAACCGCTCGAGGATGGTTGCTGCTTTTCGAGCACCATCCGGGTTTTCGGTTTGCGCAGCAGAGAGTTCAGCCGACACAGTGTTCAGAATGAGTAGGTCGCTTGCGTTCTGCGGCACCATCGCCACGGTCTGATTTTGTCGCCATGCCTCACGAAGTGCGCACCAGAGCAAACTCGATTTGCCTGAGCCGTTGTCGCCAGAGAGCGAAGTAATGCTGTGTGCGCTCACTCGAAGAGAAATTCGGTGAAGGGCCGTAGTGTTTCCGTATTTGAGTTCTAGTTGAGGTGTTTCAAATAGGCATTCCCGTTCATTAGCGTTCGATGCGGTCATGTCATGGGCCTGAGAAGTCTGAAGATCGCTCGGCGATTTCTCGATTAGCAACCCATCGCCTCGAAGTTCGAAAACGCGATCAATGAGTTCAGCCAAGCGTTCCACTCGATGTTCGGTGACTATCACGCTTACCTTCTCTTTGACGGTCAAACTCTTGAGCACCTGGAGAACCTCTTCAGCGCCCTTGTCGTCCAACGCCGAGGTTGGTTCATCCAGAATCAATATCTTTTGTCCGGATGCAAGGGCAGAGCCGATGGCAACTCGCTGTTGCTGGCCGCCCGAGAGTTGCTCAAGTGGTCGTTGGAGCAAGTCGGCAACACCGACAATCTTGGCGATGTTTTGCACTCGAAGTCGCATTTCATCCGGGGCTACGCCCAACTGTTCCATGCCATAGGCAAGCTCTTCTTCTACCGTGTCGGTGGCAAATGCGCCCTCCGGTTGCTGATTCACATAGCCAATCAGGTGCGCCACTTCATGAGGAGGTAAGCCCGTGGTGGCTAGGCCATCAATTTTGACTTCACCTGAAATCTGACCGCCGGTGAAGTGTGGAGCAAGACCAATTAGTGCTTTCAGAAGAGTGCTCTTGCCGCTTCCAGTGGGGCCGGTAACCAAAACGAACTCGCCGGCTTGAACTTCGAAATGAATTCGTTGCAGCGTGGGTGTCGCAGCGTTTGAATACCTGAAACTTAGAGACTTGGCTTGGATCACCGGATCACCCCCAGCGCGAAAAGAATCGCCAACAGGGACGAGGCTCCGACTAACAGGGAATCCTTGATCTGCCAGGGGTGCGTAATGTAGCGCGTTTTCAAAGTTGAAGATCCAGTGACTCTTAGCGAGGCATATATTCCGGCTACTCCCAAAGTGAAGCTCGTGAAAGTTGCCCAAACTGCGTCTGAAGTCAGAAGAAGATAGGAGCCAACGGCTAAAGCTGAAATCGAGACAAGCGATGCGACTCGAGAAAATCGAATTTGCAACTTGGTTAAATTGCCTCGTCGTCCGAAGCCGCGTGCGTCCATGCTGGCGGCGAGAGCCATCGAGCGATCTATTGAGTCTTCAAGAATGGGCGAAATTAGCATCACGCCTTTTGAGGGCCGGTTTGATTCATTTCGCAGTTGGCTCGAAAGGCGAATTCGTTTGGCGCTGGCGATCAACTGAGGTGCAAGGTTGAGGGCAATAACAAACGAGCTGGTCACCCCATACAGCGCGGCTGGTGTCGACTTGAGCAATCTTCGCGGGTTGGCTAACGAGTTTGCCATGCCGATGCTAAGGATGATGGCCGACATTCGCAGACCATCCCTAAGAGCTGCGGTTATCGAGGATTGGCTAACCCGGCCGAGTAAGTCGATTTCTCCGAGGGGGCCGAAGGGAATTCTTATTGCTGGCAGATTAAGTGCAATTTGATCGGGGGAGTCGAAGTTGAAGATGATACGAAAGGTCACGCGAATGAGCACCACGAGGGCCGCGGTGCAAATGTAAAAGAGGAGCGATCTTGACCACGGGGCGTGCTCTCTTGCCAGCAGAACGATTAGCACTGCCAAAATCTGAATGGCAATGAGAGCTGGGGTGCTAGAACTAATTCCAGCGCAGATCGCAAATGAAAGCCCTAGGAACCACCACGCGCCAGGTGCTATCTGGCTCGCCTTGAAGGAGAGATTCACTTGCAAGCCCTGTTTTCGACCTTATAGCGGGGCGGTTTATTGGCTTCCCCGCCGGCAATCCATGACCACCCCTCATAGCCCGCACAATCTGGAATATGCGAACCCGCACCCTGGCCGCTGAGCAACCAGCCACCGCCCCGAGAAAAGCTGGTCACGTAATAGGCCCAGTGTCCCTCTTTATAGGTGGGTGTGTCTGCGCAATCTTGCTGCTTAGATGTTGGCCAGCCTGCAATTCGACACACGAAGCCAGTTGGATATTGCTGGGTGCCCTCGATCTTTAGCTTCGTTTGAGAGAGAAGAGCCCATCCGGTAGCTGAAGTCGAGATGTTTGAGAGCGAAATCACTCTCGTCGCTCGTCCCGACTTCTTCCCAAAGTCGACAACCACTGTCACGGTCTTTGCGATCGAGTTTTCTGCTCGAGCTTCACTTATTGGAGAAGGAGCAAGAAATGCCAAGGTAACCATCAAAGCCAATAAAGGCATTCTTAGTCGCATGGTTACTTCAAGTAGAGGTTTAGATAGCTGAGACCAAGTGCCGCGGTCATGCCCTGAGCGGTAGCAAATACGTCGCCGGCGCCGTTTGACCAAGGTGTGATTAGTCCTCCGGTCGGGGAGATGCGACCGTTCATCCAAGCCTGAACTTTCGAAACGTTTGCTCCCGCGGCCTTGAGTCCCATAGCGGCGTAGGCAGTTCCATTGACGTCAATGTCACCCCAGGCCTCCCAGTGGTCTCCAGTTACCTGGCTGCTTCTGAGATAACCGCTAGAAGTGATAATCGCCTTTTGCAGCTTTGTTAGTTGTGAGGACGTAGCGGTTCGCTTCGCATAAGCGAGAGCCTGCAAAGCAATGCCGGTGGCATCGGCCGAACTAGCTAGGGTGTCACCCGTTTGGTCGGTACCGAAACCGCCATCGGGGCGTTCTAAAGACACGAGTTTTTGAGCCACCAAGTTGGCTAGCTTTTGCTGGCCGTTTGATGCCAGGCCAAGAATTGCCCAGGAGTATTCAAAAGTGTTTCCATTGGCCGAGGCGATAAGCCCACTTGAGGCAATGGCTTTTTTCAGATCAACGATTACTGCATTTCGAAGTGGCGCGTTTGGAACCCCGAGCGCCGCGCTAACAAAGAGGTACTTGCCCGCTAGGCCTGGTTTGATTGTTCTGGTCGCTCCGGTGTTCGCGTAGGCATAGTTCGAAACCGCAGATTTGGCGAACACGGTCGTATCGGCCAGGTTTGCCTTCACCGCAACCATCTGGTCGAAAAGTTTTTGGCCCAGAGCTTTGCGCTGAAGCATCGCCTCGAGTGTGAATCCATAATCCGGGATTCCTGGGCTGAATCCATCGAGTGCCTTGCCTGCAACGAACTTGCTAGAAATGAAATTGAGCGAAGTTGAATAGTCGGGCAGAGCTGCTGAAGCTGCTGACGGGGGAGCTGCGAACGTGAATGCTGCTACTAGTAATGCAGCTATCACTCGCAACTCAGATTTTGGTCCAATCATCTTGGAGCCTTTCGCTTAAAGCGATCTGAGTGCGAAGACGAAAGGCGTGTGACCATTCGACTCCGACCGTAGACCTCGACGGTTATTAGGAGCCCTTTGCGATTTCGGCAGGCATTCCGACTGTCGATTGAGTTGAATCAATCGGTTCACGGTTGCGGGTCAGCGCCAGATTTTCACTGGCTTCCCCTGCACGATGCAAAAGATGTTCTGCGACGAACATATTCAAAGGGTAACAGTGTCACTCGCGGCAATCGGGCTGTTGTCTGGTCTATTTCTAATTGTTGCCATCTGATTACGTTTTGCGAATAAAACGATTTTTTAGATAACGGTTCTACTTTTTGGGCTTAGAGTGTTCTCATCACGGGCTACGGAGCACGCGTGTCTTTTCGGTATCTCGATTGGCGCGGGCTCTAAGGCCCAACCAAAAAGGAGAAACTGTATGAAAGCAACACGCGTATCTCGCGCTTTGGCTTTGACAGCAGCGACCGCACTGGCCCTAACCGGCTTGGCTACCGTTGCTATCGCGCCTGCAGACGCCGCAGCTAAGTCAACCCTCATCATCGGCGATGGTCTTGGCTGGAGCTCACTTAACACCGCTAACCCAGACGAGAACTCGGCAATCAACGCTGACGTTGCCTACCTAACCTCACAGGGTTTCTGGTACTACAACGACGCCCCTAAGTTGACCCGAAACACCTACTTCGGTAACTACGACATCGTCAAGGGCACCAAGGACTTCCAGGTCAAGTACAACGTAAAGCCTGGCCAGGTTTGGTCAGACGGTACTCCGATCGACGCCGTTGACCTACTTCTAAGCCACGTAATCTCTTCAAGTGCTTACTCGAAGAAGGCTGGCCTTGGAGACCCATCTTCAGACGCTGGTTCAGCTTTCTACTCAGGTGGCTACGGTGGCTCATACGACCACAGCATTGTTGGTCTTCCAACCCTTTCAGCTGACCACATGTCTGTTACCTTGCACTACAGCAAGTTCCAGCCAGACTGGGAAGTTCAGGGCCCTGGAGCATCTCCAGTTCACACTCTTGAGGCAATGGCAGATGGCAAGACCGACCTTCAGTCTGCTGCTGCGAACAAGGCTTACAAGGCCAAGTTCCTTGCTGACTACACCGGCGCTTACAGCGGCAACAAGGCTGCTCAGACCCGCCTAGCCAAGATCGGTAAGATCTGGACCAACGACTACAACTTTGACTCGGCTTCATACGACTCAGCTGCTAAGCCAATCCTTGCTGTTAGCAACGGTGCTTACCTTCTAAAGTCGTACAACAACTCGACTCAGACTGTAACCCTGACCCAGAACCCTAAGTACACCTCGGGTCACCCTCTAAGCAAGGTAAACCCAATCAAGACGATCGTCTTCAAGTACGTACAGGACGGAACCGCTTCGGTTCAGGCCCTACAGAACGGTGACATCAACCTTTACCAGGGTGCACCAGGCGCTGCCGGTTACTCGACTCTTCAGTCACTAGCTGGCTCGAAGCAGATCGGTCTATTGGGCGGAACTTCTGGAACCTATGAGCACATCGACCTTCGCAGCGGAAACGGTGCAGGAACTACCGATGAGTACACCGGTCCATTCGCTGACAAGTGGGGCCAGAAGGCTAAGGACTTGCGCCTTGCATTCTTGCTAGCCTTCCCTCGCTACGCAACCATGACCAACCAGTTGAAGCCATTCAACAAGAAGGCTGAGTTGTTGAACTCTAACTTCACCCTTCCTGGTTCGGTTTACTACAAGGATGTAACCGCAAAGAACGGTCTAACCACCACTCAGAGCGTAACCATCGACGGAACTCGCTACACCTACAACTTCAACGTGCCTTCTGAGACCATTCAGCGCGCCAACGAAGCTGTGGCTTTGAAGCTAGTTCAGAAGTACTACCCAACCGCATCGGCTAACAACCCAGTAGTGAAGATCAACCTTCTTCGCTCAAGCCGCCAGATGCGCGTTGAGAACAACGCAGTTATCGTTCAGCACGAGGCGAATGCAGGTTTCTCTGTAAGCAACGCAACCACCTCAAACTGGAGCAACCGTCTAAGCGAGAACCAGTTCGACGCTGAAGAGTTCGCTTGGGTGCTTAACAGCGTTACCCAGGATGGCTCAAACGCTAACTACCTAAGCGACGGCGCTAACAACCACACCGGTTGGAACGACCCAGCTGTAGACAAGATCCTGCACAAGTTGGAGAACAAGGCAAGCACCGCTACGCTCGCTTCTCTAATGGGTCAGGCCGAGGCGCTTATCACTAAGAACGCCTGGACTCTTCCTATGTACCAGTGGCCACAGGTTACTGCGTTCAGCAAGGGTCTAGTTGGTGTGAAGGGCACTTCAATCTCACCAACCTACGCCTGGAACTACTGGGAGTGGCACTTCTAGTCTCTGACTAGAGAAAATTCAATAAAATCGGTGGCTTCGAGTCTTCTCGGAGCCACCGATTTTTTGAAAACATTATTAGACTTATTTTTTGTTTCACCTGATGCACTAGACAGATCGATGGAGATTTAAAGAGAATGCTCGCGTTCATTGGCCGGCGAATAGCCATAAGCTTCCTGATCCTTTTTGGCTCTAGCTTCATCGTCTACAACATGGAAGCCATCGCGGGTGACCCGCTAGCCGGCCTTGCCGAAAGCTCCGCTCGCAACAAGGAATACTTGATTGCTCGCTTGACCGCCCAGCTCCAACTTGACGTGCCACCTCCAGCCCGCTACTTCCTCTGGTTGAAGGGCGTCCTAGGAGTATTTGTCGGTGACCTAGACTTCGGAAAGACTCGACAGGGTGGAGCAGTTCTAGAACT
>ERZ650308.1843-NODE-1843-length-10665-cov-4.703582_pt1 | contig 10665 bp, 11 predicted proteins | sample MGYA00376244_ERZ650308 | MGnify/ENA primary metagenome ERZ650308 (study PRJEB26733, sample SAMN07839295) | wastewater metagenome | biome: small river; feature: stream; material: water | place: USA: North Carolina | collected 2016-04-26 ...
GCTGGAATCGAACGGCCCTGGAACCGCCGACAGCGATACGACCAATGGAAGCTGGTCGAGCGATTACAATTCATCCGCCAGCACAGGCACTGCCGCCACCTCGCAGGCGATCGGCGGCCAGCACAAGACGGTCACGGCGACCGGCAACCAGACATATGGGCGCAGCGGCAACAACCGCGACCGGGCCGCCAACTACATCATTCTGGGCTATGTGTCGTCAGGCTCGGCGGCGGGCACGTCGACTGTATCCGGGGAGCCGAAGATTGCCGGCACGGCGGCGGGCGTCGGTGCGGCGAGCGGCGTGCCGAGAATCTCAGGCACGGCGGCTGGCATCGGAGCGGCCCTCGGCGTTCCGACCCTTGAAGACATCGTTATCGCTTGGGCGGCGATCACCGAGGCGCCGGACCGCGTCGCAGGACGGATCGCGCCGGGCTGGCCTGATCGCCTGCCGGCGCCGACCCTGAACGGCTACAGCTTCGCTGCCGCAGCGTCGGTCAAGCGCCTGGCGGTCGACATCGGCGCTGCGCGGGTCTACCGCCGGACCCGCCAGCCGGTTGTCGAGGTCGGCGTCGTGTGGATCATGAATGCCACCCAGATGCGCCTATTCGACGGCCTACAGCGCACGATCCTCCGGGAGGGTGCGGAATGGTTCAGCGCCGAGCTTGCCTTCCCAGCGGGGCTAAAAACGGCCGTAGCGCGCATCAAGGAGAAACTGGCAATCCGGTCGCTCGGCGGCGACATCTGGCAGGCGAGCGGCGCGCTCGAGCTGCTCCAAAGGCCGATGCTGACCGACGCCGAGCTCACGGCGCTTATCGGCTCGGGAACCGACTGGCCCACGATCCTGCCGGCGCCGACCCTGGGAAGCTGGGAACTGACGCCCAAGCCGGCGCTGGCCCGGAGCGACGACCTGCCGGGCTACCGCGATGCGCGGCACCGCTCCTTCGGTTCCGTCGCCGAGGTGCCGACGGCGTGGGAACTGAACGCGCTGCAGGCCTCGATCTTCGACGGCTTCTTCCATCACCGCGCCCGCGACGGTGCGGCATGGTTCGACTTCCCGGTCACGCAGGCCATCGGCACGACGACGACGAAGGTGCGATTCATGGGCGAGGCCGACTGGACGCCGCGAGGCAACGGTCGCTGGTCGGTGACGGCGCCGATGGAAATCCGCGAGCGCCGGGTCTACACGGCCGCGCAATACACGACGGAGCTGCGCGGTGCCTGATCCCTCGATCACCGATGCCTACGCCGAGGCCGCCGCGCTGGCGCCCGAAGAGGAGATTTTCTACGAGACGCTGGAGTTCCGGCACGCCGATTTCGTGGACGAGAACGGGGACACGGACTCCCTATGGTTGGTGTCCGACACGCAGGACCTGACGGCCCCGCTGGAGGCGGACGCCCCGATCAAGGGCGGGCAGTGGGTGACGTTCATGCGCTCGGCATTCTCCGGCGCGATCCGGCCGGCAATCGAGCCGGGCGCGACGCCGGAGATCGAAATCACGGTTGACGGCGTGTCGCGTGCGATCGTCGAATATCTCGACCTCGCGATGGAGTCGGCGACGCCGCTGACGGTGGCGTATCGGCCCTATCTCGACAGCGCGCTTTCAGACGGGCCGCAAATGGACCCGGTGCCGACCTTCGAGGCGGCGGAAATCACGGTGTCGCTCACCGGCATCAGGATCAAGGCGCGGACCGGGATTGACCTGCGTGGGGCGTTCCCCGTGAAACAGTACACGATCACGGAGTTTCCTGGGCTGGCGGGCCGCTAGGAGCGGGCGCACTGCCGAAGGATGCGCTCTCCGGGATTATCGGCGCTGAGGCGACCGCGGGCATAGAGGTTGCGATACTCGACGGCGGTCATGCCGTCGCCGGTGTCGCGCAGATCGAATTGGGCGATGGTTTCGCCATAGCCGCCCAGCACCATCACTTCGGCGCGCTTTTCTTTCGCGCTGACGAACGGGACAACGGACTTCGCAAAGCCGGACGATTCGATGGCGACACAGTGCGCCATGGCGTCATAGGCGGCGGGATAGAGCGCGCTCCATGCCGCCGGCCGTTGGCGCAACTCTTCCGGGCTGACGCAAGCCGCGAGCGCCGCACATGCCGCCACCGCGAATAGCTCTTTCATTCTGAGGCTTCCTCCATGCCGCATTGGGCGACGCCGTTCGTAGGTTGGCAGTACCAGCGCGGCGCGCAAGGGCCGGACCATTGGGATTGCTGGTCGTTCTTCCGCGAGGCGCAGCGTCGGCACTACAGCCGGGACATTCCGCTTCTGCCGACGCCGCCGTCGTGGCGGGAGATTGCCGGGGCGTTCCCGGCATGGTCGGCACAATACGGCTGGAAAGTGGCGGCGGTGCCTCGTGACGGGGATGCCGTGTGCATGGCGCGCCTCCGCGACCCGACACACGTCGGCACATGGCTATCCGATCTGAAGGCCGTGCTGCACTGCTGCGAAGGCGGTTCCGTGCTGCACGACGCTCGACACCTTGCCGCCGCTGGCTGGCGGGTGCGCGGTTACTTCTCGCCGGGGGACTGATGGGCGCTCTCGTGCATCTTTATGACCGCTTCGACCCGCTCAAACGGGACGTGCATCGGCTCGACAGGCCGGTGACGGTCCGCCGGCTGGTGCAGCGTCACAAGGCGCTGAGGGCGCACACGCGGGTCTACCGGCCCGGCGGCGTCTATGGCCGCCGTCAGGTGCGCGAGTTCACCCGGCCGACCGTGTGCCTGTTCAACGGAAAGCCGCTGACCCGGAAGGACTGGAAGCGCACGACGGTAGGGTTAAACGACGTCGTGGCGTTCCATTCGCCACCGACAGGCGGCGGCGGCCTGCGGATGCTCGCTTCGATTGTTCTGATCGCCGTAGCCGCGGCGGCGACATGGTGGGCCGGCGGCTCTGGCGGTCTGCTTGTCGCGAGCGCGTTGGGCGTGAGCGCCGCCACCGGCTCTGCGATTGCGGTGGCCGGTGTCGCCGTTCTCACCGCAGCGGCAAGCATGGGAATCTCGGCCCTGTTCTCCCCGCCTGCCGCGCCGACCGCCGGTGCGGGCTACGCTGGAGGCACACCGTCATCGAGCCCGGTCTACAACCTCACGGCTCAAGGCAACTACGCCCGGCTCAACTCGCCGATCCCGGAGGCGTTCGGCCGGAACCGCATGTTCCCCGACTTCGTGACGACGCCCTACGCCAACTACGATTCCAGCAACGACCAATACCTGCATTACATCCTCGGCCTCGGCATCGGCGAGTTCGAGATCGACGAGGACAGCATCAAGCTCGGCGACACGCCGATCACGTCCTACGAAGACATCGAATACCAGATCATGGAGCCCGGCGACCTGGCGGACACGTCGATTGCCGACGAGCGCTGGATCACGGCGACGGACGTGGCCGACGTCGAGCTTGAGGACAGTGCGGCCGGCTCGCCATACGCCGGACCGTTCGCCGTCGTGCCGGCCGGGGTGGAGATCGATCGCATCGAGATCGACACGTCGGCCCCGCGCGGCATCTGGGCCTTCGATGCCGTCGTCTACCTGCTCACCCAAAACATCACATTCGAGGTCGAGGCCCGCCTGATCGACGATGCCGGCGCGCCGCTCGGGTCCTGGGAAACCTTCACCCCGATCACGAAGACCGACAACACGCAGGAGGCGCTGCGGTTCACGGACGCCATTACCCTGCCCAGCACGGGCCGCTGGGAAGTCCGCATGCGGCGCACCGACCTCAAGAACGTCGCCGTGCAGGCAGGCCATGAGATCCATTGGGCCGGCTTGCGGGGCCGCATCATCGGCCGTCGTACCTTTCCCGACATGACGTGCATCGCGGTCAAGATGAAGGCCGGCGCCGACCTCAACGCGGCGCAGTCGCGGCGGCTCAACCTGGTGGCGACGCGGAAGCTCGAGACATGGACCGGCAGCGCCATGGGCACGGTGAAGGCCGCGACGCGCTCGCCGTGCGACGCCTTCGCCTATATCGCGCGGACCTCGAATGGCGGCCGGTTGAGCGATGATCAGATCGAGCTCGAAACGCTCTACGATCAGGACGCCGACTTCACGACGAACAACTGGACCTTTGATTTCGTCTTCGACAGCGGCGTGACCGTGAGCGAGGCGCTTGCCCGTGTTTCCCGCGCCGTGATCGCCGAGCGGGTGACGCAGGGCGGCAAGCTCCATCTGGTCCGCGACGTCGAGGCGGTGGCCCCGGTGGCGATGTTCAGCCCGCGCAACATCACGCCGGGCAGCGACAGCCAGCAATATCTGATGCGCGACAGCACCAGCTCGGACGCGCTGATCGGGACCTATATCGACCAGACGACATGGAAGCCGGTCGATGTCACGGTCGCCTTCGATGACTCGCCGCAGGAGCGTCCGACCCGGCTGACCCTGCATGGTGTCGGCAACCGGGAGCAGGCCCGCGAGGTGCTCTGGCACATGGCGCGCGAGGATCGCTACCGCCGGAAAATCTACGGCTGGACGGCTCCGATGGAGGGCCTCGCGGTCACGTTCGGCGACGGCATCTCCTATTCGATGGACATCCCGAACTACGGCCAGACGCTCGAGGTGATCGACGTCGACCAGACCGATCCCAACGCGCCCATCTTCACCTTTGCCGACGAGCCGGATTTCGGCGACGGGACGGCGACCTATTACGCCGCGGTGCGCGACAGCAAGGGGCATATGGCGGGGCCGTGGGTGGCGACGGCGGTGACAGGCCAGCCGAACCAGCTCGAGCTGACGGTCCCGACGCCGGCCGACCTGCCGGACATCCTGACCGGCGGCGACAAGGAGCGGACCTGGCTGCAGCTCGGGCCCGGCGAGGCCTATGCCAAGCCGCTGAAGGTCAAGCAGGTGACACCGCGCGACGAACACACGGCGGAGATCATCGCCTTCGATGACGATCCTCGCATGTACGAGGAGATCCCGGAGGAGCCGGAAGTCCCGATCGGCGTCGATACTACGGAGCCGCTGACGGTGGTCGTGACGACGAGCGGCACGCTCCGCACGAAGGCGAACGCGGCCGGCTACAGCGGGCTCGCGGCGCAAGCCGTGATCTTCACGGTCGCTGCCGGCGTCGACATCTATGTCACGCGCGGTTCGTGGCCGACGGGAGCCGATATCACGATCCAGCTCGCCGGCACGCTCAGCGGCACCGACGGCGCGGCAGGCACGGCCGGCATCGGCGGCACCGTGTCGACGGGCGGTAACGGCGGCGCCGGCGGCACCGGCGGGACGGCGTTGAACAGCTCGACCGGCGCGCTCACGGTCACCGGTGCCGGAACCATCCGGGGCGGCAAGGGCGGCGGCGGCGGTGGTGGCGGCGGCGGTGCCGCGAGCTACTTCGTCGATCCGTCCTACATCGGCCTGGCGGGCGGTGCGGGTGGTGCCGGCAACGGCGGCACCGGCACGGCGGGCACGACCGGCGGCGGCGAGACATCAGGCGACGGCGGCAACGGCGGCGCGCTGGCATCGTCCTACGGCTCGGCAGGCAGCGCGGGCAGCGCCGGCACGGCAGGTTCGACCGGCGAGGCGGGCGGCAGCGGCGGGCCTGGTGGCGCGGGCGGCAAGGCCATCGTCGGCGTGGCGAATGTCGATCTCACCGGCTTCACCGGCCTGATCGTCGGCGCGACTTCGTAGGAGGCCGGCATGGCGTTTCGCATCAAGTTTCGGATCACCGAAACCACCGACTACCTGTTCAGCCCGGCCACGAAACGGATCGTGCTGACCCCTGTCGCCGATCCCGACACGCCGCTCAAGGACCGCTTCGCGAGCGGCTCGGTCGGCGCGGCATCGCTGACGGTGTTCTGTGACAACCCGGCCGCGCACGACGCTCTGACACTCGGCCGCGAGTTCTATTTCGATATTTCGCCGGTGCCGCGATGAACGTAGAGGACGCCATCGAAACCGCGCTGTTCGCCAGCGCGGCCGACATCGCGACGTTCGACTCGGCGCACAAGGCCTGGCCGAACGTCTCCTTCACCCCGCCGACCGACGCCTACATGCGCGTCGACCACCTGCCGAACGGCAGCCAGCGGCTTTCGATCAAGGGCATCAACCCGCACCTCTATCTCGGGATCCTGCAGATCACCGTCGTCGCTCCGCTGCATGTCGGCGTCACCGCGGCTCGGCAGCTCGCGGCGGAGATCGCCGACGCCTATCCGGCCGACCGCACGATGAGCAAATGGGGCGTCGATGTCCGCGTCGAGAAGGCGCCGGACGTCGGGCGCGGATTCGACTCCGACGCCGCCTGGAACGTCGTGGTGAGCATCCGCTACCAGTCGATCGCGCTGCCGGGCCTGATCTTCTCGCTCGATTTCACGAAGCCGCGCAATTCGCAATACCTCCCGTTCCTGTCCTGAGGGCACGCCATGACGATGCAAGTCCGTGACGCCAATAACGACGTCATCACGATCTCGAAGCCGGGTACGACGCGCTTTATCGTCGCCAGCGGGACGGCGCTGACCCGGCCGGCGAACACCACGGCCTACAGCGCCGGTGACAGCATCTCGAACAGCGCGACGGCTGGGTCGGTCACGGCGAACTCGATCACCGTCTCGGACGTGGCCGACCAGCCGGTGACGGTCGAGGCGGTGACGCTGACGACGGCGGACACCGGACCGGGCGCGGCGGGCGCGACGTTCGACCTGCACCTATTCGACTCTGACCCTACTGCGAGCAGCGGAGTAGGGGCGGGCGACAATGCGGCATGGACCCAGAAGCGCGCCGGCTGGGTCGGCAAGCTCAGCGGCACCTTCTTCTCCATGAGCGACGGGTCGGTCGCGCGCCTGGTGCCGTCAAGCGGCGATAATCGCATCATCACGACGCCGGTCTCCGGGGCCATGACGCTCTACTGGCAGCTTGTCGCCGTTACCGGCTGGACGCCCTCGGCGAACAGCACGACATTCACGCCTACCTTCGAGGGTTTCTTCGGCCGTGCTTAAGCTCATCCGCACCGACCGGCCGTGGAACCAGTACCGTTTCGCGCCGGAGCTGATCGCGTGGCGTGATGCCGTGATCGCCGAAGGCGGCGCGCGGCCATCCATGCGCGAGATGGTCCGGCGCAACAGGCTGATCCGCAATCACATGCTGTCCGGCGCCTGGGCGCTGACTGACGACATCCTGATGTCGGGCGAGGACGAAGTGCAATCGCTCGTCTCGCTCAAGCGGCGCTTCCTCTGCATCCGCTGGAACAGTCCGCAGTTCTTCGTCGAGAGCGGCTTCGTGCTCGACGGCTACGCCTCCTACATCGAATGGCCGTTCATCCCGGCGACGCATGCGGTCGCGATGACGACGACCAATCAGCGCGTCGCCGTCTGGAACCTGCGCAATTACGGCGCGAACGGATTCGCGCTCGGGTCCGCCAGCGGGCCGGGGCTGGTTGACCACAAGATCCGCACCTTGCAGAACGGCGTCATGCGGGCCTCGATCGGCAACGTCTCCGCGAACTTCACCCTGCCGGATAACACCTCAGTCGGCTTCAGCGCCGGCAGCCGCTCCGGGAGCACCACGATCCGCGGCTACAAGGATGGCGTCCGGCTGACCGATGTCACGGGGCTCACGCTGCTGTCTGGCCTGTCGACGTCGACGTTCTTCATCGGCGGCAACAACAACTCCGGCGGCGTGTCGCTGGCTTCGCCGCTGCCCTGCGTCATCCCCTACGCCGCGGTCGGCGCGCAGCTCACCGACGCACAGGAGCGGGCGACATACGAGGGCGTGCGCGATGCCGTCGCGCTGATGTTCTACGGCGAAGACGAAGAGGACGACTGATGCCGACGATCCCCTTCATCACACGCACGACGCCAACCCCGGCCATGTCGCCGAAGGCCATCCTGCTCTTCAACGGCGGCGTGTACTACAACGCGATCGACGACACGGTGGGCGATACCCTGGGCCACTTCATGACCGGCCCGACCGGCGCGCGGACCTCGCGGCTGATCACCGATCTCGAGGGTCTCCGCGTCGAGTCGCAGAAGTCCGGCTGGATGGTGATGGCGGCCGGCATCATCCTGCAGGCCGACGGCGGCGGCATGACCGGCGAGGATTATGTTCACCGCGCCCTGCTGTCGGCGGAAGCCGTGATGGCCTACCGCAACACAGCAACGGTGCTCGGCCACACCTATACCGGCCCGAACGGCAGTTTCCCGGCGCACGCCGGCCTCAACGGTGTCGTCTCGACGAAGAAGCAGAATCGCTACCACAACAAGAACATGGTTTGTCATCGCATCGCGTCGATGTGCAAGCTGTACCGGGCGAGCGCGCTGCAGGGCGATTCAAACTGGGCGGCCTACACGACGCGGGTCAATACCATCGTCACCCAGCTCGCCGACTATGCGGCGTGGATGTCGACCGGGGCCGACATAGACGCCTTCTTCATTCGGGCTGGCAACGTCAACCAGTTGATGAGCGCCTGCCACTTCCTCGAAATCTACGGCGCGCTCACCTCGGACTCTGCCTTGCGCGCGATCGGCAAGACGAGGCTGGAGCAGGTGTTCTACGGCACCGCGACGCAGCCGCCGAACATCAGTCCCGACGGCGTGATCTACGAGCGGCTTGGCAAGCCGGGGACTGACGGCTTCGGCTTCGATGGCTCCTACATGAGTTTCTCGCTGGAGACGCTCGGCGACATCTACGAGAGCCTCGACGCCGGCACATGGAAGGACACGGTCGGCGCGCAGCTCGCCGAGTCGACGCTGCGATGGATGCAGTGCATCAGCGTCGATGGCGTCGTCAGCACGGTCAATCCGAACGTCTGGACCCGCACGAAGCAGACCTACCCGACGAAGCCGGGGCAGTTCCCGAAAGGCTGGAATTGGGACGGCATTTCGTATCGCCTGCACTATATGAACGAGTTGCTCGGCGGCTCCGTCGTTCCGGTCGGCCTGGCCGATCTCGTCATGAACATCGGGAAGGCGTTCGGCCATCTCGACGGCGGCGAAGAGCCGGAAGGCACGCAGTTCTTCATCATCCTTGAAGACACTGACGCCACGCAGGTCGAGGGGATGTCCAACGCGGTCGACTATGCCGGCATCAAGCCCATCGAGCGCGAGGGCGGCGGGGCCTGTGCCGACTATCCGGGCGGCACGCTGCCCGACCCTTGCTACATACTGCCGGTCGAGGTGGCCTACGACATCGTGCACGTTGAGCACTCGGCGTTTCTGGTCACTCAGCCGCTGCTCGAGGTCAACGCGGTCGGCTTTCCGGACGCGCTGTGATGAGGGCCTCATGAACAAGCCGGATTGGCTCGACCTGTTCGTCCTGTTCGTGCCGTTCTCGCTGCTCGGCGCGATCTTCGGCGATTCGATCCGCAAGGATGCGCTGACCAGGCCGCAGCGCATCTCGGCCGGCCTGTTCTCGCTGGTGGTCGGCCCGGTGGCGGGGCTCGTCGTGATGCGCGAGTTCGGCTGGCTCGACGTCACCGCGCTCGGGGTCGCGGCGATCGCCCCGACCCTGGCCTACGACACGATCGGCGCGGCCGCCGCGGCCCTCCGCTGGCTGCGCGAGAATCCCGGCAAGCTCGCCGAGCTCTGGCCGTGGGGCAAGAAGCCATGAGCGGCGGCGAGATCCTGATCATGGCCGCGCTGCTGGCCTACGTCCTGTGGCGCCTGCGCCACGTCGCGAAGCGGCGCTGATCCGGTTGGAGTGAGTGCTGCGGCGGCGAGCGGGATTCGAGCTCCGCAGTGAGGCCCGGAGAACCGGGCGTCGGCCTAGCACCATCTCGCGGCCCGAGGACTCCGTCCAGGTGCATGTTTCCTCGAAAACCGCCGCCGCAGCCCGACCTTCATAGAACAGAGGAGAAACCATGACGCCCGAGAATTTCTATCGACGCATCGTCGAGCCGACGCTGCAATACATGGCGGCATCGCCGACCGTCGCCATCCCCGTGACCGATGCCGCGCGGGTGCTGGTGACGGCGATCGCCGGTCAGGAGTCGGGGTGGCAGCATCGGCGCCAGCTCGGCATCGGCGACTACTTCCCGCAGCGGGTCGGCGCCCGGGGCTACTGGCAATTCGAGAGCACCTGGGGCGGCCCGGTCGCCATCAACGACGTCATGATGTCGACCGGGCGGCAGATCGAGGCCGTCTGCGCAGCGCTCGATATCCCGTGCGACGAGCGCGCGCTCTACGAGGCCTGCGCCTGGAACGACACCCTGGCGTGCGCGATGGCCCGACTGCTGCTGTGGCTTCATCCGGCGCCGTTGCCGGCGGTCGGCGACAAGGAGGGCGGGTGGCAATACTACCTCCGGCAGTGGCGGCCGGGCGCGCCGCATCCATCGGCATGGGGAGCGCGCTATGACGCAGCGCTGGCGGCGGTGAAATCATGAAGTGGTTCCGTGAATTCTGGCGCCGCTGGCTGGCCGAGCGGGCGCCCGCGCCCAAGGCGAAGGTCCCCAAGCCGCCGAAGGCCGCGCCTGTCGTGCCGACATCGCCTGTCGTCGCGCCGCTCAGCCTGGCGGCATTCACGCGGATCGCCGAGCCGGCCGGCTTCTCGCCGCGCGACATCGTGCGCGCGATCGCGGCGGGCGATGCGCACAAGATCGATGCGAGCGGCTGGGTCGGGCTGGTCGACGCCGACGGCCGGCTTGACATCAGCCGCGCCAAGCGGCTCGGCATCACCATGCTCGACGGGCTGGCCGGTGACGATCCGGCCGCGGTCGATCGGTTGTTCACAGATCGG
>ERZ650308.1844-NODE-1844-length-10654-cov-6.355600_pt1 | contig 10654 bp, 1 predicted proteins | sample MGYA00376244_ERZ650308 | MGnify/ENA primary metagenome ERZ650308 (study PRJEB26733, sample SAMN07839295) | wastewater metagenome | biome: small river; feature: stream; material: water | place: USA: North Carolina | collected 2016-04-26 ...
AACTTTGAGTTACTGTAAGCTAACAGATCAGCTAAATCACCAATAGTCATGTTGTCTGGTAACTGATCAATTTCTACTTCACGTTGACGCAGAAGGTTTCTTAAGAATGCCTTAATCTCTTTCAATAGTCTCTTGAGTAAACTAATCAATTTACCATCTTTAACTGCATCAAGTTTTTCAGCAGTCATTAAACCTAATAATTCTACAATAGCTTCTTCTTGTTGTTCTTCTAAGGTATATTTAGGTCTGTTAAGTATTCTATCGGTACTTTCATCTAAAGGTTTACCTAACTTTTTGAATGTTTCAGCAATCTTGGTTGCTATTTCAATTTCTTGTTGTGTAGGTTCTTTGTGTTTATAAACATAATCCCTCTTAATTCTATCTAATACTTCTTTACCTTTACCATATTCAAGTTCTTTGAGTAGGTTTTGATATAATTCAGTATTAGGTTTAGTTTGAATAATCTTATCATATCTGTATATAACAGTTCCATCAGGAGCATTATAAGCTGCTAAATATCTTATTCCATTTTTTTCTATAACATGGTTCTTCTCAATAATTTTATCAGCATCTTTTTCAGTAAGATTTTCTTCTATTTGAAACTTACTACCATTTTTAATAGCTCTAATAATAGGATGTCCTAATATTTCATGTATAGGAGTGTCTAATGTAGCATAAGCTAAATTAATTATAGCTCTACCATTTTCTATCTTACCTCTATAATTCAAAGACCTATCTGATTCAAATTGTACAGGAATACCTATTCTATCAGACATTCTTGCAGCTAAATCTCTAATAGTTTTTTCAGAAGCTATTATTCCAGAATCATTATTTGATTGATATTTTGTAAAATCACCTTTCTGTCTATCAATTTCATCAAACATTGGTTGATTAAAATAAGCTACTTTACCCTGTTGTTCACTTGATAAAATATCTTCTTTAATTTGATAATCTCTTTTAGCAATATTATTTAACCTACCAGCTTCATTAGACCATTTTGTAAAATCTAATATATTATTGAATTTGTCAATAATAGTTTTAGCTACCAAGAAATTCTTAGTAGCTAATTGACTATTCTTTTTAGGTGCTTGATATTTAATTGTGCAACTCATAATTTATTTATATAGGGTCTTCTCCAATACATTTTTGTTCATCATCTTTTTTACTGTCAACTGTTTTTTGATAAACATCTCTGATAGCTTGTTTACCTGCATCGTTAATTTCTCTCGTACCAATTCCTGCAAAGTTTTTAGTTAATGTAGGAGTTTCAATTTTTACAAAATTGTTTACTTCACTATTCCATTGATACCAACCAATTTCATAATTAGTAGATTTGGTTTGATTAAAAACATAAGTAGGTTTACTGTGATTAATTGCCATTCCTACAGCATATCCTGTTCCACCAGTTACAGAAGGTGCTTGTGCAATCCTTGTATCAGATGTTTGAGCAGGGAATAATTTTTCACCTATGCCAACTATTTTACCTATTGCAAATATAGCATCAGAATGTTTTACTTGACTCCAATTCCTAATTAATCTACTATCTTTCATTGCTGAATAAGTATAACCAAAATTTCTTTTTGCAGCTTTAGCAGATTCAAATCTACCTTCTTCAAAATCTTCATTAGTTATTTCAGTATTTCCATGTGGAGTTTTTGTTTCTGTCCAATAATGTTTATTGTTTACAAAACCAAATTTCTTACCTATTTTATCCCACTCAATATCTGACCCTTCTGCACCTCCACTATGATTTGTATAATCTTTTGGTTGTAATGGTGTATCTGTCTTTTGCATTGTGGTTGGTAATATAGTATTCACATTTTGTTTAATTTTATTAAATTTATCTACTTCTTTTTCCACTTGCCACAACTCACCTTTACTAATGGCTTTTTCAATTTGAGCAAATTGATTATCTACAAAATTTTTATACTCAATTGATTGTGTAGGATACTGAGAAATATAAGTTTCAAGTAATTTTTTTAATGCTTCAAAATTAGAAGTAATTAAACTATCACTTGTCATTAAAGTAATTTGATGATTAGGTGTACCCCAATAAGGTACTTCTACATAATGATAATCTGTGTTAGTAGAATGACTTAACTTATACAATCTTGAAGTATCTCCTTCCTTTCCAGACCATTTTTTAATGTATTGTAATTCATTTACAAGTGCATCACCATCTTTGATAGTGTAACTCAATCTTAATTTATCTGCTTCTTTTATCGAAAGATATGTTGGAATTTTAATTGTATGTTCAGCATTAGTTGTACCATCTCCTTGTGCAATTGTATGTGCATAATCTTTATGTTTAATATTTTGCACAAATCTCTCAATAATGTTTGATATATCAACATTTACAGTTTCACCTTGCAAAAGATTTTCAATTACATTATCTAATGTTTTAAATCTTGAAACAGGAAATATTTTAGAAATACCATCATACTTGAATTGAAATCCATCTTTCAATACATAATAATTGAACAACATCTCTGCAAAATCGTTCATTCTTATTGTAAATGGTTTTCCTTTTACATCAAATGTATCAGGAGCATTTTCTTGCATTAACAATAATTCAGAATAAGCATCTTGATATTCTTCTAATTGTGCATCATTAGTTTTAAGAATCTCATTTAATTTAATGATTGCAATATCTTGTTTTTTAGCATCTGGATTAATGTAAGGTAAAAGTTTTCTAAACAGAATGTTACTACTATGAGGATAACTTCTTTCTTCTTCTGGTTTTCTATAATCCTCTTGCATTGCTTTTGTCACATGTTTTACTACACTATAAAAACTTCCTGTAATATCTTTTGGTTTTAATCTTTCATAATTCAACCATTTTGGAGTTAAAGCAGTAGGATTTATCATTTTAGCAAACAAATAAGATTCTATTTCTCTTTGTAATTCTGTTTCTTGTGCTTCATTTAATCTTTCTTTAATTTGTGCTTTAATCTGACCTTTAATACTTTGAATAAGTTTTACTTTATCTAAAATAAATTTCTCTAAAATAGTATCTACTTCTATTGCTAATTGCACTTGTGTTTTGATTTGTTTTACATCATCATTTATACCAAGAACAATAGGGTCTTTTTTAGAAGGGTTTGCTATTTTATCAATAGATTCAAGAATTTTATCAAATTCTCCAATTTTAGAACCTAATCCTTTTTTCATTTTAATTAGTATTACAACAGCAATTCCATAAGCTGATATGTCAGACATCTTTTTAAAGTCTTCTAAAACTGAAACTTGATTTCTACTTCTACCTCTTACACCTTCAAATAAGTCTTCTATTGAATAATCATCAGCAATACCATATTGTTTGTATTCGTCATTTAAGTTTTTAATTAAAGTTTCATCAGACATAAACATATATTTCTCATCTGCTTTATTTATAAGTTTACCTCTTTTCAATGCTTTAAGTTCCAAGTATCTTTTTACAATAGGTTGACTTACAAACGATAAAGCAATATCAACTCTAACTCCCATCATAATCATTGGTAGTACAGCATTTAAAGCATCTACAGTTAAACCATATCTTGCATTTAATTGTTCTTTGGCTTCATCAGTTGCAGCAGAAATAAAACTTGATATAATGTCAAATGTTCTTTGTCCTTCTGAGTTTAAATATTGAAAACTGTTATAAGTTGTACCATCAATTTTAATCCAGTGACTTTGTTTAATTCTAGCTTTACTTCTCATTAAGAAAATTCCTAATAAGTTCCAGTTCACATCTATACCAATATTTCTCTTTCCTGTTGTATTATTTTGGTGTGCTGTTAAATGTCCTAATAAACTATGTAAGTTGTAATTTATTTTATTAGTGTTTACATAAGTTTTACCATCATCTGACAGCAAATATTTAGGTGCAGCTTCTGTACCAATATTATAACCTAACACATCATCAAAAATATCCATTGATGCAGGTGTGTCATAAATAGGTTGTACAGTTTTTCCATCACTAAGAGTTTGCTCACTTAATGTTATTTTATTTGTAAGAGCTTGATTATAAACATCTAAGATTTGATTATTCAATAAACCAACATAGTTTTTATCCTTGTTGTATTTTGCTTCACTAATATCTACATTAGGAAGTCTATCTAATGTTTCTTTTAAAATTTGATGTCTTATATAATCTTCTTTGAATCTTAACTCAACAAACTTTTCTCTAATATTTTGAATTACTTTCTTATTTAAAAGTTTGTTTTCTTTTAGTATTCTTCTTTCTGTTCTAAGTTCTCTTAATTCTTGTTGTTCTGCTTTAGTTAATAATGGTTCAGGTGTTGTTGTACTAAATAAGTATTTTATAATATAGTCTTGAACATCTTCATATTTTCCATTATTTAAAATAAAAGACTTCTCATCAAATGTTTCTTTTGAACCAGTTTTATAAGTATCAAACTTCTCAATATTATCTATTTCATCTGTAAGATATTGAATATAGGGACTAAGGTCATTTTTATTAATGTGTTTTAAATCCAACATTAACTCATACAACTCACTTCTTAGATTTTGTAATTCTTCTCTTTGTTCTTTAAAGTTTAAAGATATTTCTTTAAAGGTTTTCTTTAATTCTTTGTTGTTTTGAAATTGATAAGTTACCCAATCAAAATAACTATTACCATATTTTTTAAATACTTTATTACCAAACTCATCTTTTGTAAAATAACCATCAGGTTTACTAATGTAAAGTTTATCAATATCATAATCTGAACCAGATAACTCTACAACTTCTTGTGGTACTACAATAGAGCTACCCATTACAGCTTGTAAAGTATCAACCCATTCAAGATTGATTGCTGAATGTTTATCTTGTGAAGGAATCCTAACACCAAAACTGTATTTAACATCATCATTCAAGTCTTTAATGTCTGCATGATATACAGGCATTAATGCTTCCGAAACATAACCTATGATTTTGTTATTTTCAATTCTTGGTTTTAAGTGTCTTAAAGTATCTACAAAATACAGTTCTCCTTTTTCATACTGTTCTTTTAATTTACTTTGTAAATCATTTGATTTGTGTCTTACTACTTTATCAATTGTAGGATAATACATTAACTTAGAAAAATCTTGTAAACCTTCTTGTTGTGCTAAACTGTTATAAGTGGCATCTGATTTTCTAATTACTTGCCAAGTAAATATTTCTTCACCATCTATTTCTTGTTTTACAATTTTCTTTAATAATTTATGACCATAAGAACTTACTAATGCTTTTGCATCACCAGGTCTTTTATGATTAAAACCTCCTTTTGATAAATGAGATAATAATTGAGCAATATATTTTTCTTTTGTAAGTGGATGATTAGGATTCAATTCTCTAAATATATCTATGCTTTGTTTGTCAGCACTTGTTTTACTTAAAGAATCTAAGATAACTTCTTTTAATGCTTCTGGTTTTACAGTTTTAGTAGCAGTATCATAGATAAAATCTAAGGTATCTTTAAAAGATAACTCACTTCTTTTTGCTCCTAAATCTTGGTAAATTTGTTGTAAGTCATTAGCACTCACTAAGCTACCATTAGTATCTCTGAATATTTTATCTTTACCAACTAACTCATTTAAAATAATCTCCACCATTTGTGAAGGTTCATTTATTTTACCTTTTAAATTAGGTGTTTCTACTTGCAAGCCGTAGTATCTCAAATCTATTGCTGAAATATTTTCTGGCTTTACAGCAGTCCAATCAATTTTACTTTTTGTGTTATCTAATTTTACCATATTTCTGATAGCCATTTTGCTTGCAGATTTTGGCATTACTAAATAAATTTCATCTCCTGTATAATTCCATTGTTGTGTTGTAGCATCCTTTCTAAAACCTTCCATGAACATTCTCATTTCATGTAGTTCAGGAGTAACTTTACTTTCTACCCATTTATAATAAGTAACTGTTCCATCTTTATTAACAACTTTGGTTACTTCATAAGGAGCATTTAATTTTGGAAAATAGACTTCATCTCCACCATAGTTTTCTACTCTGGTGTATTTGTTAAATTCTTCTTCTGTTGTAATTACAGCAATAGAAGTATGTTGCTTAGTTAATGGAAAATCAGATTTTTTATCATAAGTAACTCCATTAAAATAAACAGTTTTCTTAACTCCTGTAAACAAATCATTTTCTAAAATAGATTTAGTATCTTCATCAGACAATGTACCATTTTGTAATTTGTTAAGTATTTGAGATTTAGCTTTTGTTAATTTACCTTCTCCATATAAAGTATATCTCATACCTTCATTTGATAACCAGTTTTGAGCATCAGCTATATCTATTGGCTTACCATCAATTCCTTTAATGTTAGATATACCTTTAAATTCATCTACAACTAATTTCTTCCAGAATTTATTTGCACGAGTAATACCCAAGTCTTTATTTAAAATTTCAGTAAAGAAACTTACAATAGCAGCATTTCTACCTTTATATCTTTTTACAGTATCTTTATTATCTGTTTTAAACAACAAAGCAGCATCACCATTAATTAAAGTGTTTATGAAAATAGTATTCAAGTTATTACTCAAAATAACCTTTTTAACATTAGGTACAATATCATCTGTATTACCACCTGTTTTAAAACCTAATTGTTTTTGTCTATTTTGAATAGCTTCTACTTTACTATATTTAAAATCAGATGATAAAAATTCACCTTCAACATCTAATCCTAATCTACTTAATTCATTAAAAGTATTTTCAAAATACTTCACCATTCCTATTTTTAATCTTTCTTTTAAATCCGCTTTTAATTTTGCATCAAAAGGCTTACCATTCCAAGCAGCTTCTTTCAGTAATTTCAAATTATTAGCAGAAATAAATCCATTTACAGTATCACTAAATTCAAGACCTCTATAACCAGATTTAATGTTGTAGGTAACAACTTGTTGTGTTTCATCTTTTACAATTACTTCTGTAACAGTTTTAAATCCTTTTTCTTTATCAATACTACCTTCATTATAACCATTATAAGTATCTCCATTGATTACTTGACCAAATTCATTTAGGTTATTTGCTACCTTTTGTATTCTATTGTATTCCAATTCAAATATGCCAGCAAGTAATTCTAAACCTTTGTCTGTAACATTTCCTGCATTATCAACTATATCTGTAATAAAAGGAAGATATACAAAATCAGCAGTAGAAGATGCTTCCAAGTTTCCTACATAAACAGGTGTTAAAGGTATTTGTGGGTATGTGGTAACTTTTTTACCATCAGGATTTATTGTAATTACAGGTTCACCAGTATAACTGAGTTTATTTTCAGGATTTACAGCATTTAATAAATAAGCAGCAAATTCTTTTGTTAAAAATCGTTTAAATGTTACACCATCTCCTTTTGCAGGTCTTAGTCCATCAACAGTAAACATTTTCATGTAACCATCCTTGAAAGCTTTTCTCAGACTTGGTAAAGCAGTATCACCAAACAATTGCTTGTAAAAATAACTTTGTTCAATATAATCTCTTGTTTCCTCTAAGGTTATAGGATTATTATTTTCATCTACTGCAACAATATTTCTATCATCTAATTTTAGTTTGTCAGGGTCTTTCATTAAATCATTGAAAAACTGTAAGTGAAAAGTTTTCCATTGATAACCATAAATAGTTTTACCATCAGCATTTTTATAAGTTGTATCTACAACAGTTTCATCAAATTTAGCATTACCATTAGCAACATTTTTTAATCTTGCTACAACACCATTATCAGATGAAGAACTGTAAGGACTTACATTGGCTGTATCATCAGTACTTTTTGAATGAGTATTTATAGCAGCTTTAAATTCTTTAATGTGAGTATCTGTTAATCTTTCACCTGCTTCTAAACTAAAACTTTTTAAAAATTCCCATCTTTCTTCGCCTAATAAAGAAATGAATTGTGCATCAGTTGTTTCTGGTTTACTTTTTTTATAAGATTCAACAGCGTTTGATAAAATACTAAATAACACATAACTATCAACAACTTTTACATTAAGCATACTTAATACTTTTTTAGTATATCTAAATAAAGTTGTTAATCTATTTTCAAAGTCTTCAACATTACTAAAAGATTCTTCATCAATCAATTTCGATTGTTCAAGAATTTTTCCATCTCCCCAAGCTTTTTGAAATGTTTCAGGAGATTTAGTATAACCTTCTTCCCATTGTGCAACCTGAATTTTATCAAGTGCGTTTTCATTAGCATTTTGTAACCTAACTCCTGTATCAGAATAAATTAAAATGTTATTTTGTCTTGTCCATAAGTCAAAACCTTTAAATAACATATTAAGCAATAGTCTTTTATTAGAAGTAATTTGTTCAACTTCTACTAATTTCTTTGCTCCATTTTCTGTTACTTCAATTGTAAATGGTGTATCATTAAATACAGCATCTACATTTTTTCTAATACCTTTTATTACTTCATCAGTAATTTCTAATCCAGGAAATAAATCTTGTAATAATCTTTTTGTAAATTTTTTAGTATCAGAACTACCTAATGTTGGTGTATTGATTTTTTTAGATGGTAATAAAGCAAAATTTAAAAGTCTTTTGAATCTATCTTTTTCGGATATAGTATTACCAAGTGTTCTAACCATTGCATAGTACACCTGTGTAACATCAACAATTTCTTTGATGTTATATAACTTGTTTTCATATTCTATATCAGTAGCAACAATTTCACCTGTTGTACCAATATAAGATTTTAATCTACTTGCATAAGAAGTATTTAAAGGATTTATTTCATTTGCTTGTTTTTCCATAAATGCAGAATCAGTAGAATTATCATCTTCTGCTTCTTCATCTAATAACTCTGTAACATCTTTAATATCATTAATATAAGTAGTTAAAGACTCTCTAATTTTATCTACATTACCTTCATCAAACAGACTTACTTTATCTGCTTTTGATTTAGTATAGTAAGCCTTTAAAATTCCAATACTTTTATCTGTTAAATTATCAATATCAGTATAGTCATTTGCACTATACAAATCCAAATAAATAGCACCTAATTGTCTAACCAATTGTGCAGATTCAGAAGATGATAAAGCTACTTTTGATTCTGTTTCAAAATAATTAAAGTCATCATCAAAGTCACCAACCATTTTTGTATATTCAAACAAAGCTGTTGTTGGTACTGTTTCAGTATCTTTATTTACAACTGTATTTTTTCTTGCACCAGATTCTACACTTTTAAAATAAGTCTCTAATAAATCTCTCTTATTTTGTCTTGTAAATAAGTTTCTAATATAAGAGAAGATTTTATGTAAAAATTTAGCTAATTTACTTGCAACCTCTGGTTCTAAGAACTTACCTAATTTAGATTTTATCCTTACAACTTCTTGATTGTCAGTAATGTTTTCATTCTTAAATTGTTTCCAATAAACAAATTCAGAAGCAATTTCTTCTTCAAATAATCTATCTAAAACTTGTTCTCTTGTTGTAAAACTCTTATAAGTTTTAGGATATTTCTCTTTTACATATTCAATATAATCATTAATAGTTTTACCTTCTTGTTTCAATCTATTAACTAACAAATATTGTCCAGCTTTTAACAACTGTTTTCTTTCTTCTGATGAAGTCAGTGTTCTAAATACAGCATGGAAACCTTCCTCATACACTTCTTGTAAAGTAATGTTTTTATTGAAATAAAATACATTCTGTAAAAATGCAGCTTTTGCTTGTGATGGAAGAGATTGACTAATTTTGTTTAAATCTTCAAACTGGTATTTTTGAGCATCAAGAAATTCATCTAAAATAGATTTAGCTTCTGTTTGTTGTATAGTAGTTTGAAAAGATTTCCATTTACTATACTCTGGAAGTCTATAATTATTTTCAATAAAAACTTTATATGTATTTTCAAGTGAAGTATTCTTAATCCACTCTTGTACTTTATTGTCATATAATGGCAAACATTTGTCGTTCATTGATAGCAAAATTTAAGGTGTTGTTCGACTTTTTGATTTAATTCTTCAATATCTTCTATTCTTGTTGTAGCTGCATCAGTTTTTTTAAGTTTAATATTACCAGCTTTTAAACTTGCAGTAATAAAATTGTTTAAAAACTTTGTATCTTCAAAATCAGGTGTTTTAGGTAAAGCAATTAACTTACTAATACTTGTTTGAATACCTGTTGCATTTACAACTTCATATTTACTTAATTCAGTCTTAGAAGTATTACTTAAATTAAACATTTTAAAGTAATCTAAAATTGATGATTGTGTTTGAGGATTATCTTGTTCTAAAGCAGCTAATTCTGCATCATATTTAGTAATAGCATTTAAAACTTCATTATATAGTTCTTTGGAATCTATATTTGCGGCTTTTGCAACTAATTCTATATTTGGGGTATTTATTATTCTTGGATTACTTAAATCAAATCTTTTTGTAGATTTAGATATGAAAACTTTTACTACTTCAGGTTTTTGACCATTATAGCTATTATTCGGAACTATATATGCAACCCCCAAATTCAAATTTACAAATATTCCTGTTCCATTAAAAGTATTATAATCCCATTTTGTAACATCACTATCTAAATTATTTTCTTGTATTTGTATTGCAGAATATTCTTTTAATGACACTAATCTACTTCCCCCATAAGTACCATCATTCATTAAAAATAATTGCCCCTTTTGTAAATCTTCTTGTCTTCTTCTTTCTATATCAGCTTTTTTGGCTTCAACATTTTCATCAA
>ERZ650308.1845-NODE-1845-length-10654-cov-5.604302_pt1 | contig 10654 bp, 11 predicted proteins | sample MGYA00376244_ERZ650308 | MGnify/ENA primary metagenome ERZ650308 (study PRJEB26733, sample SAMN07839295) | wastewater metagenome | biome: small river; feature: stream; material: water | place: USA: North Carolina | collected 2016-04-26 ...
GTCGGCTAAGGCGGGAATTTGGTTTTGGCTCACGTTGTTAGTCTAGATTCATGGCGCACAAGGTATCGGAGCTCTTTGACGAGCAGATTTGGCAAGAGGTTGCTGGCTTTCAGGACCTCGAGGATGTGACGTACCACAAGCACAAAACCCTGGGCATGGTGCGCGTTGCCTTCAACCGCCCAGAGGTGCGCAACGCTTTTAGGCCAAAGACCGTTGATGAATTGCATCGCGCGCTTGAGCACGCGCGCCTTGATTCGAAAGTTGGCGTGGTTCTACTTACCGGAAACGGACCTTCGCCAAAAGATGGCGGTTGGGCATTCAGTTCCGGCGGCGACCAGCGGGTTCGTGGCCGCGATGGCTATAAGTATGCCGATGGCGAGACAGCCGACACCATTGATGCCGGCCGCTCGGGTCGACTACACATTCTTGAGGTTCAACGCCTGATTCGCTTCATGCCAAAGGTTGTAATTGCTTTGGTGTCGGGATGGGCTGCCGGTGGCGGGCACTCACTCAATGTGGTCGCTGATCTTTCAATAGCTTCTGCCGAGCACGCGCGCTTCAAACAAACTGACGCAGATGTGGGTTCGTTCGATGCCGGTTATGGCAGCGCATATCTTGCTCGTCAGGTTGGTCAGAAATTTGCCCGCGAGATTTTCTTTCTTGGTGAAGAGTATTCAGCTCAGCGCGCATACGAGATGGGCGTAATCAACAAAGTGGTAACCCACAGCGAACTTGAAAAGGCTGGCGTTGAGTGGGGCGCAGAAATTCTTCGTAAGTCTCCACAGTCTGTTCGAATGTTGAAGTACGCGTTCAACATGGTTGACGATGGCCTAGTTGGTCAGCAGCTCTTTGCTGGTGAGGCAACCCGCCTTGCTTACGGCACCGATGAAGCAGTTGAGGGCCGAGATTCGTTCCTGCAAAAGCGCGAGCCGGACTGGTCACCGTACCCATGGCAGGTTTAAACATTTTCAAATGGCAAAACCGCTAAAACTTATTGCTGCCAACGATACGTTCGGTGCACTAGTTGCTTTTGCTGATGTCTTAGACGGTAAGTACGCAATCTTCATCACGGCCCCTGAGGTTAATGGCAAGATGCCAGAGACCCACGGACTGCCCGATCAGGTCGCAGATGATGTAGCACTGATAGTCGAGACCAGCGGCTCTACCGGAGCGCCCAAGCGAATAGAAATTTCACGCGAGGCACTCATCGCAAGTGCCCATGCGGCAAGTTTTGTTCTTGACGCTGCAGAGAATTCAAGTCAGTGGCTGCTAGCTTTGCCGACCAACTACATTGCCGGTGCAAATGTTTTGATTCGCTCGGTTATGGCAGGAACCCAACCTGTGATGATGAACACCTCAGTGCCGTTCACCGCAGAGGCCTTTGCAAACTCTGCAATGCACCTGAAAGCAGAAAAGAAATTCACCTCGCTGGTTCCAACACAGCTTTCGCGTTTGGCCGCCGCTGCGGAGCTGGATGCCTTCGTGCTTGAACAGTTGCGTAAGTTCGACGCGATTTTGGTTGGCGGCCAGGCTGCTGACCACGTTTTGATTGGCAAGTTGGAAAATCTTGGCGTCAAGATTGTCACGACCTACGGCATGACCGAAACCTGCGGCGGCTGCATCTATAACGGTTTGCCAATTGGTGACACAGAAATCAAGTTGATTGACGGCCGGATTGCGATCAAAAATTCCATGCTGGCCAACGTGCGCCTTGATGCTGATGGTTTCTTTGTGACCAGCGATGCGGGCGAGATAACCGATGACGGCCGCCTCGCCGTGCTTGGCCGCATTGACCGGGTGATTAATTCTGGCGGTGTAAAAGTTTCACTGGATCGAGTTGAGCAGCTCGGACAGCGGGTAACCGGCGTAGTTGAATTAGCCGCGGCTGCGATTCACGATATGGAGTGGGGCGAGCGAGTGGGAATTGCTTATGTGGGTAGCCCGGAGGTTGCCGATGATATCGCGCGTGCACTCGCAAACGACTTGGGTCCGGCAGGAAAACCAGTTCAGGTAATTCGAATCGATAAACTGCCTAAGACCGCGAGCGACAAGAATGACCTAGTTTCAATTTCCAAACTCTTTGAGGAAAACTAATGGCAAAAAAGAAAACAACAAATCGTGCGCCTCGACAGCGCGGCATCAAGTTGTGGGTTGAAGGCGCACGCCTTCGCACTTTGCCACTAGCTATTTCGCCAATTGCCATTGGTGCTGGCGCGGCATCTGCCGCTAAGAGCTTTGATCTGGGTCTCACCCTGCTTGCGTTAGCAGTTGCACTGTTTTTGCAAATTGGTGTGAACTTTGCAAACGACTACTCAGATGGTATTCGGGGAACTGACGAAAACAGAGTGGGACCACTGCGTCTTACCGGTTCAAAATCTGTGCGACCACAGGCTGTTAAATTTGCCGCTTTCTTATTCTTTGGCCTTGCCGTACTTGCCGGTTTGGTAATCGTGCTTCTTACTCAGCAGTGGTGGTTCGTTGCAGTAGGCGTGGCTGCAATATTTGCTGCTTGGTTTTATACCGGAGGTAAATCACCTTACGGATATTCGGGTCTGGGTGAAATTGCAGTTTTCATTTTCTTTGGCTTGGTGGCAACCTACGGCACCGCATTCATTCAAATTGGTGCGTTTGATCTGAACGCTCTGATGGGTTCGATTGCCGCCGGCTTTTTTGCCTCGGCAGTTCTAATGGTCAACAACATTCGTGACATCGACACCGATCGCCACGTTGGCAAGCGCACACTCGCTGTGAAGGTTGGCAAGAAGTGGGCCAAGGCGATTTACTTTGCGATGATCTGGTTGCCGATGCTGATTCTGGCGCCCTACCCATTTATTTACCCGGCCACAATTTTTGCCTGGGCCGCCGTGTTGTTGGTAATTCCTGCAACGCTAATTGTTGCAACAGCCAAGACACCGAAGGAACTTATCTTGGCTCTGAAGCTCACCAGCTTCGCTTCGCTCGGTTATGCGGTGCTATTCGGCATCGGGCTGGCCGCGCTTTAGTAACTCGAAAGAATAAATTACTCGCCGTCCTCGGAGCGGGTGTCTTTGTCGCTCTTGGTGCGGTTGAACTTGTAGATTGCCTCAGAGACGGCTGAGCGCTGCTTGTTAAAGAAAATCAAGGAAATCGCCAGAGAAACCACAGCTGCGATAAGGGCTGAGAAGAATGGGTCAAAGCCCACGGCCAGCATGATCGCAAGGATTGCGGCAAACATGCCTACGCGGATGGTGATGTACAGGATCCAAGGGTTTTTCATGGAATAAGTCTAAGTTTGCCGCTGGTTAGAGTTAACACATGAAGTGGTTCATTTTTATAGTTGTGGTGGCAGCCATCCTGCTGGTGTTTGGCCTGGTCTATTTGATCAGCGGCGCCGTAAATAAGCGCAAGCGCCCGAAGTACAAGACCACCGCGCCTGACGATGATCCTAAATTTTTGCGTGACCTAGCCGAGAAGCTGAAGGCCGAAGACGAGAAGCCGGAACAAGATAAAACCGATACCGGTGGCGGCTCCAATAAAGATGACGATGAGCCAAAGTAGTACACCGGCTCAAGTTTTCGCAGCACACCTTTTGGCCGCTTTTGCCAAAGCAGGAGTGCGCAATTTCTTTTTAGCTCCGGGGGCACGTTCCCAGGCTCTTGCGATTGCAGCGGGGCAGTTGGCCGAAGCCGGAAAAATTGATCTGCACGTGCGGCTCGATGAAAGAAGCATGGCGTTCACCGCTCTTGGTTCTGCGCTAGCCAGTGGCGAGCCATCGGTGTTGATCACAACTTCGGGAACCGCGGTCGCAAACCTACACCCCGCCGTTCTTGAAGCGCACCACTCTGGAGTTCCGCTGATTTTGTTGACCGCTGACCGTCCGCACGAACTTCGTGGCGTTGGTGCAAATCAAACTACAAACCAAATTGGAATTTTTAATGACGCGGTTCGCGAGTGCGTTGACGTGCCAGCGCCAAACGGCAATGACGGTGAAACGAGAGAAGCCGCGGAACTTGCAGTCAATGCAATTGCTGTGGCCATGGGTTACGACGGTGATCAACCGGGACCGGTGCAATTAAACCTTGCTTTCCGTGAACCACTTTCTGCGACTTCCCCAAATGCAGCCGAACTAAATCCTCAGGTTGAATTACCAGACATCTTTGAACCGAATCCAGAATTTGCGATGCTCGATGGTTCGCTACAGACGGTTGTTATTGCCGGTGCTGGTGCCGGTTCAGATGCAGTTGAACTTGCTGAGGCTTTTGGTTGGCCGCTGCTGGCCGAGCCGTCATCTGGGGCTCGTCACGGTGCCAACGCAATCATTGGATACCGAAGAATTCTCGAAGCGAACGAAATCTCGAGTGAAATTCGTCGAGTAGTTATTTTTGGTAAGCCCACGCTTGGCCGCGCGGTTATTCGTTTGCTGTTTAACGAAGCTATTGAAGTGGTAGTCATTCGCAGCAAGGTGATGGGTCACTTTGACGTTTCTCGCCGAGCATCAATCGTGGTTGATGAAATTACGATTGACAACGAAGTTGAATTTGAATGGCTTGAGCGCTGGCGAATGGCCGATGCAGCTGTTGCCGGCGCAGAATCTTCAACGCTCGATCGCCGCGCGTTGGTAGAAGCGGTTTGGAATGCAACCGAAGGCGCAGACCAGCTGCTGCTTGGCGCATCGCGGCTTATTCGCGAGGCTGATGCCTGGGCTCCGGCAAAGCTACTGCTCGTCTACTCCAACCGCGGCTTGGCAGGCATCGACGGCACTGTGGCCACAGCCACAGGCCTTGCACTTATTGAGCGCGAGGGCACCACCCGAGCGCTAATCGGCGACCTAACCCTGCTGCACGATGCTTCGTCGCTAGCGATTGACCCGGCCGACGGTGATTTGAATATTCAGATCGTGGTTGGCAACGACGGTGGCGGCACAATCTTTGGTGGGCTCGAGATGGCTAAGATGCTTGACGATAAATCTTTCGAGCGACTCTTCACCACTCCGCAACAGGTAGACATTTGGCACCTTGCTCAGGCTTACGGCTGGAACTACCTGCGAGTAGAAAGCACCAGTGAACTTGAATCTGCACTGCAAACCACCGGTCGAGTGGTTATCGATGTGCGTTTGAAATAGTTTTTAAATCAGCGCTTCGCGAATTGGCCGGAACTTCAATTCGGTCTCGGCGAGTTCTGCTTCAGGTTCAGACTCGGCAACGATTCCACAGCCGGCAAAAGCGCGAATAGTTGAATCTGTTATTTGGGCACCGCGCAAGCCAATCGCCCATTCGCCATCTCCGTCAGCGCCAATCCAACCAACCGGCCCCGCGTAACGCCCGCGGTCACTGCCTTCGAGCTGGGCGATTAAGTTTTGTGCTACATCGGTTGGTGTTCCGGCAACTGCCGCCGTTGGGTGAAGTGCGGCGGCGACATCAAGCACCGATGCGTCTTCGCGCAGCACTCCGTGCACGTCGCTGGCCAGGTGCCAAACATTTGGCAGCGCCAAACTGAACGGGGTTGGGTCGGCGGCTACGTGGGTGCAGAACGGTTCAAGCGACTTCACCAATGAGTCAACGGCAAAGGCGTGTTCCGAAGTGTTTTTTGAAGACGCGGCAAGCGCAACTGCGATTGCCTGATCGACGCCAGGGTCTGTTCCACGGCCCGCGGTTCCGGCTAGCACTCGAGCCGACACCTGAGCATGTGAAACGCGAACCAAAAGTTCGGGGGAGGCGCCAAACATTCCATCGACCGAGTAAACCCAGCAGGTTGGATATTGGTGGGCAAGTTTTTGAAGCACACTTCGAATGTCAAAGTGGGTTGGAACCGTAGCAATCACATCGCGAGCAAGTACAACTTTTCCAACTGCACCCGAATTTATTTTCTCAACCGCTGACTCAACCAGGGCTTTGAATTTTTCTGCCGAGACTTCTCCGCTCTCAAAAGCGATTGATGAGTTAATTTTGTACTCAGCGGCATGGGTCCAAAAATCTGGGGCAACTGAAGCGCTATTCGCTTCGGAAACGGTGGTCAGCCAAACTCGGCCATCGCGACTTCCTAAAATAACCTCGGGCACAATCAGCGTGCTTGCGGAATTGCTCAAATCAGAAAAGGCAAAGGTGCCAAAGGCCACCAGCCCGGTGCCGGGAAGTTGAACCGCATCACTAACCGAGGATTCCGCGACCAAGTCTCGCCACTTGGCCGCAAGATCGGCTACGCGCCCCGAAGGAAGTTTGCTCTCTAGGCGGGCCGCCTCGCCCCAGCCGACGATTCCGTCGCCGCCTCGAATGAAGGCCAAGGGGTTCTCTGGCAGGTGGGAGAGGAGCTTGAAGTCATCGGTGTTTAGTTCACGGGTGGTGAGAGTCAACTTTTGACCAGCTGTCATGCGCTCTCACCTTTCTGTGTGTTATCTGTGAACCTCGTATAGCCCTGTAAGCGGGCTATTTGCCGCCGGTAATCTGAACAGGCAACCTAAAAAAGCCTAAACCCGCCAAGGAGCCCAACGATGCGAAAGATTGCCCCCGCAGCCTTTCTGATCTCAGGCATTCTCGTTTTCGGCGGCCTATTTACTGCAAGTCCGGCACATGCCGATGATGAAGACGGCAAATCCGAAAGCTCCGAGGTTAGCCCCACCCCAGTACAAACCCAGAATCCCAAGGTTCATTCCCCAAAGCGCCCCATAGCCCCGCGGGTGATCAAACAGCACATCAAGCGTCGTGAGCTAGAGCAGAAGTATGGCAAGGAAGGCCACCTATCGCTGCCTCCACTGGTTATTCGCCCAAAGCGAGACACCGATGATGTTGCCGAGGGAAGTGCGCTGCGTTTTGGAGACGATGACGACGAGGGCATGAATGTCACTCCCAACTCGGGTGCCGCATCTGCCGGCACGGGTGCAGCAAGTGCTGGTACCTCGGGGGATAGTTCATCGGGGTCAACTCAAACAGCAGGAAAAGCCAGTGCAGGATTCATCGCCGTGAATCCGGCGGCCAATGGCTCTGGGGTGACGGTAAAGTCCGGAACAATGGTCAATCCCCAGCAGAACACTGCGATTGATCTTTCAAACGTAAAGATAACCAAGAAGACACCGGCCGATGTGTTTATTCAAGCGGCACAGGTAGGTCTTTACGCGATGGCAGCTGGAGCGCTAGTGCTTTCGGTGATAGCCGCATCTCGAGCAATTCGCCGCAAGTAGACTTGTTAGGTGAGTAAAGCCAACCTAGACAAAAAGCCGGCCGATGTTGCCGCAATGTTTGATGAAGTGGCACCCACCTACGACCTAACCAATGCCCTGCTCTCATTTGGGCAAGACCGTCGCTGGCGCAAAATCGTGCGCAATGCCGTTGCGCCAAAGAGCGGTCAAAAAATCCTAGATCTAGCCGCCGGCACCGGGGCATCTTCGGTTGCCTTCTTGAAGCCCGGCGTAAAAGTTGTGGCCGGAGATTTCTCCGAAGGCATGCTTGCGGTTGGTCGCCAGCGTCACCCAGAAATCGAGTTCGTTTTCGCCGATGCAACCAAACTGCCCTTTGCCGATGGTGAATTCGACGCCGTCACAATTTCCTTTGGTTTGCGCAACGTCGTTGACGTTGCAAAGGCGCTCGCCGAAATGCACCGAGTAACCAAACCTGGTGGCGTGATTGTGATTTGTGAATTTTCCAAAGTGACCAGCGCGTGGTTTGCTCCGTTCTATAACTTCTACTTGAACAAGCTGCTGCCGGCGTTCTCTAGCCTGGCCAGCAAAACCCCAGAGGCCTACAGCTACCTGTCGGAATCAATCTTGGCTTGGCCAAACCAGCACGAACTCAAATTGAAAATTGAAAAGGCTGGATACACCGATGTGGGTTTCCGCAACCTAACTTTCGGCATCGTGGCCGTGCACACCGGAGTTAAACCTGCAGCAAAGGGCGGCGCCCAGTGAGCCCAATCTCGCTGCCTCGCCAGCTGAAGAAAGTCTCTGACCGAGCCCTGTTGAAGGCACTTGAGGCTGGACTTGAAGTAGTTGAAACAAAACTGCTTGATTCAACCTCACACGCAGACAAGATCGCAAGTGCATCGGTTCGTCATCTTGTAGCCGCAGGTGGCAAGAGGGTTAGACCAACCCTGGTGTTGCTCGCTGCTCAGTTCGGCGACGCTTCGAAGCAAGACGTTATCGATGCCGCCGTGGTTGTTGAACTTACTCACCTTGCAACTCTGTACCACGATGACGTGATGGACGATGCGCCCACTCGACGCGGCGTTCCAACCGCGCAAATGATTTGGGGAAACTCGATAGCGATTCTCACCGGAGACTTGTTATTTGCAAGGGCATCACAAGTTGGCTCGCACCTTGGTCAAGAATCACTTACTTTGCAGGCTGACACTTTTGAGCGACTCTGCCTCGGCCAGTTGCACGAGACCATTGGGCCAAATGAAAATGATGACCCGATCAATCACTACATTCAGGTGATGGCAGACAAAACCGGTTCCTTGATTGCAGCGTCTGCTCGACTGGGAATCATGCTTTCTGGTGCACCTCGAGAATACATGGAACCGATGGGCACCTACGGAGAAAAAGTTGGCGTTGCATTTCAACTAATCGACGACGTGATTGATATTTCTGCGGCTGGTCCCTCGGGTAAAACTCCGGGTACAGATCTTCGCGCAGGTGTGCCGACCCTTCCGGTGCTGCTGTTGAGAAAGGCCGCAGCCGGTGGCGATGCTGAAGCGGTTTCCTTGCTTGCCCTGATTGACGCTGGATTGCAAGATGAGTTGCGTCTGCAAGAAGCACTGCAGCGTCTGCGGAATCACCCGGTAGCCGAGCAGGCATATCTTGAGGCAAAGCGCTGGGCCGACGAGGCGGTTGAGGCAATTAGTTCGCTTCCGGATGGATCGGTTAAGAATGCACTTGAGCTTTTCGCTCAGGCCGTTGTAGACCGCACCAACTAATTCAATGGCACTCACAAAGGCTCGTGCTGATCAGGCAAATAATGCGATCGCAGCAATCTTCTTCATTCAAGGAGTCGTGGGTGTAACTCAGATTCCTAGAATCCCCGAATTAATCGAACAGGTTGGCGCAGACTTTGGCGTTTGGGGATTGATTTCTGGGCTCGCCGGACTGGGTGGAATGCTGGGCCTGCTTTTCACCTCTAGATTGATTTCTCGTTTCGGAACTAAAAATGTAACCATCGTCGGCGGCGCTGGCCAGGCTCTCTTTGTTATGGCTCTTGTCTTCGCTCATGATCCGATTGTGTACCTCTTGTTTACCGCGCTCGGTGCGCTCAGCGGCAGCACGCTTAACATCTCGATTAATTCACAATCGGTAGCCCTTCAAAAAGCTCTGAACCGAGTGATCATCGGTCGCTTTCACGCATCTTGGAGCATTGGTGCAACCCTGTCTGCAATTGTCAGTGGTTTCCTTGCAACATTCATGCCGCTTTGGATTCACCTTCTTCTGGTGCCAGGCATTGGAATAATCGCTCTATTTGTATTTGGTCAAAAACTCTTGGTTGCGAGCGAAGACGGACACGGTGCCGGCCAGGCCTCGGCAAAGAAGTCCTCGTTCCTAAAGATGCCTGGCCAAGTTTGGATACTCGCCGCTGGTTTATTTACCGGTGTCTTTGGTGAATTGGCAATGATGGACTGGTCTGCTGTCTATGCAAAAAACGTGATGCTCTTAGATGCCGGCAGGGGTGCAATTCCTTACGCTGCTTTTTCTACCGCCATGATTCTTGGGCGCCTATCAATCAACAGGCTTGGAAAAAAATGGCACATCAGTACTGTTGCAAGATTCGCGGGCTGGCTTGCTGGAATATCACTTGTGCTTGGTGTGCTTCTAGGTTCTGCCCTGTCTGAATCAAACCAGGACCTTGCACTTGTAGTTGTATCCATATTCTTTTTCCTGACTGGCCTAGGAGCTTCTCCGATGGTGCCATCGTTCTTTAGCGCAGCCGGTTACGTAAAGGGGCTCAACACCGCACAGGTATTGGCGCGAATGAGTTTTATGAATTCGATCGCAATCATCGGTGCAAAATACCTGATGGGTGCACTGGCGCTAAACGTAGGTTTGACTTTAGCTTTCGTTTTTCCTACGGTCACATTTTTGCTGGCCGGAATCTTGGCAGGAATGGTTGCTAAACGCGCGAAGGCAAGTGAGACACTGAACGCTGCTTACCCGGCAACGGGCGCAATGGCGCTAGCTGAGGATTAGCGGAAGTTCTGACAGTGCCTTTTGTTCCAAACTTCCTAACGGAAGTTCTGACTGTGCCTATGATTTCAAAACTTATCTAAAGTTTTGAAATTGCACATCTACATCTAGATCTTTGCCCTTGAGTAGGGCCATGGTTTCTTGAAGATCATCGCGGCTCTTGCTCTGCACGCGAAGCTCATCGCCTTGAATTTGGCACTTCACGCTCTTTGGGCCTTCTTCGCGAATGATTTTTGAAATTTTCTTAGCGTTTTCTTGGTCGATGCCGTTTTTTAGCTCGCCCTCAATGCGGTATTCCTTGCCAGAAGGGTACGGCTTGCCATCTACAAAACTCTTTAGCGAGATGCCGCGCTTAACCAGCTTGGACTGGAAAACATCTAGCACTGCCTTAACTCGCTCTTCGCTAGAAGCCTTCATCAGGATTTTCTCGCCCGACCAGTCAACCTCGGCGCCAACGCCCTTGAAGTCATAACGTGACTCAATTTCTTTTTGAGCCTGCATCAAAGCGTTGTT
>ERZ650308.1848-NODE-1848-length-10646-cov-6.685865_pt1 | contig 10646 bp, 7 predicted proteins | sample MGYA00376244_ERZ650308 | MGnify/ENA primary metagenome ERZ650308 (study PRJEB26733, sample SAMN07839295) | wastewater metagenome | biome: small river; feature: stream; material: water | place: USA: North Carolina | collected 2016-04-26 ...
ACTCATAGCCGTAAAATTACCTATTAAATTAAAAATTAGCTGAAACAATCAGAAATTTTGCCGAATTTGTTTTCGCATTGGTTAATGCCCATGCAAAAATCTAAACCTATGAAAAAACTATTTGCTATCCTACTATTAGGAGCTAGCTTTCTTAGCTATGCTCAAAAATCAAATCAAGCGCTTCCTGAACATCCCCGGCCCGATTTAATGCGGACCCAATGGTTGAATTTAAATGGATCTTGGGATTTTACGTTTGATTCTACGTTTACTATTCCTTCCAAATTCGCTTATAAAATTCAAGTTCCATTTCCATGGGGTTCTAAACTTTCTGGTGTGAAGGACGAAGCCGATGTGGCTTGGTATCACCGGACATTTCAAGTGCCGGCTACTTGGGGGGCAAAACGTGTATTCTTAAATATCGGTGCATCAGATTGGCATACTTCGGTATATGTGAATGGTCAATTTGTGGGGGAACATAAGGGCGGATATACCCCGTTTGATTTCGATGTGACTACATTTATGAAGCCAGGTCAAGCTCAGCGAGTGGATATTCGTGTCGATGATAAACGTCGGATGTTTACTTTATATGGAAAACAAGGCTATGGAAATGCGCGTGGACTTTGGCAGACCGTTTATTTAGATGCACGTGGTTCAGATTACATCGATCATTATGCTGTTTATCCCGATATAGATAAGGGTTCGGTTCTTATCAAAGCTTATTTGGGGAGTGAGGCCTCGAAAGATACGCGGGTGAGTCTCAAGCTTTCGAATGGACAATCAGCTGCTGCACTTGTGAAAAAGGGTTCGTCTGTTGCGGAACTCTCATTACAATTGAATAAAGCACATTTATGGTCTTTGGAAGATCCTTATTTGTATGATTTGACGTTAGGATTAGGGTCGGATGAAGTGCATGGCTATTTTGGGATGCGGAAGATTTCGGTGACGCCACTTCCTAGATCAAAAATTCCCTACATCGCCTTGAATAATAAGCCCATTTATGTGCAATTAGCCCTGGATCAAAGTTATCATCCGGATGGATTTTATACTTTTCCTTCCGATGCATTTATGAAGGATGAGATCATTCGGAGTAAGCGAATTGGTTTGAATGGGATTCGTACACACATCAAAGTGGATATTCCACGTAAATTGTATTGGGCTGACAAATTGGGATTATTGGTCATGTCGGATTTACCAAATTCTTGGGGAGAGCCAGATGCAGATATGCAGCGGGAGTCGGAATATACCTTGCGAGAGATGTTGAAGCGTGATTTCAATCACCCAGCGATTTTTTCTTGGATAACCTTTAATGAGACCTGGGGTTTGTTTACGCATATTGATAAGAAGTCGGTTTATACACCTGAAACTCAAAAGTGGGTGGCATCGGTTTATCGTTTGGCCAAATCGTTGGATCCAACGCGTTTGGTAGAAGATAATTCAGTTTGCTGCGGCCGTGGGCATACGGAGACGGATATTCAGTCATGGCATGCGTATCAGGCGGGGTATGAGTGGGATAAATTGATGGATGATCAGTCGAAAAATTTATTTCCAGGAAGCCAATGGAATTTTGAAAAAGGATATGTGCAAGGGGCCCAACCGATGATTAATTCGGAATTTGGGAATGTTTGGGGATATCAAGGAAGCACGGGCGATGTAGATTATACGTTTGATTATCACAAGGCGATGAATTCATTTCGAAATCATCCGAAGATGGCGGGATGGTTGTACACGGAGCATCACGATGTGATTAATGAGTGGAATGGATATTATAAGTTTGACCGTACGGAGAAAGAAACGGGTTTAAGTGCTATTGTTCCTGGTATGACCTTGAAGGATTTGCATGGACCTTTTTATGTGTCTACTGGGCAAGAAATTACTTGGGCTGGGAAAGCGGGTCAAACGGTAAAAATACCTTTGCATTTGTCTTCCATGACCGATTTGTCGGGTGATTTACGCTTAAAAATTTCATTTGCTGGTATTACGGCATGGGGTGAAAAGCAAGCGCATTGGACCAAAGAATTGCCATTAAAATTTGCGCCTTGGGATGTGAAAGCCTTGGATTCTTTGGCTGTGGTTCTGCCCAAAGATAAGTCGGTGAATACCCTGACTTTTGTCTTAACGAATGCGGCAGGTAAGGTGCTCCACCGTAACTTTGCGCATATCATCGTGGAAGAAGGAAATTTGAAACCATCGAATCCTAAATTGGAATTTGTTTCGGTTCCCGTAGAGCGCTTTAGCTCCGCGCAATTTCCAGAGAAGCAATGGTCAGGGGTTTTAGGGCATAAAGTGAATGGGGCAGGAGCAGGTTATTTTGAATATGAATTTCCTATTTCAGGGGCTGATATAGCCGAGGTTCGTTTTATGGTGGAGGCGTCTGCCAAACCTATTTTAGGTAAAGATCGTTCAGATGCAGGGAAAATGGATGGGGATTATATGCTTGGCAAAGGTACTTTTGATCCGGGCGTGAATCCGAATGCTTATCCGCAAACGGATGCTTATGCTTCTCCGGCAAATTTACGTATTTCCGTTAATGGTGTAAATGCATTCGAAACAGTGCTGGCGGATGACCCTGCAGATCACCAAGGAATCTTATCATGGCATTATCAAGCACGAAATAATAAATTGGATGAAGCGGGAACCTATGGCTATTTAGTGCAAGGCCTAATTCCTCCAGCTGCATGGCAGGCTGCTTTAAAAACAGGAAAATTGGTGCTTCGTTTTGAATCGACTCGGGGTGGCTTGGCGCTTTATGGGGATCAATCGGGGCGTTACGTAACAGATCCGAGTATCTTGATTCTGCGTAAGTAAGATTATCAACTACTTGAACTTTTTCCCTTGTACCTTTGGCAAACCTGGTTTGAGGATTGCCAAAGGTAAGGGGGTATTAAACGCCGAATTGCGTAAGGTGATGATCTATATGTTTGTATAGTAGGTTATTCCACTCCGTCGCTGAGAGTTTTCCTAAACTTAGGGATGGTGTATTTACTAGTTTTTCCGCCCCCATTTCTTGGATGGTTTTGATTAAACTTTTCAAACGCTCTTTTTCTTTCTCTACATCATATTGCTCTGTTCGAATGAAGCTGGGGGCAGTTGGCAAATTTTGTTTATATGGCGTCTCATTCACCATCGATCTCTTTAAAAATAGAGTCAAAATGATGCGCATCAATAAAGGAGGTTGCTCCTTATTAATACCAAGGATTTGTTCATAAGGAACCGCACAATGCGAAAGCATTTGACCTACTGTCATCTTTCCCCAAATTCCTTGACTATGCTCATTTAATTGATCAATCCGACCGAACAAATCTTCCGTCGTTTTTGCGAGGTAAATAGATGGATACGCCATAATTTTATCGATTTCTTGAACTTATTTCTGCGTACCTTTGGCAAACCTGGTTTGAGGATTGCCAAAGGTAAGGGTTAATTTAACTTCCAGTTCTTCACGTGATACAATTCCGATTTCTTCGTTCCTGTTTCCGTGAATTTAGCTTGATTAATCGTAATGTCTTTCGCTTCAATCACGCGATATCCTTGCATACTTTCGATATCCAAATTACTCAACTGAATATGGTGAATCGGCATTTCGGGTAAGCCGCGGATTAATAAACCTGTTTCAGCCCCTTTCGCTACCACGTTATCTACAAAAATGTTTTTGAATTGCGGCGTACCTTCATTCACCGGAAGCAATTCGATTTTTGGAGCCTCGCCTCCATTTCCAAACGTCGCCACCGGATCCTTGCCTTGGTAATACATGTCGAAGAGAATCGCCTCCCCGGCAATATTTTTCATGGATATATCACGGATGAATACGTTTTCCACGATGCCACCCCGACCGCGTGCTGTCTTAAATCGCAATCCCACATCCGTTCCTAAGAACTGACAATTGCGGACAAATAAGTCATGCACGCCGCCCGACATTTCACTTCCCACAACAACACCTCCATGTCCATGGAACACGACACAATTTTCAATCAAAATATGGGCACTTGGTCTTCCGCGTCTCCGACCTTCGGCGTCTTTACCCGATTTGATACAAATTCCGTCATCACCCACATCGAACCGCGAATTACGTAATGACACATATTCACAGGATTCGATATCGATTCCATCTCCATTTTGCGCATACCATGGATTTTTTACCGTAATATTCTCTACGGTTAAATGCTTGCAAAGCAAAGGATGCACGTTCCACGCTGGGGAATTTTGAAAGGTTACGCCTTCCAATAATACTTGCTCACATTCCCGTAAACTGATCATGTTCGGACGAACAAATTCCTTGATTTCTTCGGTGTTCGCTTCTGTAAATCCAGCCGCTACCACGCCGGGTTGGTCCATCGCGGAAGCCTTCAATGCACCTGCTGAAGGATACCAGGTTTCTTTTTTCGGATCTAAAACTCCCCCTGAACGAACCAGTTTTTCCCACTCGCCCGCTGTTAATTTACCTTTTTTTACCGGACGCCAAGCCTCTCCTGCACCATCAATGATTCCTTGTCCCGTTATGGCAATGTTATGTGCCCCCAAAGCCGAAATGGGTGATTGTGCACGAATGGCATCTACACCTTCCCAGTTTGTTCTAACCAACGGATAATCTTTCGGATTATTACTAAACTGCAAAACCGCACCTTGAGCCAAATGTAAATTCACATTGGACAAAATTCGCACCGGACCACTAATCCATAAACCTGCCGGAATAAGTACCACGCCACCACCTTGTTCATTCGCCACCTGAATGGCTTGTTGGATTGCGGCAGTATTCAATAATCCAATGGAACTTTTAGCGCCATATTGTACGATATTAAACGTGTCTTTTTTAAATGCCGTACCTGCTACATTGGGTAATTCGAAGGCGTATTTTTGCGTAAAATCGGATTTCTTCAGAAAGCTTTTTAAGTGCTCCGTCGAGTTATTTAATGCATCTGCTACCAAATTAGCCATACGCGTTGCCCCATAAGGCGAGAAATGCGTATCATCAGCTACGCCTTTCATGAATTTCTTAAAAATGCCAACGGGATAATGAAGGAATAGTTTTTTAGCTCCTTCGGGGCCCTCCTGTTGAATGATCGCTTTGCTCGCTTTTTCGACATCGATCAACATCACCTTTTCCTGTGCAGCTACTTCGCGAACGACATTAGGGTAGTCGGCATGCTGATCCACAAACACGCCCGTCGAATCAAATTTACGACGCTGTGTTGGGGTTAATAAAATAGGCGTTGCCCCAGCCGCACGCGTCTCTTTCACATAACGAATCAAGTTTGCACGGAAATCCGTTTGAGCGGGTGCAAAGCGAGATGTATCACTTGCTTTGGCATCGTTATGGCCAAATTGAATAAATACATAATCCCCTTTTTTTAATTGGGATTGCACCTTCGCCCAGCGACCTTCGCGGCGGAAACTTTTGGTGCTCCGACCATTATATGCATGGTTTTGAACCTCGACTGCCTCATTGAACAATTTGGCAAATGGCATACCCCAACCGGTTTCAGGAAAATCTGCGGGGATTTTGTCGGCCATCGTAGAATCGCCAATTAAAAATACGCGAAGTGGTTCGGTAGCCGAGAAGCTGAAGAGTAAAAATGTGCTGATGATCAGCGCAAAACGAAGTCTCATAAGGTCATAATTTGACCTTAAAAGCAATTAATTCGCCTGATTTACTGAAGATTTAGCGATTAATCGCCACCGAACTCAAAATCGTCTGAATGATTTGCAAACTCGTGATGTTATCTGCCTCAGCCTCATAAGTCAAAATAATCCGGTGGTTTAACACATCCGGAGTCATTTCTTTGATGTCTTCTGGCAAAACATAATCACGGCCCGCTAAGTAAGCCATTACTTTGGCCGCTAGATTTAAATGAATACTTGCGCGTGGTGATGCTCCAAATTGAATGTAATCCGCTTCCTTCGTTAAGCCATAGTCCGCTGGATTACGCGTCGCAAAAATCAATTCAATGATGTAGCGTTCCAAGGTTTCCGAAATCGTGATTTCATTAATCTCTTTGCGAATCGCCTGAATGTCCTTCAAACTCAAAATGGCCTTTGGCACATAGTTGAAGTCCATATTCGACATCTTACGCATCACCTCAAGCTCTTGTTCTTTATCTAAGTAATTTAAGAAAACCTTCAGCATAAAGCGGTCTACTTGTGCTTCCGGCAATGGAAATGTTCCTTCTTGCTCCACCGGATTTTGTGTCGCCAATACCAAAAATGGCTTGTCCAAAGGATAGGTTGTTTCGCCGATCGTCACTTGTTTTTCAGCCATGGCCTCCAACAAAGCCGATTGCACTTTTGCCGGGGCACGGTTAATCTCATCCGCCAAAATAATTTGTGCGAAAATAGGCCCTTTTTTTACTTCAAATTCGTTTTTTAAGGGATTGTAAATCATCGTTCCCACCAAGTCGGAAGGAAGTAAATCCGGTGTAAATTGAATCCGTTGGAAATGCAAATCCAAGATTTTGGCAAGTGTATTGATTGTCAATGTTTTGGCTAAACCTGGAACACCTTCTAATAGGACGTGCCCTCCGGTAAAAAGGCCAACAAGCAAACGGTTGATGAGGCGTTCTTGACCAACCACCACCTTGCCCATTTCATCAATGACTGCTTGAATTTTTTCTCTCGAATTCATATTACCATTTTTTAAAAATCACGATGACCGCCAGGATAATTAATCCAAAGCCGACGAAGTGATTCCAAGCTAATTTTTCGGACTTAACGACGAAAATAAGAAAAAGTGTGAACACTATCAGGGATAATGCTTCTTGAATCGTTTTCAATTCAAAGAAAGTAAACGGACCTCCGTTTGCTTTAAATCCTAATTTATTGGCGGGTACTTGCAAGACATATTCAAAGAACGCAAGTCCCCAACTGAAAAATATGATACTCCAAATCCCTGCATGTTTCAGCCACGATGTTTCCTTCCATTGCAAATGACCATACCAAGCGATGGTCATAAACAAGTTCGAAAGGGCCAATAAGATGATCGTAATCAATCCTCTCATCTATTGTAATTTCTTGTAACGAATACGTTTCGGTGTCGCGTCGCCTAAACGTTTTTTACGTGCTTCCTCGTATTCTGAATAGTTTCCTTCAAAATAAGTCACCTGCGAATCGCCTTCAAATGCCAAAATATGCGTAGCAATACGATCCAAGAACCATCTGTCGTGGGAAATAACCACAGCACATCCCGCAAAATTTTCAAGTCCTTCTTCTAATGCTCGCAATGTATTAACATCCAAGTCATTGGTTGGCTCATCCAGCAACAACACATTCGCACCTTCCTTCAGCATCATCGCTAAGTGAACGCGGTTACGCTCCCCTCCAGATAAATTGCCAATTTTCTTCTCTTGATCTGCTCCGTTGAAGTTGAATTTACTCACATAAGCGCGTGCATTCGATTGCTTACCTCCTAACATGATCCAATCGTTCCCTTCGGCAATGGTTTCGTAGACCGACTTCTCCGCAATTAATTGATTGTGCTCCTGATCTACATAGGCCAACTTCACCGTTTCACCCACCTCAAAACTGCCAGAATCCGGCTGTAATTGGCCCGTAATTAATTTAAACATCGTTGTTTTACCGGCACCGTTTGGCCCAATGATTCCTACGATACCTGCTGGAGGTAATGAAAAGCTTACGTTTTCATACAATAATTTATCGCCAAAGGATTTAGAAACACCTTGAACTTCGATTACCTTATTTCCCAAACGAGGACCTGCCGGTATGAATAATTCTAATTTGTCTTCTTTCTGGCGATTCTCTTCGGATAATAATTTCTCGTAAGCGCCGATACGTGCTTTGGACTTGGCTTGGCGTGCTTTGGGAGCCATACGAACCCATTCCAACTCGCGTTGTAAGGTTTTTTGACGACGTGATTCTGTCTTCTCTTCTTGTGCTAAACGATTTTGTTTTTGCTCTAACCAAGATGAGTAATTTCCTTTCCAAGGAATTCCCTCGCCACGATCTAATTCTAAAATCCATCCTGCCACGTTATCCAAGAAATAACGATCGTGAGTTACAGCAATAACTGTTCCTTTGTATTGGCGTAAATGTTGTTCTAACCAATCCACAGATTCCGCATCCAAGTGGTTGGTCGGCTCATCAAGCAATAAAACATCTGGCTCCTGTAACAACAAGCGGCAAAGTGCCACGCGACGTTTTTCTCCTCCTGAGAGCGTGCTAACAAGTGCATCAGAATCCGGACAACGCAAGGCGTCCATGGCTTTTTCCAAGCGTGTATCTAATTCCCACGCGTTGCAATGGTCAAGTTTTTCTTGTACTTCCCCTTGGCGGGCTAATAATTTATCGAAATCGGCATCCGGATCTGCAAAAGCCTCATTGATTTCATCAAACTCTTTTAACAAGTTTTTGATTTCCACCACAGCTTCTTCCACAACTTCTAAGACTGTTTTATTCGGGTCTAATTGGGGTTCTTGTTCAAGCAAGCCAACACTGTAGCCGGGCGACCAAACAACATCACCCGTGTAGGATTTATCCAGTCCCGCGATGATACGAAGCAAGGTCGACTTACCAGATCCATTAAGACCTAATACCCCGATTTTAGCACCGTAAAAAAAGGAAAGATAGATGTTTTTAATAATCGTTTTCTGTGGTGGGATGACTTTGGAAACCCGTTCCATCGAAAAGATAATCGTCTCGTTACTCATGTTATTTGCTTAAAATTTGAAAAGAACCTGCAAAGAATGTGAAATTTGTGTAAAAAAATGAATTTCGGGGGTGGAATTCTTTATTTATTCATAAAAAAATAGATAAATTGTGTCTGGATTTTATTTGAATAAATCCAATGTTAAGTCCTTGAGTTAGCGCGTTTGCTCGAAGCTCTTTATTTTAAAAACTCTATGAACCACCTCGTAAAAAATGAGTACGGATTTTGCCAAGATGGCAAAGTGTACATCAATGCCTATTTAAACTTCCCTCAACGTGAAATTGGATTTGTTCGCAATACTGAACAAGAAGCTTTAGACTACTTTGTCAATCGCTTTGAATTAGCTAAAACCAAAGTTATTCAGCTAGCATCCGAAATCAATGATGTTCAAAACAAAGGATCTTATTTGACCAAAGTCGTTCAGATGAAAGCCTATTTGGCTGAATTTGATGGCTTGGGTGATTTTGTGCCACTATTTAAGCAGCTGGATTCATTAGAGGTATTCTTGCGCGATTTGATCCAAAATAATCAAATTAAAAACCTCGAAATCAAACGCGCCCTGATTGAGGATGCGAAAGCCATTGCGGGTCAAGAAGATGTCTTGCAAGCGACGGAAGATTTGATGGAATTGAAAGCCAAATGGGTGAAGACAGGTCCAGTTGACAAGCAGTTTCAAGATAGCTTAACGGAAAGTTTTCAAGCGGTGATGGATGATTTCTTCTTGCGTCGTCGGGCGTATTTCGAAGAGAAAAATCGCCAGATTGATGAAAAGATTGCGCTGTTACAGGGCTTCATCGATTCTGTTCACCAATTGCGTAAAGCGGAAGATTTGGATGACTCAATTATCAAAGTAAAAGAATTGCAAAAAGAATGGAAGAATGTCGTAGGCTTGCCTCCAAAGAAACAATCCATGTTATGGAAGAATTTCAAGAAGGCTAATGACATGTTCTTTGAAAAATATAACCGCGTCAAAGGGATTGAATACAAACCTCGGGTAGATCCTCGTATTCAAGAGTTGACTTCCATGACAGGTGAATTGGAATTGAAATTACATGACCAAGTAAATATCGTTTCCACGGCTGATTTGGCTAAGGCTTATTTAGTCAAATGGAAAGAAATCACGGCACAAATTAAATCGGTTGACCGCCAAATGGCTGAACGATTCCGGAATGTCTGTGATAAGATATTTGAGATGAATTATCTATTACGTGTGATTTCCTATCGCCATCCTGCTTTGAATGAAAAACCGCGCATCGAGCAGTTGAAGATCATGATTAATCAAATGGATTACATGACCAAAAAGGAGCGAGGCGAATTAGAAGATTTCATAGCGCAAGCAGAAAGTGACCGTCAAATGGAAGAGAAACCTGTCATCAGCAAAATCAATACGCAAAAGCGTAAGATTAGCATGAAGGAATTGCTTTTAACCGGTTTTAAAACAGAACTTGACGCCTTACTAAACGCTTAATAAGCCCATCTCATTTCCTAGTGCAGGAAGGTCCAAGCCATCAAATGTTCCGGATGACATCATCAGAAGGTTAGCATTTGACCAGGTTTGGGCCAAAATTGCCTGTTTCAGCGTTTCCGCATCGCGAATGACTTTCAGGTTCGGATGTTTGAAATAGGTTTGCACAACGGATTCTTCCATGCGATCCATGCGTTTGATTTCCCGCGCATGTTCACTTAAATAGACAATTGCTTCATCAGCCAAATCTAAGGTTCCTGCATATTCCGGTAAAAAGGCAGGATTCAAACTGCTAAACGTATGCAGTTCTAAACAGGCAACGAGTTTTCGGCTAGGAAATTGATTCTTTAACGCTTGCGTTGTCGCTTTTACTTTTGATGGAGCATGTGCAAAATCCTTATATAGCAAACTCGTTTCTGAAGAAGCGACTAATTCTAAACGCTTTGCAGCGCCTTTGAATGTGGCAATCGCCGCATAAAAATCGCTGGGATTTACTCCAATTTGCTCACAGATCGGAAGAGACACGTCTGA
>ERZ650308.1850-NODE-1850-length-10641-cov-3.446061_pt1 | contig 10641 bp, 16 predicted proteins | sample MGYA00376244_ERZ650308 | MGnify/ENA primary metagenome ERZ650308 (study PRJEB26733, sample SAMN07839295) | wastewater metagenome | biome: small river; feature: stream; material: water | place: USA: North Carolina | collected 2016-04-26 ...
ATACCCAGAATCGCGATGATGTCACGCAGTTCCTTGTACTTTTGCAGAGTCATCTGCACGCCGCGCGCCACGTTGTAGAGGATGCCGAGCGCCGACGCGCGTACCCGGGTCGGGAAGAGTTCGCTGACGATGGGACCGATGCCGCCCCAGTTGCCCTCGAGGTCGAAGGTCAGGTCATCGGGTGATGGGGGTGGCGGTGGGGTAGGGGGCTCTTGGGGCTTGGGGGTCGGCAGCGGAATCGGGATGATCGGCGGCGGAGTCGCTGGCGGCTGCTGCGGATTGGGGTTCGGGTTTGGGTTTGGGTTTGGGTTCGGGGTGGACGAACCTCCACTCCCCATCACGACCAGACCGCCCACGAGCGCCAGCACCGCGACAGCGCCGATCGCGATGCCTGTCGCGCCCCTCTTGCGGCTTTTCTTCTGAGTCGAGCTTTCCATGGATCTCCCCGCGAGAAGGGCTGCGATCAGCGTGAGCACTGGATCAGACGGTGGCGTTCCAGGTGGTGCCGTCGCTGACGAGGCGCATGCAGGTGTTCTGCGCGATCGCCTTCGTCGCCGCCGAGGCACCCGCGCTGATGATGTTCGTGCCGCCGCCGTTGACGGTGAGGCCGCCTGCGCCTGTGCAGATGAAATGCGCCTCCTGGCCGACGAACGCGCTGGTTGCAGCGATGAGCGTCATCGTCTGCGCGGCACCCTGCGTGCAGCGGAAGATGCGGAGTCCGTTCCAGCGCTCGGTCATCACGCGATCCGCTGCTTCGGTGCGGACCGTGACGGTGGGGCTCAGCGAGGCTGCGGTGAAGATCGCGTTCAGGTAGGCGAGCGCGGCTGCGTCCTGCAGGTCGACCGTCAGGAGCTCGACGGTGGCTGGCGCAGGCGACACGAGCCCGCCCTGGAGGGCGATCGCGTCGGTCGGACCCTGGAGGAACGGGGCGCACCAGTCGGTCGTCAGCGCGCGGCTGATCAGGGCCGCATCGAGGTTGTTCGGGGCGGGGAAGTCGTTGTTGCCCGCGGTGTTCTCGGCCGAGTTCTCGCTGCGCACCGTCAGGGTGATGAGCGCCGCGGCGTTCCAGGTCCGCGCGGTGACCAGCTGCCCGATGGTGCCCGGTTGCCCGAGCTTCTTGTAGGAAATGCGTCCGACCGGGCCCGTCGAGGGCGAGGCGTAGCTGCGGGGTTGGCTGCGCGGCGACGGGTCGGGAGTCCAGACCGCGGTGAGCGGCGTGGTGCCATCGAACTCGGCGGAGGAGATGACGAAGAAGCTCGGGGATTCGTTGCTGGCCATGTCGTGCTCACACTCGAAAAGGAGGTTTCGTCACGGCCACGCCGCGACTTGTTCTTCCCCACGTCCATCGCCAGCGGGGTCGGCGTTGCGGCGCCATCGCGCCGCTCCGCGAGCAGCGAATCGTCGCTACTCGCGGCCAGCACTGGCTACTTCAGGCAGCCCTTGTAGATGCCGGTCCACTTGTCGCACTGCGCGGTCTGCCGCTTGAGGACGGTGATCGAGTAGCTCGACAGGGTCGCGGCACCGACCGCACCGACGCGGATCTCGACGTAGACGCGGCGGGTGTCGGGGACGGCGTTGGTGGAGCAGCCGAACAGCTTGGGCCACGGCGCCAGGTAGCAGTCCTGGGCGCACTCGAAGTCGCTCAGCTTGTAGCTGCTGCCGATCTGGATCAGGCCAGCTGCGGTCGGGTCGCCGATGTTGGTGAGGCCCGCGATGCCGGACCAGAAGTTGATCGTGACCAGGCTCGGGGCCTTGGTACCGGTCCAGTCGGCGTTGACCTTGATCAGGCCGGGCTGCCACGGCAGCTGCTGCGACGCGTTCTGGACCAGGATCGCATTCTGGTTCGCGGCGAGGGGCTGGGCGGGGACCTGGTTGACGATGCCGTTGCCGACGTTGGTGTCGAAGTGGACCACGTCGATCTCGCGCTTCATCAGCTCGAGCCACGACCACTCGTCGAAGCGCAGGCGCGCCTCCATCAGGAACTGGTAGAGGCACGGGTCGATGCCGTCGCACTCGGAGTAGCAGCCCGGGACCACCATCACGGGCGGGCCACCAGGCTGCTGCGGGATCGGCATCGGACCCGAGGGACGACCGCCGCCGTAGACGATCGGGCCGCCACCACCACCCTGGGTGACGAGGCTGCACTTGCCGCCGGCGCAGCCGCCACCGCAACTGTTGCAGCCGCCGGCGCCCGGCACGACGCGCTGCGGGAGCGCGTTGGCGTTCATGTTCATCTGCGGGACCATCTGGCCCTGCTGCGCGGCGTTCATGTTGCCCTGCTGGCAGATCTTGGCGAGGGCCGAATCGAACTGCTGCACGAGCGTGCCGAACTTCGCCGCGTAGGGGGCAAACGCCGCTTCGGCCGCCTGCGCCGCCGCGGTTGCGAATGGGGACTGTTGAACGAGACCGGTATCCATGATGTGCTACTCCTGCACCGCGCTCATTGCGGGTGGCTGACCGAACGTGGATTTGCGCAGCAGGCAGGCGGCGATATCGCCAGTGTCTCTTTCATCGCCCCTGCGTGCTGCGTGGCGACGACGAAGAGGTGCTGGTTACGGGGTGGGCGGCGGGTCGAGGAACGCCGAGGTGAGGGCGCCGCCGGCCTCGCCGGCACCGAGGCCCATGACCGCGGCGGCGATGGTGCCGTCGGGGATGAAGGCGCCGCCGATCGCCAGCGCGATGCCGAGGCCCACGGGGACGCCCGTGCGGATGGCCTTGGCGCCGAACGTCGGTTCACCCTTCTCGTTGACGGCCTTCGCCGCGGTGGTATCGGCGAGGTACTTCTGGAACTTGAAGCCGGCCATGCCGCCCGCGACCGCCGTGCCAGAACTGACCAGGAGCTGGGTCATGTTCGGGGCGCGCTTCAGGTAGCGCACGTCCTTCTCGGCCGCGCGCTTCTTGATCTCGAGACTGCGAACGTACGCCTTCTGCGCCTTCTGCTTCAGCGTCTCGTTCGCGTCCTTCTTGGCCGCCTGGACGACCTGCTGGATTGCTCTGGTTTCGGATGCCATGTGTGTCTGCCTCTGGTCGTTGTCGCCGTGGGTGGCGGAAGTCGACATCCATCGTGAGCCAGACAAAAATGATTGTGTATTGGACAGAATTGGATAAACTTACCTGGTCTTGTTTCTTTTTCCGAAGGGTGAGGATTGCCAGCGCCTGAACCGAAACGACCCGTGGGATCTCCAGACATCATGACGGTCCCGGAGGCGGCGACCTTCCTGAAGATGTCGGAGAGCAAGCTGAACAAGATGCGCTCAGAGGGGAAAGGACCCCTGTACAGCAAGGCTGAGGGGGTCGGCATCCGATACCTGCGTGAGGACCTCGAGGCGTATGTGAAAAACGCCCGAGTAAGACCCGTGCTTCCTCCACGGGAGTGACCTACTCAGTCGGCTGCTCAGCCTTCCTCATAAAAAAGCCCATGATCCCATTGAAGACGGCCATCGGCTCAATCTCCTTGATCTTCTCCGCAGCCACGTTCTTGAGGCGGTCGCCTGCGGTCTCTGGCCGCTGGCCTTCGGGCATAGGCACCAAAGAGTCGAGCTGATCGAGCTTCTTCTCCTCAAATTCGAGGTGGGCCTGTTGTGTGCGGGCCAGCGCGATCTGCATGCCCTGGCGTCGCTCCGAGATCAGGCGGGCGGCGCTAATCTCCGCCTCGAGCCCTTTGCTGATCTCCTCGAGATGACTCTGCCGCTCGTCGACTTGGGCTTTGCAGAGATTCGAGATGCTCTCCAGGCCCTTCATCGCCGCCATGGTGGTCGCCTCGAGCGAGGCTTGGATCCTGGCCTCCTCGGCGGCCGCGACAGCGCGACGGTTGCGAAGCATCTCGTCGAGCGCCGCGCTCTCTCGTTGCAGGCGTTCCTCGCCGAACTTGATCTCCCGCGTGCACCTGTCGCGCTCTTGGGCGAGCAGCGTTCGGTGCGCCTGGATCTCCGCTCGGATGGTCGCCAGCGTTGCCTCGGCGGACGCAACCTGCTCTTGTAGGGCGCGCTCTCTTGTCCCGAGGCTGGCGACCTCCTGCTGCCGCTGTGAGACCAGGGCGTTCGTCTCGCGCATGGCCTCGATCGTGACCTCGGCCTGGGCGTCGAGCTCGGCGGACTCGGGCGCCATCGTGGTGGTGTGGGAAAGGACCTCCGCCCAGGCGGGGGGCTCGCCGTCCGCTGTGCGTGCGCGGCAGTAGAAGTAGATGGCCCCGAAGCGGTGGGGGAGGGGGTTCTTCTTGATGAACCGTTCCGCCAGGTAGTCGCCCCAGTGCCTGGGGGCGGGAAATTCCAGAACGATCTGACCACGCCTCCCATCAGGTTGCGCAGCGCGGCCGCGCTGGTTCCCCACGGTGACGCAAAAGTCGATGTCCTGGCTGTCAACGGTTCTCGCCATGGATTTTAAATATCACGGCCGAAGTTTTCTGGACCACGCGTATAAAATAAACAACTATAAACAAGTCTGGACAACCGCGGTGGTCCGCGCGAAGTGTATAACGGACGCGTGGCAACCGACTACTACGCCGCATTGGGCGTCGATCGCCTCGCAAAAACCCAAGAGATTAAAGAGCGGCACCGTCACCTGGTCAAGACCGAGCACCCCGACCTCCATGGGCATCTCCCCGAAAAACAATACAAGGCGAAGGTGGCGGCGTGGGCGGCGATCAGCGAAGCGTATAACGTCCTCAAGGACCCCGAAAAGCGCGATGCCTACGACTGGGAGCAGGCGGTCTTGCGAGAGGCAGCGCGAGCCGCAGCGGCAGCCACCGCGCCACCGCGCCAGCGCCCAGGTCAACATGTCCACGCCACCCTCCGCGTCCCGCTGCTCACCGCGATCAAGGGCGGCAGGGTCAGGCACGGTGTCTTCGACATCACGATCCCCCGCGGCACCCAGTCCGGCCTGGAGCTGCGCCTGCCAGGGCGGGGCCATCCAGGGCAGCCCCCAGGCGACCTCTTGCTTACCGTCCAGGTCGAGACCCATCCGACGATCGCCCGCGTCTACACCGTCACCCAGGGCGATCGGCAGGTCCGCCTCCCCGCCGCCAACATCCACATCACGATGGTCGCCAGCTGGGCGGAGGCGTACCGCGGCGGCGAGCTCAGCGTGCCCACCCCATGGGGGTCCACTCCGTTTCGGGTCAACCCCATGGACCCCGAGCACAACCTCTACGACGGCCTGGAGATCCGGATCCCCAGGTACGGCCAGCGGTGCAACTGCGCTCCGCCATGCAAGTGTCCCTGGGGCGACCTCATCGTCACGTGGAGGCTCATGCCCCCCGACGCTGGCAACGAAGAGCTCGAGCTGTTGCTCGCCAAGCTCCAACCACAAGACCTGCGAGCCGAGCTCGCTCAGTTGATGTCGAATGCGTAAGAGAAAGAGACCACCCAGCATGTTCAGAAACATCCGCAACATCCTCAGCGCTCTCAGCGAAGAGATCGTCGACCGCATCTACTTCATGAGCCATGAGCGGGACGTGGCGCGTCGCGCCGAACGCGACGACCTCCGCGCCGAGCAGAATCAGAAGCTGCAGAGAAAGGTCAATCGGCTCACCTCCAAAGTGACCGAGCAGCGGATGGGCCAAAGGGCCATCAAGGCGACGCGCAGTCTCGCAAATACCCTCACGGCGATTCAGAGCGACGTCTTCAGCCTGCTGTCAGCCCCGTCAAGCGAGCCGTCCGTCTTCACCCGGATGCTGCGCGTCGAGGCCGTGAAGGCCGTCTCGCGTGTGGCCGATGGCGTCACCGGCCTGCTCGAGGACGAGCTCCAGGCCGCGATCATCAGGCGCAAGGCGCTCGGCGACAACGAGGACCTACTGAATGCCGCGATCCGCGTGCTCGGTCAGCGCAACCCCGCCGAGAAGCAGGCCATCGCGGACGCGGTGAGCTGGGCCACGCTACACGAGGAGGAGACGGACATCATCGTGATGGAGATGACCGCAATGTCGGCGGCTCACGCGATCCACGCGGCAACGGGCCGCAATGTGGAGATCCGCAGCGGGACTCCAGGGTTCGCGGTGCTGCACGTCGTCCGCAAGGGCGAGCCGCAGAACTCCGCGAAGAACGACACAACTGGCGGAGAAGCTGCGTGAGCTGGCCACCCTCTGCGTATTTCAGAAACAGAAAGAAGGTGTCTGATGAGCGAAAGAAACGAAGACGCATTCCCCGATACCCGCCCCATTCGCACCGCGATCGACGGCCTGGTCGCGGCGACGCCGACGACCCGCGCCGCACACCTGACGATCCTCGAGGCGGCGCTCAAAGTTGCCGAGGCTGAGGAGTTCGTGCGCCACATCGAACAGCGGGCAGCCCGCGCGCGGAGGAGAAAAACGATGCCGCCAGATTACGAGCCGCTGAAGGGAAAGCGGTTCGAGAACGGGTTTCGTGCGCCCGATGGCAGCAGGTTCGGCTGGTGGGTGGTGGTTGCGACCATGCGCGAGGAAGCTTGGAACCACTACGACGACCCTGACGAGTTCGAAGATCCACGGGAGCTTGAGCAGCTCGACGGATACAAGGCGGATGAGCACGACGAGCTGCATGGCGGCACCGCTGCTGCCGACGGTGTCGCTGGTATCGTGATTGTTCAGCGGCAAGGAGTCGGTGACAGCGCCGGTGGGTGGCTCGAGGCCGAGTTGCTGCAGCGACGGGGTCATGGCGAACACCGGACCGACCCTGGGGAGCCCGGAGCCGAAGAATGAGACCCAGCGAGCGCGAAGTGCAGCATCTGCTCGCTGGCTGGGCTGGGAGCATTGCAGCCAAGGTGGACTGCCACGAGTTGCCGGAGCTCCAGCACCTCCGCAACCAGGCGCTCGAGAACTGCATTGTGACTCGCTCGGCGCTTGCACGTTACATCGAGGTGCATCCCGACCAAGCGGAATGGCTCTTGTCCATCATCGCGGAGACGGTGCCAGCGATGGTCCCGCCGGCACCCACGCGATACGCCCGGGTGAACGTCATGGGCCACATCGCCTATGAGGGGCGCACCGAGCTCGTGGGGCGCATGTTCCGGGTGCACGCGGTCGGCCTTAACTCCGCATGCAACGAGGTCGTGGAGGGCATCGTGGACGTCGCCGACCGGGCTGTGCACTCCGTCGAGTGGATGACGGAGGAGCAGTACAACGAATGGCGCTCTCGGCTGGCGTGGTATGTCGAGCGAAAGACCGAGGGTTACTCTGGATACATCGCGCTCCCTGTCCTTGGTGAGGCGCGCTACGCCGACAAGGAGGAGTATGAGCTGCGACCCGCCCCGACCGGGGAGATGCCGAAGAACGAGGACGGCGGGGTCTCGGGCTGAACAGCGCAAACCAATACACTCCGACCGGACCGTAACGAAAAAGGTGCTGTAATGATTGAGAAAAACGAAGATTCATCCCCGAATACCATCGCCATTCGCAACGCGATCGACGGCCTGGTCGCGGCGACGCCGACGACCCGCGCGGCGCATCTGACCATCCTCGAAGCGGCACTCAAGGTCGCTGAGCCCGCGTCCGACAAGGCGACCACGTGACCCAATTTGGGTCCATATTCGGCCTCGAGGTAGCCCTGCGGCGGGCTGCCCGTGTTCGGGTGCCATCCGTTCGGAGCTGGAGCGCGAGGTTGAGGTTGCGGACCAGGCCATCGCAGCAATTCGTCTGAGACTGGAGAACTCATGAATCAGCACGTCGGAACATGCAGCCTCTGCGGGGGCCAGGTATGGGGATACAGGGGGGCATGGGCGGGCCTTCCACCGCCTCCGCCTGACACCTGCACGTCCTGCAACGCCGTGTCGGCAGCCAGCGTCAAGCCGGTTATCCCGATGGTGCCGCAGCCGGCCGCGTCGTTCACCGCGATCCCGTCACCTGACCTTTTGGTAGGTGGCCTGTTGACATACGAAAAGGCACCGATTGACCACGCTCGACGAATCGCTGCGGTAGCGCACTCGAGGTTCGGACGATGAGGGAGAACTCATGAATCAGCACGTCGGAACATGCAGCCTCTGCGGAGGCCAGGTCTGGGGTTACAGGGGCGCGCGGATGGCCATCGTGCCACCACCACCGGATACCTGTACCTCGTGCCGCGATGGTACTCCGCTCACAACGCCAGACGGGAAGTGGCGAGCATGATCGAGATCATCGCGGCCATCACCCTCAGCCTGATACTGATCGGGGGCCTGGTTGGCGTGTTCCTGCTCGCTCGCACTTCCCGAACACCCCTTGAGCAGGCAGCGAGCGAGGAGCAGGACGATCTCGCATCAGTCCGTGAGGAAGTCAGGCGGCTGCGCCGAGAAGTCGCCGCGGCTCGGTCCCAGCATCCACGATCGACGCTGATGGACATGGCCGACGCGATCAATCGGATCGTGCAGCCCTTGGTCGCCGCCTACGACAGCGCGGTGCTTCATGTGCCCCTGATCGACATGGCGCTGGGCAAGCGCATCAAGGTCCGGCTGCTCAGCGGGAGGGTGGTCACGTTCTCGCTGCCGCCGAAGACGAAGGCCGGCGCTCGCTTCCGCTTCCGTGGCGGTGGGGAAGGTGGACGCGACCTCCACCTTACTGTCCTCGTCCCGAAAACACAGGAGACCAACAGCCATGGTGCTTGAACTCGAAGTGGAGGCCCCGGGCTTCGCACTCCATGTCCACTTGGATCGCCCAGTGGTTGAGGTCCTCGCGGGCGTCATGGGAGCTTATGACGCTGGAATCTTGGCGGAAGGAGGAGCCCTGGATCGGCTTCACGCACGTGGCAGCATTGACGGAATTCCTATCGTTGGATCGACCCCATCCGAGTTCCTCGCGGAAGCCATCAGACGCATCTGTGCAGAGGTCGGGCCAGAAGACAACGTGGCCGACATCATCCACGAGCGGCTCCACGCACACGGATTCGAACTCCCAAGGCAGGGCTACGCATCATGAGGGACCTCTACGCCGACCTCGGGCTCCGCCCTGGCGCTACCGACGACGAGATCAAGTCTGCATGGCGGGCGAAGGCCATGCAGAACCACAGCGACCACGGCGGCGACCGTGAGGCGTTCCAAAACGCCCGCGCCGCCTACGAGACGCTCCGTGACCCCCAGCTCCGCGCGGCCTACGACGGTGCTCGAGCTGGCAAGGTCGACCCCAAGATCTTCCAGGACTTGTTTGTGGACATGGTCGAGAAGCTCGGGCCCGAGTTCAACGCGATGAGGATCGCCGCCCAGTCCCGTAACTGGCTTGGCCTCGCGGTCGGCGGGGTCAAGATCGGCCTGGCCAGTTGGGCCGTCTCCCTGGCCGCCAAGACTCTGCTTGCCACCAGCGAGCCGCAGCCGAAACCCGAGCGCCAGGACACGACCGTGCAGCGGCGAAGGAAGGCGCTCCGTTGAATCGCGGGGCTTACGAGTCCATCGCTTATGAGGTCGAGCAGATCTCCATAACGATGCAGCGGTTAGGGCGTCGATGGTGGTTGGCCACCGCTGACGGAGGTCGCCCATACATACTGCATGCCCGATGGGCCCGCGGCTGCGAACCAGGCTCCGACACTACGAATCGTTAGCAAGCCTGGCCCGACTGAATGACACTCCTCAAAGACAGGCCGAGACGCCGTGGTGATAGTTAGTGACTTCTCATCTCGGACCATTTATCTTCTGCGCATGTCGTTCCGAACAAAGTTCAAGGAAGCCCTTGAGGCATCGTCCCGCAACGCAGTCATCAAGGCGCTGCACTCCCACCCCGACATCACGATCGCGGAGCTCCGCAAGCTGAGCGTCTCCAACACCGTGCTGGCCAAGCTGTGACCACGACATGAGAACGCAGTCTAAGATGCAGCGTGCTCATCGCGTCATTCAAACGCGACAGCGGACAAGGCGGTCGAGGCAACTGCGCAGCAGTCGGCCACGTCACCGTATCCGACTGAACGCCAGGATCAACTAAGATGCTGCGTCTCGTCCCCTCACCGCAATCAGGCCCCAACGCTGGGGCCTATCTGAACATCGAGGGTGCTAGGCTGTCGCTGCCCGTCGTTGGTCTGCCGCCCGAGTGTCGCACCTCACCCGTCGAAGTCTGGCTCGACTTCGGCGGCGTGATTCGCTGGGCCGTTTCGGCGGCGACGTACGAGGACGGCGCGAAGCTCTTGCTAGAGCGCGTCGAGCAGTTGATCACGATAGGTCCGGCCCACTTGGTCACCGTTGTCGAGTCCATGGAGGATCGACATGTGCCAGCTTGGGTGCGGTGCGACGCCTGTCACGAAGATGTGGAAGTTCAAGCGACTGGCAGCTCTGTGAGGGCACTCGTCGAGGTGGCGAAGGTCGTTGCCGTGGGGCCCATGAGGGTCTACTTGGTGCAGCAGTACGGCTGCGAGTACAGCAACGTCGTGGGTGTCTACCGCTCGGAGACGGCCGCGATTCAGGCGGTTCGGCGTCGAATGTTCAGCTGCGAAGGCTTTGATGAGGGTGCTCCCCGAACTTCTCCTCGAACGTGGTGATCAGCTCGCACTCGACGTCCTCGGGCTCATCCCAGTCGACGTGCTGCCAGCGGACCTTGAGGGGGAACTCGCCCTCCAGCAGCTTGAAGACGGTGTTGTCAGACATGCGCGTTTCCTTGGCTCGTTTATTGGCCCCAGCGCAGGACCAGGGGGTCCAGGCGCTTGGCAGTGTCGATGAGGCCCGCCCGGGTATCGGGGTGCATGGCGGGGAAAGGATGGCGGCCGGCTTCGCAGGCAA
>ERZ650308.1852-NODE-1852-length-10634-cov-7.725116_pt1 | contig 10634 bp, 8 predicted proteins | sample MGYA00376244_ERZ650308 | MGnify/ENA primary metagenome ERZ650308 (study PRJEB26733, sample SAMN07839295) | wastewater metagenome | biome: small river; feature: stream; material: water | place: USA: North Carolina | collected 2016-04-26 ...
CGAGTTACCGTCTTGTGGGCTCGTTAATGCCTGCGTATTTACGTTGTTAGTAACATAAGCCCCGCTTGATCCGGCAGATTTTACCGCAGCACCCACCTGCCACTTATTGGCCTGAATACCGTTTAGAAATGTCCAGCCATGCGCACCTTCAAATCCCCCATCCGTATTTGGGTTGATGATGTAATTAACAGTTTGAGCAAAGGTTTGTTGATGAAGTGCCCCAATGGATATCAATAGAGCGCAGAGCAGCGATAAGCGAAATTTCATGCGTAAATTATAGAACGAAGGATTATACCAAAACAAAGGTCAAACTTTTGAAGTTTATATACTCAATTTTAAATTCGGTACATGTCCTAGTTTTAAAAAATCGGACAAAAAAGGCGAAAATTCCTTAAAATTGATAATTTTGTGTGTTGTTCTAAAATCACCCTATTAAATAATGCATGTTTTTATTTAATGCACTTTTAAGTTTATTCATCTCTGTATTATTGATTTTCTTCAATTGGAAGGAGAACAAAAACACGATTTATCTAGGTCTGTTTTTGTTCATTATGTCAATTTATAGTCTCACCCATTACTTTTCCGTATTTGGTGATTCGGCTTTTTGGCTAGCCATTTTCTATGGCCACTTTTCGCCATTCATGATGCTGGCCGGACCTTTATTGTATTTTTATTCACGCGGAATCATTCGTGACACCCACATCCTAAAACGCACTGATTTATTACATTTCATACCTGCAGCTATCGTTTTTATAGGGGCCATTCCCTATTATTTGACACCGTTTTATTTAAAACTCGAAAACGCCCAGAAAATCTTGGGTGATATGGATCAATTAAAGGTAATTGGGGTCAACTTTATATTCCCGATTGCCACGAATTACATCATGCGCATTAGCTCATTGCTAATCTATTCATTAATTAGTTTCTATCGCGTTTGGAAATACCGTCCTGCCGTTAAAAAATCCATTCCGACCCAACAATATTTATTGACCTACCGCTGGCTTAATATGTTTTTTATTGCCTTAATCATTTTGCTCATTGCGTTTGGATTAATTACGGCTGATTTTATTCAAAAAACTCCAAAAGAGACCTTTGGGGCATTAAATCTTGTGCATACCCTTGGTGGAATTATGTTCTTGATTCTTTCCGCATCCCTACTCATCTTTCCCCAAATCCTGTATGGATTTCCTGTTTATCAAAGTTCAAACGAAAAAATTATTCGTAAAACAGAGGCTAATAAACCCATACTGCCTGAAATAGATGAAGACGAAGAAGACAATCCATTTATTGATTTAAGGGATCAAATTAGCGATTACCTAGCATCGGAAAAACCGTATTTGAATCCCGAGTTTTCTATTGGCGACTTGGCAACTGCCATGAAAGTGCCTCAGCACCATATCTCTTATTGCCTCCGCGTACTCTACAAGCAAAGTTTTCCTAAGCTGAAGACTTCATTACGCATTGAATATGCGAAACAATTGATGCAATCTGATGATGCCGTTCATCTGAGTTTGGAAGGTATTGGCCAAATGGCCGGCTTCAGCTCCCGTTCCAGTTTTTACTCCGCATTTCAAGCCGAAGTAGGTTGCTCCCCCGGGGAATTTTTAGAACGAAAATAGGAATCGATAACTCGCGTCTTAACTAAATCAGACGCAAAGTATTGCGTCTCTACAATGTCCTTCGGACTTATCCCCTCCAGACTTCGGACTCCGGACTTATTCCCTCCGGACTCCAGACTGACCACTGAACCCTGACTCCCTTCGGACTAATTCCCTCCGGACTCCAGACTGACCACTGACGACTAGCGACTGATGACTTACAAAATCGAAAACTCCACCCGTCTATTCTGCGCTCTTCCTTCATCCGTATCATTCGAAACCTTCGGACGCTTAGATCCATAGCCCTTTGATTGAATTCTTCCCGCCGGAATGCCTGCATTCAACAAATAAATCTTCACCGCATCCGCACGCGCCTGCGACAAGGCATCATTAATTACATCGGTACCCGTATTATCCGTATGCCCACTGATCTCAATTCGCAAAGCCACATTGTCCAACATCACCTGAACCATTCGTTTCAATTCCGGCTCAGATTCCGCGGTTAAAGTTGCCTTATTCAGCTCAAAGAATAGATTGTTAACCGTCACCGTACTTCCTTTGGCAATAGGCGACATCGCTAAATCCCGACCATCTAATTCCAAATACCGGCCGCGTAATTGGCTTAAATCCAAATGCGTCGAACTAGGTAAATAGCCATTCGCCTTCGCTGTAATCCCGTAATTCGTTCCATAAGGTAAGACCAATTTATATTGCCCCGTTCCCGGATCCGGCGTTGCTTGGCCAATAATCTTCCCCGTTTTCAAATCCTCATAACTCACCGAAGCACCCGAAGGCACCTTGCCTGCGGCATCACTCACTTTTCCGGTTAGCAATACGACAGCCTCCGATGTCTCCGAAGAACCAATTCGTGGACTCGATTTAACATCTTGTTGCAAGATGGGCTTCGGCGCCTCCGCAACAACAGGCTCGGGTTCAGGCTCAATCGCAATCCGAAAAATATCCTTCTTGCCTGTCTCCGTAGATGATAAAAAATAAGCATAATCCCCTTTGGCAGCCAAAGTATAATAGGCATCATAACCGCTTGTATTCACCGGCGGACCGATGTTCACGGGCTTGCGCCACGACGTCCAACCATTTCCCAAACGCTTCGACATGTAAATATCCTGCAAACCTAGACCACCCGGTCGGTCCGACGAGAAATACAGCGTCCGACCATCCGCCGCCAAAAATGGCGTTGTTTCCGAAAACTCCGTATTTATTCCGTCCCCTAAATTCTCGGGTTTCGACCAACCCGTATCCCCCAATAAACTCACATAAATATCATCCCGATCACTGTTTTTCTTCTCCGCGAAAGCTAATAAAAGCGCCTTCCCATCCATCGCTAAATAGGCATATTCATTCTTACCCCGACTCAGCTTTTCGTAACCTGGTATATTGATTTTCTCGGGAATCGACCATCCGCCCATAGTCTTTTTGGCTAAAGAAAAACCGCGCGATTCATAAACACCATTGATGTAGGCGCCTTTCAATAATATCGTTTGGCCATCCGGAGAAATCGATAAAATCGTATTGTATTGATCACGATTCAACACATCCGGCATACGACGCGCCGTACTCCAAACATCCCCCACACGCTCACTAAACCAAATATCCTGCGATCCCGCCACCGTCTCCGAACCCTGCGTTCCAAAACGATTAGATGGATGATTCTTCCGACCAAAATACAGCGTCTTGCCATCTGGAGCCATTACGGGGTTCAACTCCGCGTATTCCGAGTTCACAGCAGAGCCTAAGTTCTCCGACTTTTGCTGCCCGAAACCCACAAATGACACCAATAAAAAAAGGCAAATTAGCCGCGATAAATCCATTTTTTCTCCATTTTCTCTGGCTCATAGGCCATGATGTAATCGACCAAAGCCTCCGGATTTGTCTCCACCTGCAAAGCTTCTAAATTAGGCGATTTCAAAAATCCTTCATCCACCATGTGCTGCAATTGCGCTAATAAATGATCATAATAGCCATTCGTATTCAGGATGGAAATAGGCATTTGATGTAAATCCAATTGCTTCCAAGTCAACATCTCAAACAACTCATCCAAGGTGCCAAAACCTCCCGGCAAAGCAATTACGCCATCCGCCAGCTCAGCCATTTTCTGCTTCCGACTGTGCATCGTTTCCGTGACATAACATTCCTGAATACCTGTATGCTTCACTTCCCAAGGCTCCATAAACGACGGAATCACCCCAATCACATGACCGCCCAACCGTAAATATTCATCTGCCAAAACGCCCATAATTCCCACACTCCCCGCACCAAAAATCAATTTGCAATCGTGCTTCTTGAACGCCTGCATTAAGGCTTTGGCTTCTGCTTCGTAAACCGGGTTGTGCCCTTTTGATGAGCCACTATAAACTAAAATTGTTTTAGACATGTATAATTTGTGTTAACGCGTCCGCTAGCCGCGTGTAAGTAAACGTAAAATTTAACTCTTTTTGTATTTTCTCCGAAGAAACAAAATTTCCTCCTGTAACTAAAACGGCCATCTCACCCAGTACCAAACGCAATGCCCAAGCCGGAACTTTAGGCCACCAAATCGGTCTGTGATAAGCCGCCGCAATCTGTTTTGTCATCTCCGCATGTGTTACCGGATTTGGCGCCACCGCATTATAAACACCGTGTGCATGCTCATCCGTCAGCGCACATGCAAACATTTTGACTAAATCCTGAATATGTATCCACGATTGTCCTTGCGTTCCCTTGCCTAAAATCACGCCGACAAACCAACGAATCGGTCGGGCTAATACGGGGAATATTCCCCCATTCGCACCCAAAACCAAGCCAATACGCAATTTCACCACACGTAAATCCTGTATTTCATCCACCGCCTTTTCCCAAGCCACCGTACAAGCACTTAAAAAATCGGCGCCCGCCGAAGTATCCTCCTTACAAAGTACATCCCCAGAATCCGCGCCATAATAACCAATTGCCGAAGCAGACACAAAGGTGTGCACCTGATGATTTCGTGTTTTTAAGGCCTCCGCCAACAAGCGAGTAGAGGCCACTCGCGAAAGAATCAATTCCTTTTTTCTTGCCTCCGACCAGCGTTTATCGGCAATCCCAGCACCGGCCAAATGTACAATCGCATCAATGTCATCCAAAGCATCAGCCGCCAGAAATCTTTTATCAATATCCCAGCCACCTTGGCGTGATAATACACGCGTTTGATGTCCCAGCGCATGCAAATATGTCTGTAGTTCTTGCCCGATAAAACCCGTTCCGCCGGTAATGAGAATACGCATTAATTTCCTTTTTTTATCGCCTGGTAAATCACTTCATTAATCCCTGTGCGGATATTCGCATCAGAAATTTTGCTATTATTTCGGGTTGGGTAAACGCGATTCGACAAGAAAACATAGACCAAATCCTGATTCGGATCTACCCAAGTATAAGTTCCCGTAAATCCTGAATGGCCAAAGCTCGCCCCGCTCGCAGATGGCGCCGCTGATATGCCTGGTTTCTTACGATCCGGTTTGTCGAAACCAACTCCCCGACGGGAATTTTCTTCCACCGAAAGCGGATACGAAGTCCATTGCTTCATCGTCTTCTCCTCGATGAATTGTTGGCCTCCATAATAGCCATTCTGCAAATACATCTGCATCAATTTCGCTAGGTCATTTGCATTGCCAAACAAGCCTGCATGCCCACTAATACCGTCCAATAATGCTGCACCTTCATCATGCACTTTGCCATGAATCAAGGTCTTGCGAAATAGCGAATCATATTCAGTTGGGACAATGCGTGCTAACGGAAAATACTTCTCCGCCTGATACACCAAAGTACTCGCTCCTAAAGGTTTGTAAAAAGCCTCGGAAAGGTAATTTGTCCAGGTTTTACCGGTGATGCGCGGAGCGATTTGGGGCAATAAATAATACGATAAATCCGAGTATACATATTCTTTTTTCTCCCGCAGTGCCGAGTTTTTAATCGCATCGTTTACTTGCGCGCTGATGCTGCGATGCGCCCAAAGGTTCGGGGCAACTTGAATTGGATATTCTTCTGAAGAGGCGTAAGAAAGCGTTCTCGGCTTCCAACGTGTTACTTCCGACTTAATGTCGACACATGAATCCCACAGGTTTTTCTGCGTACGAATGATTTTTTTGATGCGTTCCTCACCCGCTGCTTTCGTCAAATACTTTTCCACAAACGAGTATTGCATATCGTTTTTGGCATAACGCTGATTGAACTTTTTGCTGTGGACAATCATGTCGGTGCTATCAATGTAATCCTGCCAAAAAGGAATCCATGCCCGCAAGCGCGCTTGATGCGTCAAGACATCCAAATACTTCAAATCCTTCTTGTTGCTTTGCGCAAATTCCGGAATCAATTCCCCCATGGTCGTTTCCAAGGTAAATTTTCCTTGATCCTGCCATTTCATCAAAGCCGGAATCGAGGTAGAAATTTTGGTAATGGATGCCAAATCAAAGATATCCGTCTTTTTCAAAGGTTCTTTGGATTCATAAGTTTGAGTACCAAACGCCTTGTGGTAAATCACCTTGCCTTCTTTGGCAATCAATACCACAACCCCCGGAGCACCTTTGATATCGATCGCTTTTTGTGCCAAAGAATCCACTTGCTTATTCAAATATTTACCCGAAATGCCCACCGCTTCCGGAAGCACATTGTATTGCAAACGGCCCAAACTAGGTGTGATAATCCCCATGCCAGCTGGGTAATCCGCAGACGCGCTCACCGGCATTTTACCTTCTGCCGCAATTCCACCGAAAATCACGGATGCTGCTGCTTCTTGCTGAGCCACTCCATCCTGATAAGTTAAAACCAAGCCTCCCAAATTCTTCAAGTTCTCAAAAGACTTCAGGGTAAATGGATTCGCGAAATAAGACAAGATGGTTTTCGGGGTCGCAAAACGCTTCACCAAAGCCTGAATCTGCGGTTTAATCGCATAATTATTTGCTGGTCGGTAAGAAATTCCGTGCAAGCCCATCAACACAACATTGTAATTTTTCAAGGCATTTTCCACGCGAGTAATCGTCGAGTCGGCACTCGTTTCATCCAAATAGAAATGCTCCATTTCGACGTAATTTTGGGCCAATTTCTGGAACTCCGTTGGGAATACCCCGCCATAGTTTGCCTTTCCGATCGCCAGGGTGGCAATTTTCAAGGTATCTAAACGGCGCAATGGAATTAAGTCAAAAGGATTTTTAAGAACTGTGGTTGATTTCTCTGCCAAGCTACGTTTCAACAAATCCGCTTGCAATGGATTGAGTTCGTCAATTAGATTTTTGGTTTCGATCGGTTGGTACTGATCTAAGCCCGCCCAGGCTTTGGCATTCAAGATGCGGCGAACGCGTTTATCGAGTTCTGCTTCTGTAATTTCGCCTTCTGTTAGGGCTTTTTTGATGGCATTAAATGCGGCAGGGACATCCACAAACGTTTCTAAAATATCGTTTCCAGCTAGGAACGCTTTCACGTTCGCTTGGCCTTCCGGGAACATTTTTGTCGCCCCTTTCATGTCCATGGCATCCGTAAAAACGAGGCCTTCAAATTTCAACGAATCGCGCAACAAACCTGTTACGATAGGCTTAGACATCGTCGAAGCAAGCATGGCTGTTGTGTCCAAGGCAGGAATGCTTAAGTGGCCCACCATGACACCCTGAAGGCCTTTTTTGATCAATTCCCGGTAAGGGAAAAGTTCTAAAGAATCTAGTCGATTGCGGCTATGCGTCAACACGGGAATATCATAATGAGAGTCGACGCCCGTATCTCCATGGCCTGGAAAGTGTTTGGCAGAGGTAATAATTCCACCTTTTTGCAGGCCGCGCATATAGGCCAAAGACTTAGAGGTTACCGCCTCACGGTTCTCGCCGAAAGAGCGGAAATTAATGACAGGATTGTTCGGGTTATTATTCACGTCGACAACCGGTGCGTAATTGATATGCACACCCATCCGTTTGCACTGTTGGGCGATTTGAAAACCCATTTTCTCGATGAGCGCATCGTTGCCTTGAATCGCCCCGAGCGTCATTTGGTAGGGATAACGAACCGTGGAGTCCAAACGCATATTCAAACCCCATTCCAAATCCATCCCGATGAACATGGGTACTTTGGACATGGATTGCAGCTTATTTACCAAATTCGCCTGGTTGGTTGGATAGCCCGCAAACAACACAAATCCCCCTACATGGTAATTTCTCACGATGTCGTAAAGTCGGGTTGTGTCATACGTTGCATTGGTATTTCCACGTGGCATGAGGACCTGGCCTATTTTTTGGTCGACCGACAAGCTTTTCATGACGGAATCTACCCATTTGGATTTGGTATGAGGAAATAGGTCGGTTTGACTGTATGCGCTTATGCCTGAGGCGATGAAAATGAAGGCAAGTAGAATGCGTTTGATCATGTGTAAAAAGAGGTAATGGATTGTGAAAATACGGAATCTTTGCGATTTTATTGCTTGGATTTTCGTAAGCGGGAAAGGAATTGTATTTTTGGAGCTTAATTAGATGAACGTATGAGAAAAAAAATTGTTGCTGGAAACTGGAAAATGAATAAGACGGCTGCTGAGGCATTCGTTTTGGCTACTGAGGTAGCGCAATTAGTGAAGTCGGAGGTTCCGGCGGATGTACAAGTGATTATGGCGACGCCAGCCTTGTATTTGACAGGTGTTTCTCAGGTGATTGAGGGCATTGATAATTTGGCTGTTGCGGCACAAAACTGCCACGAAAAAGCATCAGGAGCGTATACAGGGGAGATTTCGGCGGTGCAATTGGCATCTGCTGCGATTCCGTATGTATTGATTGGACACTCGGAGCGTCGTGAATATTTCGCGGAGTCGAATGAACAATTAGCTGCCAAAGTAGATGCAGCATTAGCGAATGGAATCACACCGATTTTCTGTTGCGGAGAGAGTTTAGCTTTGCGTGAAGGCGGTGAGTTTTTGGCTTATGTAGCGGATCAATTAACGGCAAGTTTATTTCACTTATCGGCTGAGGAGTTCGGTAAAGTGGTGATTGCATATGAGCCTATTTGGGCGATTGGAACGGGTTTGACGGCTTCGGCTGAGCAAGCGCAAGAAATGCATGCACATTTACGTGTTCACATTGCTGCCAAATACGGCGCAACGGTAGCAGATAATTGTTCGATTTTATATGGTGGATCTTGCAATGCGAAAAACGCACAAGAGATTTTCGCAGGTCCGGATGTGGATGGCGGATTGATCGGTGGTGCTTCGTTGATCGCGGCGGATTTCATTACGATAGCGAAGTCGTTTTAATTTTGTTTGGCGGGTAAACGCTGCCGGGGTCTTCAGACCCCGGCAGCGTTACTCCTCCGAACGTTTTATAGTCGAAAAAAGTATATCAGTATGTTGGTAATCGCATTTGATGCAGATGACACGCTTTGGGTAAATGAACCCTATTTTCGTGAAAGCGAAGAGACCTTTGCTGCCTTGTTTGAGGACTATTTACCGATGCATCAAACCCAACAAGAATTGTTTAAAACCGAGATGGACAACCTGGCGCTTTATGGCTATGGGGTAAAAGGTTTTATGCTATCCATGATTGAAACAGCCATTCGAATTACGGGTGGAAATTTATCCGCTGAAGGTACAGATCGGATCTTGGAAATAGGGAAAGAACTACTCGAAAGACCCATTGAAATCCTTCCGCATGTAGAGACTGTTTTAGAGGCGCTGTCAACAAAATACCGCCTTGTGGTTGCTACCAAGGGTGATTTGCTCGATCAAGAGCGAAAATTAAAAAAGTCGGGCCTCGCCAAATATTTCCATCACATTGAAATCATGTCGGACAAAAAGCCGGAAGATTATCAAAAATTAATTCGTCATTTAGACATTGCTCCGGAGCAGTTTTTTATGATTGGAAACTCGTTGAAATCCGATATTTTACCTGTCTTGGAATTAGGGGGACATGGTGTTCATATACCCTTTCATACGACCTGGGCACATGAAATGGTGAGCCATCCGGTGGAACATGTGAACTTCCGCGAGATCGAACAATTGGACGAGGTTCTCTCATTTTTATAATTAGAAAATTTTAAGGGATTGGGGTAGGCAGTTTATCAACATCTTGATAATAATGAGAATCATTATGCCATTTAAGCAGCCTGGAGGCGGGAAATAATCAGTTTGTTTAGCAGAAAGGTTATTCCGGTAAGTGGGGGTGAAAAGGTGACGCTGCCGGGGTCTGTGACCCCGGCAGCGTCTACACCGCTTCAACGCTCAAGCCAGAGCTATATTGTCCAATAAACTTATTTAAACGCCCTCTGCGACAACTTCTTTGACCGAAGGTACCATTCGGGTCATCAAGGTTTCAATACCGGCCTTAAGCGTCATTTGAGATGATGGGCATCCAGAGCAAGAACCTTGCAATAAAACTTTCATTTGACCTGTTGATTCATCAAATGAATGAAACGTGATAGCACCCCCATCTGATTCAACTGCAGGCTTCACATACTCCTCTAAAACTTGTTTGATTTGGATGATAATCTCAGAATCCGAAGAATCCCCCTCTGCCGCAAATTCAGACGCAGGCAACGAGAATACAGGCTGTTTCTCCGCGAAATATTTCTTCAAGTATTGCTTAATCCCAAACAATTCATCCTCCCAGGCTGCATTTTCCGTCTTCGTTAACGTGATAAAATTATTCGTGATAAACACCCGACGAACAAATTCAAAGCCAAATAATGCTACCGCTAAAGGCGAGTTTTTCTCTTTGGTCAATCCATCTGCTGGTTGGGTATAGTCAAATGACATGCCCTCCGGCAATAATTCCACATTAAAAACGAATTTCATCGAATGCGGATTGGGGGTAGATTCTGTATAAATGGTAACTGTCGAGGTAAGCATAAAATGTAGTTATAGTCCCTAAACCACCGATTGGCCAATAAGGTTTCGAAAAATAAAAAAAACCTGGCACTTTCATGCCAGGTTCCCTATTAAATCTACAATTGATTACTCAGCTGCAGCTTCTTTTTTCTTAGCAGGCGCTTTCTTTGCTTTTGGAGCTGCTTCTACCGCAACCTCAGCTACTGGAGCCGCCT
>ERZ650308.1853-NODE-1853-length-10633-cov-10.084515_pt1 | contig 10633 bp, 10 predicted proteins | sample MGYA00376244_ERZ650308 | MGnify/ENA primary metagenome ERZ650308 (study PRJEB26733, sample SAMN07839295) | wastewater metagenome | biome: small river; feature: stream; material: water | place: USA: North Carolina | collected 2016-04-26 ...
AGGCCGGGCAACTGCTGCTCGAACATGGCCGGGGCATCCTGCACCAGGTCGAGCGCGCACGCGAAGAACTGGGCCGTGTGCGCAGCGGCTTGTCGGGCCGTGTGGCGCTGGGCCTGCCGCCCAGCGTGGCGCGGGTGCTCACGGTGCCCTTGACCCGCGCATTTCGCCTCAAGATGCCCGAAGCCCAGCTGTCCATCAGCGAAGGCCTGTCGACGGCCATGCAGGAAAACCTGCAAAACGGCCGCCTGGACATCGCCGTGCTCTACAACCCCAGCCAGGTGCCCGGCATCGAGCACACCGCGCTGGTGAAAGAAGAACTGCTGCTGGTGCAACCGCGCCCGCCAGGCTTGCAGGAAGACCCGCCACCGCCGCCCATCACGCTGCAAGAGGTGGCCGCCCTGCCCCTGGTCATCCCGACCCGGCCCAATGCGATCCGCATGCATGTGGAGTCCGAAATGGCGGCCATTGGCTGCCGCCCGCAGATTGCGCTGGAGATCGACGGCGTGAGCGCCATCCTGGACCTGGTGGCCGATGGCGCGGGCTATGCCATCTTGTCGCGCAACGCGGTCATGCGCTCGGTGCGGCCTTCGGCCTTTGCCGTGCGGCAAGTGTCCGAGCCCGCACTGACCATCCAGCTGACCACCGCCGTCAGTTCATTGCGCCCCACCACCCTCACCCAGCAAGCCACGCTGGCACTGATCACCGAGGTGGTCAAGGAATGGTTGACCCCGTCTTGATGAAGCGCGGTCAGCCAACGATCAGGGCAGGTCACAAAGGGTAATGCTGCAAGACCCACAGCAAGGCGCTCAAGGTGAAGAAGGACACCACCGTGGTCACCAGCAAGCTGGCGGCGCTGATGGCGCCGTGACCATGGCGTTGGTTCAGGATGGTGAAGATGCCCAGCATGGGCAATGCGCCCGACAACAAGGCCGCTGAACGCAAGGCCGGATCGGCCACAGGCATGACCCAGGTCAGCACAAGGAACATGGCCAATGGGTGCAAAAACAATTTGCCAAAGGTGATCTGCGAGACCGTGCCTTTGAGGCCCTCGACCTTCAGGCCCACCAGCGAACCCCCGATGACAAACAGCGACAAGACCGCGCTGGCCTGTGCAAACAAATTGACGGTGCGGGCCAAGGGCGCAGACAGCGCCAGATCGAACCACGAAAACAAAAAGCCCACAACGATGCCCCAGATCATGGGGTTCTTAGCCAGATTCTTGAGGGTTTGCCAAACCACTTGCTTCCACTGTCCAGAGGCGCCGCCTTGTGCATCGGCCACGGCCAGCATCAGGGGAATCATCAGCAAGTTCTCGACCACCATGTTGAGCGCCAAGGCCACGCCGGCCACCGGGCCCAAGGTCAAGAGCATGATCGGGTAACCCACAAAACCGCTGTTGGGGCAGGACATGCCCATGGCCATCATGCTGCTGTAGCTCAGGCTGTGACCCTTGACTTTGCGGGCCCAGAACAAGCCGCCCAGGGCCACCGCCAATGAACCCAAGGCATAAGCCAGCAGGTAATGGGCGTTGAGGATTTCACCAATGCGCCGCTGTGCCAGCGAGTTGAACAACAAGGCGGGCAAAGCCAGGTTGATGGCAAATTTCCCGAAGACCTGCATTTCGGCTTTGACGAACATGCCGCGGCGGGTGAACACATAACCCAACGCAATGGCCAGGTAAATCGGGCCGGTGATGCCCAGGATATGCAAAGTGGAATTCATCGTGATGGAACTTGGAGGCGATCACCCTGCGGGTGTCGCCCTGCATTGTCCCGCAAAGCCAGGGCTTGCCTGGCCCGGCAGGCCACCAGCAGATAGAGCGTTTTGCAATAGCCGCTGGCGGGCGGCTTACAAATCCAGCACGAGGCGCGCTGTCTGGCTGCGCGAGCAGCAAACCATCATGCAATCGCCTTTTTCCTGCTCTTCGGGGGTCAGGTACATGTCCCAGTGATCGGGCTTGCCCGCAACGACTGTGGTCAGGCAGGTGCCGCAAATGCCTTCCGAGCAAGAAAACGGCACGTCGTGCCCGGCGTCCTGCAAAACTTTGAGGATGGATTCGTCTTTGCTGACCTTGAGCGTCTGGCCGCTTTTTTGCAGCTGCACTTCAAAGCTGCCGTCGGCAGAGATGGGGGTTTGGGTGAGATCGGTCGCGCTCATGCGTTCACTTCCTGGTTTTGTTCTTCGGCCAAAAGGCGGTCGATGATGCGGCGGGACTGCACCCCCCCCGAATCGATGTTGAGCATCAGCAGCTTGCGCTCGGGCCACTTGGTGATGTTGGCCTGTTGCAACTGCAACATTTCCATATCTTCCGCAAAGATGCCGCCCTGCCCGGTGCGAATCTTGTCGGTCAGCTCGGCGTCATGCGGCTTGAACTGGCGCGCCATGCCCCAGTGGTACCAGTGCGAGGTTTCGGTCTCGGGCGTGATGAAGTCCACCACCACGCTGTAGGCTTTTTTGTCGGCGGGCGCATCAAAGCCACCGTGGCCTGCGAGCGCCACGCCCACGTCGATCATGATGTGGCTCGGCGGCGAGAAGCGGCAAATCTGCCAGCGGTCCACCTTGGCCTGTGGGTCCAGGCCGTTGGCGCTCATGGCCATTTGCCAGAACGGCGGCGCTTGAATGCCGTCCATGAAGCGCTGTGTGATCACCTTGTCGCCATCCACTTTGGTCTCACACGGCGTCTCATCAATTTCGGGCTGGCCGATGCTGGTGGCGTGCACATAGGTCTCGTGCGTGAGGTCCATCAGGTTGTCAACCATCAAGCGGTAGTCAGCCTTGACGTGGTAGAGCCCACCGCCATACGCCCAAGCGGGGTTGTCAAAGAACTCAAACACGGGCATCTGCGCCACATCGGCCTGGGCTTGATCACCGGGCCAGACCCAGACAAAGCCATAGCGCACGACCACGGCAAATGACTTGATCGCTGGAAAGCCGCGCACGCGCTGACCGGGCATGTGCACGGTTTTGCCGTCCACGCCCATTTCGAGTCCGTGGTAGCCACAACGCAAACCGTTTTTGCACGCCTTGCCCAGTGACATGGGGGCACCACGGTGCGGACAAAAATCTTCGACCGCAGCGACTTGGCCGTCCATGCCTTTGAAGATGGCCATTTTTTCGTTGCAAATGGTGCGGCCCAAGGGCTTGTCGCCCAAGGCTTCAAGCTCGGCCAGCGAGCAGGCCACATACCAAGTGTTCTTGATGAACATCGTGTTCTCCAGTTTCAATGGCGGGACACGCCCAGCAGGCGGTCCAGCAATTCGGGTTGTTGTTTCAAAGTGTCGGCGTCGCTGGTGTGGACCACGGTGCCGTGATCGAGCACCACCGCGCAGTGGCTGATGGCCAAAATGGCTTGTGGGTGTTGCTCGACGATGATGGCCGACAAGCCTTCTTCACGGGTGATGCGGGCAATCGCACGCAACAGCTCTTCCACAATGATCGGGGCCAGGCCTTCCAGCGGCTCGTCCAGCAAGAGCAAGCGCGGGTTGAGCACCAGCGCCCGGCCCACGGCCAGCATCTGCTGCTCGCCGCCCGACAGCTGCGTGCCCAAGTTGGTCTTGCGCTCGGCCAGACGCGGGAACATCTCGTACACCCGCTCGGGCGTCCAGGGGCGGCTGGTGTGCCCTGCACGTCCGGGCCGCGCCACGGCGGTCAGGTTTTCGTGCACGGTGAGCGATTTGAAAATGTTGCGCTCTTGCGGCACCCAGCCAATGCCAGCGGCCGCCCGCTCGTGCGAGGGCAAGCTGTGCAGCGGCTGTGCGCCCAGAAAGATCTGACCGCCATGCTGGCGCGTGGCACCAGCCAAGGTGTCCATGAGCGTGGTCTTGCCGGTGCCGTTGCGGCCGAGCAAAGCCAAGGTTTCGCCCTCGCCCAGCGAGAAGCTGATGTCGTTCAGCACCACGGCTTCGCCGTAACCGGCGCTCAGGTTTTCAAGCTTCAACAATTCAGCCATGGGCCACCTCCTCGCCATGCCCCAGGTACACCGCCTTGACCTGCGGGTCGGCCGCGATCGCTTCGGGTGTGCCTTCGGTCAGCACCGCGCCATTGACCAGCACCGTGATGCGGTCGGCAAATTCAAACACCAGGTCCATGTCGTGCTCGATCAGCAAGACCGACACTTCGGCCGGCAGCGCCGCCACGGTTTGCAAGAGTTCTTCGCGCTCGCCCGCAGGCACACCCGCCACCGGCTCGTCGAGCAGAAGCACCTTGGGCTCGCAAGCCAGCGCAATCGCCATCTCCAGCAAACGGCGTTTGCCGTAGGCCAGGTGCTCGGTGCGCTCGTGCATGACTTCGGTCAGGCGGAACAATTCAAGCAAAGCTTCGCAGCGCTCGACCACGGCCTTGTCTTGACCCAGCACCGACCACCATCGCCCACCCAAGCCCCGCTGCTGCGAGACCACCATGGCCAGCGTCTGCAAAGGCGTCATGCTGGCAAACAGCTGGTTGATCTGGAAGGTGCGCACCAGGCCCCGGCGCACACGCTGGTGCGGCGCGAGCTGGCTGATGTCTTCGCCCAGCAATTCAATGCGGCCCGATGTGGGCGGCAAGACGCCGGTGAACAAATTGATGAGCGTGGTCTTGCCCGCGCCGTTGGGGCCGATCAGCGCATGGCGTGCGCCCAAGCGCAATTCAAGGTTCACGTTGTCGGTGGCGGTGATGCCGCCGAATTGTTTGACGAGGCCCTGGGCCTTCAGCACAACGGGGGCGTTCATGACAGCTTGGTTCATTGCGCACCGCCTTTCTCATCCGCAGCGCGGCCAAACCACAGCCAAGGGCGAATCAAACGCTCGCGCCCGACCATGACCAGCACCACCAAAAACAAACCAATCCAGAAGGTCCAGTACTGCGGCGTGATGCCCGAGATCACGTCGTGCATGAGCTTGAATACCACCGCACCGACCACACCGCCATAGAGCCAGCCCACGCCGCCGATGACCAGCATCAACATCACGTCGGCCGAACGCTCCAGCGCGAACACATCGAGCGAGGCAAAGCCGGTGGTCTGCGCCATCAAGGCGCCTGCGGCCCCGGCCAAAGCTGCGGCCACGGTGTAGACCACGGCCAGGCGGTTGTGCACCGGAATGCCAATCGCCATGGCGCGCAGCGGGTTGTCGCGCACCGCCATGAGCGTGGCGCCCCAGGGCGAATTCACCCAGCGCCGCGCCAATGCAAACAGGATCAGCAACACCGTCAGCGAATACCAGGCGGCGGTCTGACCGTACAGATCGAATTCAAAACGGCCCAGCACCGGGCCCATCATCACGCCCTGCAAGCCGTCCGAGCCGCCCGTGAGCCAGTCGAGCTTGTTGGCCAGCTCCATCAAGATCAGCGCCATGCCCAGCGTGACCATCAGGCGCGTCAGGTCGGTGCCGCGCAAGATGGTGAGCGAGCATGCCGCGCCCAACAGCGTGGCGCAGGCCATGCCAAACAGCAGGCCCACCAGCGGGTCGGGCATCACATGCTTGGCGAACAAAGCCGAGGCGTAAGCGCCCAGCCCCAAAAACGCCGCATGGCCCAGCGACACAATGCCGGTGTAGCCCAGCACCAAATCGAGCGACACGGCGAACAAGGCGACGATGGCCACCTCGTTGACGATCAATGCGTGGCCCGGAAATGCGAAAGGCATGGCAAAGGCCACCAGCCAGACCAAGGGCTCCCAGCCACGCATGCGGGCTGACGATAAAAGTTGGGTACGTGCATCCATATGAGCATCCATTTCAGCGGCCTCCCTTGCGCACAAACAGCCCTTGCGGACGCCAGATCAAAATCGCGATCATCAGCGAATACACGATGAAAGAACCGAGCTTGGGCATGTAGTACTTGCCCGCCACATCGGCAATGCCCAAGAGCAGCGCGGCCCACAGCGGCCCTGTAATGGACGAGGTGCCGCCCACGGCCACCACGATCAAAAAGTACACCATGAACTTGAGTGGAAAGGTCGGGTCCAGGCCCAGCACTTCGGCACCCAGCGCCCCGCCCAAACCCGCCAGGCCCGAGCCCACGGCAAAGGTGGCGGCAAAGATCAAATTCACGCGGATGCCCAGGCCTGCGGCCACGCGGGCATCGTCCACGCTGGCGCGCAAGCGGCTGCCAAAGCGGGTTTTGGCCAGCACGTATTGCAAGCCCACGGTGAGCGCCGCGCACACCGCAATGATGAACAGGCGGTAGTGGCCCATCCCCAGCGCCCCATCCCACAGCTCGGTGCGGCCACGCAGCCAATCGGGCAACTGCATGATCTGCTGCTGCGAGCCCATCAGGTAATCCACACTGGCCACCGACATGAAGGCCAAGCCAATCGAAAACAGCACCTGGTCCAGGTGGGGCTTCTTGTACATGTGCCGGTACAGCGTGCGCTCGAGCACCGCGCCCAGCAAGGCCGTGCCCGCAAAAGCGATAGGCAGGCACAGCAGGAAAGGCACTTCCAAGCGCTGCATGAGCACCACCGTGAGGTAGCCGCCCACCATGGCAAAAGCGCCGTGCGCCAGGTTGATGAAGTTCATCAAGCCCATGGTCACCGACAGGCCCACGGCCAATATGAAAAGCAGCATGCCGTAGGCGATGCCGTCGAAAAGGATGGTCAGCATGTTCTTTAAAGTGGATGCGGGACTCGCCTGAGCGGTGCAGTGGGCGCCTGCAGGACATGGATGCCCGATCAAGTCGGGCATGACCGTGATCTGCCCGATCCCATCGGGCAGATGGCAAAGACTGACCGAATCAGCGGGCCTTGCCCGGGTCTTTCACGTCTTTGATCGTCGCGAATTCCTGGTTGTAGAGCTGGCCATTGACCTTCTCCACTTTGCGGATGTAGATGTTGTGCACCACGTCGCGGGTTTGCGCGTCGATGAACATCGGGCCACGGGGGCTTTCAAACACCTGGCCCTTCATGGCGTCCAGCAAGGCCTGGCCGCCCGCGCCCTTGGTGGCCTTGGCCGCTTCGTAGATCACGCGCATGCCGTCATAACCGCCCACCGCCATGAAGTTGGGGCGCAGGCCGTTGTTGGCCTTCTCAAAAGCTGCGACGAACTTCTTGTTGAGCGCCGAGTTGTGCGAGGCCGAGTAGTGGTGCGAAGTCACCACGCCATTGGCCACATCGCCCATGCTGTTCAAGATATCGTCGTCGGTGATGTCGCCGGTGCCGATCAACTTGATGCCGGCTTTGTCCATGCCACGCTCGGAAAACTGTTTCATCAGCGCCGCACCTGCGCCCGATGGCACAAACACAAACACCGCATCGGGTTTCAAGTCACGCACTTTTTGCAAGAACGGGGCGAAGTCTGGGTTGCGCATGGGCACACGCAAGGTGTCCAACACTTGAGCGCCGTTGAAGAGCATGCGGTCTTTGAAAAACTTTTCAGCATCAATGCCAGGGCCGTAATCCGACACCAAGGTCACCACTTTTTTGATGCCGTTGTTAGGCGCCCAATCGGCCATGGCCACTGCCGCTTGCGGCAGTGTGAAACTGGTGCGCACGACGTAGGGCGAGGCTTGCGTGATGCTGGAGGTGGCGGCCGCCATCACCACCATCGGGGTTTTGGATTGCGTGGCCAGTGGCGCTGTGGCCAACGCCAGCGGCGTCAATCCGAAACCAGCCAACACGTTCACCTTGTCGTTCACCACCAATTCTTGGGCAATGCGCTTGGTCACATCAGGCGCGCTGGTGTCGTCTTTGACGATGAGCTCGACTTTTTTACCGCCCACGGTGTCGCCGTTTTGCGCGATGTACAAGCGGGCCGCAGCTTCAATTTGTTTACCCGTTGATGCGAATGGGCCAGTCATGGGCAAGATCAAACCAATCTTGAATTTCTCTTGTGCCATCGCCGTGCCGGCGTAACTCGCCAACAAGCCCAAAGTCAGGGCACTTAGGAAAAAACGTTTTTGCATGAACTGTCTCCTTTGAAATAATCGTCGTCAAGAACTGGGGGAAATCAAATGCGCGCCCGGCAGATCAAGCGGGCTTCGCACCGCTTCACGCAAATTTCTTTGCGCCAAACGCGAGTGCTCGCGCATCACCGCCTCGGCCCGCGCACCTTCGCGCTGGCCAATGGCTTGCATCACTTGTCGGTGCTGGTCTTGGGCCACGATGAGCATGTCGCGCGCCTTGGGTGAATTGGCTTGCACGCCCACAAAACCAGAGGGCGAAGCAAAAGGCAAACTGCCCACGCGTTCTAGCTCGCGCTGAATCACCGGCGACGCCGCCAGCGCACCCAACAAGGCATGAAATTGGGCGTTCAAATCAACATAGCGAGAGAAAGCCTCTTCGTTCAACACAGGCTCTTGCAGCAAACGATCAATGCCATCCAAACATTGATCGGCCTGCGCCAGCACATCGCTGGAAACACCACGCTCTGCGGCCAAACGGACGGCCAAGCCTTCTACCGTGCCCCTCAACTCAATGGCATCAGCGACATCAGCTTCTGAAAATTTGCGTACAGCAAAACCACCGCTGGGCATTTGCTGCAGCAAGCCCTCTTGCTCTAAGCGAATCAAGGCCGCACGAATGGGAGTGCGAGAGACCCCCAGTTTTTCGACCAAGGCCAATTCAGTGATGCGTGCGCCCGCCTTGAGCTCACCCGCCAAAACCATCTCGCGTAACTTCAGCTGAACCTTCACGGCCTGCGAGCCACCCTCCTCAAAAGGATCGCCCCCAGGGGGTTGAGTGGTTGTTACAAAATCAGTTCGCATCACCAAAATTGTATACATCAAGGCCTGATTTAGATCAAAAAACAGGCATTTAAAGGGTAAATCCTAGGTTTTTGTATCCAACCACCGCAAAAGTTGAGCAGCCACCCCATCGGGACGTTCCATGGGAGCCATGTGACCCGCCTCCTCAATCACGGCCAACACGGCATGCGGGGCGAGTTGATGCATGGCCTCGTGTTGCGCCGGCGAAGACCATGTGTCTTGTCGCCCACACAAAATCAGCGTAGGCACACGCAGGGATGACAGCACATCGCTGGCATCGGGTCTGTGAATCAAGGCATGAAGTTGGTGCGCAAAGACCGTGACGTCTTTGCGGTCGAACATGGCCAAGATGCGCTCAATCAAGTCCGCATCAGCCAAACGGTCTGGGTGCACCATGCCCTTCACCCATTCACTGGCCATGGCACGCACGCCTTGGTCTTGAGCAATTTGCAGCAAATGCATGCGCTTGCGGACTTCTTCTTCACCTGCGGGGCCAGATAACTTGGGCAGATGCCCTGTATCTAAAAGTGCCACGCCAGCGACTCGCTCGGGTGCGATGCGCAACACCTCCAGTGCCACGCGGCCGCCCATGGAATGCCCTGCTATGTAAAACAGCGGCGGCGCTTCTTGCAGTAACTGAACCGCCATTTGAGACAGCGAATTTGCATCGCCATGATCCACGACCGTACAGACGTGCAAGGGCGACAGCTGGGGCAAGAGCGGATCCCAAACCGTGTGGTCACACATCAATCCAGGGACAAGCAAGAGGGGCAAGGCGTTCATTCGTAGCACTTCATCATCAGAGCATGAGGACGTCCTCACGTATGAGGTTGTAACGCAATAGCCCAGCGCACGGTGGCAAGTCCGCGACAGGAATCACGGGTGGAGGCCGTAACAATGTGTTCTTTCGAAATGACGCACATGACAGACAGCACTCCTTCTTCTTTTGAAACCGATGTGGTGATCATCGGTGGCGGCCCTGTGGGCCTTGGTTTAGCCATTGAGCTGGGCCAACGCGGTATTCGCTGCATCTTGGCTGAGCGCCACACGCAAACTCAACCTATTCCAAGGGGCCAAAACCTGACGCAGCGCACGATGGAGCACTTTCATTTTTGGGGCGCAGAACCAGCGCTGAGAGCGGCGCGCACCATTCCTCCCGAATACGGCATTGGTGGCTTGACGGCCTATGGCTCACTGCTGAGCAACCACCACTACGACTGGCTTCAGCGTGAGCTGGTGAAGCCGTATTACTTCAAAGACAACGAGCGTCTGCCGCAATACGAGACTGAAAAAGTATTGCGTCAACGCGTGGCTGCGCTGCCTACTGTGAAGACACTTTTTGGCTGGGGTGCAGAGCACATCACGCAAGACAACCAAGGTGCAACCGTCACGCTGACTGAACGCGGCAGCCAGCAACAACAAACCATCCGTGCGTCCTACGTGGTGGGCTGCGATGGCAGCCGGTCTCCAACCCGCGAGCAAGCGGGCATCACGCAGACCTTGTCTGACCATGACCGATGCATGGTGTTGCTGGTTTTCAAATCGCAAGAACTGCACACTCTGCTGGCAGGCTTTCCTGGCAAATCGTTTTACAACGTGCTGCACCCCGAGCTCAAAGGCTATTGGAAGTTTTTTGGCCGCGTCGACCTAGGCAACACATGGTTCTTTCACGCACCAGTGCCGATGGGCACCACCGCAGACAACTTTGATTTCAAAAAATACCTCCACGAATCCGTGGGGGCTGAATTTGAAATTGAGTTCCAACACATTGGCTTTTGGGATTTGCGCTTTGCTTTGGCCGACCAATACCGTGCAGGCCGCATCTTCATTGCGGGCGATGCCGCCCACAGCCACCCGCCTTATGGCGGCTATGGCGTCAACTCAGGGTTTGAGGATGCACGCAACCTCGGCTGGAAGTTAGCCGCTGTCTTGCAAGGCTGGGGGGACGATGCGC
>ERZ650308.1855-NODE-1855-length-10630-cov-9.896738_pt1 | contig 10630 bp, 18 predicted proteins | sample MGYA00376244_ERZ650308 | MGnify/ENA primary metagenome ERZ650308 (study PRJEB26733, sample SAMN07839295) | wastewater metagenome | biome: small river; feature: stream; material: water | place: USA: North Carolina | collected 2016-04-26 ...
GACGAATTGCTCGCGGCGCTGCTGGCACTGGCGGATCGCGTCGCGGTTGTGATCGAAAGCGACGCGGACGACGGGAAGCCGGAGGATGCAGAGCTTCGCACGGCATGGGACGCGGCCGGTGTAGCCATCGCTCGCGCCGCCATCGCTCGCGCGGAAGGTGCGCAGTGAGCGCCCTCCGGACCCGCGACGCGCGTACCGATGAATGGTGCGCCCCTATCGTCCCTGCCGACGAGACCCTGGTATTCGACGAACCCGGCCGCGTGCTCGTGCTCAAGCCGCGCGGCAACTATGACGTCGACTATCGCTCGCACTACCTGCGCGTGACCAAGGGCGAATTCGGCGGGCACATGCTGCGCGTGCGTCATGGCGCGGGCGACGAGAGTTGGCGCCTGGACGATACCGCCGTCGCAGTGCTGCGCGACATGGACAGCGACGCGCGCTATTTCCTGCTGTACGCGATCATGCGAGCCAGCACGGACAGCGCGCGAGCGGCCCGCGAAGCGACCTCGCGCGAGTGGCGGCAGGCAACAGCCGATGGCCGCGTGCGTCGCCGCAAGGTGCGCGGGCAGAATGCCTATCGCATCAGCATCGAGCCGGCTCGCGCCGGGGTGCCGCAGTGACCGCCGCCGCCCTGGTACTCGTGCTCGCGCTCCTCTGCGTCGCCTGCTGGCTCGCCGGCTGGCTGTACGGCCGAGCCGAGCGCGGGCCGCAGTGGTCGCCGGTCATGCCGGCAGTCACACCGGCCGACGCAGTGCTCGCGAGCGTGAACGCGGCGCTCGAGGCGCACGGGTGCGCGCTGGTGCTGCAAGGCGACGCGGAACTCGTGCGATCGCGCCGGCAGGCTGACAGGCTGGCATGGGTGGTATCCGAGGACGCTGCCACGACTGGCGCGTTCAAACTGGTGGCAATCAAGGGAGACAACGATGGCAACGTGGGCTGATCTGCAGGACGCGCTCCACCGTGCGCACGAGCGCACCGGCAACGGACCTGGCGGCGTGGAGGTTGCCGAGGCGCTGGCGCTGGTGGCCGAGCTCAAGGCGCAGGCCGGACGCACGGCCATGATGGCGGCGCAGGGTGCGGCGATCGGCGCGGTGCTCGGGGTCAACCCGGGCTCGCCTGGCGCGACGCTGGCGGACCCGTTCGGGCTGTACGCGCGGCGCAACACGGGAGGGCGCACCGATGGCACGTAAGGACGAAGTAACCCCTGCGGGCGCCGCCACGCGCGCGCACCGCGAGCGCCTGGTCGCAGCCGGTGGCCGCGCAGTGACCGTGCTCCTCACGCCCGCTGCCTGGGCCGTCGTGCGCGCGCAGCTCGGCGACCGCGAGTCGCTGTCCGCCGCAGTGTCGCGTCTCGTGGTCGCGGCGGGCTCGGCGGACCCGCTGGCATGAAACACGGGTGCGCCGCGCGCTGCCATCGCTGCAACATGCGCCGCGCGCTGCCGCGCTCGTGGTCCAGCTACGTCCGCACGCCGCGCTGCCGCGCGTGCGGGCGCGAGCTGCGCGTCGACAACTACCGGAACAAGGTCGAGGCGCCAGCCTGGCGCAAGGCGAAGTGCTACGGGTGCGGCGGCATGTATCCGTTCCCGCACAGGCGCGGGTCGAAGTTCTGCGCGCACAACCCCGAGTTCGAGTTAGTCGCGGGCGAGCATCATCACTTCAACCGCGCCGAGCGGTTCGAGCCGATCCCGTTCTAGCGCGCAAAAAATAGCCCCGCTCGGGCGACCCGTGGCGGGGCTGATACCGGGTCGGCGTGACGTGCCGAACCCGGAAGGGGAAGCCGGCGACGTGCGCCGACGCAGTGAGTGTAGCCTAATCGCGGTCGAATGCGTCGCGCTGAGGCGGCAGGCCCCATGACGCACGCTCCGCCCGCCGCTCATCATCGCTCGGCTCGTACACCAGGCGCAGCCCGCGCACGCTGGCGTGGCCGTTGATCTTGCAGGGCTCCATGCCGTGCATCTTCAACAACTCAGTGAACCGGCGCTGCTGGACAGGGAACTCGTTGCGATCGCGGCACCATGCCGAGAACCGCGCGTAGATCGTGGCGCTGCGGATGTTGAACAGCTTGTCGACCTCGCAGCACTCGCCGATGAACTGGCCGATGGTGTCGTTCGCGGCGAAATACTCGTCAGTCAGTGCGCGCACGCGATCCGGTGCGGCGAGCCCGTGTTCCTGCCACGCCATACACCCTTCGATCATCCATTGCAGGATGCCGCTCGCCTCGGCGCGCAACTTCTCACTCAGGCGCCGGTCCTTCTCCTCGTCGGGGATTTTCTGATCGAACGGCACCATGAACAGGCGGCGCTTGATCGCCTCGTCGACGTTGCGTAGGTGCGGCTTGTGGTTGCCGGTGAATACGAGCTTGAACTTCGGCATGAACTCGAACGAGTCCTGCCGCATGAAGCGCGCGGACACCAGGTCGCCACCAGTGAGAGACTTGATGCGCTCCTCGGCCCATCGCTTGCCTTCGGACGTCTCCTGCGCCGTGACCATGCGCGCGCCCTGCAGCATCGCAATCTCGGTCGGGTGCCCGTCGAACTTCTGCTCCGTGAACGTGCTCATGTTCGCAGTGCGCGCGTAGTCGTCGAGAATCCATGTGAGCGTGTTGAGGAACGTTCCCTTTCCGTTACCTCCCTCGCCCCAAACGAAGAACATGGCATGGTCGCGCGTGCTGCCAGTGAGGCAGTAGCCGGCGACGCGCTGCATGAAAATCTCGAGTTGGTAGTCGCCGCCCGTGACGCGACGCAGGAACTTGCGCCACGTCGGGCACTCGCCGCCGGGGGCGACGCGCGTCATTTTCGTGCAGAAGTCATCGCGCCTCGCCGGCCTTACGGCGCCGGTGCGCAGGTCGACAACGCCGCTCGGCGTGTTGAGCAGCCAGTCGTCAGCGTCCCATTGCGTCGCGCTGGCCGCGAGCTTGCGGTCGTAGCGCGCGACCGCGACGAGGCTGGACATGGTGCGCGACGAGCCGAGCGCGCCGGCGATGGTGGTGCCCTTGCGCCCCAGGTCTGGGCGCGCCTGCGCCTCGGTCGCCTTCGCGCGGCACACGGCGCGCGCATAGGCCATGTGCTGCATCGTGTCGTCGCTGCGCCAGCGCGCACCGTCCCACTGCATCCACCGGCCCCAGGCGTGCACATACACGAGCTTGTCGCAGTGCTCGTTCGCGAACGCGGTAGCGAGCGCGTCGTCGGAATACTCGGCCGGCACGCCGATCGCGTCCGGGTCAGGCGCCTCGACCTTCGGTTTGCGCATTGGCACAACATTGCCGGCCGGTGACGCTGGCGCGTCTTCCGGAGGTGCGGTAGGCTTCGCCTCGGCTGCGCTACCCCCTGCCTCTTGCCCGGAGGCTCCGCCCGGCAAAGCCACCAACGCCCTCTCGCGGTCGGCTCCTCGAGAGGGCGTTTTCTTTTGCGGCGCCGGTGGCGGTCCGTCGACCAGGTGCGCTTTGCACCACGCCACCAGCATGTCGCCTGTGATACCTCGCTGCACGAGGTCGGCAACGTCGTCGCCCTCCTCGAGGTCGCCGCGCGTGGTGTCGATGTAGCGCATGGTGGTCATGGGGCAAGCCGCACGTCATCGAACGCGCGAATTACGGCTTCCGCTTGGTCCGCGACGATGGCGTTGCCGTAGGCGCGCAGTCGTCCCACACGGCCGGCAAGCCCATGAGCCAGCGGGAATGTGCCGGGTTCAACTGGCCGCAGCTTTCCATCGCGACACGCGAGCCAGTCAGCGACGGCCCAGGCGCCAGCCGTGGGTCGCTGTCCGGCGCCAAGGCGTTCACGCATTCCGTCGTGAGTGATTCTTGCGTGCCACGCTTCCCGTTGCGCCGGTTCTGATAGCCGAGCCGGGCCTCGTGGGCCATCGGGGTCGACCATCCAGCCAGCCTCGCCGCGCCGACCAACTTCAAGCACGGCCGATCGTGGTTCCAGTTCGCATAGCTGTACGCCGAGCCCTTCGCGTCGTTGCAGGTCGGGCTCGGCCAACTCGACATGCTCATGCCGTGTCCGGCTACCTCCTTCCCGCAAAGCGCTTCCACCTTGCGCGAGTAGTCCGTGTTCCCCGCCGGGTTGTACTGCCCCGGCACGCCCGGATTGCCCGCCATTGACGTCGGCCACGAAGTAGCCTCGCTGCCGGAGGTGCGGCGCACCGACCCCCGCAGCCGGAATATCAACCGCCCCGCAGGCGTAGCCGATTCCTTCCAAGTCAGATTGAACAAGGTCGAGCCAACGGATTCCAGCCGGGCTCGCAACCTGCTCGCCAGCGATCGCGTCAGGGCGGCACTGGTCGATGAGCCAGAACCAGGCGGGCCATAGGTGCCGCTCGTCAGCAAACCCCGCTCCGCGGCCTGCCGCGCTGAAAGGCTGGCAGGGGCAGCTTCCGGTCCAGATGGGTCGATCGTCGGGCCAGCCGGCGCGTCGCAGCGCGTAGGACCACACGCCGATGCCGGCGAAGAAGTGGCATTGCGTGAAGCCGCGGAGCTCGTCGGGTCGTACATCGCGAATGTCCCTCGTGTCGACGACGCCCGGGGCAATGTGTCCCGCGGCGATCAGGTTGCGCAGCCACTCGGCCGCGTTCGGGTCGATTTCGTTGTAGTAGGACGTCACTGGCTCGCCTCCATAATCCGCGCCGCCATCTTCCCCATCGCATTGCGGCCCGACTCGTCGGCGTCCGGCCAGAACGTGAGGTTGCGGCCGATCAGCGGCGCAATGTCCGTGTGCTGCATCCCGTCGTCGCCGCCGAGCGTGGACACGACAACGAAGCCGCTGAGTTCCTTCGCGGCCCACTCGCGGCATTTCTCGCCGGAGACGATGAGCACGGGCGCCTTGGGGCGGCGCGCGAGTTCGTCGAGCCCCTGCAGCGGGTACGGCGCGCGCATCCGCTTGTTGCACCAGCGACGCTCGCCGCCCGGCCCTTCGCAGAACGTGATGGTCGGGCAAATCTTGCGGCCGTCGATTTCCAGGCGGACGACGTGGCACAGGATCGCGCCGCCGGCGTCGTAGTAGGTGTCCTGCCGAACCGGCCGGTACTTCACTTCCTGCCCGCGCCGCGGGTTGAATGTGTGCGCGGGGACGTACGGCGGCGCGTCAGCGGGCGCCGGCAGGATCGGGTTCCAGTCCTCCGTCTCGTCTGCCGGCGCGTGCTCCGGCGGCTTCCAGTCGCCCACCGCGGGCAGCTCGCCGCCCGCGAGCCGGCGTACGGCCTCGGTCGTGTCGACGCCTTCGACGCCGGCCACGAAGTCCACCACGTCGCCGCCGGTTTGGCACGGGAAGCAGTGCCAGCGGTACAGCCCGTCGCGGCACTTGAACACCGTGAACGACGGATCGCCGTCGGCGTGGAACGGACACGGCGCCTTGTACTCGCTGCCGCGTCGCTTGAGGTCGGGGAGGTAGCGCGATGCCACGTCGAGCAGGGAGTGCGTCTTGCGCACCCCATCGAAGTCGATAGCCATGACCGCCCGTTACCCCTCTGCCCGGAAGGGGAGGTTACACCCGTGTCGCATTGCTCGGCTCCTTCTAGTCGATCGTCTCGCCGGCGATGAGCCGACGCATGTCCTCGCTGCTCCGCACGATGCCGCCGATGCCACCGGCCGCGCGGAGAACGGACAGGAAACGCTCCTGCTCCGGCTGCACGCGCGTACCCTCGCCCTTCACCTCCGCGCCCAGGTAGATCGCCACCAGGCTCCCCACGTCGGCCTGCACGACGCGGCGCGACACCCACCCCTGCAGGTCAGGCTCGCCCTCCATGCCGAGCCGGATACGCGTGCCGGCGGTCAGCACGACGTCGCCGGGGTTGAGCCGGCGCACGCACGGCTCTCGAGCCACGAACGCCTGCCCGCGCCCCTGCCACGCCTGCCCCGCGTTGCGCCGGAACAGCCGTACCGGGCCGCGCCCGTACTCGAGCATGAGGTGATGCTGCAGCGGTAGCTCACGCACCGTCGTATCCCTCCGCGTATCGCTTCAACAGCTCGACGGCCGCCGGCATCGGCGTGTTCGGCCCCAGGCGCAACGTCGCGCGCACCTGTGGGCCGGGCGACTTGAGCCACAACTGCAGCACCGGCCGCTCGTCGGGGCGAACAAATCCCCGGGGTGGCGTGCGAACGATCGTCCAGCGCCCGTCCTCGGAGCCGATCACGTTGTCGTCCGCGGCGTCGACGCGCCAAGTCACGTCGCGCCCTCGAACGGCAGCCCGCTCGTGATGCCGCCGGTGCGCGTGATTTCAGCGCGCTTGCGCACGTCGAGCTGGTGGCGCGCCCATTGCAGCGGGTGCGGGTAGCCGCGCGCCTTGCCGAGTTCCACGAGCGCCTTGTACGCCTCGGCCGCGTCAGGCAGGTCGCGCGCCATCGCCACTTCCATTTGCCGCGTGCGCAGGCGCTGCTCTGGCGTTTTCTCCACGAGTTCGCCGTCGACGACTTCGATCGTGCGCGCGGTCGTCGTGCCGAACGGCTCGCGGCACTCGCAGCACACCAGCGCGTTGCCGCGGTTCCAGGCTGCGCACGCGCGGCACTGCTTCACCGCTACGTCGTCCGGGTCTTTCTCCCGCTTGCTGCGCGGGCGCTCGCTGAGCGACCACTGCCGCTCGTCGTCGGGGAAGCCGTGCTTCGCGGTCAGTCCAACGTGGTCGAAGATGAACGCATGGGGCTTGCTGCCGGCGGCAATGCAGGCCCGTCGACCCTCGGGCGTGGTCATGTCGCCGGCAGCGTAGATCGGTCGCAGCGCGCGGCCCCACTGCTGCAGGGCGAGCGCCAGCGATTCCGTGTAGCGCAGGTTCGCGACTGCGACGATGCCGGGCACGTCGAAGCCTTCGGAAATGAGGTCGCAGCTCGTGAGCACTTCCAGCCGGCCGGTGCCGAAGTCGCGCACGCGCTCGCGGCGCGTTTTCTTGTCCATGCGCCCGTCGATGGTCGCGGCCTTGTAGCCGGCGGCGGCGAACTCCTCGGCGACGTGTTCGGCGTGCTTGATCGAGACGCAGAACGGCACGATGGGCTGGTGGTCACAATAGCGCTGGTAGTGCGCAATGACGTTGCCGGTGATCTTCGGCTTGTCGACGCGCGCCTCGACCTCGGCCTTGTCGACCTCGCCGTAGCGCCGGCGCAGGCCGGTCATGTCGATCGGCTCCGGCGGGCCGAACAGACGGAACGGGCTGAGCCAGCCGGCATCGATGTGCGCCGCCGTGTCGGGACCGATCACGATTTCCTCGAACGTCGCGCCGAGCCCCGCGCCGTCCAGGCGCTCAGGCGTCGCGGTCACGCCGATCACGACGAGCGCCGGGTTGCGGCTGCGCCAGTATTGGATGCACTGGTGCCAGCTCGAGCCCTCGGCGCCGTGGTGCGCCTCGTCCACGATCACATAGTCCGGCACGTCCACCGCGTCTAGCCGGCGCACGAGCGACATGACGCCGGCGACGTGAGCGAGGAAGCCGCGGTTGTAGATCGCGCCGGAGCCGATGAGCCCGTGCACGACGTCGAACAGCCGCAGCGTCGCGGAGATTTGCGCCAGCAGCTCCTCGCGATGGGCGAGCAGCACGACGCGCTTGCCGGACGCGACCAGGGCGCTCGTGAGGTACGCGAACATTACGGTCTTGCCGCTGCCCGTGGGAGACACGAGAAGCACCGCCATGCGACGAGCCAGCGCGCGCAACTTCGCGACCGCCTGCCGCAGCATGGCGATGGTGTCGGGCTGGAAGCCGCGGAGGGCGATCATGCGGCGCGCTCAGTCCTGCTCGTAGAAGAACTCGGGGAACGGGTGGATTTCGTCGGGCCGCGGGTACTTCGTGACGTTGCTGGATCGGCCCACCTCGACGTCATCGCCCTTGACGATCAGCACCGTCAGGCCGCAGAGCTGAAACTTGCCGTACTTCTCGGCGTCGTCCGGCTTCGACCAGCAGTGCATCAGCTCTCCGGGCGTCGGCGGCTCGCCGCCGTCCTCCATGCCGGAGTGCTTCATCGCGTCGACGACCTGCTCGGCGAACTCCTTGGCCTTGCTGGCGCCGACGAACAGCGCGTTCGGTTCGCCGGCGTTCGGGTGCGCGATGATGAACTGGCGCGCCTTGGAGCGGACGAGTTCGACGAGCGGGTGCGTGGTGAACGGGGGCTGCGCGCTCACTTCGCCGCCTCCTTCTTCCGCTCCTCGATCCACTTCAAGATCGCGGCCTTGTCCTGCCGTTCGAGGCCGCACACCTCGCGCCATGCGGCTACGAACGGCACCCACGACTCGTTCGTGAACGGCGTCGGGCGCACCGGGTCGGCGTGCGGCTGCAGCAGCGCGGCCGGCGGTTCGAGCACGACGACGCGTTGCTCGATCACCGGCGCCTCGTGCTTGCGCGGCGTCGTGCCGCACGCGGCCAGCAGGACGCAGGCGAGAATCAGGCCGAGCAGCCCGACCGCAGCTGCGCGCTTGCGGCCACTGATGGCGCCGAGCATGACCAGCAGCGCGGACGCGACGAGCAGCGCAACAGCGAACGGACGTTTCATTGCAGCACCTCGTCGAGTTGACGGAGAACATCGGGCGGCACTGGCGCGTCGAGCCACTGGATCGTCCCTGCCGGCGCCGTGGCGCGCAGCGAGCGCACCTTGGCCGTGACGTCGGCGAGCCGCTTCGCGCTGGCGGCCTCTCGCTCGGCCTGCGCGGTCACGGCCAGCGTCGCCGCCGCCGCCGCCGCATTGGCCTGCGCGAGCGCGACCGCGTTCGCGGTGTTAGCCTCCTCCAGCCGGTCCATGCGCTCCTCGCGCGCGGCGAACGACTGCATCAGCGTCTCGTCGGTGCAGTCCTTCAACTGCACGGCCTTGCACAGCGTCTCGCGGCCAGCCTGCGCGGCCTGCGCGTCGTTGTAGTCGTGCAGCCACCAGGCGCCGTAGCCGAGTGCGCCGGCGCCGACGATGGCGATGAGCAGCCACTTGATCGCGAAGGCGCTCATTGTTCCGGACCCCAGGTGACGCGCGACACCTTGTAATCGTGTCCGAGCCCGCGCTGCCGCGCGCGTTTGTCGGCCGCGAACTTGCGCGCCGCTTCGCGCGTGCGGAACACGCGATACGCTGCGTACTGGCCGATCATTTCGGATTTTCCGAGCATGTCGCGCTCGGCGCGCAGAACGATCCACAACGCCTCGGGGCGCTCACCCATGACACTCCCTCCCATAGATCAGGTCATCGGCCGTGATCCGGCCGTCCGCCAGCTCGATGATGCGCGCGTGGTGCTTGGACGGTACGTGCTCGGTCCACTCGCGCACCGTGGTCACGCCGCATTCGAGCGAGCGGGCGAGGGGTCGCACGCCGAGCGTCTGCTTCACGACCTGCGCCGGCGTGAGCCGTTCCGGTTTCCGTTTCCTTGCCATCGCAACGCACCTCCTGACTGGTGGCGCATTGGTACCACGACGGCGCTACGTGGCGCAATACCGTCACGGGTGTTGCGCTTTTCCGCTACACCTGATAGCGTTCGGTTCGTGGCGCTTTGCCACCACATTAACCAGCACGCAGGAGCAAGCAATGCCGACCTACCACATCGAAGTCCGCAAGCCCGGCGATCCGTCGTCGGACGTGCTCGCCGAGGCCGTCGTCGACGCGCGCAGCGAGGCGCAGGCGCAGAACTTCCTGCGCGACGCCATGTTCGAGGCGCGCGTCATCGGCGCGGCCGAGGCCCACCGTCTCGGCAAGCGCGACGTGCCGCTGCTCACGGCGGCGAGCGCCGGCGAGGAGCCGCAGCCGGCCCTGCCGCTCGCGGGAGGCTGACCCCATGAAAACCCTCCCCGCCGGCATCCACCGCGACGTCCCGTTCTCCGACTACCTCGCCGATCCGTGCGAGCGCCCGTCGCTGTCCGCGTCGATCGCGTGGGCGCTCATCAGCGAGTCGCCGCTGCACGCCTGGCACCAGCACCCGCGCCTCGGTGGCTCGGGCAGCGACAACTCGAACGTCGCGAACAAGGGCACCGCGGCGCACGACCTGCTGCTCGGCGGGGAGGGGAAGCTGGCGATCCTCGAGTTCGAGAACTTCCGCTCGCGTGCCGCGCAGGATCAGCGTGACGAGGCCATCGCCGCAGGCAAGACGCCGGTGCTGGTCGCCGACATGGAGGCCGTCATCGAGCAGGTCGAGGCCGCGCGTGCGTTCATCGCGGAGTCGGAGCACCCGGAGGCCATGTCCGCCGGCTACGGCGAGGCGACCGGCGTGTGGGAGGAGGACGGCATCCTGTGCCGCATCCGCCCCGACTGGTTCAACCCGGACGCGCCGAACCCGTTCATACACTACAAGACGAGCGCCGGCAGCGTGCGTCCTGGCGACTTCGAGCGCCGCTCGTGGCGCGAGAAGGGCTACGCGTTCACGATGCGCTTCTACGCGCGCGGAGCTCGTGCGCTCGGCCTGAGCGACGACTCGCTCGTGCTCGCGCAGGAGCAGCACGCGCCCTACGCCTGCGCCTGGTACGGGCTCGACCCGGCGAACAAGGCGTTCGAGGACATGCGCGTTGAGCGCGCGGTGTCGCTGTGGCGCGAGTGCGTGCTGTCGGGGCGCTGGCCCGGCTACGGCGGTCGCGTGCACTACGTCGAGCCGAGCGCCTGGGAGTTGGCTGACGAGGAGGCGCGGATGGCGTCCACCAACGAGAACGGGAAGGGGTAGGGAAATGGGACGCGAAGTAAGACGAGTGC